>Ga0070731_10000209_pt1 | contig 99348 bp, 87 predicted proteins | sample Coa_R1_2_FD_66448 | JGI IMG/M metagenome (GOLD analysis project Ga0070731, IMG submission 66448) | Surface soil microbial communities from Centralia Pennsylvania, which are recovering from an underground coalmine fire - Coalmine... | ecosystem: Environmental > Terrestrial > Soil > Unclassified ... | reverse complement strand
ATTCGCTGCCTTTCGTGGTCACGGTGGAACCATGCAAATCATCGGCGCTGAAGCGGGCGCTGGCGGTCATCGGCAAGATGGATTGCCTGCTGGAGCCGCCGCTGAATCTGCAAATGCTGGAGTAACTCCGGTGGTCAGTTGTCAGTGATCAGGAATCAGGGACGTTGGAGGTCGGGTTTGATCGATACGATTTATCGATGCGAGATTTGCGGGACTGAGAGCGACAATCCCATGCGGTGGATTGTGATTCATTGCAGCAACACGCAGTTGACCGTGTTCAAGTGGACGAAGGAGGCCGCCGATGCTCCCCACGCGCGGCATTATTGCGGTGAAGCGCACGCGCAGGTGTATCTGAGCCGGTGGTTCGAATCGTTCTGTAAGTAAGCGCCGCCGCAGAGTCCCTTATTTTCTCGGGTTGGGAGATCTCGAAGTTGGAGAGCCCCGGGGGATCGCCTCTTTCTTCTCCGTTCTTCATCGCGATTGGACGCCATACCCCGTGCTACAATCCGTCATCGCGCCTCCGCGCAAGCTCCCGGTGAATTCCCATGAATGCTGTCACCCAGGTCGCGCCGGCGCCTGTCGAATCGACGGTTCAGCGGTGGTCTCTTGTCTCCCGTATCGGCTTCCGATTCTGCGTCGTCTACCTCGGTCTGTTCTGCTTCTCGAACCAGATCGTGCAGGGCATCTTTCCGATCCCGAAAATTGACCAGCCCGAATTCGATAGCCTGCGCCCGATCAGTTCGCTCGTGATCTGGACTGGCGCGTACATCCTTCGTCTGAAAACACCGCTGGTCTATGCCGAAACCGGCAGCGGCGACCGCAGCTGGGATTGGGTCGTTCTTTTCCTGGCATTCGTCATCGCGCTCATCGCCACCATCGCGTGGTCCATTCTTGACCGCCGGCGGGAAGCCTATCCAACCTTGTCGAAGTGGTTCCTGCTTTTCATCCGCTTCTGCCTTGCGGGACAGTTGATCACGTACGGCGCGGTCAAGCTCATTCCGCTCCAAATGCCGTTTCCGTTTCTCTTCACGCAAATGGAACCTTTCGCCAGTATGTCGCCCATGGGAGTCTTGTGGACGTCGATCGGTGCGTCTCCTGCTTACGAGATCTTTGCGGGATGCGCGGAACTTACCGGCGGCCTTCTGCTGATCTTCCCCCGAACAGCAACGCTCGGGGCGCTCGTTGGCCTTGCCGACATGATCCAGGTCTTCATGCTCAATATGACCTATGACGTGCCGGTGAAAATTCTGTCCTTTCACCTGATCCTGCTTTCACTCGTGCTGCTGGCACCAGAAGCTCGCGGCCTGGCAAACTTCTTTTTCTTCCATCGCACGGCCGAACCCGCCAATCGCGTTACGCTATTCCGAACCTCGCGCGCCAACCGTATCGCCCTCGTTGTGCAGGTATTTCTCTGGATCTGGATTCTCGGAAACACTGTCTACAGCGATTGGACCAGTTGGCGTCAGTATGGCGCCGGAGCCCCGCAATCCGCTCTCTACGGCGTCTGGGACATCACGCAGTACACCCGCGATGGCCAGGTACGTCCGCCGCTGCTCACGGACAACGATCGTTGGCGCCGGCTGATCTTCGATCGTCCCGATTTCGTAAGCTTCCAGAAAATGGACGCTTCGAACGGCTTCTGCGACGCATCCATCGACACGAAGAACAGCAGCATCACCTTGACCAAGGGTGACGATAAGAACTGGAAGGGCGCTTTCACCTACACGCGTCCATCACCCGATCAGCTCGTTTTCGACGGCTCCATGGACGGCCATCAAGTCCAGTTGCAGTTGAAGCGCATCGATCACACGAAGTTCCTCTTCGTCAGCCGCGGCTTCCACTGGATATCAGAGAGACCCTTCAATCGCTGATTCTGCCTATTCTTGAATGCTTCGTCAGGGCGGAGTCTCATCAATCCGACCCCGTCCTCCCGAACACTTCCTTCGTCATCTCCACCACAGGCGCATTCCCGCAGCTCACGCAGTGCAGTTTCACGTTACCGTCATCGCCCAGCACCACGGTGAAGGTCATCGCCTTGCCATCCCTCCTCCGCACCCCAAACCGCAGTGTATTGCCATCCATACGCGCGCCCACCAGCACGTGCACCTCATCAGCCGTCACGCGCGTTTTGCCATCGTGGTTGACAACAATGTCCAGCACCAGCGTTCCGCCTATGGTCCCCGCATCATTGGCCAGCGTCAGGGTCGCGCTGGGTTGACCGTCCAGGAACGCCCGCCACACTCCAATCCATGGCGCATCATGACTTGCCACATTCCCCGCCGCCATCGCGCACGCCAGAGCAAATACCGCACTCCTCATGACCATTACCTCCTTTACGTTCCAGGCCGTCCGCTTCGCGCCGTTCAGTTGCCGTACGCCCGCACCATTACCTGCGAATCGTCATGCTGGGTAACATCCAGAATCGTTCCTCGATTTCCATTGAGCGTCCTTTCGAGAAATGCCCGGATATACGTCTCGATCAGATTCAGGTTGTACAAGGCTTGCGCAGCGCTCGCGCTGTCGTTCGCTCCCAGCAAGCGATCGTCGCTGAAGCTTCCATGCACCAGCCCGCTCGCTTTCAGCACCACGTCAAACGATCCGGCAGGGCACTGCTCCAGCTGCTCTTCTTTTTTCTTGAAGTAGGCCATGTGCTGTTCGTGCGTGCCGAACATATGGGATTCGTCATAGTTTGCTTCCAGCAGCAGGACCGACTGCTTCATCGTGGCTCCATCGCCGAAGTCCGGCAGCACCGATACGGGAACCATGCCTCCGTCCAGGTCGATGCACGCCTTGAACCGCACGTCGAGCTGGCACGCACGCGCCACGCTCGCTGCGCCGGCTGAGTGGCCGATCGCCACAGCCTTATCCAGATCAAGCGCCGCGATCATAGGCGCAGCACGCGGCTTTCTCTGCATTGCGGTTAGTTGATCCAGCACAAACCGCACATCTCCCGCGCCCTCCGCGATGCCCAGCCCAGCCATGGCCACCATGCGTTTGAACTGTTCTTCGGGGGATAGTCCCGGCTGCGGCGTGTCGCGATGAATCTCCAGGATCCGTCCATCCGAAAACACGACCGGTGCGTTGTACGGCACCTCGATTGACGCTACCGCATATCCGTGACTCACCAGGTCCTCGATCAGGGCCGTGTACCCAAAGCTCGTTCCGCCCATCCCCGGCACAAACACCAGCAGCGGGAACTTCTGTTTGCCTTTCGCTGTCGCGGCATTCTCTCGCGCATGTGAGGTCAGAGCGCCCGAAACAATCAGCTGCCACTTCGACGCATCGTCCTCGCGATAAAACGCAGCTGCCTGCGCATCGGCCTCCATCTGCTTCGCGCCCGGCTGATACAGGCCCTTGTCGTCCGCAGTCTTCGCAGCCGGATACCAGAGGTACACCATCATTTCGCGATGCGCGCCCGCACGCTTTGCGAACCGGTCGGGGCGCGAGGCGTCCACCCAATCGAATCCAATGCGGCCGATTCCGTAGGTTCCCGAAGGTTCCGGCAGCTGCTTGACTGCGTTTCCAGACGCACTTTGCATCGCGATCGCTGGTACGGCCGCAAGACACACGACCAGCGTTATGCTCATAGCTCCAAGTTTCATAGCGAACCTCTCTTATTGTTTGGCCAGAGTTGTTGTTGCCAGGGTTCCGCCGAGCCCCATCGTTTCGATCGCCGACGAGGGCACCACCACCATCGACCCTTTTTCGCGCATTGCCTCGAACAGCATGTTCATGCCGCGGAGATGCAGTGCCACTGGATTATTGGTATACATCTCAGAAGCCGTCGCAAACTGCTTCGACACCTGTACCTCGGCATCACCCAGGATCACGCGCGCCTGCCGTTCCCGCTCCGCCTGCGCCTGCTGCGACATCGCATTCTCCAGCGCCTGCGGAATCCGCACGTCGCGAATCTCCACCGACTGCACCGTGATCCCCCACGGCGTGGTCTTCTCATCCAGAATCTTCTGCAACTCGTGGCCGAGCTTTTCGCGCTCGCTGATCATCTGCCCCAGCTCATGCCGCCCAATCGACTCCCGCAGCGCCGTCTGCGATCCCAGCGTGATTGCCTCGATAAAGTCTTCCACCTCGAAGATCGCCTTCTCCGCATTCCACACCAGCCAGAACACGATCGCATCCACGTTCACCGGCACCGTGTCTCGCGTCAGCGTTGACTCCGCGCTCACCGTCGTCACGCGAACACGCTGATCCACGTACCGGCTCAGAGAATCCACGATTGGAATAATCAGGAACGCGCCCGGCCCCTTCAAGCCGCGATACCGCCCGAAGCGCAACACCGCAACACGCTCCCACTGGTCCACCACCTTGATCGCCAGTAGAAAGTAGACGCCGAGAAGGGAACCGATGATCACCCAGCGTTGCTGGTGCGTTTCCGCCGACCCCCACATGCCTGCGGCGACCAGGATCAGGCACACCAGGACGCCAACGCTGCTGATCGTTTTCGATGGCCGCAGATTCGGCTTCGATAAATTTACCTGGAACACAGCTATCTCCTTTCTCCATCCGGGCCCATGCCGCGCAGTTTTCCGATCAACTCGCCCACAGTAATCCCCGCCGCGCCTGCGCGCGCGACAAATTCGCCCACCAGCTGGCTCAGCTGCCGCTCTTTCTCTTCCTTCGAAATCTCGATCCGCCGCTCCGCGATGAACGTTCCTGTGCCTTGCTGTGTATCGAGCAGTCCGCGAATCTCCATCTCGCGGTAAGCCCTCATCACCGTGTTGGGATTGATCGCCAATTCCACGGCAACGTGCCGTACCGTCGGCAACTGGTCGCCTGGAGCCAGGGATCCGCGCGCCACTGCGGCCTGTACCTGGTCGATGAGCTGCCGGTAGACGGGAACCCCGCTGTGGGCATCAAGCCGAAACGTGAAGGCGGTCGATTCGATCTGTGTGTTTCTATCCATTACAGGACCAGTGTACTAGTTAAATAGTACATTGTCAAGTCGCTCTGCAAAATCATTTCTCCTGCATCTGCGCACGCGCGGTCCCAATCCAATAACTGTTTGGGGGACGGACCTGCAAAGGTGCCCAAACCCCAACTCCCTCAATAATCGGCATGCAGGTATACTTATGAATGTGACCACAACCGCCTTCGACCACCCTACAAAGACCGATTCAACTGAGACTTCCACCCCTACAAAGCGGGTGCTTTTGCTCAAGCCGCGCGGCTTTTGCGCGGGCGTGGTCCGCGCCATCGACATCGTCAAAATTGCCCTGGAGACCTTCGGCGCGCCCATCTATGTTCGTCGCGAGATTGTCCACAATCGCTACGTGGTCAATGAATTGGCTGAAAAAGGGGCAATCTTCGTTCATGAAATCGAGGAAGTTCCCGACGGCCAGCGCGTGATTTACTCCGCCCACGGTGTGTCGCCGGCGGTTCGCGAAATGAGCAAGGGGCGGGGCCTGAAGGTCATCGACGCCACCTGTCCGCTGGTCACCAAGGTCCATATCGAGGCCGTCAAGTTTGCCAAGCAGGGCTACTCGCTGGTTCTTATCGGCCACCGCGATCACGACGAGATCGAAGGCACCCTCGGCGAAGCGCCGGATGTGACCCAGGTGGTTTCCAACGTGGCTGAAGTCGCCGCGCTTGAGGTTCCCGACCCGAACCGCGTGGCCTATCTCACGCAGACCACGTTGAGCCTTTCCGAAGCCCGCGACATCATTCACGCGCTCAAAGAGAAGTTTCCCAACATCGCCGGACCTCACTCGCAGGACATCTGCTACGCCACGGAAAACCGGCAGGTGGCCGTGCGGAACGTGGCCCACAACGCCGATCTGGTGCTCGTCGTCGGCTCAACCAACAGCTCCAACTCCAACCGCCTTGTCGAAGTCTCGCGGAACCTTGGCACTGTGGGCTATCTCATCGATAACTCGCAGGCCATCCATCCCGCCTGGCTCGCGGGCGTCAGCACGGTCGCGGTAACCGCCGGAGCGTCCGCGCCCGAAATTCTCGTCGAGGACGTCGTGAACTACCTCCGCCAGAATGGCTTTTCCAGCGTCGAAGAGGTAGAGGTGATGCCCGAGAATGTTCGCTTCGGTCTCCCACCTGAAATCGTGCAGGCCATCGGAGGCGCCAGCGGCGCTTCTTCGGTACCCGTGAACTGATTTGGTTCGCTTGATGAGGTGCGGTAGGTCCGCACCACGGGCGATCCGGGTTATTTTGTTGTAACCCATCGTTCTTCCGCGACATCGATTCACCATGGTTCGTCGATAACTCCCGAAAGGGGATTGGGGCGTCACAATCAGCATGAGTTCAATGCAGGAAGAACCGCAATCCATCACCCCGAAATTCGGGCGTCTCGATGCCGATCTCGGCGATGTTGAATCGGCCATCCACAAGTCGCGGGACTTTCTGCTCTCTCTGCAACATCCTGAAGGCCACTGGAGCGGCGAGCTCGAAGCCGATTCCATGCTCGAGGCCGACTACATCTTTCTCCACACGTTGCTCGAAAGCGGAGATCCCGGCCGGCTCCATCGCGCCCTGGTCGAAATGCTTCGCTACCAGAACGAGGATGGCAGCTGGAGCCTCTATCCCGGCGGCCCCGGAAACATCTCGCTCTCGGTCAAGTGCTATTTCTCAGCGAAGCTGATGGGCATACCCGCGGACGATCCGCGGCTCGTCAAGTGCCGCGAATGGATTCTGGCCCACGGCGGCGTGGTCGCGTGCAACACCTTCACCAAGATGTATCTTTGTGCGCTGGGTCAGTACGACTACGACGCAGTCCCGGCCATTCCGCCCGAGATCGTCCTGTTTCCCAAATGGTTTTACTTCAATATCTACGAAATCTCCGCATGGTCGCGCTCGATCCTGGTTCCGCTGGCCATCATCTACGCCAAAAAGCCGTTCAAGAAAATTCCGCGCGAGCAGAATATCGATGAGCTCTTTGTCGGCGGCCGCGCAAATTCGATTTTGCGCCTGCGCATGAATCGCAAATCGATCTTCTCCTGGCGCAATTTCTTCCTCATCTGCGACCGCCTCATGCACCTCTCTGAAGCGGTCCACATTCGTCCGCTGCGCAAACTTGCGCTCAAGCATGCGGAGAAGTGGATGCTCGAACGTCTCGAAATGTCCGACGGTCTGGGCGCCATCTATCCCGCCATGCTCAACGCGATTATCGCGCTCCGCTGCCTCGGCTATTCCGAAGATGATCCACAGGTCATTCGCGCGCGTGATGAATTTGAGAAGTTAGGCGTCGAAGAGCCTCCAACTGCGGATTTCCCCGAACCCACGTTTCGCATGCAGCCCTGCATGAGTCCGGTGTGGGATACGGGACAAGTGGTCTACGCCCTGGGCGAAGCCGGCGTTCCGCGCAACCACCCTGCGCTGGTGCGCGCCGCCGACTGGCTGCTCTCGAAAGAAGTCCGCCACAAGGGCGACTGGACCGTGAAAGTTCCCAACACCGAGCCCGGTGGGTGGTACTTCGAATACAACAACGAGTTCTATCCCGATACCGACGACACCGCGCAAGTCCTGCTCGCGCTCAGCAAGGTCGATAACCCACGCGAGCGCTATCAGCACCAGGTTGTGCAGCGGGCAATCGATTGGGAATTTGCGATGCAGTGCCGCAAAGGCGGCTGGGGCAGCTTCGACAAAGACAACACGAAGATGATCTTCCAGCACATCCCCTTCGCGGATCACAATGCCATGCTCGATCCGCCCACGGTCGATATCACCGGCCGCATGATCGAGATGCTGGCGGCTTACGGATACACGCGAAAAGACAAGCGAATCCAGAAGGCCATCGACTTCATCCTCAGCGAGCAGGAACCTGACGGCAGCTGGTTCGGACGCTGGGGTGTCAATTATCTCTACGGAACTTTTCTGGTGCTGCGCGGACTTGAGGCCATCGGCTTCGACCAACACGAGCCACAGGTGCAGCAGGGCGCTGAGTGGATTCGCATGGTCCAGAATCCCGATGGCGGATGGGGCGAAAGCTGCGATACCTATGACGATCCGAATACGCGCGGCATTGGCGCCAGCACACCGTCGCAGACTGCATGGGCGCTGCTCGGCCTGTTCGCAGCCGGCGACGATCGCTCAGACTCCATCGCCAAAGGCATTCGCTGGCTGCTGACGCATCAAGACGAGACCGGCACGTGGGATGAATCCACGGGCGCGGGCGTTGCTCGCCAGGCACTTTACACGGGCACTGGATTTCCGCGTGTGTTCTATCTCGCGTATCACGGCTACCGGCACTATTTCCCGCTGCTTGCGTTGACGACCTACAAGCGCGCCATGGAGCGTGCCGCATCGTGACCGCCTGCGAAGCGTCCTTGGTGGCGCCGCCTGAATCGAACTGGGTCTGGGGTTCGGCCCTTGAATCCGGCTCAGGGAGCAATACGCCGCCGCGCAGACGACGTGGGCCTCCAAGGCGCGCGTTATCAACCAGTTGCACGTAACAGAATTTTGCGATGCGTTTTGCCTTTTCATTCCGCGATTCGCGTAACCTGAATACAGGTCCGATTCGCATGGAGGAATCTACCAACTATGGCAGTTCCAATCTCGCAGATGGCAACCGTCGCCTCGTATGTGCTCAAGCAGCGCATTCGCGGTAACAAGCGCTATCCGCTCGTTCTCATGCTCGAACCGCTTTTTCGCTGCAACCTGGCTTGTGCCGGCTGCGGCAAGGTGCAATATCCGCCGCACATCCTCAAGAAACAGCTCACGCCCGAAGAATGCTTCGCCGCGGTTGAAGAGTGCGGTGCACCCATGGTCTCGATCCCCGGCGGCGAGCCGCTGCTGCATCCGCAGATTGTCGAGATCGTCAACGGGCTCATCGCGCGAAAGAAATACATCTACCTCTGCACCAACGCGCTCGAGTTGAAGCGCCGCCTGCCGGAGTTCACCCCGTCGAAGTACCTCACGTTTTCGGTTCACCTCGACGGACAGCGCGAGCACCACGACTTTTCCGTCTGCCGCGAAGGCGGCTGGGATATCGCGGTCGAAGGCATCACGGAAGCGGTCAAGCGCGGGTTCCGCGTCACCACGAATGCCACGTTCTTCGACGGAACCGATCCGAACTCCGTGCGCTCGTTCTTCGATGAAGTGATGGCCATGGGCGTCGAGGGCATCGTGCTCTCGCCGGGCTACAGCTACGAAATGGCGCCCGACCAGCATCGCTTCCTCGGCCGCGCTCGCGTGCGCCGCCTTTTCCGAGCCATCCTGTCGAACCGGAAAAAGTCATGGAAGTTCAACATGTCGCCGCTATTTCTCGAGTTTCTGATGGGCGACCGCAAGTACGAGTGCACGCCGTGGGGATCGCCCGCCTACAACATCTTTGGCTGGCAGCGCCCCTGCTATCTTCTCCAGGATGGCTACGCCGACAGCTTCAAGGAGTTGATGGAAACCACGAAGTGGGAAGAGTACGGCGTCGCGTCCGGCAATCCGAAATGCGCCAACTGCATGGTGAGTTGCGGCTACGAGCCCACGGCGGTGATGGACGGATTTGGATCGCTCTCGGGCTTCTGGGGCATGGTGCGCGGCACGTTCCGTACCTACAAGGACCAGCACGCGCTCAACCTGCTGAATGAGCCCATGCCGCACGGTCCGGCTGCACTTGTGCAGATCGAACAAAGCGATCGCGAACTGGCCAAGCTGTGAGAGCGTTTGCCCCAGGACTCGCTTTTGAGACTTGGGAAAGCTGCCCTGCCGACTTGCTAGGAGAAATATGACCGCCGAAGTTTCCAAATACACGATCGAACAGATCGAATCCCTCGAACTTGCTCCGGGCTCAGAGCACGAGCAACTTGAAGGCTGGGTGCCCGAGCTGGCTGGCGAAGATGACCTCAAGAACGCGCTCGAGAAGGCGTTCGACTACCGCGGGGACGTCACGCTCACCCTCAAGTCCGGCGAGAAAATCGAAGCCTACATCTTCAACCGGCACACCGGCGCGACGCTGGCTGACTCCTGGGTGCAATACTTCACCCCCAACGCGACGGACAAGCGCAAGGTCAGCTACGCCGAGATTGCGCGCCTCGAATTCAGCGGCAAAGATCGCGCCGCCGGCAAGCATTGGGAAGATTGGGTCAAGGCTTACAACGAGCGCAAAGCCGCCGGTGAAGAGAACATCGCCCTGCACCCCGACAAACTCGAGTAGCCGACCCAGGACCCGCGCGTCATGCCATCCTGAGCGAGCGGCGAGAAGCTTAAGACCTGCAGCCGCTTTTTCTTCATATCAGTTCTCAATCTCACCAGCCTGCGAAAGCAGGCTGGGATAAATGCGCCCTCTATGTCCTCAGCGGAAGGCAGGGCGACGCAGAATCCGCCTGACGATGCCCCAGATCAGCAATCCAAAAAGGAAGAACGTAATGATTGAAATCAGGGTGTCGACCATCAAATGCACCATGGACCGAAGGTGGAGGTGGATTCCGTGGGCGAGATAGCCGCGAAGCGCGCCGCCCAGGATCGCCAGCATCGGAAGCACCACGACGAGGGTACGCCTGCTCTGCGCGCTCACAGAGCTTTGGGCAAGGGGATCCGCTGAAGGTTCCGTGGTGCGATACCAGTGCCAGGTCCAGGCAGCGACCACCGCAAGTCCGAAGACACTGCTGCCATATTCCAGCACTTTGTCCATGCGCATTTCGCCGATCACGGGCAGTTCGACCCATTCATGCAACACATCCCAGTGCTGGTAAACCCAGGAGGTACTGTGCGTGAACGAATCCCAGGCGAGATGCGTCGCTATGCCGACCAGAATCGAAAGCATGATCAGCACAAGGCGACTCGTAGGCCAGAACGAAAAAACTTTCACGCTCGTTCTAAGTCTCTGCCGAAACCGATGCGGCAGAAACAGCAGCATCGGCTCCTTCATGAATTCGTGAAATAGCCAGAGCGCCACGAAAGCCAGCGGGAAATCGAGCAGAAACATGCCTGAGACCCTATGACTCTCGTAAACGTGGCGTGAAAGCGAAAGCAGGTAGGAAAAATCAGGCGCAAAACTCCCAATGACGAGCGCGGACATCACCAGGGGAGTCCGTCGAAGCGGGATGACCGCGGCAGCATGAGAGAGTGTGAAGGGCACTCCTTACCAGTATCGTCGATGCCACCGGGCCGCCGTTTCCGTGGACGCGGTGCTGATCTCGCAGTCCAACCTCGACTGCCGGGCTCGGGGGCTTCGTCGTAAACTGATCTCCGGTCTCCCTGCTGATCACTGAAAACTGATCACCGACCTCTGTCTTCATGAAAGTCTTTCTCACCGGCGCCACCGGATTTGTCGGCCATCACGTTGCCAAGGCTCTCGCCGCACAGGGCGCCGAGCTCCGCATGCTGGTGCGCAAGACCAGCAGCCTCAAAAACCTGGAGGGCATTGCAGGCGACACGGTGGTCGGCGATCTTGCCCGACCCGAATCCTTCGCGCCCGCGCTCGATGGCTGCGACGCCGTCATGCATGTGGCTGCCGACTACCGTCTCTGGATTCGCGATCCCGACACCATGTACCGGGCCAACGTCGACGGCACTCGCGAGTTGCTCCGCCTTGCCCGCGAAGCCAATGTGCCCCGCGTCGTCTACACCTCGAGCGTCGCCACCATGGCCTTCCGCACCGACGGCATCATCATCAACGAAGACACGCCCGTGTCCCTCGCTGACATGGTCGGGCACTACAAACGCTCCAAGTTCATGGCAGAGCAGCAGGCGATCGCCGCAGCCCAGGATGGGCAGCAGGTCATCATCCTCAACCCCACCACGCCCATCGGACCCAACGACTCCAAGCCCACGCCCACCGGCCGCATCTTCGTCGATTTCCTCAATCGCAAGTTTCCGGCCTACGTTGACACGGGCCTGAACCTTGTCGACGTCGCCGAAGTCGCACGCACCCATGTCGACGCGCTCACCCGCGGCACTCCCGGCCGCCGCTACATTCTCGGCGGAGAAAATCTCACCCTGAAGCAGATCCTCGACAAGATGTCGGCTATCACCGGCATCCCATCGCCGACGGTCAAGATCCCCTTCGCAGTTGCCGCCACCTACGCGTTTGTCGAAGAATGGATGACCGGCCGCATCCGTGGGAAGGAGCCCCGCGCCACGCTCGAAGAGGTCCGCATGGGCCGTAAGAAAATGTTCGCCTCCTCGGCCCGGGCCCAGCAGGAGCTCGGCTTCCGGATCGTGCCTGTCTACCCCGCGATGCGCGCCGCCATCGACTGGTTTCGCGACAATGGCTACGTCCGATGACCCGTACCGCTATCATTGCCGCGCTCTCCGGTGAGTTGAAAGCCATTGTCCACGGCTGGAAGCACCAGTCCATCGACGGCGTCGACACCTGGGCCCACCGCGACGAGAACCTCTACGTCGCCGCCTGCGCTGGAACCGGCCAGGCCGCGGCCACCCGCGCCTTTGCCGCCGTCGAGCGCGATGCGCCCATCGATTTGGTCTTCTCCGTGGGCTGGGCCGGCGCGCTCACGCCCGATGTCGCTGCCGGATCGGCCCACAACGTTGCGGGCGTCATCGATGCTCGCACTGGAGAACGGTTCCATTGCGATGCGGGGGCCGGGCCGCTGTGGCTGGTCACCAACCCCAAGGTTGCCGACCGGTCTGAGAAGCGTCGACTCGCCTCAACCTACTCCGCCGCCCTAGTCGACATGGAGGCCGCGGCCATCGCTCGCCTGGCCCAGATGCGGGGTATCCCGTTCTATGCCATCAAAGGCGTGAGCGACCCCTTCCAGGCCAAGTTGCCCGATTTCAACCGTTTCATCGCTCCCGACGGACGCTTCCAAACCTTTCGTTTTACTCTTTATGCCCTGGTAACCCCCTGGCACTGGCCTGCCTTGGCAAAGATGGGAGAAAATAGTAGCAAGGCTTCCCAGCAGATTGCGGACGCGCTTGAAAACTTTCTGGCGGAATAGGTTACACCCGGAAACCGAATGGCTACCCAAATCTCTAATCGCGGACGACAGATCGAATCAGCCATTCCCGCTACGATGCGCGCCGTCGTCTATCGCGGCGTGAATGACATGCGGGTCGAAACCGTGCCGGTCCCGCACATCGGCCCCGGCGAGTTGCTGGTTCGCATCGCCACGTGCGGCATTTGCGGCACTGACCTCAAGAAGATCCACACCGGCTCGCACTCGGCTCCGAGAATCTTCGGGCACGAGATGGCAGGTACGGTCGCGGCAGTGGGCGAAGGTGTCACTCGGTTTCGCCAGGGCGACCGCGTCATGTGTTTTCACCATGTGCCGTGCAATGAGTGCTATTACTGCCGCAAAGGAACGCCGGCGCAATGCCCGCTCTACAAGAAGACCGGCGTGACGGCCGGCTTCGAGGCTTCGGGCGGCGGGTTCGCGGAGTACATTCGGGTCCTCGACTGGGTGGTCACCGGCGGTGGCGTCGTTCCCGTTCCCGACGACGTGCCATTCGAGCAGGCCGCCTTCATTGAGCCGGTCAACACCGTCCTCAAGGGCGTGAAGATGCTGAATATCGCGCCCGACGACACTGTTCTGGTCATCGGCCAAGGACCCATTGGGATCATGCACGCTTCGCTTTCCAGCCGTACCGGCGCCCGTGTGCTCACTTCTGATCTTTATCCTGAGCGGCATGCAGTCGCCTCGAGATACGGACTGAAGCATCCAATTCATGCAGGGACTGAAAACGTCATCGAGCGCGTACTGGCGGAGACTGACGGGCGCGGCGCCGATGTTGTCATTCTCGCGGTCGGGGGGACCGCGCTGGTTCGCACTGCTATGGACGCTGCTCGCCCGGGTGGCAAAGTGATGTTGTTTGCTCAAACACAACACGGCGAAGTGTCGATTGATCCGGCCGCCGTCTGCGTCGACGAGAAAACGCTTCTGGGCTCCTATTCGTCTTCTTTTGGCATCCTCGATGAAGTCACGGGTCTCGTGTTCGGTGAATATCGCAAGGGATTCGATCTGACCCAGTTGATCTCGCACCGCTTCCAGACGGAAGAGGCGTTGCCGGCGATCGACTTGGCTTCACACCCCAAGGCTGACTCCATGAAAATCATGATCGAGCCGGTTCTGGGCGAAGGGGCGAAGTAGGAGGCACCTGATGCCCACGGTCAAAGACGCAATCAAGCGCGGCCGCTCGACGGTTGAAACCGCAATCGAGCATGGCAGGGCCACGGTCGAAACAGCGATCGAACATGGCCGTGCTACGGTTGGAGACGCGCTTCATCATGGGCGGGCCACGGTCGAGAGCGCAATCATTCATGGCCGCGCAACCGTAGAAACCGCCATCCATCACGGCCGGGCCACCATGCAGGCCGCCATTCTTCACGGTCGCGAGGACATCCGCATCGAAAGCGTTCCGGTGCCCTCGGCTGGGATCGGAGAGCTGATTGTTCGGGTGGGCGCGGCACTCACCTGCGGAACCGACCTGAAAGTCTTTCGCCGTGGATACCACGCGCGCATGATTGTGCCGCCGGCGCTCTTCGGCCACGAGCTCGCCGGAACCGTGGTGGAAGCAGGCGAGGGCGTCACCGACTTCGCTCCCGGAGCCCGTGTGGTTGCGCTGAACTCCGCACCATGCGGCAAGTGCTACTTCTGCGAACGAGGGCAGGAGAATCTCTGCGACGACCTGCTCTTTAACAACGGCGCCTATGCTGAGTTTATTCGCATTCCGTCGCGCATCGTTGCCAAGAACACGCTGCGGGTTCCTGATCATGTTCCGCTGGAGCACGCAGCGCTGACTGAGCCGCTTGCCTGCGCGGTCCACGGATTTGAAGACTCGCGTCCGCATAAAGGCGACACCGTGGCCATCATCGGCGGCGGCCCTCTTGGGCTGATGATGCTGCATGTGGCCTCGCTCTATGGTTGCGAGACGATCGCGGTAGTGCGCCACGACGGCCAGGTGGAAGCGGCCCGCCAGCTCGGCGCTTCCCACGTGGTCCAGGCGAGCACCATTCGCAAGGCCATCCGCGAAACCCGCGCGCTCACGCCCAAGGATCGCGGCGTTGATATTGCAATTGAAGCGGTTGGCACGCCCGAAGCATGGGAAGAAGCCGTTGAGATGGTGCGCAAAGGCGGCACCGTGAATTTCTTTGGCGGCTGCGCCGTCGGAACACACGTGAATCTCGACACGAATCGCATTCACTACAGCGACATCACGCTGCGCGCCACGTTCCATCACACGCCCGCGATCTGTCGCAAATCGCTGGAGCTCATCGCGAGCGGACGATTCCAGGCCGGCGCTTTCATTACCGGCCGGGCTCACCTGTATGAACTGAATCGCGTTTTTGAGAAGCTGATGAACCGAGGCAGCGAAATCAAAACCGCGATCGTGCCCTGAGGAGCCGCAGCCATCGCGAAGCGTACGGGCCTTTAGTCTGTACGTTATGGCCTGCTGGATGCCGCGGGGCTGGCCCCGGAGGGAATGTAGAGAATAACCAGACACCCATGACCACCGCGGCACCACAATTCGACAAGGACAAGCTCGTAGCGCAAGGCTGGAATTCTCTCCCCGCGAGTTATCGGATCCCCGATGTGGCTCCTTCACTCGCTGAAGCACGGACCTGGTGCAAGCAGCTCGCCGAGTCGCACTACGAGAACTTCCATGTCGCCACATGGCTTCTGCCCACGGCGCTGCAGCCGCATTTCCACGCCATCTACGCCTATTGCCGCGTCTCCGATGACCTCGGCGATGAAGTGGGCGATCCCGCGGCGGCTCTCGCTCTACTCGATCTCTGGGGACGCGAACTCGATGCCTGCTATGAAGGCCGCGCTCGTCACCCGGTCTTTGTCGCTCTTGCGGAGTCGATTCGGCAGTGTTCCATTCCCAAAGAGCCCTTCGCCGATCTGCTGGTCGCGTTTCGGCAGGACCAGACGGTGACGCGCTACTCCGCGATGGACGATCTGCTTGGCTATTGCCGCTACTCGGCGAATCCTGTAGGCCGGCTCGTGCTGTACGCCAGTGGAGAGGCGGAGGGCAATGTCGAAGAAAAGTTCCGCCTCTCCGATGCCACCTGTTCCGCCCTCCAGCTGGCGAATTTCTGGCAGGACGTGAGCGTGGACTACGCCAAGGGCCGTGTCTACCTGCCGCAAGCCGACATGCAACGCTTCGGCGTCAGCGAAGAGATGATCGCAGACCGGAGCGCCACGCCGGAGTTTCGCGCTCTGATGAAACACGAAGCCGATTTCGCTTGCGGGCTCTTTGAAAAGGGCCTTCCGCTGATCGGTATGGTGGGCAGGGAATTGGCTGTTGATTTGGATCTCTTCAGCCGGGGCGGCTTGCAGATTCTGAAAGCCATCGAGCGCCGGGATTATGATGTGCTCAGCGCACGTCCGTCTATATCAAAGAGCACCAAGCTTTCGCTTGCGCTGCGCGCCGTGAGCGGCAGGATGCTTCCATTTTTTCGCCTTCGGGCGCGTGCTTGAAAGAAGGCCGCTTGGCGCAGGAAGTAACACTCGAGGAAGCCTACTCAATTTGCCGGGCCATCGCGAAACGCGAAGCAAAGAATTTTTATTACGCATTTCTGGCGCTTCCTGAAGCGCGAAAAAATGCCATCTGCGCCATATACGCCTTCATGCGCAAGGCGGACGACCTGGCCGACGATGAAAGCCTTCCGCACGCTGAGCGCCGGGAGCATCTCGATGCGTGGCTCGCGGCCTGGCACCAGGCAAGCAATGGCGCAGCGACATCGGATCCTGTTTTTATTGCGGTGCGGGATGCGACTGCGCGATTCTCCATCCCGCTGCAGTTGCTCGATGAGCTCGTCGCCGGCACCACGATGGATCTGGCGGCCGCGCCGGGCAGCTCGCCCGACACGTATGCCACCTTCGCGGATCTCTACCGCTATTGCTACCTGGTTGCGAGCGTTGTGGGACTCGTTTGCATCCGCATCTTTGGCTACAGAGACAAGCGCGCCGAGAAACTCGCCGAAGAGACGGGCGTGGCCTTTCAGTTGACCAATATCCTGCGCGACGTGGCCGAGGATGCCCAGCGGAATCGTGTTTACCTGCCGCTCGAAGATCTTGCGGCCCACAATGTCTCGCTCGATGCTATAGTGCATCGCGCTGCCGCAACCCCGCCTGGCGCGAATGAGCGCGCCCTCCTCGCCGAGATTGCCTCCCGCGCGGAAAACTATTACAGATCCGCGCAGGAACTGATTCCGCTGATCGATCGCGAGAGCCGGCCCGCGCTGTGGGTTCTGGTTTCGATTTATCATGCCTTGCTGAAGCGTATCGAGCGGGCCAATTACGATGTCTTTACGCAGCGCGCCAGCGTCCCGACCGCGCAGAAGGTTGGCATCCTCAGTGCGGGAATCGCACGCGTAGCCATCGCCCGAATCGCTGGCAAAACGGGATGAGCTTTTCAATCCGTGCTTTGCAACAAGGGCACGAATGCAGTCGTGCCCTGATGGGCCAAGGTGAGTCGGGGCTTTAAGACCTTGAGGGAAGATTGCAGAGAAACCCGGACAAAAACGGTTCACGCACAGTCCTCGTGATCGGCGGAGGCGTCGCCGGCATGAGCGCTGCGTGCGCGCTCGCTGATGCAGGTTTCCGCGTGCATCTCATGGAGCGGCGCGGCTACCTGGGCGGACGAGCGTCTTCTTATCTGCATCCCGGCGTCAACGAAGTCATCGACAACTGCCAGCACGTGCTTTTCGGCTGCTGCACGAACCTCGTCGGCTTCTACAAGCGGATCGGCGCATCCGACAAGGTTCACTGGACGCGCCACATGACCATGATCGAGCCGGGCGGCCGCCGCTCGCTGCTTGGTCCATCGCCGTATCTGCCTGCTCCGCTGCACGGTTTGCCGAACCTTCTTTTCGCCCATGCATTCACGCGCAGTGACAAGCTGGCCCTCGCTCGCGCCTTTCAGGCGATGCTGCGGCCGATCCCGGCGGATGCGACCGAGACACTCGCCGAATGGCTCAACCGCCATCGCCAGACGCCCGGCGCCATCGAGCGTTTCTGGAAGCTCGTCATTGCCAGCGCGCTCAATGCTGAGATCGAGTGCATCGCGCTGCCCTATGCCGCGAAGGTCATCCGCGAGCTGTTTATGAACTCCGCGGCTGCGGGTGAGATGGGCATCAATGCCGTGCCACTCACCGATCTTTATTCGGGCGCCAGGACTCTGCTCGAACAACGCGGCAGTGCTGTCCATCTCAACACCAGCGTCGAATCGATTTCATTCGACGAGCAAACCTCGGAGTGGAGCGTGGTCACGCGTAATGGCACGTTAGCCGCGCAATTCCTGGTGCTGGCTCTTCCGTTTGAGGCCATGGGCAAACTCGTCGCGGGTATGCCGCCGTCTCATGGGGCCGAAGGCCTGGTGCAACAAATCAGCCGTCACGAGCACTGGCCGATCTGCAGCGCGCATCTCTGGTTCGATCGCGAAATTACCGAGCTCGATCACGCCGTGCTGCTCGACCGCGAGATTCACTGGCTCTTCAACCGCAGCCGGCTTCAACCCTGGCGCAAGGGCGACCTCAGCTACATCGAAATCGAGGTGAGCGCTTCGCGCATCTTTGCCGGGCGCAGCCGCAACGAGGCCATCGAGCTAACATTGCGCGAACTGGCTGAATTCTTTCCGGCGGTGCGGCAGGCGAAACTTCAAAAGGCCGCGCTGGTGAAGGAAGTGCGCGCGACGTTTGGAGTGCCTCCGGGAATCGACAGCCAGCGCCCCTCGTCGCAGTCTCCGTGGCCGAATTGTTTTCTTGCCGGCGACTGGACCTCAACCGGTTGGCCCTCGACGATGGAGAGTGCCGCGCGCAGCGGGCATCTCGCTGCGGAGGCGGTTTGCGATGCCATGGGCGATCCCGAATCTTTTCTTGTGCCCGATCTCAAGCCGCGAGGGCTGATGAGGTTCTTCGGCTAGCTCGGGAACCTGGCTAACGCGCGCAGCGCTGCTGGTTCAGCGCTCTTCAGAGGTACCAGAAGCTGCCTGCAAAGATCCTTTCTAATTCTCGGTTGGCTTCTCCACGTGATCGATGACCAGCGTCGAAACCGGACCCTTCGCCGGCACCAGCTTCAATCCCAACTGCTCATGAAGTGCGATGAAAATCGTCGGCCCCGCATTATCCTCGCTCTGTCTTTCCTCAGGAGTCCACTTCAGCAACATGGAATAGTTGCCCGACAGCCCAGTGTCGTATCTCACCACTCGTCCCACAGTATCCGAAAGGCAGTACGCAAGATTCGCGGTTGTACCTCCGCGAACCTCAATGCGATCGGGACCCCAGCTTGATCCGTGGCCGGCATCCTTCTCCGCCACCTGCTTGAATTTGATCCCGCCTTTTGCGATCTGCAACGAATAAATCGGCCGCTCCTGTGTCTCGAAATGAAAGCGCATCCTGAATCGATCCGCGAGAATCGCCTGCAGCATCAACTGCCTCTTCTTCCATCGCTCGTCCTGGGGCAGCTTTTGCAATGCAGCAGCAAGGTCATCGTCCATCTTCGCTTCAATGTCAAACTCCGCGGTCCTGCCCCACGACGGCATCCCGGGAATCTCGTCATGCGGCCGAATCGGAAACGCATTGAAGAGAAGATTCAGCAGCGTGTTGTTCTCCATCACCAGCCGGTTCGGTTCCGTGCTCACACTGTTGCCTTCGCCGCCCTGCCTGCTGGGCCGCACCGAGACGACCTCGTATACGGGTGCTTTCAAATCCAATGGCTTGGGATCGCTCGGCTGTCCCAGTCCAGCCAAAGCCTGCAGAAGGCCCGCACAGATCAAAACTCCTCGCGCTCGGTGCATTCGTTCCTCCGTTGCCTCAGAACGCAATGACCTTACGCTCGCCCCGGCTATTGGAATGTGTCGGCCGACACGAGCCAACGAACTATTGTCGATGCAGATCGTGCGACGCGGTTGCTTTTCGTTTCTGTGTCCGAGAGAGAGCTGATGCCCATTGCTGGCGACTGCTTCAATGCGCCAGCAGATATACCCCGATACACACCAGCACGGCTGCGGTCCAACGCCTGCGGTCAACGTTTTCCTTTAGAAATAGCTTGCCGGCGATCGCGTTCGTCACCAGCGTGAGCGAGGCCGCGGCAGGAGCGACGAGGCTCAGGTTCAGATGGTTGAGCGCGAAGAGCAGGGAGAAGAACGCAACTGCCAGGAAGCTCACGCCGCCTAGAAACAGCGGGGAGCCGACCACCGCTTTGATTGCGCCCTTCATGCCTGATCGTGCGCGAATGTCATCGAGATCGCCGATCGTCTTCATAGCGGCAGCGATCAGCACTTCGCCTGTCGTTGAGGTCAGCACTACGGCTGCGATCATGGCGGTTGCGGCCCAGATGCCGGGAGCGGGAGCCGGGGAGGGAATGGTCATCGCAGCTGTCTCTCTTCGACTGACACCGTCGATTCCAACTTGCCCGCAGTGAAGGCCTGGGGATCGGTGCGGGCCGGGCCCTGCGCCACAAAACCTACCCCGAGCGTGATCAGCAGAATGCCGGCCCATCTTTCGAATGAAATGGTTTCCTGCAGCCAGAACCGCGAAAGCAGGGCCACAATCACGTTGCCGAACGCGGTTGCGGGCAGCACAAACGTCAGATCAGCCCACGACAGAGCAGTCAGATAACTCGCAAAAAATCCGATCAGCAGTGCGATGCCCGCCGCAATCCATGGTGTGAACACCGCCGCGATCAGGGACGCGGGATGCGCCAGCGTGATCGGGGGCATGTGGGTCATGCCTCGCGAAAGACAGGTATCGCCGAGAGGCGCAGAAAAAGCCACCAGACCCAGGATCAGGTATTGGTGCGATGTCAGTTTGTGTTGTCCCATTGGCGTCCTGCTCGGGCCCACATTGAGAAGATGCAGAAACGAAAAGGCGGACTCATGAAGATAGCCCGCCCTTGCAGTTGGATTGGGGTGATCTACTTAAGCGCCGGCGCCCACGGTTGCCTGCGGATCCGCCTGCTGACGCCGCGCCGCTTTCACCATCTTGTTGCGCTGCGAGCGAAGCTTCAGGAACGCCTTCGCCTCGACGTAAAGCCGCGGAACATCACGGTTCACGATTGCTTTCCAGACCACGCGGAACGCAGCCTTCGGACGGAAGTAGTACTCGTCGTAAAAGCGATGCACCATCTCCATTACGTAATCGGTGGGCAGACCGGGATACTCGATGTGCGCCATCTGGTGGCCGCCGCCGTCTTCCATCTTCTCGTTGGTGATGAAGCCGTTGGCCTTGGCGTAATCGTAAAACTCCGTTCCCGGATATGCGTGCGCGATGGAGACCTGGATCGTCTCGCAGTCCAGCGTCTTGGCAAAGTTGATCGTGTTGCGGATCGATTCCTTGGTCTCTCCCGGCAGGCCGAGAATGAAGTCGCCATGAATGACGAGGCCGAGATCATTGCAGTCCTTCGCAAACGCGCGCGCACGTTCCACGGTTGCGCCCTTCTTGATGTTCTTCAGGATCTGCGGATCGCCGGATTCAAAGCCGACAATCAGCAACCGGCAGCCCGCATCCTTCATCGCCTTCAGGGTGTCGCGATCAGTCGTCACGCGCGACGTGCAACTCCAGGTCAAGCCGAGCGGCTTCAGCTTTTCGCATAGCTCAATGGTGCGGCCCTTCTGGATGTTGAAGGTGTCGTCGTCGAAGAAATATTCCTTCACCTCAGGAAAATTCTGCTTCGCCCATGCCAGTTCGGCCGCCACATCGTCTGTCGAGCGCTTGCGCCACGCGTGTCCGCTCAGCGTCTGCGGCCATAGGCAGAAGGTGCATTGCGCGGGGCAGCCGCGCGTCGAGTAGAGCGCAATGTAGGGATGCAGCAGGAACGGGACGTTGTATTTCGTCACATCCATGTCGCGCTTGTAAATCTTCGTGGCCCATGGCATCGCATCCAGGTCTTCCACCTGCGGGCGGTCGGGGTTATGGAAGATCTTGCCGTCCTTCTTATAACTGATGCCAAGAATTTCATTCAGCGGTTTTCCGTTCGCGTACTCCACGATGGAGTAGTCGAACTCACGCCGGCAAATGAAGTCGAGAACGGAGCATTCGTTCAAAGCCTTATCCGGTGAAGTGGTCACCGGCGGACCGACAAATGCGATCCGGATCGAAGGATTCGCAGCCTTGATCGCCTCGGCGAGGCGCTGGTCGCCTTCCCAGCCCACCGTTGAGGTAAAGAGAACAAGGAACTCATAGTCCTTGCAGATCTTGATGGTCTCTTGTGCTGAAACGTGGTGGGGAGGCGCATCGAGCAGGCGTGAACCCTCCAGCAATCCCGCGGGGTACGTGAGCCAGACGGGGTACCAGTAGGACTCGATTTCGCGGGTTGCAGGCCAGCGCGAGCTGGCGCCACCGTCGAAATTCTCAAACGATGGCGGATTCAAGAACAATGTCTTCAAAGGCATAGGCATCCCTTCAATTTTACCATTCTTAAGGTTTTTGCCAGTTAGCAAAGGAGTTACGGCTGCTTTACGTGCAATTCTCGAAGCCAGTCTTCCATGTGTCCTAAAGCCCGTAAAAGATCTAGACGCGCCTTTGCCAGATCGAAGCCGGCGTCCAGCGAATCTTCGAACTTCGCGCTCTCATCGATCCTTGCCAGCTGTTCGGCTTTCGGCGAGAGCTGCGGGACGGCATTCGGCCCCGTCCCGCTTCCATTCCCGAACTCCAACTGCGTCATCACGGTTTTCAGGTTCTCCTGCGCGATTTGCTGTTGCAGGCTGGCAATTTCGGCCTGGGTCGTGAGCTCCTGCAAGCTGCTGTTCAATTCCGAGATCGCGATGTCGTTTTGATGCTCGGCCTGCTCGGCTTCCACCTTGGCGCGCAGTGCATCCGCAGCCGACTCTCGTGCTTTGGCTCGATGTCCAAAGTCAAAGATCGGTACGGTAATCGCAATACCCGAACTGAAGTTGTTGGCCGGCAAGCCCTTTCCGCTGTTGAAGTATTGATTCACGCTGTTCAAGATTGTGGTGTTGCGGTTGTACTGCGCGCCGAAAGTGAGTTGCGGAAAGTAATTGATCTCCTCATCGCCCTTGGCGACCTGAAACTTCGACTGCGCGAGCAGCCGGGATGCTTCGAGGCCTGGCGGCGCATGCGGCGAATTGCCGCCGCGCAACTCGGGAATCTCGGGAATGCTTGTGCGATCGGGAGTGATCGATCCCACCGGCAGCCCCGTGAGCGCGGCAAGCTGCTTTTCCAGGGTTGCGGCCCGCGTTTCCAGATGCTCCCGTTTCAGCTTGATCTGCGCTGCGGTGAGCTTTGCCTGCAGCAGATCGCGCAGCGGGTCGACACCGGCCTCCGCACGCTCCTGCTCGATCGCCACGAGCCGGCTCGCGAAGGCTTCCTCCTTCTGCGCCGCGCTCAATTCCTGGTCCACTGTATCGAGCTCGATATACGCAGTCGATGCATCCAGAGCCACCTGCTCCCGCGCATCTTTCAGGCTTGTGGTGGAAGCCTGGAGGCCGAGCCGAGCCGCATCGATATAGTGCTTTTGCGGAATGCTGAAGACCAGCGATTGCACCGTGGCCGACCAGATCGACGGCGGCGTTCCCGTGAACCCGACTTCCGGAAATGCGGGCAGTCCGGTGCTGAAGAGGAGCGATGGGATGATCACATCCTTGCTCTCGGAGAGATTGGCCATGGCACGGTTCACATCGGCTTGAGCCAGCCGCACCGCCGTGCTGTTGCGCTGTGCGAGATCCACCACGGTCGCGAGGGAAACCTGCGCGTCACTACGCGTACACACTGCGACGATTGCCCCGCAGATCAGGAGCAAGAGCCGTACCGTATGGAATGTCAAGCGTGTACGCACGTTCTGTGATCCGCTCAAAATTTGAGATTCTGTGCCGGTTGATACTCTCTGGCGAGCGCAACGGCTTCCGCCCTCTCCTGGCGCGCTCCGTCCAAATCGCCAAGTTTCGCGTCAAGACGCGCCAGGCGCGTGTGCGCTACAAACGCCGGCGCCTCTTCAGTCTTATACGGTCCATCCAGATATTCGTGAAGCATCTTGGCAGCGAGCTCGGGGTTGCGGCCGGCTTGAATCAGGACAGATGCTCCGTTGTAAAGCGCGACACCCGAGCGCCGGTCTCGCTGCGCAGCTCGAAAGCCATTCTCCACTGCTTGTTCCATGTCTTCCCAACGCTCGCGGCGCCGGTAAAAACTTGCCAGGCTCATCCATTGGTACGAGGGGTGCTGTCCTGCATCGATCGCCAGCTTGAATTCACGCTCGGCAGTTCCATAATCCTTCACCTGCGCGGCAATGCGGGCCCGCAATTCGTGTGCTCGGGCGGGATCCACCTTGTCCAGCTGTTCGGCCACTCCGCGGGCCTTGTCCACGCCTCCACCCACGATGGACGGAGCGTCGTAGTAGAACTCGCCAAGATCCGCCAGTGCTTCGGCGTTGCGCGGATCGAGTTGCACTGCCAGCTCAAACTCAGAGCGCACTCTCTTTCCCAGCGAAAAGGCACTCAAGAACGAGGCCCGGTCGGCTTTTTCGCCCAGCGCGCGACCCAGCCACAAGTGATAATCCGATTTCTGGTTGTCCAGGTTCACAGCCTGCTGACAGGCGTCGGCGGCGGGGTCCCATTGCTCCAATGTGAAGAACACCCTGCATCTCAGATTGTGCGTGTCCGCCGATCGAGGAAGGGAAGCGAGCAAATTGAGGGCGCGGTCTGCTTCGCCCGCCTGCAGCGCGGCGTTGGCTTGCGCCAGCGCATCCCGTTCGGGCAGCGCCGATGCCGCAATCACGAACACGGTGGCAATCAGGCACGCCTGGAAGATCTTCTTCACTGCACGACCTTAATCGGGATGCCGGCTTGGAGGGGCTGGCCCGTGGTGGTGCCGGTGGCGACCGTGTCACCCTCCTTGAGACCCGACAGAATGGCAATCTGCGTCATGTTGTATGCGCCCGTCACCACCTGTGCGCGTTGCAATTCGCCATTCACAACCCTGAACACATAAGGCTTCCCGTTCTCTGAGTAGAGCGCCTCGCGTGGAATGTTCAAGGCGTTCGACTCGCTCGAGGTGGTCACGGTGACTGTCACGTTGGTGTCGGGCAAGAGACCGTCATCACCGCCATCCACCTGCACCAACACCTCGCCCACGGTACGGGAGTTGAGGTTGATCACGGTAACCGGAATGCGGATGATGTGTCCTTTCCACAGCTGTCCCGGCTTGGCATCCCACTTGATCAGAACAGGCTGCCCGACTGCCAGGCCGCCAATCTCCGGCTCGTCGAAGTAAGCGCGCACGCGTTCCTCGTGCAGGTCGGCCATCTGCAGCAGCAGCGCGCCTTGTTCGACGAATTCCGTTGCGCCGGTATTCACGCTGTACACCGTTCCGGTGATCGGGGCTCGCACTGAAGTCTGCTCTTCTACCTGTTCGGCCGCCGCAACCGCCGCCTGAGCCTCAGAAACCGCTGCCCGCGCGCGTTCCACATCGCTCTGCGAAAAGCGGCTCTTCGCACCCTGCTCCGCTGCGTCCAGTGCGCCTTGCGCCGCATCGAGGCGCTGTTTCGCTGCCGTTACTTCGCTGAGGGATGCCGCTCCTGTGGCATTGAGCTTTGTGAGCGCCTCGAGGTCAGCCTTGGCCTGGTCACGATCCATTCGGTCGCGCGCAACCTCGGCGGTCGAAGCCTGCAGCTGTTCCTGTGTCCCGTTGTGAAGCACCGCGTCAAGTGCCGCGCGCGCACTCGCCAGACCGCTTCGCGCCGATGCCAGCCGAGCTTGCGCCTGCAGGTCATCCAGGACCATGAGGAGTTGCCCGGCTTTCACGTGATCGCCTGGATGAACGAAAACCGCTTTGACCGTAGTCGCAATCAGGCTATGGATTTCCTGATTGTGCTCTGGCTCGACCCGTCCGCTGGTGGGAATTGTGTTGGCTAGGGGCTCACGAGATGCTTGCGCGACGCGTATCTGCAAATGCTCCCGCGTAAGAGCCCGGACTGTGAAGAACACTCCGATTAAAACGACGATCGCGCCCACCCACAGCCAGCGACGGTCAAGTTGCTTTCGTATTTGAGCCATTCCCTAACCTGAGTCAGTATATAGGACTCAGGAAATAGACCCGTGGTATCAGGAAATTGTGTTTGTGCGAATGAAACCAAGAAGATACCGGCTCACGGACGATCGGCCAGTGCCACTCGATTGCGGTGGCTCGAACTCCCGAACCGTTTCCGGAGAAGGCGGAATTGAAGCCTCGTACAATAAGGACATGGCTGTTCAGCCCCTTTACACTGACGATCACGCCAAGGCAGGCCTCGACTTCGCTTTCCCAGACATCGAGACCTGGCGGAACCAATACCCCGGTTATGAGATTTCGATCGACGATCCGGAGCTGACATCGGTCTGTCCCCGCACCGGCTTGCCCGACTTCGGCCACCTCAGCATTCGCTACATGCCGCGCGAGCGCTGCCTCGAGCTCAAATCGCTGAAGGAGTATCTCTTCAGTTATCGCAATCTTGGGATCTTCCAGGAAAACATCGTGAATCGCGTGCTCGAAGATGTAGTGAAAGCCTGCGATCCGATCTGGGCAGTCGTGCGTGGCGAGTTTCGTCCTCGCGGAGGCATCACCACCACGGTGGAGGCACGCTGGCCGCGACCGGAGAAGTAAGACGCTCACGGCCGTTCCTTGGGCAACCGCCCGCAATGTGATAATCCTTGGACCGCGCTTTCTTCCCGAGGACCCAACCTTTTGACGATGCCAGCCCAAGCTGCCCGAAGGTTCGTCGCCCCGGCCGTGGGCACGTTCGCCTTGCTGCTGGCGCTCAATCTGCTGAATTACATTGACCGCTACATCCTTCCGGGCGAGGTCACGCTGATCCAGAGGGAGTTTCATTCGACAGACCAGCAGATGGGCCTGCTGACCACCGCTCTCTTCATTACCTACATGATCGTCGCGCCGCTCACCGGCTGGCTGGGCGATCGCATCTCGCGCAAGCCCCTCATCATCGGTGGAGCGGTATTGTGGAGCCTGGCCACGCTGGCGACGGCCTGGGTGCACGACTACTGGAGCCTTTTTACTCGCCACGCGCTGGTTGGAGTCGGCGAGGCCACATTCGGCATCTTCGCTCCGGCGGTGATTGCCGATTTCTACTCGGAGCGCGACCGCAACCGCGTGCTCTCAATCTTCTACCTGGCGATTCCCGTGGGGGCGGCTCTCGGCTACGCAGCCGGCGGCAAATTGGGAAGCATGTGGGGATGGCGAGAGCCTTTCTACATTTGTGCCATCCCCGGTCTTGCCATCGCCCTGCTCTACATCTTCATTGGCCGGGAACCGGAACGAGGGGCCAGCGATCAAATCGAAGCAACCCGGAATCGATCGACGTTTTGGGGGCTGTTTCGCAATCCCGCTTATCTGACTGCTACTTTCGGTCTCGCTGCGCTCACGTTTGCCATGGGTGGCATTTCCAACTGGGTGCCGACGTTCCTGCATCGCTTCGCCGGCCAATCGGTCGCGGATGCCAGCCTTACGGTCGGCGCCATCACGGTTGTCGACGGCATCGCAGGCACCATCGCCGGCGGATGGATCGCCCAATACTGGCTCAGAACGAATCATCGGGCGCTCTATCTGCTTAGCTTTTGGAGTGTCGCTCTCACGCTGCCGTGCGGCGCGCTGGTCTTCTTCGGGCCGCCGTCCTGGGCGGTTCCGTCCCTCTTCGCCGCCGAGTTTTTCCTCTTCCTGAATACCGGCCCATTGAATACCGCGATCGTCAACGCGGTCTCCGCGCCGGTGCGCGCCACGGCCATCGGAATGAACCTGTTCATCATTCACTGCTTCGGCGATACGTTTTCACCCACCATCATTGGCTCGATCTCGGATGCGGCCAGCAGTCTTCGCATCGGCCTCGGCTTCACGCTCATTTCGCTGGTCGTTTCCTGCGCAATCCTGCTTGCCGGCGCCCGATTCGCTCCGCTACTCGATCCAGCTGCGGCCGCGAATTCCTGATCGAATCAGTATTTCGATGGAACCCATGACGCCGAAGTATCCCCTCCGCGTGGTGTGGCGGGACACACGCTACCCGCTCGACGAGTTATGCCGCCGAGCAAAGATGCAGCGTTATTTTTATTTCGCGGGTTTCGTGGGAAGAGCTTCCTGATCGCGCGAGTTCATGAAGCCGCGGTGGCCTCCCTGCGGTCGCAGGTTCGGATCCCTGACGGCAGGCCGGCTTTGATCGCCGCTAAATCCGCGGAGAAGGCGTGGATTGGGCCTGAACTTGGGCGGTCCACCATGAAACTGGCGCACATGCGACAGCATCATGCCCGCGCGACCGTGCATGGACTCTACGATTCCGCGGATCTGCACATTCATGTCCCGGTAACGGTTCAGTTCGCCCACTTCTTCCCGATCTTCTTTCATGCTCACGATCGTGAAGCGGCACTGCTCGTCAGATGTGTCGGGCGAGCAGATGTCAAGGAAGCGGGTGCCATCGGGGAGTTCTACGACCTCGTACACATGGGCTGAGATGCAAACATCTTTGTTGAGCATCTTCGCAGCGGTATCTGCGGGAACACACGGCTTGGGATGCCCGCCGAAGGCGAGCGATGGACAGAGCACGAGAATCAGCGCCAGTCGCCGCATGCACGTCGTTTGTGGGGAATACAGTCAGCTTACGCCGGGCCAGGAGAGAAGAAAAGCGCCGCAAAGAGACGGGTGACAAGAATCACATCATGGACTTACTTCCAATGTAACGATCAGAGAACGTCAAATTGGGGCTACCGAATGAAGGCGGTCGGTCCCAGGAATTCAAGGTTTTGCCATGTCGTCGCGCTGTTCTCAGCTTCTTCGTCCTGCCGTTGACTGCGCTCTCTCGGTTCGCTCCAGCATTCTGAATGCAGCCATCGAATTCAGAAATCAGGTTGAGCGTGATCGTGCATTGCGGCGCAATCTCGACCATCGGCTCGCAAATATCGAAGCTGCTCTGGAATTTCTTGCCGAACTCGCCAACGCCAAAGCGGGTTCGGCGGTTGATGTGCTGCTGCCATCGCCGCGCCCTCTCACGCCCGCGGCGCTCGAACCCAACTCCTGAGGCATCGGGAGCTCTCCGAGGCCCGGAGCGAACAGCCTCTCCCTATCTTTCGGACCATCCTCTCGAAAAGGGAACGACGCGACCTGAGCCGCGTCGTTGGACGAATCTAACTTTCAAGGCGCGAAGCAAAGCGCGCAGCGTGTGCCGGCTTATTGGACGGCTTTATCACTTGCCTGCTGGCTCGCGGCCGCAGCCAATGCACCTGGACCCTTGATGAAATAGGCTCCAATGGCCTGGTGAAGGGCATGACGGTTCATATAGGGAGGCTTGTCTTCATAGCGTGCAGCCCAGCAGACCTGCTCAATGATGTCGCGCGGAAAGCACGACCGAAGTTCCTGCTTGAGGTGATAGCGGATGAAGCTGATCAGGTCGTTCGGAATGGATGCATCGAATGGCACGCGGTTTTCCGCTGCCACGCGCCGGAAGATCTCGCAGAACTGCTCGTCCGAAATCGTACCGATTTCGATCTTCGTTTTGATGCGGCGGATAAACGACGGATCGACAAGCTCTGCCGGATCAAGGTTGGAAGCGAAAACGACCAGCATCTCGAATGGAACTTCGATTTTTCGGCCGCCTTCGAGCGTGAGGAAGTCGATGTGACGATCGAGCGGCACAATCCAGCGATTGAGCAATTCTTCCGGGCGGAGACGCTGGCGACCGAAGTCGTCAATGATCAGCACGCCGTTATTGGACTTCAGCTGCGCGGGCGCTACGTAGAATTTGGACACGGGATTGAACTGGAGATCCAACATCTCGGCCGTGAGTTCGCCGCCCACCAGGACTGCGGGTCGTTCGCAGTAGACCCAGCGCGTATCGTGGCCCGCTGAGTCGGCATCCACTGCTCCCTTATGAACCGTGGGGTCGTAGACGGTGATGATCTGGCCATCGATTTCAATCGCGTAAGGAATCCAAACCTTGTCGTCGGCCAGGACTCTCGATAGCACTTCAGCAATGGTTGTTTTGCCGGTGCCGGCCGGCCCATACAGGAACAGGGAACTGCCTGAATTCAGCGATGTGCCGAGTTGGCGGAGTGTTTCGTCGTCGATCACGAGATGAGCGAAAGCGCGGTGCAGATCGGGAGCATGAACATTGGCCCTTTGCGTGCTGTGCTTGCGAACCTGCTTCACGTAGCTTGCAAACGAAACCGGCGCGGGACCCACATAGCGGTTTTGGGTCAACAAATCTGCGGCGCGCGAGCGGCCCTGGGAGGTAATCGCGATCTGCGGAACGTTGCCGATCATGCCGGTGACCTGGCAGCTCGTCTCTGTACGGAGGCGGGCGAAGAGCTCGTTGGTGGCGGAGTAGCTCAGGCGAAGCCGATTGGAGAGATCGAGGACCGACATCGATCCGCAGAAATAGAGAGTCTTGAGCGAAAGGTCCTCAAGAATCGACGAGCTGACATCCAGCTCAGCCAGGCTCTGAGGCTTGTGCGTGGGACCCTGAACCGGGGGTGTTTTCTTGATGAAATCGAAGTCGTTTTCCTGCGTTGCCAGCAAAGTAGCCATCGGCAGTCCGTACCTGCTTTCTCTTTATCTCGAATCAACGCTCATGCAAGGCCCAGGTACAGGCGGAGGGATCATTCGGAACAGCGCTCGCCGGTTCCGGGCCGAGCTGAGATCTATGCGACCGCAGCGCGACCAAGGGCAAAACTGATCTGCCGCTGGAGGGCGTCAAAGGCGCCTTCCGCAGCCGCAGGGACAGCCGGAGCCGCCGGAGCGGCCGGGGCCGCGGGAGCGGCAGAAGCTGCCGGGGCGGGAATCGCAAACTGATCCGCCGGCGCCGCGCACTGAGCTGCCTCAACCAGTGGGCGAAGAGCCTCCGCAACCTTCTCGATGCGATCGCGGCGCAGCCTCAGCTGCTCCATGTCATTGATAACCTTGCCCAATTCGGCCTGTGCGGCCTCGGCAGCCGCGTTAAACACGTGATCCCGATTTGCTCCGCTCATGGAACTACCTCCGCGGAAAATGTAGCGTCAAGTAACACTCCGAGGGTATCACCCGAACGAGTTACTTCAGGATAATTTGGAGTCAAAGGTAACGGGAAAAAGTAACTTATCCGCATTTCAGGAGCTCGAAGGGAGGGTTCGTCCTGAAGGGGACGCGGGATCTCGAGAGCCGCCCCTCTGAAGAAGGCGGGGTCGCAGTGGCGAATGGCTGATCGGCCCTGAACGTTACCGGGCCTCGACCAAATTACCGGGCCTCAACCAATTCTTCGCTCTGGGTGCGCCGGCCGTAGTGGCTTTCGACGTAGCGGTCGAGGATCAGTTTGAACTCGGCCACGATCGTGTCCCCCCGCAGGGTTGTGTAGAGCTTGCCGTCGACGTAAACCGGTGCTTTGGGTTCCTCAAACGTTCCGGGCAGGCTGATGCCGAGATTGGCATGCTTCGACTCGCCAGGGCCGTTGACCACGCAGCCCATCACGGCGAGCTTCAGGTCCTCGACGCCGGGATATTTCTTACGCCATTCCGGCATGGAAGTGCGCAGATAGCTCTGGATCTGCTCCGCCAGCTCCTGGAAATAGGTGCTGGTTGTCCTTCCGCAGCCGGGACAACTCGTGACCTGCGGCATAAAGCTGCGAATGGAGAGCGACTGAAGAATCTGCTGCGCAGCCTGCACCTCTTCCGTCCTGTCGCCGCCCGGCTTCGGAGTGAGACTGACCCGAATCGTATCGCCGATCCCAGCAAGAAGAAGCGGCGCGAGCCCGGCCGTCGAGGCGATCAACCCCTTCGATCCCATGCCGGCTTCGGTAAGGCCGAGATGCAGCGGATAATCGCAACGGGAAGCCAGGGCAGTATAGACGTCGATGAGGTCGCGGACTCCGCTCACCTTGGCGGACAGGATGATCATGTCGTGGCCGAGACCGTAGCGCTCGGCGGAGGCGGCCGAGTTGAGTGCGCTCGCAATCATCGCTTCGATCATCACGTCGCGAGCGGGTAGTGGTTCGGAACGGCGGTTATTCTCATCCATCATGCGCGTCAGCAGGGCCTGGTCCAGCGATCCCCAGTTCACGCCGATGCGGACCGGCTTCTGGTTCTCTACTGCGCACTCGATCATGGTGCGGAAGTTGTCGTCGTCCTTCCGCCCGATCGACACGTTGCCGGGATTGATCCGGTACTTCGCGAGGTCTCGCGCCGCCGCAGGGAACTTCTTCAGTAGGAGGTGGCCGTTGTAGTGGAAGTCTCCGATGATCGGAACGCGAATCCCGCGCTTGTCGAGTCCTTCGACGATGTGCGGGACGGCGGCCGCGGCTTCTTCATTGTTCACGGTGACGCGAACCAATTCCGAGCCGGCGAGAGCGAGGGCAGCAACCTGTTCCATGGTTCCCTCGACGTCTGCCGTGTCAGTGTTGGTCATCGACTGCACGACCACCGGCACTTCCCAGCCCACCCGGACATGGCCGATCCGGACCGTGGGTGTCTTCCTGCGCTGAATTTCCGGCATAAGACCTCTGCTCTAGTTTACCTGTTTTGTAACTCGCGCCGGAAGTGACGCAATCGGCACGGTTTGCCGCACACTAAAACGGCCGAAAATCCGGCCCGCGCACGGCGCCCAAGCCCTCGCCTTGAAACCTGACAAACGGGTACAATGAGGTGCATGGGTTTCCGCCGTATCTCCCATTTTTCCCTGCTTGCCGCGGTTGTGATGTTTGCTGCCGGTCTGTGTGCCTTCGCGCAGAACGACTCTCATGCTCGCGGCCGCAAATACAAGCCGCCACCGCCGACATCGCGGGTACAAGTCACAATTGTGCGCGATGAAGATGCAAAGCCAATTGAGAATGCTGCTGTCATCTGGCACCTGGTAGGCGACAAGGGCAACATGGAGCTTAAGACCGACGAGGACGGCAAGTCGACGATCGACGTGCTGCCGACCGGTTCCGAAGTGCTCTTGCAGGTGATCGCGAAGGGCTATCAAACCTACGGCGCCGATTACAAGCTCGAGAAGGCGCAGATGGCGATTGAAGTGAAGCTGAAGCGGCCCGGCGGGCAGTACTCGATTTACGAGAAGCACGAGAACGCGGAAGCCGGCAAGGACGCCGATCAGGACAAGAAGAAGGACTCCGGCAAGGATTCCTCGCAGAAGGATGCGAGTAAGGACAAGCCGTCGGATTCTGGCCAGCAGAACAACTCGCAGCCGGACTCGAACCAGCCTCAGCAGAAATAGAGGATTTTGAACGGGCGACGAGCCCGAGCATTCATTCCAGCGCATCGATGCCCACACTTCCGCTTAGCGGCAAATCTGCACTCGTGACCGGAGGCGCGCGACGCGTGGGGCGCGAAATCGCCCTTTCGCTGGCGCGGGCCGGTGCGGATGTGACCCTGACCTATCTCTCCTCACAGAGCGGGGCGGCTCAAACCAGGCAGGAAATTGAAGCCTTGGGCCGGCGATCGCAGATCATCGAGTGCGATGTGCGCTCGGAAGCCTCCGTGCGCAGCGCGGTTGCTTCTGCTGTTGGCTTCCGCGGACATCTCGACTTGCTCGTCAACAACGCAGCGGTGTTCGAATCGGCACCTCTCGAACAGCTCACGGTCGAACAATGGGATCGCGTCTTCGAAACCAATGCGCGCGGACCCTTTCTCGCAGCAAGGGAGGCGATTCCGCATTTGCGCGGCTCACGGGGCCGGATTGTCAATATCGGATCCCTCGGCGGCATACGCGCATGGGCTACGCACGCGCATTACTGCGCCTCGAAAGCCGCATTGCACATGCTGACGCAGGCCATGGCGAAAGCTTTTGCGCCCGAAGTCAGCGTGAACTGCGTCGCTCCGGGATGGATTGAATTGGAAGAGAGCTCACCTGCGGCCGCAGCCAGGTTTGCCGCTAAAACGCCCATCGGACGCAATGGCAATGCGAGCGAGGTTGCGGAAGCCGTACTCTATTTCGCAACCAGCTCGGAATTCGTCACGGGGCAGATTCTCACCGTCGATGGCGGCCTGGGCCTCTAGAGACGGAGAATCCTCCATGTTTTGAAAGGGGACCGACTTCAGCGGGCCGCTCAGATTGGCGAGGTGCAAATCTCCCATCGTGCGCTCGGCCTTTGCGTTTCGGGTGGGGAGACGCGCAGGCTCAACGAGACAGCAGGCGGCTCCAAAAGCCTTTCTTCGCCCCGTTCTCGGCCGGTTTGGCGTTGCCATTGGCGTACCGGTGCTTGCTGCCAGACTTCGCATCGAATTTCAGCGGCTGATTTTCCCACAATCCCAGCGGCTCGGGCTGCGCCGGCCACTTCGTTCCTTCCACCGCGGCTCGAGGATTGGTGACACAGAGGCGGCGCGCATTTTCCTCGCCGGTACGCTGGGCAACGTAGTTGTATCCCTTCCGCAAGTGGGGCGGCCGCCACTCGGGATGGTGCGCGTCCGTCGCGATGAAGTGGATCCAGTTCCGGTCGAGCAGAGCATTCGAAAATGATTCGGCAATCTTGCCGAACCGGCCATAGAGCGAGGACGACGTCACCTGCACCAGGTGTCCTTCGCGCATCCATTCGGCCAGCAACTCAGGATTACGCTGGAGCACGGCATTGCGCTCAGGGTGGGTGATGATGAGCGTGTATCCAGCGGCCTTCAAGTCGCGCATGGCATCGGAAAGCTGTGGAGGAATCACCATGTCAGGAAACTCGATCAGAAGGTAACCCTTACCGTCGATGGAGTAGCGGAAGGGATGGGCCAGAGCATCGAGGATATTTGCCGCGTTCATATGAAAATCGCAGCCGAGGCTCAACTCCAGCACTCCTGAGAGTTGCTCGCCGAGCTCTTTGAATCGCTCCCGGATTACCGTCTCCTGGTATGGATATTCGTCGCTCGCGTGAGGCGTGCAAACCATGCGCGTGACGCCCTCGTCGGCGGCGATCTGGGCTATCTCCAGGGCCGTCGCCAGGTCTGGAGCTCCGTCGTCCACTCCGTAAATCAGGTGCGCGTGAATGTCGATCATGCCGTGCAGTCCCGTGAAAAGCTGAGAATTACCGGGTTGCCAATGCCTCGACCATTGAGGCAAAGATATTGAAGCCGTCTGCGGAGCCGAGCAGCGCCTCGCTCGAGCGATCGGGGTGCGGCATCATGCCCAGCACATTGCGTTTTTCATTCAGGATGCCGGCGATGTTGGCGAGAGAGCCGTTGGGATTCGCCGCGGGAGTAATGTGGCCCTCGGGCGTCGCATAGCGAAACACGATCCGGTCTTCCGATTCCAGGCGGCGAAGGTCTTCGGGCGCACAGAAATAGTTGCCTTCCATGTGCCCAATCGGAATCTGCAGCACCTCGCCTTTTGTCAGCTGATTGGTGAAAGGGCTGTCGGTGGTTTCGACGCGCAAATGTACCTGCTTACAGATGTATTTCAGGCCGGCGTTGCGCATCAGCGCGCCGGGCAGGAGGCCAGCCTCGCAGAGAATCTGGAATCCGTTGCAGATGCCCAGCACCAGTCCTCCGCCTGCCGCAAACGTCTGCACAGCCTGCATGACCGGTGAGAACCGAGCAATGGCGCCTGTCCGCAGGTAGTCGCCATAGGCAAATCCGCCCGGAACCAGCACCGCATCCACACCCTGTAAATCTTCGGAGTCGTGCCAGAGGAATGTGACAGGATGGCGGGCGATCTCGGCAATCACGTTGTAGGTATCGTGATCGCAATTGGAGCCCGGGAAGACCAGAACGCCGAATTTCATATCCTTAGGTTATCAGTTTGCCAATTCGCGTGAAATGAAGTTTGGCGCCATGACAACACGTGGTAACCTCTTGAAAATCGTTCAGAAACCGGGCCTTACCACCTCGCCCTCCAGTTCGCGCCGCATTCTCAGGTGCGAGTCGCGTGCGAATCTGTGCTGAAAAGCCCTGGCCACGGGATAACCGAGCCACGCCAACCGGCTACGCGGACGTGAAACGGCCTCGAGCGTGTACCGCACATCGCCGGAATCCGGATCCAGAGTGAGCAGGAATCGCTCTTCGCCTTCCTCGACATGCAGGGCCGTCGTTGCGTAGACGAAACCAAACCGGTGCGGTTCGTCGGCAGCATCCACGATCCGGCTGATGTTCAGGCTCCAGAGGCCGAGAGCGCGGATTTCGACAGCCACCAGCTGCCCAAGTTGAATGATTGCGGCGGAGTTGGCCACGCGCGCCCACCCCAGGTCGAACATCGTCCAGGAGCGAAAGGCCCTCCTGGCTTTGCCAAATGCGGCAGCTCCGTGTCCGATGCAGGATTCCGAAAAATCACGCACAAACAGATCCGGCAGGCTCGACGGTCCTTGCCCGTTGTCCATTCTCAGGAAACGCGGCGGGGGTGCGGGCGAGAGTCCCGCGGCGACAATCTGGTTCTCGATGGCCGTTGCGGAGGGTTGGGTGAGCCGAAACACGGAATCAGTATGTCAGCTGAATGAAATGCGGAAACCCTTTCCTGGATTCAGCTATCCGGTGCCGGCGGGCCGACCTTGCCAGGGCCCTGTCTGGCGAGACGGCAGCGCAACGTTTTTGGGAAAGAGAATGGGTCACAGATTCTTTATGTGTATGCGCTTGATTTTGCAGGGTTGTAACCTTCTATTCATCTTGCCCCATTAGCCTTACGTTGGTGACTGTCCACGTGCCTGACATTCGCATCGCGCAAACTCAACCTCAGTTCCAGCCGTCAGTTCCAGCAGGGCCGTCCCCCCCGCACCCGGTTGCGGCAGAAGAGTCGGCGATTCGGAAGTTTCTGCTTTCCAAGGGCAACTCGGCAGGCGCGGATCGTGCGTTTCATGTGCTGATGGTGCTTTGTGCACTCAGCATTTTTGCGATCGTGGTGCTGATTGCCTACGAACTTGTGATGGGGTCGCACCTCACGTGGGTCAAGTTCGGATTCAAGTTTTTCTATCAATCGTTTCCAAGCCCATACGGTGAAGGGCGCATGTACTGGGATCCGCTGAACGGCCTTTTCAGCGCATTGCCGTTCATCTTTGGGACACTGGTCACTTCCGCGATTGCGCTCGTGATCGCGATTCCCCTGGCAATCGGGCTGGCGATCTTTCTCACCGAGATGTGTCCGCGAGGAATGCGTGCGCCTCTGGCATTTCTTACGGAGCTGCTGGCGGCAATTCCCAGCATTATTTATGGCGTATGGGCGGCGTTTGTGCTGGTACCGCTGTTGCGGGAGCATATCAATCCCCTGCTGACGCATTGGCTGGGTTGGACCGGGCTGTTCATGGACGACAACCCGACGGGGCTGGGCTATCTGGCCGGCGGAACGATTCTGGCGATCATGATTCTGCCGATCATCTCGTCGCTTTCGCGCGAAGTGATGATCGCGGTTCCCCATTCGCAGCGTGAGGCCGTGCTGGCGCTGGGAGCGACACGATGGGAAATGATCCGCATGGGCGTTCTGCGCAATTCGCGGATCGGGATCGTAGGCGCCATCATTCTCGGGCTGGGCCGCGCCCTGGGTGAAACCATGGCGGTCACGATGGTGATCGGGAATACGCCTGAGATTCATCGCTCGCTTCTGTCGAATGGAACATCGATGGCCGCGGTGATCGCAAACGAGTATGCCGAGGCATCAGGCGACATGCACTACAGCGCTCTGACAGAAATTGGTTTGGCATTATTTATGGTGACCATCATTGTGAACGCACTTGCGCAATTGTTGATGTGGGCCGTGACGCGGGGAACACCCTCGCAGACGCGGTAAGGAGACGACCGAGTGAGCGCGGCTGCATCCGATTTTCGATCACGAATGCGTGCGCTGACCGACGATGCGGTCACGACGCTGGCATTCCTGGCAACACTGCTGGTGATCGCGCCGCTGGTGGCGATCTTCGGCTACCTTCTGTACCGCGGCGCCAGCTCGGTGAATCTCGACTTCTTTTTCAAGATTCCAAAGTCGCCGGGTGAAGTGGGCGGAGGCATGGCGAATGCCATTGTCGGGTCGGGAGTCGTGCTTGCGGTAGCCAGCGCCTTCGGAGTGCCGATCGGGATCGGCGGCGGGATTTTTCTTGCGGAGTTCGGCCGCGGCACCAAACTGGCAAACATGATTCGATTCACGGCCGACGTGCTCAACGGTGTGCCGTCGATCGTGATGGGCATGGCGATCTATCTGCTGATCGTGAGCCCGAAGCACAGCTTCATTCCGTTTTCCGGGCACTTCTCGGCATTTGCCGGCGGCGTGGCATTGGGGATCATGATGATTCCGACGGTGTGCCGGACCACGGAAGAGATGCTGCTGATGGTTCCGCACGCTGTGCGGGAAGCGGCGCTGGGGCTTGGAATTCCGAATTGGCGTTCGGTGCTTTCGATTACCGTGAGGACGGCCTCCCCCGGCATCATCACCGGCTGCATGCTTGCGTTTGCGCGGATCGCCGGTGAAACGGCTCCGCTGATCTTCACCGCACTGGGCAACGCCTACATGAGTGCGAGCCTCGACAAGCCGATCGAGACACTGCCGTACCAGATCTACATTTTCGCGCTGTCGCCGTATGAAGACTGGCACCGGTTGGCGTGGGCGGGGTCATTAGTGCTGATTGTGCTGATCGTGATGGCTGTGTCGCTGGTGCGTTGGGTGACCAGCCGAGGAGTTCTCAAGGGGAACAGCTGAGCGCGTGAACGGCATTGGGGATGCGAACCGGGCAGTGAACTGTCTGTTCGGAAAGCGGAAGGAGAAGTGCGCACGTGGGCGTCGGCATTGAAGTAAGCAACCTGAACGCGTGGTACGGAACGAATCACACGCTGCAGGATATTAACCTGAACATTCCGGCGAATCATGCGACCGCGCTCATCGGCCCCTCGGGCTGCGGCAAGAGCACGTTTGTGCGCTGCCTGAACCGCATGCACGAGACGAACCCGGTTGCGCGCGTGACGGGTTCGGTGCGCATCGGCGACCTGGATATTTATGAAAATGCCAAGCCGGTGCAGATCCGGAGGCGTGTGGGCATGGTATTTCAGCGGCCGAATCCGTTCCCGACCATGTCGATTTACGACAACGTGGCTTCAGGGCTCAAGCTAAACGGCTACAGCAATCGCAGGGTGCTGGACGAAATTGTCGAGAAGTCGCTGAAGAACTCGGCGCTGTGGGACGAGGTGAAGGACGACCTGAAGAAGAAGTCGGGAGCGAGCCTTTCTGGCGGGCAGCAGCAGCGGCTTTGCATCGCGCGCGCGCTGGCGGTGGACCCCGAAGTGCTTTTGATGGACGAGCCGGCCTCGGCGCTGGACCCGGTTTCCACTTCAAAGATCGAAGACCTTATCTTTCAGCTGAAATCGCAGTACACTATCGTGATTGTGACGCACAATATGCAGCAGGCCGCGCGGGTGGCGGAGAAGACCGGGTTCTTCCTGAACGGACGCCTGGTGGAGTTCGATTCGACGCACAAGATCTTCACGAACCCAAGCGACAAGCGTACCGAGGATTACATCACGGGCAGGTTCGGATGACACGCATTCGTTTTCAACAGAGCCTGGATGAGCTCAAAGAGAATTTGCTGGTGATGGCGGGACTTGCCGAACAGGCAATTCAGCGCGCCATCGAGGCGTATCGTGTTCGCGACTTATCGATTTGCGACCTTGTCAGCCGCAGCGAGAATGCGATCAATCGTCTCGAACGCGACATTGACCAGGCTGCATTGGACTTGCTGGCGATGGAGCAGCCGATGGCGATCGATCTTCGCTTCATCCTGAGCGTGATCAAGATCAATGCCGATCTAGAGCGTGTGGGCGATTCGGCCAAGAGCATCAGCGATCGGGTGCGCAGCATGGAACAGATGCCGGCGGCCGAGTTGCCGGTGGACATTCCGCGGATGGCAACGCTTTCCACGGAGATGGTGCGCAAGAGCCTGCAGGCTTTCATCGAGGGGGATGCGGAGATTGCCCGGTCCGTGTTGACCATGGACGATGCTGTCGATGCCATGAATCGCGCCTCGTACAAGGCGTTGACGAAGGTGATGGAAGAGCAAAGCCACGTCGCTCCGCAGGCGCTGAATGCGTTGATGATTTCGAGAGCTTTGGAACGTGTGGCGGACCACGCAACCAACATCGCCGAAGACGTAATCTTCTGGATCCAGGGCGACGATGTGCGGCACAACAAAGGCTTGGAAAAGGATGGTAAGAAGGCGATGTCCACTCCGCCGACCCCGCCTTCGGCTGCCTAATTCTTCACATCCCACCAATCGAACGCCAGCATGCGCGGATAGTAAAGACCTGCACGAATGCAGCAGGCGCTTCCGTGCAGTCCGCGCAGGATCCCGGCATACGACTCAAGCTGCGGCGCGAACAGATCGCGCAAGGTAGAGACTGAGAACAGGCCTTGCGCCTGGACCTCGGTGGTCTTGTAGTCGACGATCCACCATGCGTCGTCGCCTTCGTGGAGGGGTTCCAATCCGGAGCGAAAGATGCGATCGACTCGGACGGTGCGCAGTTCGCCATCGGCAACTCCCGACCACGATGCCTCGCTCTCGGATCCTGGGTGCGGCGAGAGAATCCACCGGCCATGCGCATCCTCCGATGCCTTGATCGCAAGACCGAGTGCTTCGGCCGACATGCTTTCGGCTTTGGCGCGGGTGATTCCGCATGCGCGAATCTGCGCCGTGACAGCGGGATGCAGCATGCTGAGACGGGTGCGGGCTGCGGGCCAATCGAGAGACGTGCGCAAGCGGGCAAGTTCTTCCATGAACCGGTGCACCGCGTTGCCGATTGCACGTGAAGTGAGACCGCCCTCATGGCGCTGGTAGGGTTGATTGACGGGTGCGGATCCAACAGACGTCGCGCGGGCGCGGCCGAAATCGATCCCACGCGGGGCTTCGAAATCCGCGGGAAGCCGGCGCATGGGAGTGGGACGTGATGGCACGGGCATCACGAGAAGATTTGATCCTTCCGAGGCGGCGATCTCGTCCAAAATGCCTTCCTCTGCTCTCTGCGCTCCGGTCCGCGTGGTTTTCCAGGCATCGAATTGCGCCTGGATCTCGGCGCCCAGCGCAGGCCATGCGGTGGCGAGCAGGTTGCCCCATGGATTGGCGAGCTTTACGTCTTCGCCGTCGACTTTGTATTCCGGCAACGCGAAGAAGTGCAGCTCTTCGCGCGCGCGCGTTGCCGCGACATAGAGGATGCGGCATGCTTCGGCTTTCTCGCGCTCCCGGATGATGCTGTCGACCCACTTCTTCGTGCCACCACGTTCCGTTCCCTTGGACTGCATGGGAGCGACAAGGAATTCGGTAATCTCGCCGGAACTGTCCGGGCCGGCGAGCCCGCGCTCGCGCCATGAAAGCAGATTGAGACTGTCGCGGCCGCCTCGCGCCTGCAGCTCCGGTACGATGACTACTTCGAATTCAAGCCCCTTGGCCTTATGAATCGTCATGAGCTGCACACCGCAGTCGCCGCTGGCTCCTGGATCGGGCAGGGCAGTCAGATCTTCGAGGGCCGAGCTCAGCGCCGATCCGAGCATGTCCTGCGCCCCCTCGGGCAATGCATCGAGACTGGACCAGAGGACGTCCAGGTTGGCCTGGGCCGCGGCATCTTCGCAGGCTCCGCCGCCAACCTGCATCCAGACCTGTTGTAGCCATGTGCCCAGTGTGGCGCTGGGCAAGCCTGCATGTAGATCGGGCAGCAGATCGAGGGCGCGAAGCAGGCGGCGGACGGCCGCGCGGCCGCATCCACTGAGCAAGTCGCAGCGCTCGGAAAGCAGATTGGGAATTGCGCGCGCCTTGACGCTTTCGTCGTCCGCGCTGACCAGCTTGTGGAGATCGTCGAGAGTCAGGCCGCACCATGGAGCGCGCAACACGCCCAGCCACGCAACCCGGTCCTCGGGATTCAGGAGAGCGCGACCGAGTGCCAATGCATCGAGCACTTCGGGCCGATCCTGCAGCTGCTCGAGTTCCACCGCGCGGAAGGGGATGTGCGCCTGGCGCAGAGCTTGTGCGATGAGCTCGAGATCTTTGTGGTTTCGGCCCAATACAGCGATGCGGCATTGGGTTCCGGCGGCCCGGGCCTGTTCGACCAGCGGCTGCTTCTCGCGAATGAGGGCGACGATGTTGTCGATCTGGCGGTCGTGGATCGTCTCCCGCTCGCGAAGAAGCGCGGAGTCAGAGGCCTGGCCGGGCTTGATGCGTGGCATGAAGTCAACCTGCAATGCGAAACGCGGGTTCGGCAGCGGTTCTGGTTCCCTGAAGGCGATGGAAGGAAAGTGCTGGATCTGGCTGCCGGCATTTGCGCCGAAGATGTCACTGAAGATGCGGTTGACCGGAGCCACGAGCTCGGGGTCGGTGCGGAAGTTTGCTGTGAGGGGGACGAAGTCGAGATCGAGGGCATCGCTGTCGTGCGTCTCGATCCCGAGGTCCCGGACGCGCGGGAACAACTCGGCGTCAGCACCGCGGAAGGAGTAAATGGACTGCATGGGATCGCCGACGACGAAGCAAGTCCGGCCGGAGGGGTCGGGCCAGGCGGCAATCAAGCGGGAGAGCAGTTCATGCTGACGGCGGCTCGTGTCCTGAAACTCGTCGACGAGCAAGTGGCGAATGCCATCGGCGACAGCCAAAGCAGCGTCGCTAGGCATTTCATCTTCGCCGCGCAGGACGCGTTCGGCAATCTGCGCGACCTCAATGAAATCGACCTTGCCGGTTTCGGCGAAGACGGTGCGCAACTCGCCGGCTGCATGGCGCAGCACGAGGAAGCAAGAGCGCACGATGTTCCAGTCTTCGTCGCTGTAGCGGACAGAAGGCAGATCGCGGATGGCGACGAGCGCTGATTCGAGGCCGTCGATCCGACGCAGTTCCTTGAGCAGAGCCAATAGCTGCGCTTTCTCGCTCGTGTTCGGCGGAAATCCGTCGTTCTTGTTAACGCTGTTACGGATGATCTTTTCGCCGCTGAGTAAAAGATCGGCGAGATCGAGAAACGCGAGGCGAGCATCCTCGAGCGCCTCGAGATCGCTGAACGGCGGAGAAGGGAAGTCCGTCCGTCCCGCAAGGGATGTGTAGCGATCACCGCCGAGTTGTTCGCAGGCGTACTGAGCAAGCTCGAGCAGTTCCGCGCAGGTTCCGGGAATGGGCGCAAGCAATTCGCAGATGCGAGTGAGTCCGTCGCGCACAGCATTTGCGAATGGCCGCTCGAGGCGCGCGCGCACCGCTTCCCAGTCATGATTGCGATCGAGAACGAAGGCGTGCATCCAGCGATCGCGCTGCCCGAGCATGCGGATGAGAAGAGATTCCATTTCCTGCCAGTTGTTGTCGCGCCACAGCAGCAGAGCTTCGATCGCGGCAGTAAACTCGGGGTTGGTTCCATCGATGTGTTCGAGGGTGCGGCGAGCTGCGCGGCCATACAGCTCGGTTGGGTGCTCGATGGGATCGAGTTCTCCGCCGATGCCGGTCAAAAGCGGTTGTTGCAGGGCGAGCTCGCGACAGAAGGAGTCGATGGTCGAAATGCGCAACTGTGCGGGCAGGTCGAGCAATTGCCAGCCGCGCGACTGCGAATGCGCAAGGGCGCGGCGGGCAAGCGCTGCCATGGAGAATTTCTCTTCGTTATCACTTGGTGGCGGGTCGGCTGCTGCTTTTTCCAGTTCCGAGAGAATGCGATGGCGCATCTCCGCGGCAGCGGCGCGGGTAAATGTGATGGCCAGGATCTGGCCCGGTTCGTCGACCAGTGCGAGAAGGCGAAGAAAGCGCCGCGTGAGCAGATCCGTCTTTCCGGAGCCGGCCGGCGCCTGCACCAGAATCGACCGCGATGCATCCAGGGCGGCGTTGCGTTGTTCATGGTCGGGAGGAATGCGGCTACTCATTTTCGCTCTCCTCCTCTTCGTCGTTCACGAGAACCTGGTCGTTCTCCTCGATTCGGCAAACCGCCTGCAGGCCGCAGCGCTCGCAGGTCCGGGGATAGTCGCGCGGATCGACGGCGGCGTTTCCCGCGAGAAAATCCTCTCCCATGTGCTGGATATATGCTTTCCAGTCATCGAGCAGGGTGTCTGTCAGTTTGAAGCGAACGAGGCTGGCGGTTCCCTTCAATGAGCAGTTGATCGTAGCCTGCGCATTGCGGACGGATCCCGCAAGACCGAGATCGCCCGCGCGGAGGGTAGCGAAGGTCAATCCGCCCAGGCGCTGACCATCGTCGAGAGCGAAACCGGCGTAGAGCGGTAATTGCACATCATCTGGACGGGGCAGGTTCCAGGATCGCGGTGCGACGGCTCCAGTTTTGTAGTCGATCACGAGCATGGATTGGTCGTTGAGCTGGTCGATGCGATCGAGGCGGAGATCGATGGAAAGCCCAGCGAGATTGATGGTGCGATCCACTTCAGTCTGCGCGACGGTGAAATCGCACCTCGTCTTCTCATAGGCGAGCCATTCTGAGATCAGATGCGTAAGGCGCCGTGCCTCGAGTTCCAGATACTGGCCGGGCATGATCTCTCGCGGAACTTTGAGCTGGTCGCTTTCCATGGAGCGGCGAACATGTGCGTCGACAAATGTGGTGACATCGGCCAGGGCCATCAGCTCCGCGCGAGAACGGATGCCGTGCGGCGGCCCACCCCAGATGGAGTGCATTACATCGTGCAGAAGCCTGCCGCGCTGCGAAGCAGTCAGGCCGGCCTCGGCGGGGTCCAGCCCTCGTGCTCCAAGGCGCGCAGTGGCGAAAGCCTTGAATGGGCATTGGGACTGTGCTGTCAACACCGCCGAGCCGCCACGGATTTCGGGGAGCGTGTAGCGAATGCGGCTCGCATCCTGGATGGGAATGGTGATCGGCATTTCGTGCGGCAGTATTTCCCAGTCCGGCGGGAGCGCGTGCGGGGGGCCGGCGAGATCCTTGATCAGGCGCGATGGGCGGGTCTCCACTTCCTTTCTTTGTCGCGGGTAACTGAATTGAACCGCGGGCGCAGAGGCGAGGATTCTCTTCGTGACGGATAGAGCCACGTCCCAATCCTGACGCGGCGATGCATGGGGCATGCCTGACTCGCGCTGCACAATGACGGGAAGCATGGGATGTGTCGACCCGGCGGATGGCCAGGCGTCTTCATCGACACCCAGAAACCAGATCCAGTCGGCAGTCAATCCGGCAGCTTCGGCGGGACCAGCAATCTGGATTGGCGAGCGCGCGGATTCAGGCGCGAAGAGCGTTTCGTCGAGGGCGCGCATAAGAATGGCGAGGAATTCCTGCCAGTTCATGCGGCGGCCATCGAAGCCAAGCGAGCCGCAGACATCGAGCGCTTGTTCCCAGCGTCGAACCGCCTGGAACTCGGCGCTGGTAAGGGTGTATTGGGACGGCAGTCCGAGCAGGTCGAGGAGTTGAGTTACCAGGTTCGCCCATTCGAGCGGGTTCTTGATGTTCTTGGCGGCTTGGGTGAGATGCTTGCGCGCGAGAAACATGCGCTGTACCCATGCTGTAGGCAGGCTTTTCGATCCGGCCGATTCCGCGAGAAAGGATTGGAGCGTCCACTGCATCCGCTGTAGTCCACGCAAACGCAGGCGCCGCATGTAAGCTTGCAGCGCCGCGGATTCCGCAGTAACGAAGGAAGCGAATCCGGAGGAGAAAAGCCAGTCGATTTCGCTTTCGTTTAATGTCCCGTCGAGCCACTGAAGCAACAACAGGGCCGCGCGGGCAAACGGCACCTGGCGGAGCGGAATTCCGAGGGAAAACTCGAAGTTCGGCGACTTGCCGGCGGGATGGAAGCGCAAAAAGGCGCGCTCGAATTCGCCGCGCCGCGATGGAATGTCCTGCGAAAGAACGAGCAGGCGTGCGTCCGGGTGAATCGCGAGGTGTTGATTGCACCAGCGGGCGCAGATGGCGAGTTCTTCCTGCTCGTCGGCCGCGCGGACAAAATCTGTTTGCGAGGCTGCATCGCCCGACGCCGCCTGAGTCCACGACCCCCATGCATCAAGGAGCGACTTCTGGGCTGGAACGATGCGGTCGAAGCCGACAATGAGCAGCCGCGGCCGAAGGCTCCGATCGGCCTCGAGCAAGGGAATGAGCTCCAGTGGAATGCGGCTCGCACTGAGCAACTGGTTGTTGCGGCAGACCGAATCGAATTCCGAGAGCCATGCACTCCATGCGCCGGCATCCTGCTCCCACGTTGAACGCGCTGATGGATTCAGGTACCTGGGCGCATAAAGGCAGACGAGTTCATGGGCGCGGACAGCCATTGCCGCAAGGCGATTGCGCGGGCCGTCAAGCAGAGTCGCGAGATGCTTTTCGCGGCCGATGATGTCGGCCCAGACCATCTGCTCCTGCGCAGCGCTGAGGAGCATGCGGCCATCGACGGAGCGGTTTTCCCAGGAAGTGCGGACGAAACTTGCCCAGTCGAGGATGCTGGGTGACGCCCAGGCAGAGAGATTTTCAGCTCGGCGGCGCTGGTGGAATTCAAGCTGCAGTGCGCGGGCCGCGCGATCGCTGGCCGCAACGACAAGTCCTCCAGCGCGAAGCCACTCATCGATCTCAGCTCCTGCCAGAGAGCCCATGAGAGCGTTATACGCCGCGCGGAAGCGAAGCGCCATCGTGGAAAAGAAGGGCATTCCGCGCGAGTTGTAAACTGGAGATTGTGACTCGCCGTCTTCTTTCTATTTGCATCCTTGCGCTTGTTGCTCTTGCTGGTTGTCATGCCGGCCCACGGGAGCCCACGCAGACAGCGTCCGATCCCGGCGCGCAGGTTTACCATTTGCGCGGCAAGATTGTTTCCACCGATCCAGCGCATGGCATCGTCGTAGTCGATCACCAGGCAATTCCTGGCTTCATGGATGCGATGACCATGCCCTATCCGCTCAAGGATCCGAACATCATTGGCGATTTGCATCCTGGGGACGTGATCACCGCGGACGTGCTGGTCTCGAAAACCTCGACGGAAACGGTTGTGCTGGATCATATCGACGTAATTGCGCAGGCCAAAGCCGATTACAAGCCCGCGGTGATTTACCATGTGCCTTCGCCGGGCGATGCGGTGCCGGATTTTGCGTTACGCAATGAAGAAGGCCGGATGATTCATCTTCGCCAGTTTCGCGGAAAGGAACTGCTGCTCACGTTCATTTACACGCGGTGCCCGCTGCCGAATTTCTGTCCGCTGGTGACACGAAACTTCGCGGTGCTCAACAACGAATTGGCCAAGACCCCCAAGCTGTACGCGAGAACACACCTTCTCTGCGTGAGCTTCGATCCCGAACATGACACGCCGGAGAGATTGAAGGCTTATGGCATCGAATACATCGGCAGTAACTCGACGCAGGCTTTCGCGCATTGGGACTTTGCGGTTCCGGAGAAGAAGCCGGTGCTGATGGAGATGTCGAAATACTTTGATGTAGGGCTGACCGTCGAGCCGGACCAGACCATTACGCATACGCTTTCGACCACGCTGATTGGCGCGGATGGCAAGGTGGTTCGCTTCTATCCCGGCAATGACTGGACGCCGCAGCAGGTGCTCGCGGATGTGAAGCAGGCCGCGGGGGCATGAGAGAGCATCTGGAGATTGCAGGCAGATTCGAGGAACAAACCATGAGCAATGCATTGAACATTCGCAAGGACGCAGAGCTTGACTTTCTTTCGTTGGGCGCCATGGTGCACCGTCTCGATCCCGGCATTGTGCCGTTTCGGAAGGCGACGGAGTGTGCGATTCATGTAAGCGGCGGCGAATTCAATGTGGCGGCGAACCTGTCGGACTGCTTCCGGATGAAAACTGCCATCGTGAGTGCGATTGCTGACTATCCCATCGGCGACCTGATTGCCGAACGCGTTCGGGCGATGGGCGTGAAAGGAATCTACAAGCATTTCGAGCACAACGGGGTGAATGGTCCCAACATGGCGACGGTTTACAGCGATCGCGGATTTGGGGTGCGCGCTCCCGTGGTGTTCTACAACCGAGCCAATGAGGCCGCAGCGCAATTGAAGCCAGGTGACTTTGACTGGAAGGCGATTTTCAAGGGCGGTGTTCGCTGGGTCCATAGCGGTGGAATCTTCGCCGCGCTTTCCGCGACGACCGCTGAGTTGGCGGCGGAGATGATGAAGGTGGCGAAAGACGCGGGCGCTGTGACGTCATTCGATCTGAATTTCCGCGAGAAACTCTGGAAGATCCATGGCGGCGATGCGCGGGCGGTGGAGACGATCGCCAAGATCGTGGAGAACGTGGATGTGCTGTTGGGCAATGAAGAGGATCTGCAGAAAGGACTGGGCATCCCCGGGCCGGAGGTTGCGGCTAAGTCGAAGCTCGATCCCAGCGTTTTCTTTGCCATGATCGACAGGGTGGTGAAAAAGCTGCCGCAGCTGAAGGCAGTCGCAACCACGCTTCGTGAAGTGCATTCGACCAGCCGGCATAGCTGGAGCGCCGTGGCGTGGGTGAATGGCAAGACATACTGTGCCCCGACCGCAGAACTGGATATTTACGATCGCGTGGGCGGCGGAGATGGTTTCGCGGCCGGCTTGATCTATGGCCTGCTCAGCGGCGAAACGCCCGAGGAAGCGGTCAAGCTGGGGTGGGCGCACGGCGCGCTGATCACGACGTTCCCCGGCGATACGACCATGGCCACACTGGAACAAGTGAAGACATTTGCCAAGGGCGGGTCGGCGCGCATCCAGCGATAGCGCAGATTGCCGGTCAAATCCCGTACTCTCCGCATCTTCGCGGAGGGGTCCGACATCCATGTACTGATATCCTTGCCGTGTCGCTCGGGAGAGGAAATCCATGGCAAAAGTGACACTGGTGTTTGCGGTTCTTTTGGTTGTTCTTGGCTTGGTGGGGTATTTTGGCACGGGCAGCCAGCATTCGACGGCCTTGATTCCGACGTGGTTTGGGCTGGCGTTAGGGGTATTTGGATTTCTAGCGATCAGCCCGAGCGAGTCAAGACGCAAAATCTTCATGCACATCAATGTCACGATCGGGCTACTCGGGTTTTTGGGCGCGGCGATTCGCGCGATCCAGGAGTTTGTTCACGCGAGCGGTACGGGCAAGAGCCCCGATCCGATCGCGGTATCGGCTCAGATTGCCATGGCGGCGCTGCTGCTGATCTACGTGGCTCTTTGTGTCCGGTCGTTCATTGCGGCTCGCCGCACAGAAAGGGTTTAAGACTGCTTGTCTACGATGCGCGGAGCTGGAATGGGCGTGGGCATGCGTGCAGAGCGCACGCCTTCGGGGCGTGGCGCGCGTGCCGGCCAGGGGGATGTTCCCAAACGCAAGGTAGATTTTAAGCGGCTTTGGCCACAGATTCGCGAGCTGGTCGCACCGCGCAAGAGTCTTCTTATCTTTGGCCTTGTCCTGATGGGCATCAATCGCCTTGCCGGCCTCGTTTTGCCATATACTTCGAAGCCGTTGCTCGATAAGGTGCTCTCGCCCACGGGCGATGCTGCCTTGCTCCCGCGCTACATCGCGTATGTGTTTTTTGCCATGTTGGTGCAGGCGATCACGTCGTACTCGCTCACGCAGTTGTTGTCGAAAGCAGGGCAGCGGCTGATTGCCGAGATGCGCCAGCAGGTACAAAAGCACGTGGGCCTGTTGTCAGTGGCTTACTACGACGAGAACCGCACCGGCACTCTGGTTGCGCGGATCATGACCGACGTGGAGGGCGTCCGCAACCTTGTGGGCACCGGACTCGTTGAGTTTACCGGTGGATTGATGACGGCGTGTCTTGCCTTTGTCTTCCTGCTGCATCGCAGCCCCGCGGTGACCCTGACCGTCTTTTCCGTTCTCGGGGTATTTGTCTTTTTCCTTCAGTATGGGTTTCGCGTAATTCGGCCCATCTTCAGAGAGCGCGGCAAAATCAATGCCGAGGTCACCGGCCGCCTGACGGAGTCGCTGGGAGGCGTGCGGGTCATCAAGGGCTACCACGCCGAGGAGCGGGAGCACGGCGTGTTTGCTGCAGGCGTGGAGCGGCTGCTGTCGAACGTGATGCGATCGCTGACCATGACCAGCATTCTGGGTTCGGCTTCGACCACTGTGTTAGGCGTGGTGAGCGCTCTGGTGATGTGGATGGGCGGTCATCACGTGCTGGGGCACTCGTGGACCGTCGGTGACTACTTCAGCTACAACATGTTCCTCGCCTTCATGATCGCGCCGGTATTCCAGATCGTGAATATCGGGACGCAATTGACCGAGGCCTTTGCCGGTCTCGATCGAACCAGCGAGATCATGGCGGAGCTGGAAGAGAACCAGGTGCCGGGGCGCTCAGTGAAGATGCCGCCAATTCACGGACAAGTGCGCTTTGAAGATGTGGAGTTCGCCTACGAGAAGGACAAGCCGGTGTTGCACGGCGTGAGCTTTGTGGCGGAGCCCGGCACGGTGACGGCACTTGTCGGCTCGTCGGGATCCGGCAAGTCGACGATCATCAGCCTTCTTTGCGCTTTCCATACGCCGACGAAAGGTCGCGTGGTGGTGGATGACGTCGATCTTGCGTCAGTCGATCTGCATACCTTCCGGTCGCAGTTGGGCGTGGTGCTGCAGGATTCGTTTCTGTTCGACGGATCAATTCGTGAAAATGTGATGTTCTCGCGTCCGGATGCGACGGAAGAGCAGTTCCTGTTCGCGTGCCGGACGGCGCGGGTAGATGAGTTTGCGGAGAGATTTCCGGAGGGCTATGACACGATCGTGGGCGAGCGCGGCGTGAAGCTCTCGGGAGGCCAGCGCCAGCGGCTTTCGATCGCGAGGGCACTCCTGGCTGAGCCGCGGATCTTGATCCTCGACGAGGCGACCAGTTCTCTCGATTCCGAGTCGGAGGCCATGATCCAGGCGGGACTGAACCAACTCATGCAGGGCCGCACCACCTTTGTGATCGCACACAGGCTCTCGACGATCCGCCGGGCTGACCAGATCCTCGTCGTCGAGCAGGGAGTGATCGTTGAGCGCGGCAATCACGCGGAGCTGTATGCGTTGGGCGGGCGCTATTACGACCTCTATACGCGCCAGCATGGGTTGGAAGCGAACCTGTTTCTAGCTCCCGGCGAGGGCGACACGGTTCCGGCCTAAGCAACTGATCCTGAAGCTGTTTCGAGTGCCTTCCTTGACGCATATCCCATATTCTGAGAGACTCGAAGTGTAATCAAAAGACGGAACAAAGGACCAATATGCGAGACGCACCTCCCCAAGGCACATATAAAGTCCAGGCCCTCGACAGGGCATTTGCCGTCCTGGATCTGCTCGGCGAAAGCGAGACGCCGCTGGGACTGGCGCAGGTAGCTTCATCTCTTCAATTGCACAAAAGCACGGCGCATCGATTCCTGATGGTGCTGGAGCGGCACCACATGGTGGAGCGGACGAATGGCGGCAAGTTCCGGCTCGGACTTCGGTTGTTCGACTTCGGAAACCGGGCCATCGAGCAATTCGATCTGCGCGAGCGGGCACAACCCCATCTTCGTCGCCTTGTGGCAGAGACCGAAGAGACGGCGCATCTTTGCATTCTGGAGCAGACGCGGGTCATCTATATCGACAAGATCGAACCAGCGCACTCGGTGCGCATGATTACGCGGATCGGCGCGAGCAACCCCGTGCATTGCACATCGGTGGGCAAGGCGATCCTGGCATTCCTGCCGGAGGAGCGCATCAACGACATCGTGCGCCGCACTCGCTTTGAGCGCTTTACGAATCGCACGATCTCGACGCCGGAGGCGCTGCGGGCGGAAATCGAAAAAACCCGCCGGCGCGGCTACGCCGTGGACGACGAAGAACTGGAAGAAGGTCTGCGCTGCATCGCGGTGCCTTTGCTCGACGCGCAGCGTTTTCCGGTGGCGGCGATCAGCGTCTCGGGACCATCATTCCGGGTAACGGCACAGAAGCTTCCTTCGATCGCGAACCACCTGCTTCAGTGTGTGCGTGGCATCTCGCAGGACATGGGATTTGCCTCGGCGGGGCGGGGAAGTCGCGCCGCGGCCTGGGCCGTGTAGCACACTGCAGCCTACTCGGATGCATTCCAGTTGGGCCCAATGAACGCGCGCAGATTTTGTTCTGAGGCCCAGGGGGCTTTGTCTTTGAAGCGCGCGATCCAGCGAGGACCCTCGCCGATGCGTACGCGATCGGGCGTGAATTCAGGCGAAAGGGCATTTGCCATCAAGGCGTAACCTGCGCGGTCATGAAGGCGCAAGGCTTTCCAGCAGCCGCTGGGAACCGCCACGAGAGGCCGTTCGCCGGACGCAACATTGCGGCCCAGGGTAACCTTTTCGACGTGTCCGTCGGGATGAAAGATGAAGTAGTCGACAGGCCCGCCTTCAATGAGAATGTGGGTGTCGTCGGACGCGAGCCAATGCAGGTAGTTCATGGGGCGCTCGGCAGTGAGCATGTAGTAGACCTGACTTTGTACCGCGAGGGATCGTCCTTTGACATCGACCATCTGCGCCGACTGGCCGATGAGACCCAGGTAGCCCGATTCCCTGGGGAGAACTTTGAGACCGAGCACGTGAATGAGTTCGCTGGCGCGCTGGTTTGAATCCGCTGGAGACTCACTGGGAGCGGAGACCTGCGACGGGTAGAGAGAGCAGATCGTCAGGAATGGGATGAGGAAGAGCATTCGCTTCATGCGTGCCAGAGTAACCGATCGTGAACCGGGGCGCGGACTCGGGAGGATTGCGATTCAAGGGAACAGGATAGGACGACGCTCCGCGTCGTTGGCCTTGTTTCTGATACACTCATGAATGTTGTCGCAAGACTGATGCTTCGATTCCTCCCGGGGTCGGATGCGGTCGAAGACGCGGCGACCGCGACGAAACAAAGGCTCGGAGTCATGATTTCGGGATTGTTTCTCGCATCCAGGTTAAAGCCTGGGGACGTAGCTCAGTTTGGTTAGAGCGCTGCCCTGTCACGGCAGAGGTCGCGGGTTCGAGCCCCGTCGTCCCCGCCATACAAAGCAAAGAACTTGAGCTTGTATGGCCTCTATAGTGACAATCCACAATCCGTCCACAATTCACTGCACTAGACGACTTCCAAGTCCTACTGCGTCTAGGAACGCGCCTTGTGCTGCCTGCTTTTCCTCGCGATCATCTTGGGTGTAGAGGTTCATGGTCGTCCGGGTACCGTCCCAACCGCTCGCCGAAGTGCGAACGGCAACAAGCGATCTTCTCGCGATGTTGTCAAAGGGGTCCTTACGCCGCCATCGAGTGTAAGGTTTTCACTCAAGGACTTCCAACAAGCAGTAAGCCTGGCCAATGGTGGCGCTGGGCAGGAAAAGGTCTTGCGGGACTTCTCGGATTGATCTGTTGAGAGTCCCCTGAAGCGATCCGGCCGGGGCGATCCTCTGAACGTCGCTCGTTGAGCGATGCCCAGGAGCACAAGCGACGCGCTATTAGCTGGCTACGGACGATCCACGAGAGGCAATAAAGCACGCATGACAGAGAACCGGCCTGCCCTGGCTGGGAACAAAGGGCACAGTCGTAGAGGTGGCGCAGCGGGCGCAGTAGGTTCGTGTTTCCGGCCGAGCCCTGCGGCTACGATCCCCCCGGTTTGCCCTGCATCGCTTGCAGTGCTTGGGAGCGTGGTGAAATCCGCGCTCATGAAAAAAGCGCTGCTCATCCGCGGTGAATACAAATTGCAGATGGCAATCGCTGCACATTAACTCGCGATCGAAGAAACCAACATCATTCGCAGGCAGTGTACCCGTGTTTGTAGCCATGTCTTTTTCAGGATTCATTCGGCAGACTTGCGCCGGTCCACTTCCTCGTGATTTCAAGATGGGTCTTGATCGTGGTCATAACGACCCTTATTCCATTTAAGGACCTGCCCTGCCGGTAGTTCCAATCCCTCAACTCCTTGCTCTCACAATCGCAAGGTCCGGAATGGGTTGCAACTCGGAACGTTCCTAGGTAACTGCCAGAATGGGTAACTGCCAGGATGCGCACGGTCCATGGAACAAAGCGAAGATATCAAGAAGGTGGAGATGGAGTTTTCTCTTGCAAATGGCTGGAATCGCCGCAGGTTTGGCGCCACAGCCTCGTAAAAACCCTAGTTCTCACGGCCGAAATCCCCCTGCTACCCTGAAAGCTAACCGACAGGAATATCGCGTGGAGCGAATGTTTACGCATCGTTTTAACGCTGATGGGACGGTTGATTCCATCTGCCATGGTTGCTTCATGACCGTTGCGACCGCTCGACGAGAAGGCGATCTGCACGCGGTTGAGCAAAACCATGCATGTGATCCGAATCAGGAACGCCTCGATCCCCATACGCACAAGTTTGATCCGGAGCTGATAAATCGGCGTCCCTGAACTGCTGGACGCGTCTGAAAATCACCCGTGCGTCTGGCATCGATTTCGGCACATTCAAACTGAGGTGATATCCCGGTGAAAACCCAGTAGGCGGGGTCGCCTTTTCCGCTTAGTTTTGAAGGCTGAGGTTGCTCGCAGGTGCCCTATGCCAGCACACTCATCCGTGTCCTTCTCGCTACGCTCCGCACAGTCGCTATGTTTCCCCAGACAGCCGGGCGATCCACAAGCTTCGCGAGGGCGTGGACGCAATGATCGCTGAGTTGGAAAGCGCGGCGAGAGCCGAACCTCGCCGTCACCTTTCTTTTGCGACTGGAGCCGATCTCTATCACCCGCGGTGCCGATCAAGAGCGGGGCGGCTAGGTGACGATTCCTCGCGAGATTGCGTAGCGCGTCAGTTCTGCGGTGGTGCGAACGCCCAGCTCATCCATCAGGCTGTTGCGGTGAAACTCAACCGTCTTTGGCGAAATGTGCAGGATCCCCGAGATTTCCTTGCTTGTCTTGCCCTCCGCCACGAGCTGGAGGACCTCACGCTGGCGCGGAGTCAGGGTGCTGCCAAAGAACTCCGATGGGTTGTGCCCGGGATTGAGGCCAGCCAGGCGCGCAGCTTCTTCTCCAACCAGCGGAGTGACGTAGTAAAGCTGGTCGAGGGCGTAATGAATCGCCTGCACGAGTTCGCGCGATGCGCATTGTTTGGCGACATAGGCTCGCGCGCCGGCGGTAAACGCGGCATGCACATATGCCGGGTCGAGCTGCTGGGTAATGAAAACAATCTTTGCCGATGGAAGCGACCGATTCAGTTGCCGAGCGGCTTCGATTCCGTTCATCTCCGGCATGCCGATATCGAGCACGATGACATCGGGCTTGAGGCGTTCGGCCTCGCTCACCAGGGAGCGCCCATCGGCGGCGGTGCCGACGATCTCGAACTCCGGGACCAGCAGGCGGGTGAGCCCTTCCAGCATCAGGGCATGGTCGTCGCCGAGAAGTACGCGTTTACGCATGGTGTTTCACCGGAATCGTCGCTGTGACAGTGGTTCCCTGGCCGAGAGTCGAATTCACATCGAGTGTTCCACCGGCAAGCCGCGCGCGCTCCTGCATCGAGATCAGGCCGAGTCCGCCGTTCGTGGTGTTTTCGGCATCCTGGTCGAAACCCACCCCAAAGTCCATCACGCGCAATTGCAACTGACTGTCGGCCCCGGCCAGCACAACTTTCACATGTGTTTTGCCGGCGTGCTTCGAAACATTGCGCAGCGCCTCTTGCGCGATTCGATAGATCGCCGTGGCAGCCTGCGGCGACCACGAATCGGGCAGATCATGGCTTGCATAGCTTGCGGGCATTTTCTCGCGTTCTCCGAATTCCTTAACCATTGCCTTGAGGGCTGAGGCCAAACCGAGGTCTTGCAGGATGGCGGGATGGAGGCGATGCGATATCTGCCGGACGTCTGTGTTCAGCGATTGGATCTCAAGAGATACAGCTTCGATGGGCTTTAAATCAGCTCGATCGGAATTTCCCGATTCAATCTCGTGCAGCAGAATTTCCAGATGGCTGAGGCGCTGGCTGATATCGTCGTGCAATTCCCGGGCGACGCGTTGTCGTTCTTCCTCTTGCACTGTAAACAGATGCGCGGTGAGGCCGCGGAGTTCTTCCTGAGTGCGGTTCAGTTTGCGTGCAGCAATCTGAATTTCGCTCTCCAGGGCCTGTTTTTCTTTGGAGTTGAGCGCTTCGGCATCATGGCGAAGGGTGATGTCCTCGATCATGAGCAGGAGGACCCGGTTGCCATCGGTCGAGAGGGCTTGTGCCTTGACGAGGAGAGTCTTCTTCTGGGCGGTTGTCGACACATGTTCGAACTCGACGACAGGCCGGTTCGATTCCCGCAGCATCTGATCGAGTTTTTCCCGAAGCAGGTCCATGCCCCACAGATGATTGGCCAGATCCGGCAGGGAGCGGTTCTCCAATTCCTTTCCAGGCATTTTTGTGAGTTCACGGAACTTGGTATTCACCGCGCGAATGGTCAAATCTTCATTCAGCACAACGATGGCTACGGGTACGCTTTCGACCACGGAACTGGCGAAATCGCGGGCATCCACGAGGTGTTGCTGGCTGCGGCGAAGCTGGTCGATATCCACCAGGGCCACCACGAGTCCCTCGATTTTGTTGTCGGATGTCCGGTAGGGGCGAACCCGCAGGAGGTGCCAGCGTCCATCGCGATCCTGAACGTCCATTTCGCGGCTGCCGAGGGTTTCCAGGACCTCGTTGAGAATCTTGACCGCTACGGAAAAGGCTGGAAGGGAAATCTCCTTGTCCCCACCCAGTGCGTCGATATCGTCTCCAAGTTCCTCATCAGGCGCTGGCGCATTCTCCAGATCGGTAGCTCCATCCGCTGTGTTTCCTTGGGATTGAGCATCGTGCGAGCTGTCTGGCTCGACGCTGAGGCCGTGGGGCCCGTTACCAATCTCGTCGTTTTCCATCGCCTTTGTTCCCGATCGTTACTAAGCATATACCGATCAAAGAGCGGCGGAGGATTGCTTTTCAGACTAAGGTCTTGCACATGATCGTCACGTTCACCGGCTGAAAATCCGCATCTATGGTAATCACGAAAGCAAATGATGGCGTTGCCGCCCAAGTCGAATCGTCAGATTGTCGAAGAGACGAACCGGGCCGGCGTGCAGTTCTTGCTGGCCGACCTCGTGGCGGCACTCACTTTCCTGGATGTTGCGGATGTGACGGACGACGAGAATACCAGAACCCGCAACCGGCATCATGCTCGGTTGGCCTACGAAACCGTCTTGAAGCTTCTGCCCAGGATTTCTCCCTCCGATGAGGAGCGCCCAGAACTCGAATCCAAGCTCGAGGATCTGAAGAACCGCCTGCTTGCCCTGGGCTATCTGAAGGACCGTTGCGAAATCGGTGCTCCCGGCCTGGATCAATCCTTGTGAGTTCCGGCTCACGCCTGGCAGGCATTGCCGGCCGGGAATAGGTGTCGGAAGATTTCTTTGCGCTCAAACTGCTTGGGCGGGATGCGCAGGCCAAGTACAATTGCGTGAATTCAGCAGTATTCCAACGAGGGAGCTTCTCGCGTGCTCGATTTTCGCCGGCGCCTCAGCTTGCCTGTTCTGCTTGTAGGGATATGGGCGCAGTGTTTGCCCGCCCAGCAGACCGCGACATCCGGCAAGTTCGTGCTTCACATGATTGCCAAGGCAATTTGAATTGATCGAGAAGACGCGCCGACGATATTCACACTTCCAGAACATGGAGAGGCCATAGAATCAGCATTGCTCACACCATGCGCGGATGGCGCGTTTTTCAAGGCTTTGTCGGGTCCCGCTGCAAGATCAGAATTCGCCTGGGTTGACAGGCAAACAAGGAAAGGTGAAGTCACCATGTACAAAGCCAGGGCGTATTCAGTTTCCAGTGCGACATCGCCATTTGCTTCCTCTACGATCGAGCGTCGCGATCCCACCGAGAACGATGTGCAGATCGAGATCCTGTTCTGCGGCATTTGTCACTCTGATCTTCACCAGGCCCGCAATGAATGGAGCGGACTGATGCCGACGGTCTATCCGTGCGTGCCGGGTCATGAGATTTTAGGGCGCGTAGTGAAGATCGGGTCGGCTGTGAAGAAGTTCAAGGCCGGTGATCTTGCCGCGGTCGGCTGCCTGGTCGATTCAGACCGTACCTGCCCCGAGTGCAAGGCGGGCCTGGAGCAGTATTGCCCAAACATGGTGCTGACCTACAACTTCCCCGACAAGCATCTTGGCGGTGTTACCTACGGCGGCTACTCGGAGAGCGTCGTTGTGGATGAGCGGTTTGTGCTCCACGTACCGGGCAATCTGGACCCTGCCGGCGCAGCGCCGCTGTTGTGTGCTGGAATCACGACCTATTCGCCGATGCACCATTGGGGCGTGACGAAGGGCAAGAAGGTGGGCGTTGTGGGACTGGGCGGACTGGGGCACATGGGGGTCAAGTTTTCTCATGCGCTCGGCGCTGAAACAGTGGTGTTCACCACGTCACCCGGCAAGAAGGAAGATGCCTTGCGCCTTGGAGCGGATGAAGTGGTGATCTCGCGCAATGCGGACGAGATCCAGAAGCAAGCAGGCAGCTTCGATTTCATTCTGGATGCGGTGGCCGCAGATCACGACGTCAATGCGTACATCAACCTTTTGCGCCGCGATGGCAATTTCGTCATGGTGGGCGCGCCGGAAAAGCCGCTGCCCGTTTCGGTCTTCGGCCTGCTGTTCAAACGGCGCAGTTTTTCGGGCTCTCTGATCGGCGGCATTCCAGAAACCCAGGAAATGCTCGATTTCTGCGGCAAGCACAATATCACCTCGGATGTCGAAGTGATTCCGATCCAGAAGGTGAATGAAGCCTATGAGCGACTCGTCAAGTCGGATGTAAAGTACCGCTTCTCGATTGATATGGCGTCGCTGAAGGCGGAGTGACAAAGAAACTCGCGTTCCTACAGACATCGGAGAATCATCATGGAGATCAGGCGAGCGGGCTCGAAGCCGTCGGCAAAAGGGCCGGCGGATTATTTCACGGGGAGTGTGCGCATCGATCCGCTATTTGAAGCGCCCGAACCGGCGCGGGCGGTTGGCGCACATGTGACCTTTGAACCGGGCGCGCGAACCGCATGGCACACGCACCCTCTCGGCCAAACGCTGATCGTCACCTCGGGATGCGGTCGGGCGCAGCACTGGGGCGGCACGATCGAGGAGATTCGGCCGGGCGACGTCATCTGGTTTGCTCCCGGCGAGAAGCATTGGCACGGAGCGGGGCCGACTACCGCGATGACGCACATCGCCATCCAGGAGAAACTTGACGGCAAGACGGTGGAATGGCTGGAACAGGTGAGCGATCAGCAATATCAGGCTGGTTCCTGACGGACCTCTTGGACTTGGGCTGTCGGATTGCCTGCGGCGACGATCATTCGTTGGTCCATACGACCTTGCCCATCATGATCACCTCATCGATTTGGAGAGTGGTCGCGCCATCGTGCCAGCGGAACCGGATGAGATCGGCCGGCTCGCCGGGAGCGAGGGCACCGCGATGGACCAGGCGCCCCGGGGTGAGGGTGGCCATCTTGATAGCGTCGCCCAGCGAGAACCCTGTGTGAGATGCCACATAGGCCACACAGTCCTTGAGCGGCGAAGTTGCGCCCGCGAGGTACCCGGTCCCGGGAATCCGCAGACTGCCGTCCTCATCGAGTTCAACCGAGTCGCCGACAGGCGTGGAATACCGGCCGGGTGACAGGCCGCCCAACGCCACCAGATCCGAGATCAAAATGGATCGCCCCGGAGTTTTTGCGCGCAGCATGGCAATGAGCGTTTCGCCGGGTAGATGGTGCCCATCGGCGATAAAGGTAGCGGTGAGGCGGTCGTCAGCCAACTGAGTCCAGATCGGGTTAGGATGACGCGGCAGCAACTGCGAGATGCCATTGCCCAGATGCGTGCTCAGTCGAGCTCCCGCATCGACAGCGGTGCGTATCTGATCAGCGTTGGCATTGGTGTGCCCAATGGAAACATGAACGCCGCGCTGGGCAAGGGCGCCAATGTAGGCGGGCGCCTCCGGATCGTGAGGCGATATTGTGACCATGCCAACCAGATTGTTCGAAGCTTCTTGCCACAGCAGGAATTCGGGAATGCTGGGCGGCCGCACGTGTTCGGCGGGATGCGCTCCCCGCGGGCCGTCGGCAGGATCAATGTGGGGGCCTTCGATGTGCACGAAGGGGATCATGTGCAGCAGCAGCGGGTCTGAGCGGCGAGCCTCGGCAATGATTCTCAGGTTGCGCAGCAGCTTCGATTCGGGCGCTGTGATCAGCGTGGGAACAAACGTCATGACGCCGGTTGCGAGAAGTTGATCGGCGAGGGCGCGAACAGTGTCGACGGCAAGATCATCGGCATTCAGATCGTGGCCGCAGTATCCATTGACCTGGAGATCAATCAGGCCGGCGCAGAGCCAGGGTTGGGATTCGGCGGATTCGTCTGTGCAGGATTCGATGCGGGCGATCCTGTCCCGTTCGCAATGGACCGTGACGACATTCCCGCTGGAAGGATCGCGGCCTGAAAACGAGGTGAGCACAAGGCCATGGTACGTGATTCGAGCGATCGAATCAGGCCTGGGGATAGTCCTCCAACGAGACGCCTGCAGCAGAGTCGGCGTCGAGGTAGAGCCTGCAGCGAGGATGCCTGCGCAAAGCGGTGGCCGGACACATCGGCGTGATGGGGCCATCCAGCGTGTTTCGGATTGCCTGATTTTTCTGCGAGCCCGGCACCGTGCAGAAGATCGATCGAGCCGCGAGCAGGGCGGGGATTGTCGCGGTGATTGCGTGGGTCGGCACTTCTTCAATCGACGCGAAACATTTGTCATCGACCTGCTGCTGACGGCTTCGTTCATCAAGCGACACGACTCTCACGGTGAGCGGATCGTCGAAGTCGGCTGGCGGGTCGTTGAAGGCAAGGTGTCCGTTCACCCCGATCCCGCAGCAGACGATGTCGATGGGTTCGGCGCGGAGCATGGCAGCGTATTGGACGGCGGAGTGGCCGGGGTCGTTGCCGGGATCGATGAGATGCACTGCGCCAAAGGGCAGGTAGTCAAAGAGGTTTTGGCCAAGCCAAACGCCAAAGCGCTGAGAGGCATCCGCGGCAAGACCGATATATTCGTCCATGTGAAATGCAGTCAGGCGTGACCAGTCGATGCCAGAGGCCTGGCGCAATGCTCCGAGCATCTCGGATTGACTTGGCGCGGCGGCAAACATGATGCGGACGACGGCTTGCTTCTGCAGGATCGACCGCATTTCCGATGCAATATCGGCCGCGGCACGCGCACCCAATTCAGACCTGGACGGCGCGACGTGAATGGCGGGCGAATTGTTGTGCATCTTCAAGATCGTCGATCCAGGAAAATGATCAGGCCGCGCCGGCCGACTGCAAAAGGTCCACGAAGCGATCTGGATCCTGGGAAAGGGAAGCAGAATACTTCGCGGCGTGGGTGAATTGGAAAACGAGCTGATCCTTGGGCTGCATACCATAGAGCGGCGCTGTCTTTGCTAGAGAATCAGCAAAGCGGCCGCTGTCCCAGTCAGCCGCGAGGGCGGCCGCGAGTTTCCGATCGCGATCTGCAATCTCCCGGATGAGATCTGCCGCGGCTTTGCGATCGATCGGCTTCTTTGCGGCTTGCTCATGGATGACGGACTCACGCCAGAAGACGGTATCGAGATACTGAACGCAAAGCTCGAAGGCCAGGAAGTCGGAGCGGTTCGAACGAACGGACGTTTCCAGGGAGGAAAGCAATTCGAGGAGATGCGGGAATGGATTTGGCTGTGCGGTGCGATTCTGAAGCGATGACCGAAGCTCTGCATCGCTGCTCCACGGGACCGGCATGCGACCGGATGGAGAGGATGGGGCGTTTTCGCCGAATCCGGGTGCAGCATCGTAGATCAACCGGAACGCTTGTTGCCAAGTCTCACTCCATTCGGCTCCATAGTGGCGCTCGACGAAGCGTCGCAACGCGGACGTCTGCGCGGCCGCAGTCCCTTCATGGAAGGCAATGGCCGCATAAGCAAAGCCATCCCAGATTGAATTCTGCACATAGCGGCTGGGAACCCAGTTGGTGAGGATGACACCGAGGGAGGCCGGATCGTCGGATCCAAGATAGGCCTGGGCGAAAGCGTCGATGTTACGCAACTGATCAGTCCCGGCGCGGGCGCCCCAGCGATAGCTGATGAGGCCCGGTGCGCCGATGCCACGAGAACCATTCGTTTTCACCTTTGCCAGGGCATCATGGAATTTATCCACGCTGGTGTCCCAGTAGTTCCAGTCCATCACAATGATGTTCTTTTTGAGATGGGTGAGAATCTCCGGCTCTTTTTGGAGAACGAAGTCGCCCCACACGATGAATTGCTTGCTGAGACCTTCGGCGATGTGATTCAGCGCGTTTAAGTACTCTGCCCAGATTTGAGAGCGCGATTTTGATCGCAGCGCCTGCTGCGACATACTGGAGCCGCCCCAGTTGACCTCGTCGCATCCGCCATGCAGATACGGGGAAGAAAAGATTGCGGCGATTTCTCGATAGAGCTTTTCAAAGATCTGCAGCGTTTCGGGATGGACAGGGATGACGCCGGTGAAGTCAGTGGACTTGTCGGGTGTGGCATCGAGCAGATGCGTGTAGGCCGAGGAGCGGGTGATAAAACCCGTGTGCCCGAAAGATTCGATCTCTGGAATCACGTCGACGCCTTTGCTGGATGCAAAGCGCACCAGGTCGTGAAGATCATCGGGAGTGAAGGCGTGTGCATGATTGTAGAGGTGGGGAACGGAAGCGAAGCGGAGCGCCGTGCCCTGGTCATCGGCGAGCCGAAAATGGAGCGCATTCAGCTGCCAGTCGGCGCAAAACTCGATCACCCGCCGGTAGTAGTCCAGTGTTTCAGGAACACGCGCGGCGTCGACCATGACACCCCGAATCTTTTTTGGATTCGGGGCGTGTGCGGGAGTGTCGGCAGGTCCGGGAAGTGTCGGGAGAGAAGGATACAGGGCGGCGCCGGCAAGCGCGCTGCCTGCTCCGTGCAAAAACTCGCGTCGATTGTGCTTCGCCATAGTGGAGTCCGGCTGTTATTTGATGTTGCGTACGAGCGGTTCAAATCAACGAAGAAACGTGATCATCGCGGGGCTGCCAACTGCGGTGTATTCGCCAGTGGGGGTTAGTGCTCCGTTCTCGCGATGGATCCGGAAGGAGGCAATGCAGTCGCTTCGTTGGTCGCAGACGAATAGGAAGGTCCCGGTTGGATCGATCTCGCAGTTGCGAGGATAGTCGCCGAGCGTCGGCACTTCTGCAACGAGCGCCGGACTCCCGTCCGCTCCGATGGAGCAGATTGAGATTGTGTCGTGCAGCCGGTTGGCGCTGTAAATGGTTTTGCCGTCGGCAGAAACCAGAATCTCCGACGCAAAACTCGTGCCGGCAAATCCCGCGGGCAACGCGGAGGTGGTTTTTTGATGCGCCAGGGAGCCCTGTTGAGAGTCGTAGTGGAAGAACGCGATGGTCGAAGACTCCTCCGCAAGTAGGTAAAGCCATCGGCCGTTCGGATGGAACGCAAAATGGCGCGGCCCATCGCCTGAGGGCAGGGAAACAAATGGTGTCGATTCGGATGGTGTGAGTTTTCCTGTTGCCGGGTCGAATCGATAGACATAGATCCTGTCCTGCGCCAGGTCAGTGGCCAGTACAAATCGATTCTGCGGATCGGGAGCAATCATGTGCGCGTGTGGAGTGTCGTGGCCACTGATGGCAAAACTGCCGCGAGGCGCATCGGCAGCATGCGTTGATCCGACGGATCCGGTGTCGCGATGCACGTCGACAGCGGCACCTAATGAGCCGTCTTGCTGGATGGGCAGGACGGCGATGCTGCCGCCCACGTAATTTGCCACAAAGACATACTTACCCGTGGCATCCAGGCTCATGTGAGCCGGTCCGGCGCCTTCAGAACTGATGGTGTTGAGCGGAGTGAGACCGCCGTCTGCCGGCTCAATCCGGAATGCACTGACCGAGCCGTTCGAGCCTTCAAAGTTGGTCACTTCATTGATCGCGTAGAGAAACTGTTTCGAGGGATGCACGCATAACCAGGAAGGATTGGGCGTTTTCGCCACCAGTTTTGGCTGTGTCAACCCGCCGGTGCGTGGATCCATTTCGGCCAGATAGATGCCTTCGCCGTTGGCCGCGCCATCGACAGCGCTCGTGTAAGTGCCAACGTAAGCGAGGACCCGGCCTGTTTTCGAAGATTCGGGCACGGCGGCAAGCAACGAGCGGGTGACGGCGAGCGCGGCCGCACTCTCAAGAAAGGTGCGTCGCGACCAGGTGGGAAACTGCTCTTCGGATTTCAATTGAGTATTCCTTCTTGTTCGGTTCGTGATTCCATTGAAATCAGCAACGAATTCGCGTTAGACGAGATACCAGGCGACGGCCGTTAGCCCGAATCCGACGACTGAAATAAGGGTTTCGGCGATCGACCACGTCTTCATGGTTTCACCGACGCTCATGTTGAAGTACTCCTTCACCAGCCAAAACCCTCCATCGTTGACATGAGAAAACAGGAGCGACCCGGCGCCGGTGGCGATGGCCAGCAATTCGGGATGAACACCAGCGGTATGAAGCGCAATCGGGGCCACGATGCTGGCAGCGGCTGACATGGCCACGGTGGCCGAACCGGTGGCGAGACGCAGCAGCGCAGCGAGCAGCCAGGCAAGCACAAGCAGGGAAACGTGACTGCGCAGCGCCACGGTGACGATCGCCGCGGACACGCCGCAATCCTGCAGGACGCGGCCGAAGCCGCCGCCGGCCCCCACGAGCAGCGTGATGGTCGCAGTAGGCGCGAGGCATTCGTTGCTGAATCGAAGGATGGTATCGCGACTGAAACCTCTCATGGTTCCAAGCGTGATGAAACTCATGAGCGCTCCAATCAGCAGGGCGAGGTCATCGTTTCCAACAATCCTGAGCGTGTTGATCCAGACAGAGTCCTGGTTTTTCGAGCCGCTGGCCCAGCTTCCAATCATCATGAGGATCACGGGCAGCAGAATCGTGAGCACGCTGATCCAGAATCCCGGGATTTTGCGCGTTTCGCTGTGGCCGGACAGCTGCGTGGCCATTGGGTTCTCAGAGGAGATGTGGACGTGCGGCGCGATCAGCCACGCATAGATCGGTCCCGAAATGATCGCAGTGGGAATGCCGATGATGAGCGCATACAGGATGGTGCGTCCCACATCGGCCTTATAGATCGTGACCGCAAGCATTGCTGCCGGGTGGGGAGGAACCAATCCATGGACCACCGAAAGGCCAGCTGCCATGGGAAGGCCAACCAGGACCATGGAGGTCTTTGTGCGTTGAGCCACGGTGAACGCGACCGGAACAAGCAGGACGAATCCAACCTCGAAGAATGCCGGCAGGCCGATGAGGAGACCGAGCAAAACCATGGCCCAGGGAACGTTTTTCTCTCCGAAGAATCGGACCAGCGTGTCGGCAATGCGATCAGCCGCGCCTGACTCGGCCATCATCTTTCCCAGCATGGTGCCAAGCGCGATGATGACCGCGATGTGCCCGAGTATTCCTCCGAGGCCGGTCTCAAACGAATGGAGCGCCGTGGTCAGGGGCATGCCGACGGCGACGGCGAGGCCAAGCGACGTGACCAGCAGCGTGACAACCGGGTTCAGCTTGACGACGGCAACCAGAAAGATGAGGCCGAGAACCGCGACCAGTGCGGAGAGCAAGAGAAACAAACTGTGATGATCGATCATTCGGATCCAGGGAATTCCAGTCTTACCAGAATCACAGCGCCAGAGAAAAATCAGAAAGCGGGATTATGCCGGGTCCTTGTAGGCGACACAATCGATTTCCACCTTGCAATCGACCACCATGCTCGAAACGACGCAGGAGCGTGCCGGCGGATGCTCGCCAAAGTGCTCCTTGAATACTGCGTTGAATGCCGCAAAATCGCGAGGATCATCGAGCCAGACGCCGCAGCGCACGACGTGCTCAGGTCCGTAGCCGGCCTCCCGCAGAATGGCGAACAGGTTGGCGATTGCCTGCTTGGCCTGTTCCTGGATGTTGCCCGTGACAAGGTGGCCGTTGAGCATCGGGACCTGCCCGGAAACATAGAGCCATCCCGCCGCCTCGACCGCTCGCGCGAAGGGTAGGTGCTGCCCCCCTGCGCCTTTGCCTCCTTCGACGCCAAAACGCTTGATGGCCATCATGCGCTCCTCTTGCCGAGATTCGCGGCTCGGCGCCGCTTATTGAATCCAGTTTGTCTTGCCGCGCGGCACGAATTCGCCGGCACGTTTTCCGGTTCCGCCCTTGGATGTGTACGACAACACCCCATTCACCCAGACGGCCTCGATGCCCTTGGCTGCGCGGATCGGGTTTGAAAATGTCGCTGTATCGGCGATGGTTGCCGGATCGAACAGTACCATGTCGGCGGCATATCCCGTGCGCACGTAACCTCGTCCGCTCAGTCCGAACCGTTGCGCCGGCATTCCTGTCATTTTAAGCACTGCGGCTGGCAGCGAGAGCAAACCCTCGTCCCGAGTGAAGTGTCCGAGGACGCGCGGGAATGTGCCCCACAGGCGCGGATGAGGACGGGGATCATTTGGTAAGCCATCGGACCCAATCATGGTCGCTGGATGCGTGAGAATGCGCCGCATGTCCGCTTCCGACATGCTGTGGTAGATGGCTCCAGCGGGGCACAGGCGGCGGGCCGCATCGAGCTGGGTCATCTTCCATTCTGAGGCGATTTCGGCAAGCTTCCGGCCAGCCATTTGGGGATGCGGGTCGCTCCATGTGATCATGATTTCGACACGCTCATCTACCTGCCGCAGATCAAGAGTGCTGGAACTCGCCGCGTAGGGATAGCAATCGCATCCTGCCTGTTGCGATTGCTGCGCGGACTCCAGCGCGCGCAGGACCTCGCCGCTGCGCCCCCAGTTGTCGATCCCCGAACACTTCAAATGGGACACAACAACCGGAACCTTGTTGAGACGGCCTACTTCAAAAGCTTCGCGCATGGCGCTCAAAATGCCTTCCGCCTCAGTGCGCATATGGGTCGTGTAAACCCCGGCGGCGGGCGCAAGAACCTCTGCCAGCCCCACGACTTCGTCGAAGGAAGCTGCGTTCGCTGAAAGATAGGCCAGGCCTGTGCTCAGTCCCAATGCTCCACCGTTGAGGGCATCCTGCAACTGGTTGCGCATCGCCTCGATCTCCCCGGGTGTCGCAGCGCGGTCGAGCCGGTCAAGATGATTGTTGCGAAGAGCAGTATGGCCGATCAGCACGCCCACGTTGACCGCAGGTTGCGCTTTCTGGAGGGCGGCTTTGTAGTCTGCGAAATGTGGGTATTGAAAGGCACCAGCTGCGCCCAGCAGATTCATCGGGTCGGGCAGGTCGCGCCGGGGAGTGACAGGGGATGCGCTGATGCCGCAGTTGCCGACGATGACAGTTGTCACCCCTTGCGAGAGCTTTGGCAGCATCCCGGGATTCTGAATCACGGCCAGATCGTCATGCGTATGGACATCAATGAACCCGGGGGCTAGCGCGAGCCCGGCTGCGTCTGTCTCGTTGGCAGCCTTGGAATCGAGCGACGGGCCTATGGCGCAGATGACGCCGTCCTGAACGGCAACATCCTGCAACTCCGGCGAAGCACCGCTTCCGTCGAGCACGCTTGCATTTCGAATGAGGGTGTCGCAACTCAGCATGGGTGCTAACAGGATATAGGCTAGATGCAGGCCAAGCTTTTGAGCGGCCTCGCATCTGTATTCTCGGCCAATAGGGAGATTCCACTTGATGGGCAATTTCATTGCTGCAAGAAGTGCTACGCCTGGGACGATTTCGGGTCTGAACAAAGGGATTGGATACCTGGAACAACCGGCCGGGCGCGATGAAATTGTCTTGCGCAGGTGGAACCTGTTGCGGGAAGATCTGAACCTGCCGAGCGCAGTCCTTTATCAAGACAAGTTGCTGCATAACCTGAACTGGATGCAGCAATTCATCGACGCCTACGGGATGAAGCTGGCTCCTCACGGAAAGACCACCATGGCTCCGCGGCTCTTTCGGATGCAACTCGACCGAGGGGCGTGGGGCATCACGCTCGCCACCGCGCATCAAACGCTGGCTGCTTATATGCACGGCGTGAAGCGGATCCTGATGGCCAATCAGCTTGTGGGCCGGGAGAACATGAATGTCATCTCTCAGCTCTTGCGGGATCCCGATTTCACTTTCTACTGCCTGGTCGATTCGGCAGAGCAGGTTGATCTGCTCGGGGCTCATTTTTCAAAGCAGAACCAGCAATTGAGTGTCCTGATCGAGTTGGGCGTAATGGGTGGCCGCGCAGGTGTTCGCGATGACGAACAGCTGGAGCAGGTGCTGTCGGCTCTCGCGCGCTGGAATGCTTCGATCGCCCTGTGCGGCATTGAAATCTACGAAGGCGTTCTGCATGATGAGCCGGCGATTCGAGCTTTTCTCGAACGGGCGGTTACGGTGGCGCGGCGGCTTGCCGATGAACAGCGCTTTGCCTGCAACCCGTTTCTGCTTTCGGGAGCGGGATCGGCGTGGTACGACGTGGTTGCGGAGGGATTTTCATCCGCAGGACTGGAAGACCGTGCAACCGTTGTGCTCCGGCCGGGCTGCTATTTGACACACGACGTTGGAGCGTATCGAGAAGCCCAGTCACGGATCCTCGAGCACAACCCAATCGCGAAGCGGATGCAGCAGGGGCTGATTCCGGCTTTGCATGTTTGGGCGTATGTCCAGTCGGTCCCCGAATCCGGTCGCGCAATCATCGGACTCGGCCGGCGGGATGCCGCGTTTGACTCGGGGCTCCCGGTTCCCGCGTTACGATTCAGGCCGGGCATGGACGCTCCGGTAGCGGCGCCAGCACATTGGTCGTTGTCGAAGCTCATGGATCAGCATGCCTTCATGGAGATTGCGAGTGGCGACGATGTGCACGTGGGCGATATGATCGGTTTCGATATCAAGCATCCATGCCTCACGTTCGACAAGTGGCGTGTTCTGCCGCTGCTCGATGCCCAGTTCAACGTGGTCGATATCATTGAGACGTACTTCTAGCTCCAGGGCGTATTCTGAGTCTGTAGCGAATCTGAACTTTGAACATCAAGTGAATGGAAAGACGCGGTTCGAGCCGCTACCCCCTCTCATGCCGATCTCATTGGAAATCTGTGTTGACTCAGTTGAATCTGCCCTTGCAGCTGCCGCCGGCGGCGCCGACCGGCTCGAGTTGTGCAGGGCTTTGCGCGTGGGCGGCTTGACGCCCGAGGCGGCTTTGATCCGCGGTGTTCGCGCCGCTGTGGACATCGATGTATTCGCAATGATCCGGCCTCGCAGCGGCAACTTCGTCTATTCCGCGGATGAGATCGCTGCAATGATGCAGGAAATTGATGCTGCCAAGGCTTGTGGCGTCGATGGGATCGTTCTGGGTGCGCTCTTGGCAGACAATGAAGTCGATGTGGAGGCGACTACCAAGCTGGTGGCCCGTGCGCGTCCTTTGCAGGTCACGTTTCATCGCGCATTTGATCTCTGCCCCAATCTTGAACGCTCGCTAAGAGACGTGATCTCGACTGGCGCAGATCGTGTTCTCACTTCGGCCGGCGCGAAGGAGGCTGTTCAGGCGACTGAGAAGCTCGCGCATCTTGTCGATCTGGCGCAAGGCAGAACCCGCATCATGGCGGGCGGAGGCGTACGCCAGCAGAACGTGCGCGACCTGGTGATAGCCTCGGGTGTGCGCGACGTTCATTCCACGCTGGGATTCTCAGAATGGTGCAAGAACCTGGACTGGAACGGCGCAGAAGAGGATGGCCACGAACCAGCGAATGCAGCGCGGTATGTGGTCAGCGAATCAGACGTACGGGCGATGAGGACGATTCTTTCGGAATTGGAAGAGGCCTGGAATGCCGATGTCTGGCCGCAAAGGTGAGGGCGCCGGTCTCGACCTTCGGCTGAACCCGCGCCATAGGTCATTCCGAGTGGTTTGAAGATCCCCAGTTGTAAAGCTGAAACTCACGAATGTTTGCCTGGCCGGTGCTCGACAGGACGCGAAGACGTACGCGCGTTGTTGTCACGTGCTTGAAAGCGTCAATCTTTTTGTGTCCGATGGCCTGACCTTCAGCGATCCGGTTCCACTTTCCGGCTGCGGCGTCCCAGGCCTCGATTGCATACTTCTCGATGTGTTGGCCGTCGTTGAGCCACTCCATTGTGAGGGAATGATCCAACGTCACCGGTTTCTCGAAATTGACTTCGAGGTCCCCATGATGCGAGCCCTCCGGTGCCGACCAGAATGTGTCGGGATCACCGTCAAGTGCGGCTGCCTCATTGGCAGAGGTCGTCCGGTGTTGAAGCGCAAGGTTGTTCTTCATTCGCTGGCGGAGAGCATTGCCGAATTCCTCGAGTCGCTTCACATCGGAGTCGGGCAGAAGTCCGCGTTTATCGGGCGCAATGCCGAGCATGAGTTGCGCACCACGGCCGACCGTCGCGTCATAGGTCGCGAGCAACTCGTCCAGGCTTTTCAGCGATGATTCATCGTTGGGATGCCAGAACCAGTGGGACTTTCGCAGCGGCGTATCGGCTTCCACCGGACGCCAACGCTCGTATCCATGGCGGTCTATGACGTTCCAGTTCTCATATGTCACGTGACCATCTTCATTTCCCACCCAGCGGGCATCGCCGTATTCGAACAGGCCCGTATCGGCGAAGACCACTGTGTCCGGCTGGTACGTTCGCAATGTCTCGATGATCTTTTTGAAGTTGTAAACGTGGCCCGCCGACCCGGCACCATCGAGCCAGAACTCCACTAAATCACCGTAATGCGTGGCCAATTCTTCCAGCTCGGCGTTGTAGTACTCATCGTATGCCGCAGAGTCCTTGTATTTCGGCTCATGCCGGTCCCAAGGCGACAGGTAGACACCAAAGCGAAGGCCATACTTGTGTGCCGCGCGCGCGACATCGCCAACAACGTCTCCTTTTCCGTTTTCCCACGGGCTCGACCGGACGCTGTAATTCGTTTGTTCCGTGGGCCAAAGGCAGAATCCATCGTGGTGCTTCGCCACCAGGACGACATATTTAGCGCCAGCCGTGCGGATCGCGCGCATCCACTGATCGGGGTCGAACTGGGTGGGGTTGAATACGCTCGGGCTGGCTGTGCCGTCGCCCCATTCGCGATCGAGGAAGGTGTTCGTGGAGAAATGGATGATGACGCCGAATTCCAGATCTTGCCATGCGACTTGATAGGGCGCCGGCTTAACTTCGTCGGCTGTTTGGCAGATGCCTTGGCCCGCTGCGCAGAGGCATACGAGAGCAGAGAGAACGAAGCCTTTCATGCGCGCTCCTTTGCGAGTGAGGGATCGACGAAGGGTGTAGACGTGGTCTTCATCAAGAGGGGATACTGGCGTCATTCATGCACCCAGCCGAGCACGATAGAGCGCGCCCACGACGGGGTCGGCCGGCTCGACAGACTGAATTTGAGTGTAGCGCTCGCGCAACCGGCGCATAAGGGGATCGCGAACGCGCTGCACCTTGCCAAGGATGCTGCCGGCCGTCGCGACGGGCGGCAAAGAAAGCTCGCTGTTTTCAGACTGGAGGATCCGGTCGATGACGAGCTGGGCGAGGTGAGCAAGATCGGCTGCTCCGCGTTCCAAAATTTCTTGCGCGACCTCATCGCCTTCGTCGGCGCACTGGACTACGAGCGGAGCGAATTCTGAAAACAGGGGCCGGGGCTCCGAGTTGCCGAACTCGATCAGCGATGATATCGCCGGTAGTCCCCATAGCTGCCGGGCGCGCTCGAGCAGGTTGGAAGCCCTGCCTTCATCGATCGCGAGGAAGCCCCTGCGAAGTCCCTCGAGGCCAATCCAGAAGCCTGCGCACTGGTCGGCGAGCATCGGTCCCCAGCCCCCTGCAGTTACAATTCGGCCATCGCGGCCGCGGCCTGCCACGTTGGATCCTGTTCCGGCCAGGACGAGCACGCCTCGCTCGCCAGGGAACGCCGCATCGAGCGCGATCTCGACGTCACCAAGAATGAGAAGTTTTCCGGAGATGCGACGCGAAAAGTTTTCGCGAAGCCAGTCGACGACGAGCGGAACCGTGTTGCCGGATGTGCCGATGCAGGTGCGATCAATCTGGTTCATCGAGATACCGGCCTGGGCAACCAGGCGCGAAAGGGCGTCTTCCAACTGCACGGTCGCTTCAGCTTCAGTGGCGTTGAGGCGCTTTACGCTACCGGTGACGACCCGCGCGATCTCATGATCGCTGTCAGCCAGCAGGAATTCTGTTTTCGACCCACCCGCATCGACGGCCAAGAAATACGGCATTCTATCTCCCCGCAGCTTTCAACGAAAATTGGAGCGTCAACATGTTTTTCTGATCCATCGACTGGTGGGCCTTGTTCACTGGTGACGATCCGGGAGAAATGACCATATTTCGGGATCTTCCTGTCCGAGAACCCATGAGCAAAACCCTTCCAGGCCGCGGGATTCGGCGAGTTGATACCGTTCGCGAAATGCGCGCAGGTTGGTAAAGAAGAGCCATTCTCGCATCTGGTCTCGATAGAAGAACGCGAAGGCGGTACGGTCCGCGTCGTCCCATTGAACTGTCCCCTTGTAGGCGTCGGCCAATTGCAGAGCATCGGCTGTGCTGATGTAATCGGCCGTTTCGTTGGGAGATTCTTTGCCGGTTACTTTGTCGACGATCGGCGTCCCAGCAAACCAGTGGTACCCATAGAGCGGAATGCCGAGAGAAAGCTTCTCCTTCGGAACCATGGTCAGAGCGTAGTCGAGGTTGTCGACCGTCCATTGCCAACCAGCAACCGGCCCCGGTGTCGTCCAGCGCGTGTGCTGGTCGTAGGTCATCAGGCAAATCAGATCGACACTCTTCGCCAGCGCCGCCAGGTCGTATGCGCCGCGCCAATCCGAATAGATCCACTTGGCGAAGCCGCCCGCGCCCGGATAGCCCGGTGCATTGGGAACGGTTGCGATGCTGATTTGGAGGCCGGCTGCGTGCAGAGCGTCGGCTGTGCGTTTGACCGTGGCGCTGAAGGCATCGCGGTCGATCCAATCAACGTTCTCGAAGTCGATCTGAAATCCCTTGTATCCGTGCAGTCTGGCCTCGCGTACCATGGCTGCGTTCATTTGATCCTGCGCCTCTGAATTTGTAGCGAGAGCGTGAAACCAGGCCTTATTGAACAGCGCAATGATGGGTGCGACCGGGACGTGGTTCTGTTGTGCGGCTTGGAGGACCAGGGGATTGGGCGCGCCGGTGACCAGCCCATTCTGGTCGACCTGATACCAGGCGGGCACAACCACGTCGATTTTGGCCGCGTGAGCCAGGAACGAACGAATCGAGTCGGGCTGATCGGTCAAATAAAAAAGCGCCGACGGCTTGGCAAGAAGACCGCTACAGGAACAGAGAAGAATAGCAACGACAACGAAAATCCGATTCATGGATGATCTGTCCGCTCGACGAAAGTGGATCGCAATATTCCCCAGATTCGGTAACTGGGATGATTGTATCGCGCTACTCTCGGCCCCATCCGTGTCATTCCAGCGCGCGGATCGGATCGGCTGACGCCCGGCTCTTTCTGTCCATGATGATGGAGCGCAGCTTGGAAACGGCTTGCGGAATTTGGTTGACGGAAGTGCTGCCGAATCCGAGAACGAATCCCTGGCGCGACTTCTTTCCCAGGTAAAACGGGGAGAGGCGCAACAGCCAGATCTTCTCCTGCGCCGCGCGAATCGCGATGTCGCGATCGCTCAATCCTTCGGCCAATGTTACGGCCAGATGCATTCCGGCTTCGGTCCCATGTACTTCGAGCGCATTTCCAAACTCCTTTCGGATGCATTCGATCAGCACGCTGCGCCGCTCGCCGTATAGCCTGCGCATCTTGCGCAGGTGCCTGCCGAAGTATCCCTCACTCATGAAATCGGCGAGTACCTCCTGGTAAAGATAGGGAGGAAAGATATCCATCGCAAAACGCACAGCCGCAAACCGGTCCACCAGATCGGGCGGGATCACCATGTAGCCAATGCGCAGCGATGGAAACAGAACCTTACTGAAAGTTCCGATATAAATGACGCGCTGGTTGACATCGAGTCCTTGAAGCGAGGCGATCGGCTTGGTTTCGTAACGATATTCGCTGTCGTAATCGTCTTCAATAATCCAGCTCCCGGCGCTTTGAGCCCAGTTGAGCAACTGTAGCCTGCGCGTCGCGCTCATGGTTGAACCCAGCGGGTATTGATGCGAGGGGGTGACAAATGCCGCGCGCGCTTTGGGATGGCGTTTGATACCCTGCGCAACATCCATTCCGTCGGTATCGACCGGGACTGGAACCAGCCGGCACCCTGCCGCGGCAAGCACGGTCCGCTCGAGGTTGTAGCCCGGCTCCTCGATCAAGACAGTGTCGCCCGGATCGAGCAGCACGCGGGCGGTGATATCGAGCGCCTGCTGGGATCCGGAAACGATCATGATCTGGCCGGGATCGCATTTGACGGCTCGCGACGTGCGGAGATACAAGCAAATCTCCTCGCGAAAGCGGGGCGAGCCCAGTGGGTGGATGTGGTGCAGGGCCGCTGCATTCGGGTTGCGACTATGACGCGCAACTAGGCTCGACCAAACTGGGAAAGGGAATTGGTCGAATGCCGGCTGATGAACTCCGAATGCTCCCCATCCACGCAGACCCGATCCCTCGAAGATTGGAAAAAGATGAGCACGACGCGCAAGCCGGCGCGGCCCGGAAGGAACATTGGCCGAGACACCTGACGTGCGGCCCACTGACATTAGTTGCTCCGGCAATGACCGCGACACGAAGGTGCCCGATCCAATTTGGCTCTCGAAGTAGCCCTCGGCTAACAGCTGCGCGTAGGCATGCAGTACGGGGAAACGGGAGACGGGTATCTCCGATGCCAGCTCCCGGCTCGACGGCACGGCTTGCCCCGGACGAAGTTCGCCGCGAAGAATCGCAGCCCTGAACCCCTCGTAAATCTGCCGATGCAAAGGCATGGAAGACTTGCGGTCGATGGATATCATGGGCGGGATTGCAATATGCAAGCTGCTCATGGGGCCATTTTAGTGGTTAGGATGAACAGCTCTCAAGTGGATATGGAACATAACCACCAGAAAAATTAAGAATGTATACAGCGATGGGTCCGCAAATTGTTCTCCGGGTTTTGAAGTTCCTCTGACTGGATGGTGCAACCCAAGAATCGCGCGAATGAATGTGATTTGGGAGCGGCATGTTTCAAGTCTTTCCTCGGCATGCCGCCCGCTTTTTCTCAATTCAGATGAAATCAGCCCAGACAGGGATCCCGAACGGCCGGAGGGGATCAATGGAAGTCGTGTGAGCGAACTTCCGCGCTGGTAATATCGAGCGGCACAATCGTTTGTGCTTTGACATGGATCACCCCATCGTTGTTCTGGAGAAGCCCTTGAATGTCGAGAAATCGGCTCCGCGTAATGGTAGTCCGGTCTCGCTCAAAAATATCTGGGGTGATGATCACGTTTGAAATTCCGGTTTCATCCTCGAGAGATAGAAATACAAAGCCTTTCGCCGTACCAGGCCGCTGACGGGCAATGACACAACCGGCAATACGAACCAACTGGTTGTGGCGATATGTTGCAAGGTCGTCCGCCGACAAAATTCCCTCAGACCGCAAGGCGGCCCGGTGATAGGCCATAGGGTGAGGCCCTGTGGTGAGCCCGGTGCCGGCATAGTCAGCTGTAATCCTTTCCTCATTCGTCATGCGACGCAGAGGGCCAGGCGACGAATTCGCGTCACGGTCTCTGATTTCGTTCAGTAGCGGACCGACAGGTCTGCCTGCTTGTTCCACCTGCCAGAGAGCATCACGACGATGCTCGATTCCGCCGATTGCGTTCATTGCCCCGATCCGCGCCAGAGAGACGAGTTCTTTCCTATTCAGCGAAGGAACACGAAAAGTCAGGTCATCCACTGACGAGAAGTGTCCGGATCGCACTCGCTCGGCAGCCAGGGCCTCGGCAGTGGATTTGCGCAGTCCTTTTGCATAATTCATTCCAATGCGCAGTGAGATCGAACCATCTGGTTCTGTTTCGAGCGTGCAGAGCCACTCTGATTTCTGTACATCGATCGGTCGAACCCGCAAACCATGCCGCTGCGCATCCTTAATCAGAACCGCCGGCGTGTAGAAGCCCATGGGCTGGTTGTTCAACATGGCACAAGTGAATGCAGCGAGGTAATGCACTTTGAGATAAGCCGATGCATAGGCAATCAAAGCGAAGCTGGCTGCATGCGATTCGGGAAATCCATACATGGCAAATGAGGAGATTCCTTGGACAATGTTGTCCTGAGCCTCGGCGCCAATTCCATTGCGCGACATGCCTTCGCGCAGCCGGCCTTCGAGGTCTTTCATGCGCTGCATGGAACGGCGCATTCCGACGGCACGGCGCAACTCTTCCGCTTCCGCACCGCTGAAGCTTGCAACCGTCATCGCCATGCGGAGAAGTTGTTCCTGGAAGAGTGGCACTCCGAGCGTTCGCTTGAGGACAGGCTCGAGCAAAGGATGTGGGTAGGTGACTTCTTCTTTGCCCTGCCGTCGCCGCATATAGGGGTTCATCATCTTGCCTACGATGGGTCCAGGTCGAATGATGGCCACCTGGACCACAAGATCGTAAAAACGTTCAGGCGCGTTGTGCGGTATCGAGGCCATCTGCGCGCGACTTTCCACCTGGAACATGCCGACCGTATCGGCTTTACGTAAGGTCTCGTACACGACCTGGTCTTCGGGCAGTGTTGCGAGGTCAACAGACTGGCCATAATGGTGGGGGATCAATTCAATGGATTCTTTCAGGACCGCCATCATGCCAAGCCCGAGTAGATCGACCTTGATGAGGCCGAGATCGGCGCAATCTTCCTTATCCCACTGGATCACGGTTCGGCCTGGCATCGAAGCGCGTTCGATGGGCACCACGCGATTCAAAAGTCCGGCGCAGATCACGAGCCCGCCCGAATGCTGGCCGAGATGCCGTGGAAGGTCTTGCATGCGCAAACAGAGATCGAGGTAGTTGGCGATACGAGGATGACGAATGTCAAAACCCGCGTGATCGAAGTGGCTCGCCATGGTATCGTTCGGTCCGCGCCATTCCCAATGTCCGACCAGGCTCGCAAGCCGTGTCAACTGCTCTTCATCGAAACCAAGGGCCTTGCCGACTTCGCGCGCAGCCGAACGGCCGCGGTAAGTGATCACATTTGCGCTCATTGCAGCGCCGAGGGAGCCATAGCGCTCGTACACATACTGGATTACCTGCTCGCGCTGATCTCCGGAGGGCAAGTCAAGATCGATATCCGGCCACTCCCCGCGACTTTCACTTAGAAATCGCTCGAACAGCAGCTCCAGCCCGATTGGATCAACGGCAGTAATTTCGAGCGCATAGCAAACGGCGGAATTGGCCGCCGACCCACGGCCCTGCACAAGAAAACCATTCTTCTGGCAATAGCGGATGATGTCCCACACAATCAGGAAGTAGCCTGCGAAACCAAGCTTGGCAATCAGGGCAAGCTCATGTTTTACCTGTGCGCGCGCTTTGTTGAGCAGATGTTGCTTGGCTGCGGATCCATATCGCTTGCGCACGCCTTCTTCGACACGCTTCTCAAGGAAGCTGTCCATCGTTTCGCCCTCGGGAACCGGATAATGCGGAAACTCATAACCAAGATTGTCGAGCGTGAATGCAATCCGTTCACTAACGATGCGCGTGTTTGCAATGGCATCGGGAACATCACGGAAGAGGGAAATCATTTCGCGTGCGCTGCGCAGATATCGTGCTGAATTCATTGCCAGCAGCCGGCCTGCTTTGTCGAGCGTGGTATGGTGGCGAATCGACGTGAAGACATCCAGGAGAGAGACATCTTCTTTTGTCGCATAGCAAACGCCATTGGTGGCAATGACCGGGATGCCCAATTCGGATGCAAGCCCCATCAGCGCCTGGTTCCGGCATTCCTCTTCGCGAAGCTGATGCCTCTGCAATTCGACGTATACATTGCCGCGACCAAAGATGGATGTAAGCCGATTTAGGGTCGCGCGTGCGCCTGCCAATCCGTCCTGTGCTAACGCTGCTGCCAACGGTCCTTCTTCGCCTCCTGTGAGACAAATCAGACCTTGCGAAAACTCCTCCAGTTCATCCAGCGTTGCCGCTCCTTCGGCCTTTGTTGCTTCTCGCATCTTGAATCTCGTGATCAGCTGGCAGAGATTCTGGTATCCAACTTGCGATGCGCAGAGCAGCACGAGGCGAGGCGGTTCTGGTGGGATTTGATGAGGCAGCCATGATGGCGGAGTTCGCCGATTGCCAAAATCGGATACCGCAATCTCAGCTCCGATGTGCGGTTTTACTCCGATGCGTTGACCGGAAGTGTGAAAGCGCGCCACGCCGTAGAGTCCGTTGCGGTCGGCCAGTGCAATGGCAGGAAGTTCCAGTTCCTTTGCGCGCTCCATCAGCGACTCGGGCTGTGAAGCGCCCGCAAGAAAGCTGAATGCGCTGGCCGCATGCAATTCAACGTATTCGCCGGCCTCAGTCGTAGTACGCCTCCAGCCGCCATTCGTTTCGCAGGCAGTCGCGCAATAGGAGACAGGCTCTTGATTCGCCACTTGCATTCATTGCCAGTACATCCCATTCCTCGGCATCCCATTGTGAAGTGGACCACCAGCAGCCGCTGGTTCTCCACGGGCCGTATGCCTCTTTGATCTGGAAGCTCGATTCTTCCATCCGAAATGCGGCGGGTTTCGAGCCATGGATGACAACGCGAACCGGCATCGCGGGTCTGATTCGACGCAGAGCAATATGTGGGCTCGTGGCCTGCAGCGCGAAAGGCTTGCCGTCGATTGAAAAGCTTTCGATATGAAAGCTATCCGGACGATGTGAATCATCGAGAACCGCAGATCCTACTCGATCCTCTCCAACCAGGGCCTTGAGTCGCGCAATCGTTACATCCAGGCGTGATGGTTCGGGTGTTTGTGGTGCGAAAAGCCCAAGCTGCATCTTGCGCGACATGCCGGGTTCAGCTGAGATGGTGAGCGCGACGACCGCAGACTGCGGTGGATGGGCAGCCAGCTCCAGTTGCAGCAGCTTCAATAAAAACTTGCGGTCGGTCGTTGGTAATGCCGGACGGATCGTGAGCTGATGTGCCGATCGATCTTCCAGCCGCATATGGATCGACAGGGAAGAGATCGATAGCATGTGATTCGCAGCACGATGCGACAGACATTCGATCATGCGTGTCCCAATAAAGAGCAGGGAATCCATCTGCTCGACTGGGTCCTCAAACTCATAGGTTTCTTCGAGGCGCAAAGCCGTCTCAAATGGCCGAAAAACATGGGTTGCTATCCCACGTGACAATTCATGCCATATGCGTGCATCGGATCCGAATCGCATAACCAGCTCTACTTCTGGCAGAGCGGCGAGTTCTCCTAAAGTCGCAATACCCCACAGTACGAATGTTTCGAGATGATCTTCGCTCAGATCGAGTGCTGAGACCGGCAGATCGGCAAGCGCGCCTGCTTCCTCGCCGGTGGGAATCAAATTGATTCCGCGAGATGCATGAGCCTTCATCAGAGCCGCGTGGTAATTCTGGCTGACGGCTATTGAAGTGCGGAATCCGGAATCAGCCAGCGAAGAATGCAAGCGTTCCGCCAGCTCTTTCGAAGGTCCGAAGAGACGTTCCGTGCCGGCAATATCAAGTACGCAGGAATAGCTCAGATTGCTGCTTGCTACTTCAATCCGCGGTGAAAACCGGGATACATATTCAAGCAATACCGATGCGGCAGATGATTCGACTTCAGCCGATCTGGCCAATACATGAATGCCTCCCGTTTCTTCAGCGTCATGTCGCGTAACTCCGCAGACTAGACCGCGACGCTTTGCCAGCCGGTTTAGGGAGCACACGATTTCCTGTGGCGGCTTGCCTTCGAGAACGACAACCGGCTGTAAACGCAGATCAGTTCGAAGACGCAGCAATGCCTGGGCGGGGAATTCAGCAGCGTGAACGCAGGCGTAGAGAGTGGGTATCATTCCTGCTTCTCCGCTGCCCATTGCGGACTTGCAGTCCAGGTTGAACGTGGCGGCTTTCGCATGCTGACTACCTTTGGCGCAAACCGCTGTCTCTGCTGATCTGTCTCGAATGCGATACCGCTCAGAACCGTACCACCAGAAATGACTGCCCGATTTTTCGCGCATTCCAACACGAGCGCCGCGCTGGATTGTGCATACGATTCCTTGTTGAGCACAACAAGACTGGAACGTGCCTGGTCAGTTGCCTGCCTGAAACGAAACCAGGTGGCTAAAGGAATTCGCCTGCCATGTTCTGGAGAAATATCGCCAAGATCGAGAATGATGACGGCAAATCCGCCCGACTGCAGCAACAGATCGGTCGCACGCAACGCCTGGTCGAGTCTTGCCCATGGGCCAGGTCTTGAACGATTTGCTCGAGCCCGGCTTTGTGCTGGCCGGTTTTTGCACCGCACCCATAAAAGGCGGCTCAGATCGACGCCGTTTGAGGCTGCGGATTGCGGGTCGAAAGCATCATCGACATCGACCCAGGCACAAACCTGCTCCGACATGGTGCGCTGCGCGGCGATGGACATGGCCAAGGTTGTTCGTCCCGAGGAGGACGGCCCTATGAGCTCAGAGATAGCGCCAACCGGAATACCACCAAGCCGGTCATCGACTTCCTGAATGCCGGTCTGAATCACCTCTTGTATCGACTGTGGTGACGGAGTTAGCGCAGAGGGAAAACGGTGTTCGAGCGCGTGCTCGATCTCGAATCGGACTGCAGCGGCAGAGGGCATGGGAATCGCGATATTCGCCTTCTATTCGCCTAGGATCGAACAGGAGTATCTAATTTGTCAACTCATAGAAGAGAAAAATATAACCAGATTATTATCAGTCGATTGCTGATCGGATTGAATGTATTTGTTGCATTGATCAGGGGTTGATCCAATCCAGGGAATAGACGTCCTGAGTGCCTGTATCGCGGAGCAGCAAGGGGGCATCGTTTGGGCCCAGTGATAACGACCCGCCGGCCTGACCGGTATCCACGAAATTCATCAGGTCGGCAATACGCTCCAATGTATGGTCGGAGATCTGAATTCGATCGACCGCACCCTTTCCTGCAAAATCTTTCAGGTAGATGGATTTCGAATCGCGCGACCATTCGATCCATCCGAATGTTCCCTTCGCGAGTTCAGTCCATTTCTGGGTGGTGAAGTCGTAGATCAATATCGTCCTGGAATCAGTCGTCATTGCTGCCAGGAAATGCCCGTTCGGCGACCACCGCGGAGAATACAGACCCTGCGATCCCGGCACATCGCTCACCTTGTGGGTGGCCACATCGACGACATGAATCGCCAGCGATCCAGGCGAAGCGGCGACGTCACTCGCAACGCCCCCGAATACGATTTTCAATCCATCGGGTGACCAGGTGGCATCCTGCTCGTTGTGGCGATCATCCGGCAGAAGCTCAGCAGGCGTTCCTCCGTCCGCAGGAATCGTATACATCTTGCCTGGCTGAGTTGAGCTTGCCGGAAAGCTGAAAAACAGGATGTTTTTCCCATCGGGCGACCAGCGCGGCAGGACCGGCTTATAAGGTGGGAATGTCAATTGCCGAGCATCGCTTCCGTCGGCCTTGGATTTCCAGAGCGAGCCCTCTGGATAGGAGACGTACGCTACCCATTGCTCATCACTTGAAAACGCGACGAACTCTACCGATATTCCGTGCAAAAACGGTACAAACTGCTTTGTCTTTGCATCGAAGCTTTCGAGTTCCCCGCGATAGCTCCGCCCCACGATGTAAAGCTTCTTCCCGTCTTTGCTGGGAAGCGGAGAATGGAGATCCATCGGGCTCGAGGTGAGCTGGACTGGCTCTGGATGGGACCGAAAGAGCCCGCCTTCCCTGGGTTGTGCCCATATCTGCCCCTGCGATTGAAAGACGAAGTACTTTCCATCGGCAGTCCATTTGCCGCAGCATTCATCGGGAGGATTATGCCAGCCCGCGAATAAACGATGAGGATTTGATCCGTCGGCAGCGATCTCCCACATTCCCTGCTGGCCGATACCCGTGCCGCCGACGCCGCTTTGCGAGAAGTCGGAGGTCCCAAACCGGAGATGGCTGCCATCGGGCGACCATACCAGGCCGGATACCAGATAATTCATGGTCCAAAGCTTTCGCGGCGTAGATCCATCGGCTTTCGCAAGATAAATATCGCCGCCATTGGCGAAAACGAGTGTCTGGCCATCCGGCGACCATGCGGCGTCGTCGCCGATTGTCTCAGCCAATCGACGCGGCGACCCGCCGAAAACCGGCAAGCTCCAAAGTGAACCTACGGCCGGGAATCCATGCCCATCGACAACAATGAAGGATGAACCATCGTGCGAGATTTCTACAGGCACCATGGATGGGGACGGCATAGGAATGGGGGATTGTCCACCGCCCGCAATCTGGATGGCAGCGACATCCTGAATGCCGGAGTTGATCAAAGTGAGGTAGATCCTTGCTCCGTCGCTGTCGATGAGAGATTTTTGCAGCCCATCGTGCGTGAGCTGTACATAATGGTCGACTCGCGGCGGTGGTGAAGGGCGGAGCCAGAAATAATCGATGATTGCAAGCGCGGCGACGGTGCCGAAGATTCCAACGAGAAGAGTCGAGAGAGGGCGCATCGTTCGACTCGGCTTGATGGCCTGCACCGGGTGAGTGACCAGGGTCGCGTCTCCCAATGCCTCCAATGCAAATGCCAGATCGGACGCCGACTGAAACCGCTGCTCAGGATTCTTTTCCAAGCCGCGGTTGATCACTTTCTGCAAACCCATCGGCGTCGACGGCGCAATTTCCAGAATCGGCGCCGGCTCCTCATTGAGAATGGCGGTCATGGTTTCAACCGACGTGGGCCGCTGGAACGCACGTTTGCCGGAGAGCATCTCGTAGAGAATTGCGCTGAAGGCAAAGATGTCGGAGCGATGATCGGCCACTTCTCCGCGGGCCTGCTCCGGCGACATGTAGGATGCGGTACCCATGACGACGCCGGGCTGTGTGCTGTCGATGAGGCGGGGACTCGGACTGGTTTTCTGATCCGGCTGTCGCATGCGAGCCAGGCCGAAGTCAAGAATCTTCACTTGTCCATCTTTTGCGAGAAACAGGTTTTCAGGTTTCAGATCGCGGTGAATGATCCCTTTTTCATGGGCAGCTGCCAGGCCCCGCGCAATCTGGGTACCGCATTCAATGCTCTTGCGCAACGAAAGGGGTCCGCGTTTCAGGCGCTCGCGCAGAGTCTCTCCTTCCAGCAATTCGGATACAAGATAAGGCGATCCCTCATACTTGCCCAACTGGTAGACAGCCAGAATATTGGGATGGTTGAGCGCCGCCGCTGCGCGGGCCTCCTGCTCGAAGCGAAGCAGACGATTCTGATCGTCGGACGAGAAGTCGTGGAGAACCTTGATGGCAACTTCTCGATTGAGGCGTAAATCCAGCGCCCGGTAAACCTCGCCCATTCCCCCGGCGCCGAGCGGAGACAAGATCTCGTAATGATCGAGTACGGTGCGGGGATTGAGCGCCATTTCGCTGATTATATATTGCTTATAAAACGCTTCTGACGGTGTCGCAGGTCACCGGCATTTGGCGAGGTCGTAAGCGAGCGGGCATCCGGTGCATTTCGATTCTTTGCCGCAGTGCGCCTTTCCGACGGCGACGGCGAGAGCATGAAATTTGTTGAAGAGCGCCTGGCGCCGAGGTTCCGGGTCTGCGGCAAACGCTTCGCGGGTGAGCTGAACCAGGGCGGAGTATCCACGGCGATCGTGACGCGGAGGGGGCATAAGCAGCCCGTGGCGCTCGACGATCCGCCGCAGATATTCATCCGCCACTGGAACCGGGTGCTTGAGCGCGTAAAGCAGGATAGCGTCAGCGGTTTCGAGACCGACTCCAGGCAGGGCAAGGAGTCGTTTTCGCAGAACATCGGTTTGTGCGGCGGCGAGATTTTCAAGAGATCCGTCGAATTCCGCGTCGACCATTGCGATGAAGGCTTTGAGCGCTGGAGCCTTCCGTGTATAGAAGCCCGATGGACGAATCAGTTCCTGAAGACGATCGACGGAGACGTTGCGCAATCCTTCGATGCTCAGGGCTCCCGCGGAGTGCATATTTGCCAGGGAGAGCTCAACGGCCTTCCATGACGTGTTTTGCGTAAGATACGCGCCGACAATCACCTCAAGCGATGTGTTGGCCGGCCACCAGTGCTGCGGACCGTAGGCTCGTGCAAGTTCGTCGTGCATGCGACGAAGGCGATTGGCAGCGGGAGACATCTGGGGGGCTTTGGTCACAGCTGGTTTGTTCTCACATCGTGTGATTGGGATCTGCGATTCAGGCCTTGTCGCGGTCAAAGCCGATCCGGCCTATTCTTAGAATAATTGTGAGCGAGTGAGCATGATGCGGGGGACACGGGATGAAGAGTCACACGGAATACATGGTTTTTGAGACCAAAAAGCGACGCGAGATGGTGCACATCACGGATGAAGTGGAGAAGATTGTCGCTCGGAGCGGTGTGCGGGATGGGCTTTGCTTCGTGTCCCCCATGCACATCACGGCTGCGATCTACGTGAATGATCTGGAGAATGGGCTGATCGAGGACATCTGGAAGTGGCTCGAGGAACTCGCTCCCGCGCGGCCCGACTACAAACACCATCGAACGGGTGAGGACAACGGCGATGCGCATCTGAAGTCGCTGTTGCTGCACCACGAAACGACCCTGCCTGTGACCAACGGCAAACTCGACCTGGGAACATGGCAGCGTGTGTTCTACGCCGAATTTGACGGGCAGCGCAGAAAGCGCGTGATCGTGAAAGTGCTGGGAGTCGAATAAGGCCTATTCGTCGGTGATGCGGCGCCATGGGCCGCCGGAGGTGTCGGGGTGAGTCCGGAGATCGATGGCGGATCGAGGACGAACAACGAGGTCGACCCTTCGATTCTGGGCGCGGCCCTGCGACGTGCTGTTGTCTGCAATCGGATGAAATTCGGCATAGCCCGAGGCGGACAGGCGCTCGGGCGCGATGGCGTGCATTTCGAGAAAGAAACGTGCGATGCGGGTGGCGCGGGCGGATGATAGTTCCCAGTTGGAATCGAACTCGGCGTTGTGCACCGGCACGTTGTCAGTATGCCCCTCGACCCGCACCTCGTACGGTGTGCGCCCTAGCATCAGGGCAATTTTGCGCAATGTTGCGACGGAATCGGGCCGCGGAGTGGCGGAACCTGAGTTGAAGAATCCCGCTTCCCGCAGGCTGATGACAAGGCCGTCCTCGCCCATGTGGATGGCGATGGAATGATCGTCGATCTGGCTTGAAAATGCCTGTTCCAATTCGAGTTGAATGCGTTGGAGATCGTCACGAACAACATTCGCCGATTGTGGGTTGAACCGGACCGTCACGGCTGTGATTGTGGAGGGGTTCTCAACCGGGACCATGGTCTGTGGGGCGCTTTTGTAGACTGCCATGGATTGGAAGGCCGAATCGATGGCTGCCGATACCTGCGCTGGCTTCTGCCTGTCTGCTGAAACGAAGGCATACATCACGACAAAGAAGGCAAACAGCAGGGTAATGAAATCGGCATAGGAGACCAGCCACCGATCATGGGTCACACGGCTGCGATGCACACGGGGGATCAAGCGGCACTCTCCGGAGTTGTTTGGGGAATATCTCGAAGAAATCCCGCCAGCTTGAGTTCGAGCATCCGGGGATTCATGCCTTCAAGGATCGAGATGACGCCTTCGAGCATCATCTCGCGCCGCAGGTGGTCTTCGCGAAATTTGAGGCGCATCTTGCCGGCTAAGGGCAGGAAGAAGAGGTTCGCAGCTCCGACACCATAAATGGTTGCGACGAAAGCTACGGCGATCCCGCGCCCGACCACCTGGATGTTTTCCAGATGCTGCATGACCTGGATGAGACCGAGCACTGCACCAAGAATGCCAATGGTTGGGGAGAAACCACCAGCCGACTCAAAGACCATCGGCAGCCGCTCCTCGCTTTCGGCGGTGGAGTCGAGGCTGACGCGCATGATCTTGCGCAGTTCGGCGGGCTCGGTGCCGTCGACGGCCAGCATGAGCGCACGTTTGAGGAATGGCTCGGCAATTGCGCCGAGATCGGCGTCGAGCGAGACCACGCCTTTGTGCCGCGCCTTGTTGGCAAATTCGACCAGGAGATGGATCAGTTGGTCCGTGCCCCGGCGAGGCGTGCCAAACACCTGCCCGAGCGCCCGGAATGCGGCGACGACCGTAGGCAGCGGAAACTGGAGAAGCACTGCCCCCAGGGTGCCGCCAAACACGATGAGAGCTGCGGTTGGCTGCAGGATCTGCGCCAGGTTGCCGCCCTCGATCACCAGCCCCGCCGTGATGCCGGCGCTCGCGATCAGAACGCCGCTGATGCTGCCCTTATCCATCGCGGACTCCTGGGGTGAGGGAACTCATTGCCCGGACGTCTCGTCCTCGCATGCGCGCTCCGGTGACTTGCATTCCGTGAACGACGACAGGTTCAAACCGGAGAGCGCAAGCAGACCGGACGCAGTATGGGGAACAGCAAGCCCGCGAGCGATTGTCGTGAAAAGCTTCGCTCGATAGGCAACAATGCGCTCGACCACCTCTTCCGGCTTTTCGCGCACGATGAACTTTTCGCCGGTGATGAGTGTGAGCATGGTGTCGGGCGAGGACTCGGCGGTCTTGATCAGGTCGCTGTTGAGTACCAGGGCGTTGCCATTCAATCGAGTGAGCTGGATCATCGGCGGCTCTCCACTCCATCCCTCGGATCCTATCGGCAAAATGAGGAGTAAGGATGATTGGAACGGGAATTGCAGTCCCTGTTGAAAATTCCCGTAAAGTTGTCGCCCGATGACGCCGATGAAGGCAGTGGGAAACGTGGTTCCTTCCACAAGGTGACCCGGGCATGCGAATGGCGCAGGGTTCGGTCAGGCACCCGCAGCAGGAACTCACTGGATCAATTCAACCGAAACAAGGAGAAATTGCATGTCACTGGGTGTCCTGAATAACATCTCCGCAATTTACGCGCAGAACAACCTGAGCAACACGCAGGCTGCGCTGCAAAAGACTCTGCAGGAGCTTTCGTCCGGCAATCGAATCAACTCGGGTGCAGACGACGCCGCGGGTCTATCGCTGGCAGACGGTCTCGGCGCAAATGCGGCGGCCCTGCAGCAGTCGACACAAAACGCCTCCGACGGCATTGGCTATCTTCAGGTGGCCGATGGCGCGCTCTCGCAGGTCACAAGCCTTCTGAATCGAGCTGTTACGCTTGCCACGGAAGCTTCCAACGGCACCCTGGACACGAATCAACTCACGGCAGCTGACACGGAGTTCCAGAACATCGTCACGGAAATCGGCAATATCGGCAGCAACACGAATTTCAACAGCAACACGGTCTTCTCCGCCACCGCGGTCGACTTTGTTACGACCGACGGTACTTCGACCGGAGTGAACACGTTTGCGGAAACCGTAGGCGCTTTGTCCAACGCATCGGTTGGAGTGTCGGATGCGGCTGGTGGGGCAGGTCAAGACCTCTCCGGGGATGATTTGAACGCGGGTGACGCGGCTCAGGCTCTAACCGACGTGACCACCGCAATCAGCGATGTCGCATTGCAGCGCGGCGTGATCGGCGCTGACATCAACCAGCTCTCCGCGGCAGCCAACGTGGCTTCCACCCAGAACGTGAATATGCTCTCCTCTCAAAACAATGTCCTCGCCACCGACTACGGTCAGGCGACCTCGGACATGTCGAAGTATCAGATCCTGAGCCAGACCGGCATCGCCGCTCTGTCACAGGCCCAGCAGTCGCAGCAGCTGATCACGAAGTTGCTCCAGTAGTTGCGACACCCGCGGCAAAGCGGGAAAACAAGCCGGGGAAGGCCAGTGGCGGGCTTTCTCCGGTTTGGCTTGCTCGCCTGCCGGTTATTGGGGTTTTCAAATGGTTTCCCCGATGGATTGGACCTCGGTTTGAAGGGACGACTGCGGAGATTGCAGCATGAGTACAGTTGGACTGAACTTTGGTTCGGCAACGAGCGGACAGGGGTTTGATGTCACCAGCACGGTGAACCAGATTGTCACCAATCTGCAGGCGGTCGAGACACCGTGGAAGACCCAGCTTACAATCCTGCAAAGCAAAGATACAGCGCTCTCGAACCTGGGAACTCAGCTTTCAACGCTGGCGACGGATCTCCAGAACCTTACCGACTTCGAAGGCGTGCTTGCGAACAAGACGGGATCGAGCTCCGACACGAACGTCCTGGAGTTGAGTTCCGCCAACTCTACGGCGTCGGACGGCACCCACGCGATTACCGTGGAAAAGCTGGCGCAGACATCGAGTGCAGCGTCCGATGCGGTGGGCGGGTCGGATGTCCTCACCGGCAGCGTCACCTTTAGAGTCGGAAATGGACAATGGCAGACGGTTCATGTGGGTGACAGCAAGACGGCGGCAACATTGTCAGGATTGTCTGCCGCAGTCAACGCGGCTGGGGTGGGAGTGCATGCCAGTGTTCTTACCGACGCTGATGGCACGGAGCGGCTGTCGCTGGTGAGTCAAACTCCGGGATCCGCCGGCGAGATCACCATAGCGAACAATTCCAACCATTCCGACAGCCCAACCACTCTGGCGGACTCGACGGCGCCGGACAAGAATACGGGCATCGGCCTATCCACAATCCAGGATGGCGTCGATGCCGTATTCACCGTGGATGGTGTCCCGCTTACCAGCCCTTCGAATACAGTTACCAACGCCATTCCCGGCGTGACATTTCAGCTTCTCTCCGCGCCCGAATCCGGTTCCAGTCCGGAGGTCGTCCAGGTGATCATCGCCAACGACACATCGAGTATCGAATCAGCAATCAACACGTTCGTTTCCGACTACAACGCAACCATGAAAGCAATCACTGCGCAGGAGGCCAAAGACTCGTCGGGCAATCCGCAGCCCCTTTATGGCACCTCGGTGCTGGCGCAGCTTCAACAGGGGCTTCTTTCCGCCGTCAGCTCGTCGTTCGGATCCAGCGCTGTCAACTCCCTCATCTCTCTCGGTATCACTGCAAGCGCGTCCGATGACGGCTCCATCACGCTTGATACCAACAGCCTGGAAAGCGCATTGAACAATCACTTCGACGACGTGGTTTCCTTTTTTCAAGACTCGGCCAGCTTCGGCTCGACGTTCACCAGGACGCTGGATGCTCTCGGCAACAACAGTGCCGCATGCGGGGCAATTGCTCTCGCGCTCAGCGAAGACAGCAGTCAGGAAACCACGCTGAATGACGATGTCTCCAATCAGGAAGCGCTGATTGCGACCCAGAAGACGAACCTCACTTCGGAATTGAATCAGGCCAATCAGATTCTGCAGTCCATACCGGAGCAACTCCAGGAAGTGAACGAGATGTACAGCGCCATTACCGGCTATGGCAACAACCAGAATGGATGAGGAATAGTGAATGAGCACCTATCGGGAGAGTGTGCTTGAAGGCGCGTCGGGGGTTGAACTCACGATTGCGCTCTACGACGGCATCATTCGATTCATGTATGGGGCGATCGAGGCCGTGGAGTGCGGAGAAGTGACGCAGCGAAGGGCAGCGGTGAAGCGCGCCATGGATATCGTCCTCTATCTGCAGGCGACGTTGCGGAAGGACATCGGCGGAAGGCCGGCCGAAGCCTTGTCGGAGTTTTATGCCGCCCAGTTCGCGCTGATGCTGCAGGGATCGCAGGCCAGCTCGAAAGACAAGTTTATGCAGGTCATCGCGAATGTGCGCAACGTGCGGGATGCATGGAAGCAGGTAGCGATGGATGTCAATCCGGGCGGGGGCCCTCCGGTATCCGAGGCCGAAGTACGCAGCGAGGTCGCAGGAATGGGCTGGACGGCCTGACATCAACCGGCCACGGTGAGCTCTTCTTCGAGTTGCTGCTTATGGAACAGGCTTGCATAGTAGCCATCAAGGGCGAGCAACTCGTCGTGGCGGCCGATTTCGACGATTTTGCCTTGGGCGAGGACTGCGATCTGGTCGGCATTGCGCACCGTGGAGACGCGGTGCGAGATGAGGATTGTGGTTGCGGTGGCCGTGTAGCTGCGCAGGCCCCCCAAAATCCGCTCTTCCGTGTATGTGTCCACGCTCGCGAGGGCATCGTCCAGGATCAGAATGGCGGGACGGCGCAGAAGCGCTCGGGCGATCGCCGCCCTCTGCTTCTGCCCGCCTGAGAGCGTTACGCCGCGCTCACCAACCATGGTTTCGAATCCTTGAGGGAACTCTTCAAACTCACGGCGGATATGGGCCGCTTCGGCGGCTTGAAGAAGTTCTTCAGCACTGGCCTGAGGCGCGCCGAACGCGAGGTTTTCACGAATGGTATCGCTGAAAAGGAATGTTTCCTGAGGAACCATGCCGATGTTGCGGCGCAGTGTTGCCAGCGGATAACTGCGCACAGGGCGGCCATCGACGATAAGAGATCCCTCGGGTGCATCGTAGAGGCGCGCAATGAGATTGACCAGGGTGGTCTTGCCTGATCCCGTCGGGCCCACGATGGCGAGACTCGAACCGGCGGGAATGTGGAGGGAAACGTCCTTCAGCACCGGCGTGCTGCCGTAGCTGAAGTTGAGGTGGCGAAGTTCAATGTCGCCGTTCAGGACAGCGTCAGCCGGAATGGCTGGATCGGCTTCGCTGTCGTCAATCGAGGGCTTGGCGCGAAGCAGTTCGTCAATGCGCTTCACCGAGGCGGTTCCGCGCTGGAACAGGTTGACCACCCAGCCCACCGCGATGATGGGCCATATCAGCAGGACCATGTAGGTGTTGAACGCCACAAAGTCGCCGACGGTAATGCGGTGTGAAATGACCTCGTGGCCTCCAACCAGGAGCGTGATGATCATGGCGATGCCGAGGATGAACTCCAGCGTGGGCCAAAGCATGCCCATGAGCTGGACCAGGCCCTTGGCGCGCATGATGTATCTGCGATTGGCCTGCTCGAAGAGGCTCATTTGCGACTGTTCGCGGGCAAATGCGCGGACCAGACGCGCGCCGGAGTAATTTTCCTGGGCCTGGGCGGAGATTTCAGAGAAGCTTTCCTGGATGCGCTCGAAACGATCGTGAATCCGGCGGCCGAAGTACTGGACAAGGATGCTGGCCAGCGGCATGGGTGCCCACGCCACAAGGGTGAGCCATGGGCTGATGCGGAGGAGAAAGAAGAGAGCGCCGACCGTGAAAAAGATGGTGTTGGCGCTGTACATGAGCGCCGGGCCAAGCAGCATGCGGACCGCATTCAGATCGTTGGTCATGCGGGCCATGATGTCGCCGGTGCGATAGCGCTGGTAGAAGTCGGCGTCCTGCAATTCGAGTTGCCGGAAGAGATCGTTGCGGAGATCGAACTCAATCTCCCGCGAGATTCCAATCAAAATCCAGCGCTGCGCGTAAAGGAAAATCCCTTTTACGAGTGCAATCGCGACCAGCAACCCCGCGTAAATAAGGATCTGCTTGCGGGTGATTCCCTGCGCCAGGCCGTCGATTGCCTTCTTCAAAACCTGGGGAAAAAGCACCCAGACCGCATTGGTTGCGATGACCGAGAGAAAGCCGCGGACGTAGCCCCAGCGGTAGCGGCGCATGTAGGCAAAGAGCGGGCCGAGGTCTCGCAGCATGGCTCTATTGTACGGTTCCAGGGGCTTGACGCGGGCCCGGGCGCCCGGTCGCAAGGGTGTCGGGTTAAGTTGGAGTGCGCAGCAGGAAGTATCCGCCCGCAAGGCCAAAGAGAACATCCGCAGACCACGCAGCAAGCGGGGCGGGCAGGTAATTCACGTTGCCCATGGCGCCAAAGAGTCCGTCGATGACCCAGTAGGTCAACGCTATGCCGATTGCGATTGCGATGCTGGTGAGCGAACCGCGCCGGCCCATGGATAGGGCGAAAGGAATGGCCAGAACCGCCATAATGACGGCGATGAGCGGATAGGTCAGCTTATGCCAGAGGGCGACGCGCAGACGCATGGTGTCGAATCCGCTCTGGCGAAGGTCGCGGATGTAGCTTTCAAGCTGACCGAAGTTCATCTCCTGCGACTGCTTGTTTTCCTTCACGAAGTAGCCTGGCTCTTCGTGAATCTCGGGAAACGATGTGCTGCGAAACTCGTCGTACCGGACGACATTCGCGCCACTCATATCGCGCGACCAGCCATCCTGCATGACCCAGCTGCCGGAGGCGTCGTCCCATCCCGCGCGGCGCGCAAAGATGCGCCGGGTCAGGGAAAAGCTGGAAGGATCGAATTCGAATACAGACAGGTTTGCGAACTCTTTGCGGTCAGCATCGAAGAACTCGTAATAGAAGATGCGGCCCGGTTCTCCCGGATGCGGATGTCCAAAAATCCAGTTGTGTTCGGGGTGAAGAAACGTCTGCGGAGGCTTGCCCTTGATCGTGCTGCGCAGGGCTTCCTGGCGGCGATTTGCCTGTGGCAGATAGGACTGGTCGAAGAGAAACAGGCCGATCGCCATCAAGGCCGCGATGCAGACGATAGGTATGACAAGCCTGTACAGGCTGATTCCGGTTGCCTTCATGGCCACGATTTCGCTGTTGCGGTTCAGGACACCGAAGGTGACTAGAACCGCAATCAAAACAGCCAGAGGCGCGATCGTGTAAATCATGCTTGGCGTCAGATTGATGAGGTAAGCGCCAACCGTAGCAAGCGCGATATGGTTGCGCAGGATGTCACCGATGAGTTCGAAGAAGGTAAAGACCAGCATGAGCACCACGAAGCCGACAAGCACCAGCATGAGAACGGAGAGGAATTCGCGCACCAGGTATTCATCGAGGATGCGGGGAAACACCCCTCGGGAGGCCTTGCGGACGATGCGGGGAGGCAGCTTGTGGAGCAACGACGGCAGGTGCATCTCTTCGCGCGTGGAGGGAAACTTCAAATTGGGTAGGCGAGAGGCCCAGGCAGCCAGGGCATTCAGGACGCGGCCGCCTGTGGCCATTTGCCAGAGCAGGAAGATGCCCGCCGCCGCGAAGATCATATTGGCGAGCCACAGCGCGAGAAAGGGGGAGAGTTTGCCCTGGCGTCCTAACGCTAAACCTACATACGAGAGCACGTAATAGACAACGACGAGCAGAAGCGTGTAGACGAATCCTGAACTTTTTCCGCCTCGTCGCGAGATGACGCCGAGCGGCACTCCCACCAACATCAGCACCAGGCATGCGGCCGGATACGAGAAACGGGAATGGAATTCGAGCAGGAAGCGTTTGCTGTCGGGGCCGTGGATGCGCTGCTCAAGCACCGGCATGGAAAGCGCGTAGATGGATGTGTCCATGCGGCCCAGGTGGATATCGCTCTGTTGGCTCAGAGCGAGGGGAAGATCGGTGCTGCTGAAGGAAGAAATATTTGATTGGCCATGCTGGCCGGCGACGGTTTCATCGTGGATTCCGTTGCGCAGCCTCATGATCAGTTCCTGCGTGTTGTCGTTGACGACCGTGGCGGTTGCGGCGGTGGTGATCACGGGATTGGACGGATCACTGACGTCGGCCATGAAGACTTTGCGCCAGTTCGATGCGCCGGTGCCGCTGCGCACGTCCTGTACGTAGAGAACCAGGTTTTTGAAATCTTCGTAGAACACGCGAGGTTGGATCTCGTAGGAAGCCTGCGACGTCTCGAGAGCCGTTTGCATGGCGAGAATTGCCTGATTGGCGCGCGGAGCGATGAACAGCGAGTTGATCAGGCCAAGGAGCGTTCCGGCCACCGCCACAATGGAAGCGACGCGTAGGAAATAGCCGATGCCGAGACCGGAAGCCCGCATTGCAATGATTTCGCTGTCGGCAGCGAGCCGGCCAAGGCCCAGCAGAATACCGACAAGCACCGCCATCGGAATGGTGACCTTGAACGTGTTTGGAACCGTGAACACGAAGATCTCTAACACGCTCGACCAGGTCGAACTATTCCGAACCACCATTTCGAGAATGTGGTTCAGGTCGCGCATGAACAGGATGAACGTGAAGATGACGCATCCGATTAGGGCGTAGGAGAGGATCTCGCCGAGAATGTACCGGGTGAGGATGCGCACGCGGGGACTCTAGAGCTAGTTTATCGCGCCTGGATTGAGGGAGACCGGTTTCGGTTGCCAGCCGCGCAGACGGAGGCTGTTGGCAAGCACGCTGACCGAGCTGAGGGCCATGGCTGCCGCCGCAACCCAGGGGCTGAGCAGGATGTGAAACATGGGATAGAGGAGCCCGGCGGCTAAGGGGATGCCGAGCAGGTTGTAACCCACGGCCCATGCCAGGTTCTGGCGCATGATCCGAAGCGTGGAGCGGGCGAGGTTAATTGCAATGGGAATGGCAGAGACCTCGGGGCGCAACAGGAGCACATCGCCTGCTTCCTGCGCGAGGTCGGCGCCCGATCCCATGGCAATGCCGGCATCGGCCTGGGCGAGCGCGCCTGCATCATTGATTCCGTCACCGACCATGGCGACGCGCAGGCCTTCCTGTTGAAGGGCGCGGATGCGGGCGAGCTTGGAGGCGGGATCAAGCCCGGTTTCAACTTCCTGGATGCCAACCTGGTCGGCAATCGGCGCTGCGGCGGCAGAAGAGTCCCCCGTAAGCATCATGACGCGCAGGCCCTCGCTGCGCATTAGGGAGACCGTAGCGGCGGCTTCGGGGCGCAGCGTGTCGCGCGCTTCAAAAAAGCCGGCGGGGTTGTTGTTCAGAGCGATCCAGAGCCGGGTGATGCCTGCCTTGGGCGGAGGAATGGTGCCGGGTACATAAATCGACATCTCGCGCAGGAGGGATTCATTGCCCAACACGCAGTCGTAGTCGTCCACTGTTGCGGTGAGTCCGCGGCCGGGCAGAATCTGCACGTTTTGAGCGGGTCGATTCATGATGCCGCGTCCACGCGCGAAATCGACAATCGCGTGCGCCAGGGGGTGATTGGATCGCTCTTCGGCGGCGGCGGCGATGCGGAGCAGATCGTCCTCCTTGAACCCTCCATATGGACGTATGGAGACCAGCACAGGATGACCAGCGGTCAAGGTTCCGGTTTTGTCGAGCAGGATGGCGTCGAGGTGAGCGAGGCGTTCGAGGGCTTCTCCACCTTTAAAGAGGACGCCAAGCTGCGCGCCGCGGCCGACTGCAACGGTTAGGGCGGCGGGCACGGCGAGACCCATGGCGCACGGACAGGCAATCACCAGCACGGCGACGGTGTTGGACAGCGCAAGCTGGATGGAGTGAGACAGGGAAAACCATGCGGCAAAGGTGATGGCGGCGAGCGCCAGGACCACCGGAACGAAAATCGCGCTGGCCCGATCGGCCAGGCGCTCGAGCGGAGCGCGGGAACCCTGGGCCTGCTCGACCATGCGCGTGATCTGGGCGAGGACGGTGTCTTCGCCCAGCGATTGCGCGCGGCAAACCACGGCGCCGTCGTAGTTGAGGGAACCTGCGAGGACGCGATCGCCGGTTTCGCGCGCGATGGGCGTCGACTCGCCGGTGAGCATGGATTCGTCAACGGTGGTGCGTCCGGTGAGGATGGCGGCGTCGACAGGGAAGCGCTCGCCGGGCAGAACCAGGATGGCATCGCCGGGCCGGACTTCGGCAAGCGGCACGACGGTTTCGACTTCATTGCGGATGCGGCGCGCGGTCGCAGGACGAAGCCGGCTGAGCGAATCGAGAGCGGCCAGGGCGCGGCGCTTGGCCCGGGATTCAAGAGCTTTGCCCAACAGCAGGAAGCCGAGAATGAGCAGAACGGCGTCGAAATAAACCTGGCGATCGGGCGCAGGCCGGACGGTGGCATAGGCGGAATAGGCGAACGCAACCCCGGTGCCGATGCTGACCAGCGTGTTCATGTTGGTTGCGCCGTGAAGCAGGCCGCGCGCGGCGCTCGCGTAAATTGTGCGTCCCGCCCAGATCATCAGGAGAGCGGTGACGGCAAGCAAAGACCAGCGAAGCGGATCATGAGGCAGCGCATAGAGTAGTGGCATCCAGCGCATCAGGAGGTGGTCGAACGCGCCCATTTGGGCGCCGAGCGGCATGGCGAAGAGCATCGCCAGTGCGCCCGCTGCGATGGTGACAATGGCTTTGAAGAGACTTCCCACATCGCGTTTTTCTTCGGACTGCTGGCCGGCGCGAGGAAGCACAGCATCATATCCCGCCCCGCGGATGGCTTCGACCAAGGACTGTGGTTGGGCGATGGAGGGATTGAAAACGATGCTGGCGCGGTGAGCCATCAAGTCGACGCGGGCGGATTCGACGCCGGGGGTGGCCCGGAGCGCCTCTTCGACGTGATGTTGGCACGCCGCACAACTCATGCCGATGACCGGCAGGGTAAGTGATTCAGTCGGGGTCGTTCCCATTGAGCCGTTTATTGCTCCAGGCGAGCGGAATAGCCGGCCTTGGCCAGCGCGGCGATTGCGGCGTCAGCGGAAGCCGGACTGGCCGCTCTCAGGCGCGCTGCTCCGAGCCGCACTTCTTCCACCTTCACGCCTTCAGTGGAGGCCAACGCCTGCTCAACGCGGCGAATGCAGGAACCGCAATGCATTCCATCGATTTGCAGGGCGAGCTGCGCCATCGGTTTCCCTCCTGTTGGCCTTTATTTGATGATACGCCGGATGCAATCGATTCAACGCCGCTGGTACTCAACCGAGTGAACATGCGAATCCCACGCAATATCCTAATGGAGACAGGTTCTAGAGAGAGATGAGCAGAGAGTATCCGGAATTGCCGATGATCGGGGTGGGCGCTGTGATTGTAGATCGGGGCCGGGTGCTCCTGGTTCGGCGCGGGCACGAGCCGCTGCTTGGAAAATGGTCGCTGCCGGGTGGTTTGATTGAGGTGGGTGAGACGCTGCAATCGGCACTCGTGCGCGAGGTGCGGGAAGAGACCGGGCTGGTGGTTGAGCCGGTCGAGTTGATCGAGCTGATCGACAGCATTCATCGCGACGGGGAGCGTGTGCGATATCACTTCGTGATCGCCGATTATCTTTGCCGGGTGACGAGCGGTGGTTTGCTGGCGGCGTCCGATGCAGACGAGGCAAGGTGGGTGGATCGCAGCCAGTGGAACAGCCATAGCGCGATTGCGCTTGATCCGGTGACGGTCCGGGTGATCGAACTCGGTTGGCAGCGAGCTAAATGCATGGAAGAGAGCAAAGGATGAGCACGATGCGGCGCCGGTGGACGGCGATTGCATGCCTGGCAATTGTGATTGCGGCCGGGGCATTCGTCTTTCTGCGGCCGATCAGTGTCTTCGATGGTTTTGCGGAATTGAAGATGCTGTTCAACGGCGCGCACAGCCGCTTCACAACGGTGAATGGAATCCGGGTCCACTATTACGTTATGGGGCCGAAGGACGGGCCGCCGGTTGTGCTGGTGCACGGACTCGGCGGGCGTGCCGAAGACTGGCGCAACCTCGCGCCCTATCTGAAGAAAGCGGGCTATCGGATCTACGTGCCGGATCTGCCGGGCTATGGGCAGAGCGAGCGGCCTGGGGATTTCTCCTATTCCATTCCGGATGAGGCCGAGGTTGTTGTTGGCTTCTTCGACAAGTTGGATTTGCAGCGAGTGGACCTTATTGGCTGGTCGATGGGCGGCTGGATTGTGCAGTGGGTAGCGGCACGGCATCCGGAGCGGGTGAAGAAGCTGATGGTGCTCGATAGCGCGGGCATTCGCGCGAGGCCGACATGGAATACGGCGCTGTTTACTCCGACAACCGCAGACGAGCTTGCGCGACTCGACGATCTGCTGATGCCAAATCCCCCGCATCTGCCCGCGTTCATCGCCCGAGACGTACTGCGCGTTTCGCGAGAGCATGCATGGGTGATTCAAAAAGCATTGCGATCGATGTTGACCGGGGACGATGTGACGGATACGATGCTGCCGGAAATGAAGATGCCCATTCTGATCGTGTGGGGATCGGAGGATCACATCACGCCGCTGAGCGAAGGCAACGAGATGAAGCGCCTGGCGCCCCACGCAGAGCTCGACGTGATTGGCGGTTGCGGACACCTGGCGCCGGTGCAGTGTTCAAGGGAGATTGCGCCGGCGATGGTTGGGTTTTTGAATCGGCAATGAGCGTGCTCGAAAAGTCGGTGAGATTCCCTCAGGGGCGGAAGCCCAGTTCTCTTCGAGTTCTGGTGATGTACGGGCTGAAGCCCGTACCCTTCAAGATTGGGAAATAGCAGCCCACCCAAGCAAAGCTTGGATGGGACACCCAATTCCAGGTCAGACGCTGATGACGTCGCAGAGTTCCTTGACGGCGGCGGCGCTTTTCTTCAGAGCGGCGTCTTCTTCCGGAGTGAGCTTGATCTCGATGATCTGCTCGAGACCGCCGGCGCCAAGCTTGCAAGGGACTCCGATGTAGAAGCCGTCGATGCCGTATTCACCCTGAAGGAATGCCGCGCAGGGAAGGATCTTCTTCTTGTCCTTGAGGATGGCCTCAGCCATTTCGGTGACGGCGGAGGATGGGGCGTAGAAAGCGCTGCCGGTCTTGAGGTACTTGACGATTTCGGCGCCGCCGTCGCGAGTGCGCTGAATCAGCTGCTCGAGCCGATCGGGGGCGATGAGCTCGGTGACGGGAATGCCGGCGACAGTGGAGTAGCGGGCGAGCGGCACCATCGTGTCGCCGTGGCCGCCGAGCACGAAGGCCGTGACGTTTTCAACGCTGACCTTCAGCTCTTCGGCGATGAAGGTGCGGAAGCGTGCGGAGTCGAGGACGCCGGCCATGCCGATGACGCGCTCGCGATTGAAGCCGGCCTGGCGATAGGCGGTCTGGGCCATGGCGTCGAGCGGGTTGGAAACGATGATGAGGATGCACTCGGGCGACTGCGCGACCACTTTGGAGACCACATCGGACATGATCTTGAAGTTGGTGTGGAGCAGGTCGTCGCGGCTCATGCCGGGCTTGCGAGGAATGCCGGCGGTGATGACGACGATGTCGGAATTGGCGGTGACCGCGTAGTCGTTGGAGCCGGCGACGTGGACGTCGCGCTTTTCAATGGGCATGGCTTCGAGCAGGTCGAGCGCTTTGCCCTGTGGAATGCCTTCGACCACGTCGACGAGGACGACGTCGGCGAGTTCCTTGGATGCGATCCAGTGGGCGGCGGTAGCGCCCACGTTGCCGGCGCCGACGATGCTGACTTTTTTGCGCATTGTTTCGATTCTCCTGGTACAGCAGAGGAGCGGAGTTGGCGGAGCTAGCGAAGTTAGCGGAGCCAGCAAAAGGATCGCGGCTAACTCTGCTAACACTCGCGAAGCGCGGCCGGCACCGCTAGCCCCGCTACATGTTTCCGATAATTCTTGTTGCGAACTCGCTGGTTCCCACCTTGGTTGCGTCGGTGAGCTGACGCTCGAAATCGTATGTGACGAACTTCTGTTGAATGGTCTTCTCCATCGCGTGCTCGATGAGCTGGGCTGCTTCTTTCCAGCCGATGAAATCGAGGAGCATGACGCCGGAGAGGATGACGGAGCCAGGGTTGATGACGTCCTTGTCGGCATACTTGGGCGCGGTGCCGTGGGTGGCTTCGAAGACGGCGTATCCATCGCCGATGTTGGCGCCGGGAGCAATGCCGAGGCCTCCGACCTGCGCGGCGGCCGCGTCGGAGATGTAGTCGCCATTGAGATTGGGGGTGGCCAGGATGCTGTAGTCGGATGGGCGAATGATGATTTGCTGGAAGATGGAGTCGGCGATGCGGTCGTTGACGAGGATTTTCGATTTCCAGGCGCCGTTGCCGTGGGTCTGGCCGATGGTGTCGAGGGTGGATTTCACTTCGGCATAGACCGAATCGCGGAAAGCCTGGGGCGCGAATTCGAGGCCCGGTTCGATGAGGGCTGCATTCTGCTCTACGGTGAGGCTGGGGTTCGATTCGAGGTTGCCGAGGATCCAGCTTTCGCGTTCGGTGACGGTCTCGAGGCGAAA
>Ga0070731_10000208_pt1 | contig 99511 bp, 83 predicted proteins | sample Coa_R1_2_FD_66448 | JGI IMG/M metagenome (GOLD analysis project Ga0070731, IMG submission 66448) | Surface soil microbial communities from Centralia Pennsylvania, which are recovering from an underground coalmine fire - Coalmine... | ecosystem: Environmental > Terrestrial > Soil > Unclassified ... | reverse complement strand
TTGCCCGGAATCGTTCACGTAATATTGAGCGGTGGCCGCCGGGCCGATGGCGACTCCTCCCGAGAAGTATTCATACGTCACCGGTGCGCTGGCTGTCAGGGTAAACGGCCCGGAATACAATGACGAGGACGCTGTGGGCTGAGTTCCATCAAGAGTATAACGAATCTGGGCCGGAGAAGGAGCGAAGGTTATCGTGTCCGCGCCCGGCGCAGGCCGCACCACCGCGATCATCGTCACAGCGCTGGCCGGCCGCAAGGAAGACGTGTCCGTTATGATGAAGCCGCTGTTCGCCCCTCCGGGAAAATGGACGACCGGCTCTCCGTTCAGGCTGTTGAAAATGACCGCCGAGGAACCCGATCCCGCCGCCTGCGCGTTGTTTTGATACACGCTCTGGTCATTCCATGTCGTGATGCCGCCGTTGGTACCCGTCACCACCCCCGCGTCCGCCTTCAGCCAGAGCGCCATGTCCCCGGGAAGAGTCGCCGTGGCAGTGAACGCAGCCGCCGCAACTTGGGACCCTGGAGCCGTGGCCTGAACCTGGTTCAACGTTCCATTGCTTCCTGATGGCGCCAGATAGACGGATGCCAAGCCGGCCAAGCCGCAATCTTCCGTTTGGGGGGCGGAGCGAGCCGGCGACGGAGTATTTCTCGTCCGCGACTGTACGGGGGCTTTTCCCCTTGAAATAAGGAAGTTAAGAAAAAAGTGCACCGTGATGGAATCGAACCATCAACCTAGTGATTAAGAGTCACTTGCTCTGCCAGTTGAGCTAACGGTGCCTTACGTATCATCAGGGCGCATATTATGCACGATTCAATGTTGGGGGCAAGCTGGTTTGCAAGAGCGCCTTGCTTTTCTGCTTGTGGAAAATTTTTCACATGTTGAGATTTCAATCCGTGACCATCCCAAATCCATCCCCCGTCAAGGCGAAGAGACAAATCGTGTTCCTGGCCCATTTCGCCTTTGTTTTGGCGGCCCTTCCGCTTCGCGCCGACAATCCGATCATTACCGATGTTTTCACGGCTGACCCCACCGCCATCGTTCACGATGGCGCCGTTTATCTTTATACTGGCCATGACGAGTCTCCGGAAAGGAATCCCCACTACGTCATGAATAACTGGCTTTGTTTTTCCTCGACGGACATGGCCCGCTGGACGCCCCGGGGATCTCCCGTGGCGGTGAAGGACTTCGCGTGGGCCAGGTCGGACGCGTGGGCGTGCGAGGTCAAGGAGAGAAACGGCAAATTCTATTTCTACGCCCCCATGGTGCAGCGGCGCGCGCCCGGCTACGGGATCGGAGTTGCTGTTTCCGACAGCCCGACCGGCCCTTTCACGGATGCGCGCGGTTCGGCGCTCATCACCCATCAGATGCTGCCTTCCCCGCCCCACAACTGGAGCAATATCGACCCTGCTGTCTTCATCGACGACGACGGGCAGGCCTATATCTTCGTGGGCAACAGCAAGTGCTATTACGCGAAGTTGAAGGGGGACATGACCGAACTCGATGGAGGCGTGGCGGTCGTCGATCTCCCCGGCGACGCCAGATACACGGAGGCTCCCTGGGTTCACAAGCGCAACGGACTTTACTACCTTTCCTTCGCGTCCGGTTTTCCGGAAAAGATCGCTTATGCCACCAGTTCCAGCGTCAACGGGCCGTGGAACTATCGGGGCATCCTCGCCGAGGTGGCCGGTAACAGCAACACGATCCACCAGGCCATCGTCGATTTCAAAGGGCGATCCTATTTCATTTATCATAACGGCTCCATCCAGCCGTCAGGAGGCAGCTTCCGGCGCTCGGTCTGTGTCGATTATCTCTACTACAACCCGGATGGGACGATTAAGCGCGTCATTCAGACGACGGAAGGGACAAGTCTCCCGCCCGCTCCGTGATGTTGGAAGTTCAGGGGAGGGGATGGTTTGATTGCCGGGTTGCGGAATTTTGCGAGGCCACGACGAACGTGTTGATGGAGTTGGCCGGCAACGTCACTTGGATCGTGTCGCCATCGGGCCGATCCGTCACCATGAGCGCGATCTCATGCGGCTGCTTTGCGGTATTTCCGACCACGAGCACGATGGAGCCGTCTGGATTCACGAAAGCGATCTTATCGCCCCAGACCCCGGCCGTCAGCACACGCTTCGCGCCGGGCTTCACAAACTGGCTGAAGTGGCGCATCACGTAATACTCGCCGTTGTAGGTGACCTCGCCGGTGTTACGATTGACAGTGATCGCGGCGTTTTGCCGCCATTTCCAGGTGCTCATTCCGGTTTCATCGAGCACCATATTCCATAGGAAATAGCTGTTGGCGCCGCAGTCGAGGTAACGCTTCATCAGCGCGTAGAGACGTTGCGCGTCCCCCCAGGAGTTGGCGCCGTTTTGGCACTCCGTCTCGCTCTGCATGAGCTTTTTGTCGGGATACAGGTCCCGGGCTTTGCAGATTTGTTTTTTGCTGTCGTACTGGAAGCCGATGCCGGTAAGGAAGGCGTTGGCCTTCGGATCTCCCAGCACGGTTGCCAGGCGATCGTTGGGGTCGTTGCCGTTATTTTGCGGGTCGCCGTTAAGGCCGAGCCAGATCTCCACGTTTGTTTTTCGGTCCCGCAGCGTGGGGCCGAGATAGTCGGCGATGAACTCGCGCAGTTGCGACCCTGTCCACAGGCAGGTCGGATACACGTTGAGAATGTTCGGTTCGTTTTGCGGGGTCAGGCCGTAAACATTGATGCCGTCCGCGCGGTAAGCTTCGACCCATAAAGCTATGTACGTCGCATAGGCGCGGAGAATGTCCGGCTCCCACTTGAGGGAACCTTTACTGTAGCTGTTGTTAGTCTTCATCCACGCGGGCGGGCTCCAGGGCGACCCCCAGCACTGAAGCGTCGGGCGCACAGCCATCGCCGCTTTGACGAAGGGAATGAGGCGCTTCTTGTCGCGCTCGATGGAGAATCTCCCCAGTGCCATGTCATTCGGCGCATCGTCGAGCGAGTAGCCGTCGAGAGCATAATCGCTTGCCCCGATGGGGAGCCGCGCCAAGACGAAAGCGCACCCCTCATCCCCGAACAAAGCGGAAAGGACTCTTTTACGATCCGACGGTAAAGCCTTTCCCAGCGCCACCCACCCCAGTTCGTTGAAGCATCCGCCGAATCCGTCAATGGTCTGGTACGTCGTGCCCTGTTCGACCCGCACCTCAGCCGGGGTACGTTCCGGGCTGCCCGGTCTGAGCGGCGGCTCCGGCATCTGTCGCCAAGGTTGTTCGCCAGTGCTGCTGATCCATGTGACCGGTGCGCCCGAGGCGTCAGAGAACCCTACCAGCAAGGCCAGCGAAGCGATGCCCAACAGGCGGGTGATACGATTGGATAAATGTGGAGCGAGGCGGAATTTCCCAGTAGATTCGTCATTCATAAAGCGGGGGGCGCCTTTCTTCGGAAGCTGCCTTCAGTCTGTGAATCCCGTCGTTCATTTCAAGGAAATTTTCGCGCGCCATCCGTCCAGGGATGGTCAGGGGCGGTCACGGCGGCGAGAGGGTTCCTGTCTTGAGGGCGTGGAGCGTCCAGAGCAGGACGTAGACCCCGGCGCCGAGGCAGAGCGGGATGAAGAGGAATACGAAGGCGAACAGGAGGACGAGAAACAGCCAATGGGTCGCGGTGGATGCGCGTTCCGCGCCGGGGCCGATGTGCCTTTGGAGCAATTCGTAGTTGCGCTGGTTGGGCCGGTACCACGCGGCGAACGCTTCTCCGATGCCAGGGAGGACGCCGAGCGCGCTGTTGAGCGCGACGTTCAACCCCATCCGCGCGAGGACGACCTTCGGGACGCGATACTGCGCGGCGATGTAGAGCATGACCGCCGAGACGACGGCGGCGGCGGTGTCGCCGACCACGGGTATGAGATCGAGGAACGGATTCAGGCCGAATTTCCATTTCGTCCCCGGGAGCGCGAAGAGGCCGTCCATGAAGAGCGCGATGAGGCGCGGCACGTTATCCGAACGCTTTTCCGGCGGCAGGATTTCGACTTCGACGGATTTGGCGCGTGGCGTCATGGGGCTTGTCCCGACTCTGCCTACTTTATCCTTTCAGTTGAAGGGAATAGTTCCTTACCCTCGCGCGATGCGGAAGATCTCTGCGCTGCTCATGATCATCGTCCTGATCGTGGGGCTTTTTCTCATGCGCGAGTCGCGCGAGGAGCCGTTGGGCGAAGTGGACAAGATGTTTGTCGACTGGCTGGCGGCGAATACCTCGCGCGAACTTCCCACCCCGCCTTGCGTGCTGGTGGAGATAAATGACAGCAGCCTGGAGGGCGAGCACGCCTGGCCCTGGTCGCCGCTGGATTTCGCGGTGTTCCTGAAGTCCGTCATCGAGTTCGAGCCGGGCGTCATCGCCATCGAGCCGATACTCAACTGGGAGAACGACGGCCCGGCGGCCGCGGTCGCGCGGAATACCCAGTTCGAGCATTCGCTGGATGACTTCCTGCTGCGGACGAAGAGCGTTGTGCTGGGGGCCGAGCTTGGCTTCCCCTCCGATCCCGACGTCGTCCCGCCCTTGCAGCCGACGCCCTTCCTGCGGCGCGTGCGGGGGGATGTAAGCGTCCTGCGCCAATTCACCGCCATGGGCAACGAGCCGAAGGAGGAATACCGCCTGGCGCCGCAGATGGCTCTGGGGTTCGTGAACCTGCCTTCGCGCGACGAGGTGACGCGGACGGCGCCGCTGGTCTTCGCCTACCACGGGGAGGTCGTCCCTTCCTTCGTCCTGCAAACCGTCATGCTCTCCATGAAACTGGCGCCCGATGACGTGTCGGTGAATCTCGGCTCGTCCATCGAGCTTGGAAACAAGGGATCGATCCCCATCGACAACGCCGGGGCCATGCGGGTCGATTTTGGATCGAGTCTCACGCGCTTCGCCTTCGACGACCTGGTGCTGGCCGTCGAGCAGGCGCATTCCGACAGGCCGCCCATCGTCCCGGTCGGCTCCCTCCGCGGCAAGATCGTGCTGCTAGCCCGCACCGACGCCGCGGTCCGCACCCTTCATCTCGCTTCGGGCCGCAATGGCTCGCCGGGCGAATTGTTCGCCGCCGCCGTCGCAACCATCCAGAACCGGGCATTCGCGCACCGCGCGCCGCCGGCGTTCGACCTGGCGCTCATCGCGGTGATGGCGGTTCTCGGCTATTTCCTCATCCGTTGGAGCGCGGCGCGGATCATCGTCACCTCGCTCATCCTGTTCATCTTCTATCTCCTCGTCTGCATGACGCTCTTCGGCGCGTTCCTGCTCTGGTTTCCCGTGCTGCTGCCGGCGGGGCTGTTTCTTACGCTATTCGTGCTGCGGCTGCTGGCGCCCGGACTTGAAAAGCCGGTTATGCCTTCGGTTGGGGTAAATGGATGATCGCGTCGGTGATTCGCTTGAGCGAGTCGCCGTGCAGAACGCCAATCTGCGATTGCGCGGTGAAAAGCTTCGCCGGTCGAGCGTAACTTGGGGAACGGAGCGATCCTGCCTGGAAATCTTCGTCGAAAATCTCAATGGCTTAACCACCGCGCACTACCGCGCACTACCGCGCAGGCAGGCTTTCCAGCAGGCGCAGGAGGTTTTCCACGCCCGCGATGCGCTCCAGCACTTGCTTCAGGCGCGCGAGGGCGGGCGGGATGTGGGCCAGGAAGTCGGCGCGTTCCTTCACGAGGCCGAGGAAGCCGTAGGCGCCAAGCGCTTGCATGAGCCGCTGCATGGCGCAGAGGTCGAAGATGGCGGCGAAGTTCTCCGGCAGCGGGATGCCCGCGCGCGTATGGCGTTCCCTGTAATAGAGCAGGAGACTTTCCCGCTGCCGGTCGCTTAGCGTTACATACGGGTCGTAGAGGAGGGAGGCCAGGTCATATTGTCGAAGGCCGGGCCGCAGCCCCTGGAAGTCGATGAGATGGGCGTCGCTGCCGTGGATGAGGACGTTCTGCGATTGGAAATCGCGGTGGACGAGGACGCGCGGCTGCCTTCCGAGCCGCCGGGCGATGTCATTCAATGCGCCGCGGTCGCACTGTTTTTCGATGGTTGCGCGCGCGAGGCCGAAGTAGGCGCCGAGACAGTTTTCCAGGAAGTAATCCTGTTCCCAGCGGTACAGGGCGGTGGTGAATTCCTTTTGCAGGGTGAGCCGCGAAGCGGAGAGGGCGGGAGCGGCGTGGTTGTGGAGCAGGAATGCCTGGTCGAGGGTCTTGCGGTAGTATTCCGAACGCTTGTCCCACGTTTCGTTGCGGAAAGCCCAGAGGTCTTCCTCGCCGAGGTCTTCCATCCAGATGAGGCCTTCGCGCTCGTTGTGGAAATAGATCTCGGGCACGTGGATGCCGAGCCTGTGCAGGAACTCGGCGATCTGGACGTAGTAGCGGTTTTCCTCCCGCTGGTTTCCGTATTTTACAAGGATGAGCGAGCGCTCGTCCGTGACGCGGATGCGGTAGTATTTGCGATCCGAGCCCCCTTTTTCGATGGGGTCGATGGCGATGGACTTTTTGTCCAGCCGGGGGAACTGGACAAGGGTGCGGTCGATGAGGCTCTGGGCGGCAAGCATTGATCTAAAAGTCGGCGTCGGCGTGCTCTCCCCGGGCCTCCTTGCCGGTTGTAACTATACAGCGTTCGAGCAGACTGCCAGAAGCAATTTTCGCGCCCCTCCACAGGATGCAATCCCGCAACGCGGCGCCGTCGCCGATTTCGGCGTTCGCGCCGACCGACGTTGCTCCTGAGAGCGCGACGCCTTTGCCGATCCGGGCCGTGGGGTGGATCCACGGATGCGTGTGCACTGCGAGATATTGTTCCCGCGTGCCGAGGTCCCGCCATCCGCCCTGGTCGAGGACGACGCCGCCGAGTTTTTCGCCCCGCAGGATCATCTCGCGGAAGATCGGGATCACGGAAATCTTCGCGCCGGGCGGGATTCTCAGGAAAAAGGCCGGGTTGATGACGTAAACGCCGGTGAAGAGGTATTGGCCGCCCTCGCCGAAGCCGAGCACCTTGCCGGAGGGCGGGTCGAAAGCCACTTGCAGCGGCCCGCCGGAGGAACGGAGGACGAGGGTGACTTCGTTGCCCGCCGCGAAGTGACGCCGGATCGCCGCCTCCACGGGAAGGTCGCTGAGGATGTCGCCATTATAGACGACGAGCGGCTCGCCGCCGAGCAGGTCTTCCACGTTCTTGATGCCGCCCGCGGTCTCCAGGAGCAGTTCCTCATGCCGGAAACGGAGGGCCGCGCCGCGGTACGCGCCGCCGGGGAATTCGCGCGCGTAGGCTTCGGCGCAATGGTGGGTGTTGACGACGAGGTTTGTTAACCCGGCGTCGAGGAGTTGGTCGAAAGCGAACTGGATGAGCGGCTTCCCGTGAATGGGGATGAGCGGCTTGGGAAGATGCGCCGTCAAGGGGCGCAATCGCGTTCCCAGGCCCGCCCCGAGGACGAAGCCGTTGTGAATGAGTCTATCCATCCGCGCGGCTGTTAGTTTACACTCCGCTTTCCGATGAGAGAAAGCTGGAAACGCCTCCGTTACCGTCTCGAATATTGGGGGGTGCTGCTGGTCGCGCGGGGCGTCCCGCTGCTGTCGCGCGGGGCGTGCGTGCGGCTGTCGCGGTGGCTCGGAGCGGCGACCTACTGGCTGGACGGGCGCGGACGGGCCGTGGCGCTTTCGAATCTCGAAGCCGCTTTCGGCGGCGAATACAGCCCGGCGCAGCGGAGGCGCATCGCGCGGTGTTCGTACCAGGGGTTTGCGCGCACGATGCTCGATCTCCTGTGGGCCAGGCGGTTGACGCCGGAAAATTACGGCGAGTACATGCGCATCGAGAACAAAGGCGTCCTCGACGAAGCCCGCAAACAGGGCAGGGGGATTGTGATGCTTTGCACGCACGCGGTGAATTTCGAGTGGGCAAGCCTCGCCAGCGGCTTTTGCGGCTTCCCGGCCACCATGGTCGCCCAGGCGTTCAAGAATCCCGCCGTGGGCGAGGTTTTTTTTCATTTGCGCCAGATATCGGGGAACCGCCTCATCCCGCAGGAACGCTCCGCCGTCCGGATGCTCAAGCACGTAAAGACGGGCGGCATGACCGGCATGTTGATCGACCTGAACCAGAAGCCCGGGCAGGCCAGCGCCCTCATCGAGGCGTTCGGCATGAAGATGTGCGTGACGCTGCTCCATGCGATGCTGGCGGACCGCGGCGGCGCCCTCCTCGTGCCGTGCGAGGCCGATCCGCTGCCGGACGGCGTCACGCGGCTCATCGTGCATCCTCCGCTGGAGATCGCGCCGGGCGCGTCCCTGCGGGAGATCGCGCAGGCTTGCTGGGATGTCTTCGAGCCGATCCTGCGCGAGAAACCGCACCTCTGGCTTTGGCCTTACAAGCATTGGCGGTACAAGCCGGCCGATGCCGCGCGCCCTTATCCCTTCTACGCGAATGTATCCCCGCAGTTCGAAAAGCTGCTGCGCGAGACAACGAAAAGTTGACAAGCGTCGCGGCATGGGCTTTTCCATTAGGGCCATGAGAATCCTTCGTTTCGTTCCTCTTCTGCTCTTGGGCGCGGTGTTCCTCGTTGGTTGCGCCCAGGTTCCGGGCGGCGGCGGCAGTTATGACGCGACCGCCTACCGGCCGCGCCATCCCGACGAGGTCCGGGTCAAGGTCTCATTGCGCAAGGAGGTCGTCTATGTCATGGAGGGGAACCGGCCCCTGCTCGTCGCGGCCACGACGGTCGGCATCCCTTCCAAGCCGACGCCCACGGGCCGCTTCCGCGTTTTCAGCAAGCAGCCGGAAAAACGCTCCGGTTCCTATGGATTCTGGGCCAGCGGGAATGATGTGAGGCCCGGCACCAGCGGCAACCCGCCCGGGAGCGGCTACCACTACATCGGCTACCCGATGCCGTGGTGGGTGGAGTTTGCGCCCGCTTACGGCTTCCACCAGGGGTACGTCTGGCCCGTGCCGCATTCCCACGGCTGCCTGCGCCTGCACCCGCGCGTCGCGCCGAAGTTCTTCGCGCTCGTCCGTATCGGCACCCCCGTCGAGATAGAAGAGTCTTTGCCCGAAGACGCCACCATCGGAGCCCGCGTGCCGCGGCCCCGGGATTACAATGATCCCGACCCGGCCCCGAGCTATATGATTTCCTCCCGCGTGTTTCAGAAGCCCTCCGGCGCGCTGCTCGTGGATCAACCGCAGTAAGAAAACCTGTGACCGCGCCGTCGTCCGCACCCCCCGCGAAGCCGAGGGTCAACCTCCGCACGCCGGATGTCATGGCCGCCGTGCAGGCGCAGGTTGAATCGCACTACCGCAGCGAGATCGTCGAGCGGCTGCGCACCAGCGGGGGCGTCATCAGCTTCGAGGGGATAACCCTGAAGCTGGCGAAGCAATTCGGCTTCTGCTACGGGGTCGAGCGGGCCATCGACCTGGCCTACGCCGCGCGCAAGGTTTTCCAGGATCGCCGGCTCTTCATCCTGGGCGAGATCATCCACAACCCGGAGGTCAACGAGCAGATTTCCACGCTCGGCATCAAGAACCTCATCGGCGAAAGGCGCGAGGCGGAGATCGACGACCTCACCGCCGAGGACGTGGTCATCGTCCCCGCGTTCGGGACGGAAGTCTCCACGCTCGCGAAGTTGAAGGAGCGCGGCTGCCAGATCGTCGACACCACCTGCGGCGACGTGATGAGTGTCTGGAAGCGGGTGCGCCAGTACGCCAACGAAAACGCCACATCCATCATCCACGGCAAAGCCGAGCACGAGGAAACGAAAGCCACGAGCTCCCGCGCCATATTCAACGGCCACGGCCATTACCTCGTCGTCCTGACGCTGGATGAGACCGACTACGTTTGCGACTACATCCGCCGCGGCGGCGACAAGGCCAAGTTCCTGGAGCGCTTCCGGGGCGCCCATTCCCCCGGGTTCGACCCCGATGTGCACCTGAAGACCATCGGCGTCGCCAACCAGACAACCATGCTCCGCGGCGAGACCGAGGAAGTGCAGCGCCGCATCAACGCCGCCATCTCCGAGCGCGACGGCGGCGCGGGGAAAAATTTCCGCTTTTTCGACACCATCTGCGGCGCCACGCAGGAACGGCAGGACGCCTTGCGCGAAATGCTCGCCGAGAAAACCGATTTCCTGCTCGTCATAGGCGGCTACAACAGCTCGAACACCTCCCACCTGGCGGAGATGGGCGAGGAAAAAATGCCCACCTACTTCATCCGCAACGCCAGCCGGCTGGAATCGACCAACAAGATAGTCCACTACGATCTGCGGCTGAAAAAGGAAATCATAACCGAAAACTGGCTTCCGCCGCGTCCTTTCATAGCGGGCATAACCGCCGGCGCGTCCTGCCCGAACAACCTCATAGAGGAGACGATCCTTCGCCTCTTCGCCCTCCACAACATCACACTGGAAGCCTTGCTGGCCGCCTGAAAAATGCCTACGAAAAAACTCGCCCTCCTCCTCCTCTTCGCCTTCACCGCGTGGAGCGGCCCCTGCATGGCCGACGATAACGCACAGCTTACCCCCGACGCGCACGGCCAGATGTTGGTCGGCCAACCCAGGAAAGAAAGCCACGGCTCCCTCTTTGGGGAGGGCGGCGTCTTTTCCGGCAAAAACGCCGTCCAGACGCGGCAGACCGTCCAGCCTTATTCCTCGAAGGCGCAAGGCAAGGCGCCAACCGGCAAGAGCCGCGCGGCCGCAAAGGCCGGCGAACAACCCGTAAAACCCGTTGATAACATCCTGCTTGTGCCCGAGAACAGGGATAACGGCCACGGCATGCCCATCGCGGTTTACAAAAAGTACCACTACTAGCGAAAACCGGAAACCCGTGCGCCGCCGATCTTTTTGCATTGTCGCCCGGCGCCGGACTCCCTAAAACACACCTATGGCAAAAACATCCACCTCCGACACCCCCAAGAGAAAACCCAATCCCGCTTTGATGAAGCCCGTCAAGCCGGATGAAAAACTCGCCCTCATCGTCGGCTCGACCCCGCTGCCGCGCGGCGAGATGACCAAGAAACTTTGGGACTACATCAAGAAACACGGCCTCCAGGACGCGACCAAGAAAACGCTGATCAACGCCGACGACAACCTCAAGGCTGTCTTCAACGGCAAGAAGCAAGTCACGATGTTCGAGATGACCAAGCTCGTCTCGAGCCACGTCAGCGCGACGTAAGCCGCGGCTTTAGAATGAGAGGCTGAACGTGCGGAGGGCGGACCTCGGCGTTTGGTCCAACTCGGCCAACTCGGCCAACTCGCCCAACTCGGAAAGGGGGGTGAGGCCTCCAAGGCAGTCAAACTCGGCGTCCTGGAGATCGACGACATCGCAAGCCGCCTCCAGTTCCCCTTCCGCAGCCTTGATCGCCCGCACGGCCTCCAGCAGCGGGGTGATTTCCGCGCCGTCGAGTATCTCTATGCTCGGCAGGCGCTTGGCCAAGTCGAGGAGTTTGTGTATGGCTTGTTTTTTCATTCCCGTTTCCATGGCTGCATTCATCAGGCGGGCTGGAGTTTGCAAAAAAGTCCGGCCCTTGTTCAATGGTTATTTTGAAGATTTGGAGCCTAAAGGATGCCGGACAGCCGTAATCTTTGCAAAATTCTGGAAAAATATTTCCTGGAGCGTCTCATGCACTTTCGCCCGCCCTTGGCCGTAGAGGCGGCTGTGCCAGCCGCCTAAAAGTCCCGGAACCGCCTGGCGCTTTGGCGTTGCTCCGCACTCCAGGCGGCTGGCACAGCCGCCTCTACAACGACCATGACGCGCTCTAAGCCGCGCCTGGAAGGGCGGGGTTCCGAAGAGTGTACTTGAAAAATTGGCGGGGCGGGGCGATCAGAAGACCGGATGAAAATCCTTCGACCCTGGCTGCCGGTGCTTTGTTGGATGGGCGTCATCTTTCTCGCCTCGACAGATACCATGTCCGCCGAGCACACCTCGCGGATCATCGAGCCGCTCCTGCGCTGGCTCAGCCCGGGCATCTCCCAGGAAGCCGTCGACAAGGCGCATTTCCTCGTTCGCAAAGCCGCGCACCTTACGGAATACGCCATCCTGGCGATCCTCCTTTGCCGTGCCGTCGAGCAATCGCGGCATCTCGGGCACGGGAAAAGCGTCGCCGTCGCGCTTGTCATCGCGACGCTTTACGCCGCCAGCGATGAGTTCCACCAATCCTTCGTCCCCACGCGCACCGCTTCCATCCGGGACGTGATGATCGACAGTTGTGGCGCGATGCTCGGCCTTCTCGTCTTCTGGATCATCCGGTCGATGGCGAGAGGCTTCCGCGGCGGGCCGCTTCCTCCCACCGGCGGCGAAGCCGGGTCCTTGCAGTGAACCTCACCCGTCGCGAATTCCTCCGCTCCGCCGGGGGCGTCACCTTTCTTGCGCTCGTTCCCATCGGGCGCGGGCTGTTCGCCGCCGCGCAAGGCAGCCCCGCCTTCAGCATCCTTCCCTATATCCAACCCAGCGAATCGGGGCCGCTCGCGCGCGAAAACGCCCGGCTGTTGTGGCAGACCGGGCAAACCGCGGAATTCATCGTGCGTTACGGAGTGGGCGGAGGCCTTGAACGGGAGGCCACGATCGTCCATGCCCAACGCCCGGCCGCCGCCGGCGGGCATCGTTGGAACTACGCCGCCACGCTGGGAGGGCTGGACCTCGGCAAGCGCTATAACTACGAGGTGGAATGCAACGGCGCCCTCCTTGTGAAAGGCTTCTTCACCACCCGCCAGCCGCGCGGGGTGCGCGTGCGGTTCGCGGCCTTCGGCGACAATTCCTACGGCGGCCCCAGCGACCACGCCATCGCTTTTCAAGCCTACCAGGCGCGCCCGGACTTCATCATGAACACCGGCGACAACGTTTACCAGAGCGGCCTTGACAACGAATACGCCCGCTATTTTTTCCCGGTCTACAATTCGGATGTCGCCGGCCCCGGCTCCGGCGCGCCGCTCTTGCGCTCCGTTCCCTATTACAGCGTGCTGGGAAATCATGACGTGCGGAACAAAACTCCGGATGGCGGCCCGGCGGCGGACTTCTCACTGGCCGCGGATTCGCTCGGCTTCTACACGAATTTCCATTTCCCCCTCGGACCTGCGTCCTTGCGGAACACGCCTCTCCTGGGGCCCGATGCGCTCCTTTCCTCCTTCCGCGCCGCGGCGGGCGCGCGTTTTCCGCGCATGGCGAACTATTCCTACGACTATGGCGACGTCCATTTTCTCTGCCTTGATTCGAATCTCTACGTCGACCCCGCCGACGCCGCCCTGCAAGCCTGGATCGAACAGGACCTGGCCGCCGCTTCCGATGCCCGCTGGAAATTCGTCGTTTACCACCACCCGTGCTTCAACGTCGGGCGCGAGCATTGGGAGGAGCAGCAGATGCGCGTCCTCTGCCCGCTTTTTGAGAAACACGGCGTGGACTTCGTCCTGAGCGGCCACGAGCACAACTACCAGCGGACGCGTCCCCTGCGCTTCCAGCCGCGGGACGCCGCGAAAGCCTCGGCGCTTGGTCACAAGGACAGACGCGTCGCCGGCGCTTTTACGCTGGACGGCAGATTCGACGGCGCCGCGAACACCCGCCCCGACGGGATTCTCTACATAACGACAGGCGCCGGGGGCAACGTCCTGTACGACGGCGATTACAACAACGACCCGTCCCGGTGGTTGTTGCACGATGACGGCGACGCCCGCTACGTCGCGCGGATGGCGACCGACCGCCATTCCCTTACCGTCTTCGACATCGACGGCGGCGAGTTGCTCATGCGGCAGATCGACGAATACGGCGCCGAGATCGACCGCATACGGGTTACGAAAAAGGTATAGGATATGCTTTCGCATCCTTGCGATGAAAAGGATGGCGAAAAAGAAAAAGGTCAATCTGCGCTGGCTCAAAAACAAGCGCGGGCGCCGGGTTGGATTGATCCTCTCCAGATAGGGCGTTCACTCCGCGGCGACGTGCGCGCCTTTTTCGGCGACGGAGCGTCTCATCAGGAAGACGAGGAATACGAGCGGCACGGAGAGCGCGGCGAAGACGACAAACGTGTCGAAGTAGGCCAGGGAAGAGGCCTGCGTCTGGCGCAGGTTCTCCAGCGATTGCAAGGCCATCTGCCCCGCGGCGGCGGGATCGCCGTTCTGCTGGAGGTACCCGGCCTTGGCCTGCGAGAGAAAGTCGTTCACCGCCGGGTTCAGCGAATCGAGATTTTCCCCAAGGCGCAGGCCGTGGAATTGTTCGCGCCGCTCGTAAAGCGTCTGCGCGACAGATGTGCCGACACTGCCGCCCTCGTTCCGCAGCAGCGCCAGCAGGCCCACGGCGGCGCCGCGCAGTTCTTTCGGGATGTGGAGAAAAGCGGCCACGTTGAGCGGAGCGAAGAGCATGGAGAGGCCGATGATAAGAACCACGCGCGGCCAGACGACCTGCCACGGGCTGATGTCGAGGGTTAGCCGCGACATCCAGAACGCCCCAACGCCCATCGTGGCAAGGCCGACCGCCATCAGGTAGCGCGCGTCCGTTCCGCGCGAGAGCAGGATTCCGACGACGAGCAGTATGACGACCGCGAAAAGCCCCGCGGGCGAGAGAACCAGGCCGGAGGTGGTCGCGTCGTAGCCGAAGAGCGATTGCAGCAAGCCCGGCAGGATCGTCGTGTTTGCGTAGAGCGCGCCAAACGCGCAGAAGATGATGACGCAGCACCAGCGGAAATTCGCGTCGGCCAGGGTGCGGAAGTTGATGAGCGGGCTCGTGATCCGGAGTTCGCGCCAGACGAGGCCGCCGAGCCCGAGGACGAAAAGGAGCAGCAGCGTCTGTACGCGCAGGAAGGGATCGCCCAGCCAATCCCATTCCTGCCCTTTGCTCAGCGCGATCTCCCAGCAAACCATCGTGACGGCCAGGAGGCAAAGGCCGGCCGCATCGAAGGGCGCGCCTTTTTTGCGCATCGCGGCCTGTTCTTCCTTGAAGTAAGCCGGGTCGGAGACGACTGCGTTGCACAGCGCCAGCGCGAGCAGCCCGACCGGGATGTTCAGGTAGAATATCCAGCGCCAGCCGTAGTTGTCCGTTATAAAACCGCCGAGCGTCGGCCCCGCCACCGGCGCGAGCAGCGCCGCGATGCCAAAGAGCGTCATCGCCGCGCCTTGCTTCTCCGGCGGGAACGCGTCGAGCAGCACCCCCTGGCTCGAGGGCTGCAATCCGCCGCCGGCGAGGCCTTGCAATACCCGCGAGGCGATGAGCATGTTGAGACTGCCGGCCATTCCGCACAGAGCCGAAGCCAGCGTGAAGAGGGCGATGGAGAGCAGGAAATAATTCCTCCGCCCGAGCCGCACGGCAAGCCAGCCGGAGATGGGGAGTATGATCGCGTTCGCCGCGAGGTAGCTGGTGATAACCCACTCGCTGTCCGTGACCGGCGCCGACAAGCCGCCCGCCATGTAGCGCAATGCCACGTTGGCGATGGTGGTGTCGAGCACCTCCATGAATGTCGGGATGACTACGGCGAGCGCGACGATCCACGGATTGATGACGCGCGGGGCGTTCACGGCGCCGCCGTTTCCTGGAGGAACTTCCCGGCGTTCGGGCCGGACGGCTTGCTCTTGATATCGACCGAAGGCCGCACCGAAAGGCCGACAAACAGCGGCGCCTTTTCGGGATCGTAGTGCACCACGTCAATGCGAACCGGCAGGCGCTGCACCACCTTCACGAAATTGCCCGTGGCGTTTTGCGCGGGCAGCAGCGCGAGCGTCGAGCCGGTGCCCATCGTGAAGCCGGAGACGCGGCCCTCGAACTTCCGCTTGCCCCCGTACATGTCAACCTCCAGGTCAACCCGCTGGCCGATCCGCAGATTGCGCAACTGCGTTTCCTTGAAGTTCGCGTCGACCCAGATGTCGCGCAGCGAGCGGATCGCCAGCACGCTTTGACCCGCCTGCACATGATTGCCGGGATTCACGTTACGCCGCGTGACGACGCCGTCGATCTCCGCGACGACCGTGCAGTAGCGCAGCTCGAGATTCGCCTCCTCCAGATCGCGTTGCGTCCGCAGGAGAGCGGCATCCGCCTGCTTCAGGGCAGGCGCTTTCTTGATGATCTCCGCGTAAATGCGGTCGATGTCGCCGCCCGGGTCGCGCCGGTAAAACTCCTCCACGACCTGCTTCGGCGTATAGTTATAGGAGGAGGGAATGACGCCCAGTTGCGCCGCGCCATGCATCAATTCCCCGAGCGCCTCGCGCACGGAGGAGAAATTTTGATCGAGGTCCGCGGGAACGTCGGTGAGGCTTTGGCCTTCGGGAGGCTTGGCGGGCAGGCCCAGGGCGGCGCGCGCCTGGTACGCGCTTTCCAGCGCCTGGGAAACCTGGGCGCTGGCCACGTCGAGCGCCTCGCGTTTCTGGTCGAATTCCTCGGCGCTCATCACCTTTGTCGCGAGCAGGCGCTTCGCCCTGTCGAACTCCGCCTGCGCGAGGGCGAGCGTCGCCTTGCTCTGCTCCCACGCCGCCGCGCGCGCCCGCAGCAGGGCGACCTGGTTGTCCACGTCCTCGATCGCGTGCTGGAGCTTGAAACGCTCGCCCCGCACCTGGCCGACCTGCCCGCGCACGGTCGCTTCCGCCACGACGCGGTCCGCCTGCGCGGCGTCGACGGCGGCTTGCTTGATCGCCACTTGCACGCGATACGGCTCGGGGTCGAGTTCCAAAAGCACGGCCCCTTTCTTTACGCGGTTGTTATCGTCCACGAGCACGCGCGCCACCTGGCCCGCCACCCGCGGCGCGACGAAGGTCACATAGCTGTTCACGTAGGCGTCGTCGGTCGAGACCGTCCGCAGCGCGTGCAGCAAGCGCGGGACGCCGAGGAGAACCGCCAGCGCCACGACGACGAGGATGACCGGCAGCCGCCAGCGGGCGGGCGCCTTTTCGTCTGGCATTTTCATCCGTTCGAGCTTCCCACAGCCGCGGTTTTTCTGCCAGTATCTCTTCTGCAAAATGAGCGCTCTCTTCGATCTTGCGGGCCGCGTTGTCCTCGTCACGGGCGCCACGGGCGCCCTGGCCGGCTCCGCGGCGGATTATCTCGCCGCCCACGGAGCGCGTGTTGTCTATCTCGGGCGCAGCCGCGAGAAGCTCGACGCCGCGCTGGCGAAGTGCCGCGCGAAAACTCCCGGCGCCGAATGCCTCGGCCTTGTCGCCGACGTGCTGGATCGCCCGGCATTGGAAAACGCGCGCGACGAAACGCTGCGGAAGTGGGGCCGCATCGACGCCCTGCTCAACGGCGCGGGCGGCAACGTGCCGGGCGCAACCATCCCGCCGGACAAGACGTTCGCGGATCTCGACTTCGACTCCTTCCGACAGGTTGTCGATCTGAACCTTCACGGCACGGTGCTGCCGTCGCTCATCTTCATACCCGCGATGATGGAGGGCGGGCGCGGCTCCATCGTCAACTATTCGTCCGTCACCGCGCCGCTCGCGGTCACCCGGGTCGTCGGCTATTCGGCGGCGAAATCCGCCGTCGATAACTTTACCCGCTGGCTGGCGGTGGATATGGCGCGGCGCACCGGCGGCAAGGTGCGCGTCAACGCCATCATGCCCGGTTTCTTCCTCGGCGAACAAAACCGGCGGCTGCTCACCAACGAGGACGGCACGCTCACGGACCGCGGCAAGCTCATCGTCCAAAACACGCCGTTTGGCCGTTTTGGCGAGGCCGATGAGTTGCACGGCGCCATCCATTACCTCCTGGCGGACGCGTCGAAATTCGTCACCGGCACGGTGCTCGCGGTGGATGGCGGCTTCTGCGTCTTCTCGGGGGTTTAACCGTGGCGCACGCCCTCATCATGACGCAGGATTTGCATTTGCTCGAAGAAGGCTTCCGCTGGTTCGGCCCGGGCGATCCCGTGCCGCTCAGCTACATCCGCCAGGCGGGCGCCGGCGCGGTGTTCACTTCGCTCCACCGGATTCCCTATGGCGAACCTTGGCGCCGCGAGGAAATCCGCGAGCGCAAGGAAACCGTCGAGGCGGCGGGCCTGCGCTGGGCGGCGGTCGAATCCGCGCCCGTTCACGAAGACATCAAAACCGGGCGCGGCGACCTCAAGCGGCTCTTTGAAAACTACACGGCGACCCTGCGCAATCTCGCCGAACTGCGCGGCCTCATGCTCGGCCTGCGGTTTGAAAAATCACGGCAAAACCTGAACCCTTCGGCACATCCAAAAACGGACTTTGCTGCGAATACATCGCGAATGATGATCGGACTAATCTTTCCACCAATCGCCGCAGGCGACCGGTTACTCGACGCTGTATCTTCTCTTTGGAGGAGGGATTGGAGGAGTCGTTGTTATCTTTATCATCGCAAAGACGTGGGTTAAGTAGGCGCAAGTCCGTTCAGTCCAATGCCCGACGCGATACATAGTAAGGGCGTTGCAGCCGGCGCTGGCTTCCTCTCCTCCGACAAGCTGCTCGCGGCAATCGTCGATTCCTCCGAAGATGCCATTATCAGTAAAAATCTCGACGGGATCATTATGAGTTGGAACAATGGCGCCGAGAGGATATTCGGCTATCGGCCCGAAGAAATCATCGGACAGCCCGTTCTGCGATTGCTCCCTCCGCACCGAAAAGAAGAGGAGATAGATATTCTCGCGAGGCTGAGAAAGGGGCGGCGGATCGAGCACTTCGAAACGACCCGTCTCCGAAAAGACGGCGCCCTCGTGGAGGTTTCTTTGACGATTTCGCCGGTCAAAAATGAGCGGGGGGATGTTGTTGGCGCGTCGAAAATAGCGCGCGACATCACTGCGCAAAAGGTCGCGTCTCGCAAATTGACGGAAGCGAACGAAGCCCTTGTCCGGGCCAACCGATTGAAAGCTGACTTTATCTCAACTCTGTCTCATGAATTACGGACGCCTCTGATGGCCATCGCGGGCTGGATACAGATACTTCAGGAGGGGGCCAACGCCGAAGAACTGGCGCAGGCGCTAATTGTGATCGACCGCAATGTTCGCGCCCAGGGGCGGCTTATTGATGATCTGTTGGATATGAGCCGCATCGAGTCTGGAAAGCTTAATTTGGATATTCAACGACTTGACCTTCCTTTGGTCATTACCGCGGCAATCGACTCCGTACTCCCCACTGCCGAAGCCAAGGGTATTCGATTGACGTCCGCATTTTCGTGCGTTGGCGGCATCGTTATGGCCGATCGTAACAGAGTTCAGCAGATCGTCTGGAACCTTCTCGTAAACGCAATCAAATTCACTCCAAAAGGCGGTGGCGTACATGTCGTGCTGGAGCGGGTTGATTCGCACGTGGAGATTTCGGTCACGGATACAGGTATCGGCATCCCTACGGAATTCCTGACTCGCGTTTTCGAACGGTTTAGCCAGGCGGACGCCTCCACTACTCGGCGGCACGGCGGCCTCGGTCTCGGGCTTGCGATTGTTAAACATCTTACCGAACTGCATGGCGGAACCGTGCATGTCCGGAGTGCGGGAAAGGATCTGGGAGCCTCCTTCGTCATTCACCTCCCTTTGACAGCGGCGCATCAGGCGCCCGAGCGTGAAATCGCCGATTCCCGAGACGCCTCTTTGGACGGTCATTTGGAACAAGGCGACTTAACAGGAATAGGCGTGCTAGCCGTTGACGACGATGCGGACGCATCTGAAGTTGTCCGCGTTATTTTGCAAAAAAGCGGGGCGACGGTTCGGACGGCGCATTCGATGGATGAGGCGCTTCTGGCGTTCGAGCAATGCAGACCCGACGTATTACTCAGCGACATTGGCATGCCTGACCATGATGGTTACGAGCTCATTGCCCGGGTTCGTTCTCTTCCGGGTGGACGTACTGTTCCAGCCATTGCGCTTACCGCCCTGGCGCGTCACGAGGATCGAACCCGCGCATTACGCGCCGGCTTTCAAATGCACGTCGCCAAGCCAATAGAAGCAACAGAGCTTGTAGCCGTAGTACGCAACCTGGCCGATCTGCATCGTTCGGAATGAGATGGGGAGCCTTCCTAAGCTCCCACTTCCTGAGCATACCGTCGACATTACTGCCGGAGGCCGCGGCCCCGGTCGTTACGGGCAATGTCGGTGAAGGAACAAAGCACGGCAGCGATCTTGGTTCGGGCAAATAGCCGGGCCCCCGGTAACGGTCAGATCCTCACTGCCATGAGAGCCGCTTGAACCGCGGAGTCGAATGCGCCGGCCACACCCTCAGCCATATCCCGCTCTTCGGTAACCAGGGACTCGCAGAGATTCCCCGTCACCGCGTCTCCGGCTCGCCGGGCCGTGCGCAACAGAAGCTCATAGCCGCCTATCTTGAGGTGCTCGTAAGCGTAAGCGAAGGCGGCGAGCTTGGCGGGCGTATCAGACTGGGCTTGAAAAAAGAAACTCCAGTTCAATCCGCCCAATGCCAGAACGTTGTCCTTCAAACTGGATGGACCCGTGCCGAGTTCCTCGAGTCGCTGCTCGATAAGTTGGGCATGCCTGCGGGATTTTTCAAGGTTTCGCCTACAGATCTGCGCCAACCTGGGATCCCCGGCGATCTTTTCGCTCTTGCTCAAAAGCTGGATGCCCTGGCTCTCAAGGGCGTGCGCCTCGGCAAGATGCTTGCGAACATGATCGCTCATCTCCTCGGGCGGCGTGTCACCATGCGAAACCTTCTCCGCGGCGTCGAAGCCGCGTTCGAGGCGTTCCATCATGGCTCGCTCCTCGTCCCGAATCCCGCGCGCCATCGACACGGTCTCGACGTCCCCGGCCGCTTCGGCGAAGCGTATAAGCATCTCATATCCCGCCCATTCCATGGCTTCGTACGAGTATGCGTGGACGGCCAGGCGTCCCGGTGTCTCCGGCTGGGCGAGAGCGAAGGCTAGAAATCCTTTGCCGCCGAGTTTCATTATTGCATCCTTTATGGCCGAGGGGGCTCCGCCTCGCGCTTCGAGGCGATCCCCGACGAGCGCGGCCTGCTGCTCGGTCTCCGCGTGGTGCCGGCGAAAATCGGCGGCGAGACCCGGATCGCCCGCCAGATCGGGAGCAGAGACGAGTTGAGCGAGCGCCTGTTGCTCGACTGAATACATATCGCTTAGAAAATGTACAAGCTGCTCCTGGGGAGTTCGCGACATATTAGTATGGCGATTACCGCGCGGGAACGGCTGCTTCACTTGCCGTGGCGATGTCTTCTGCGCCGGCGTCTTTGAACACCTTCTTCGCCCGCTCAATTTGATCCGAGTCTTCGGCGTGGGCGGAGATGAGGTAGTTGCCGGTCTTGAGTTTCTCCTCGTATTGTTTGGCTTCGATCTCGGGGATTCCGAGCCCGATAAGACCGCCGACGATGCCGCCGGTGGTCGCTCCCACAGCCGCGCCGCTCAAGGCCGCCATGATGGGTCCGGCGGCTATCAATGGGCCGACGCCGGGGATAGCCAGCGCGCCGATACCGGCCAACAAGCCGAGAATACCGCCTGCCACTCCGCCCGTCGTGGCTCCGGCCGTGGCGCCTTCGGGCGCTTTAGATGTCTTGACGTGCCCGAAGTCGTGGACCCCGCCCGTGTCGGGCATGAGTATAGAGATTTCAGAGGCGGCGAAACCTGAGCTTTGAAGGCGGCCGACGATGTTTTCAGCCTGGCCTGTTGTTTTCGCGATGCAGAATACGGATTTCGACATATATGTTTTTGGTTTTGTAGCTAAGGGTGTTAGTGAGAATTGTTTGACTCGATCTGATCATCGACATTCGCTTCACCCGCGATGGACTTGGCGAGTTTGTCGATGGTCCTTTTTTCCTCCGCGTCTTTCACAGGGCCGCGAAGCGTGACCTTGCCGCCGATGGTGATGATCTTGATATTCTTGGCTGTGATGGACAGCGAGTCGCTTTTGATGACCGCCTGGCGAATTTGTTGCGTAATCTTGATATCTTCCCGGCTGTTGGATTGGTCGCCGGATGTCAGCGTCTGATTGGAACGGTCGCGCTCATTCTTGGCGCTGTTGTCGGCGTCTGTCGCGGTATTATCGGCAGCAACGCTTATCGCTGCTGCCGCGAAAAGCCACGCGAAGGCAAGGGTTATTCGTTTCATCGATTGGGTGCTTTCTTGGTTTGGTAATTCAAGCCGACAGCGGGAGGTTGATTTCCGACGGCCTGTGCACAGTAAACGAAACTGGCCCCCGCGCCGGCTCGATCGGCCGGCGATATAGCTAATTCAGACTCTTCGCCCCGAGACGAAATGAAGAACGAACAGAACGAGGGCGATAAGGAGAAGGATGTGAATGAGACCACCAGCGACATGGAAGGCAAATCCACCGCCCCAGAAAAGCAGAATAAGAATGGCGATAATTAGTAGCATACTTAAGATTCGTATCTCACACTCCTTTTGGTCCTAGAATCAAGGCAGCCCCGATTGGCTCGGGAACCATGAGTTACCGCAGACCGTCCGAGGCAGGGTGCGCCTCCTGCGTGTTTCGCAGCTTGCGATCGCGGAGTCATGCCGGGCGGGGCCGCTTGCCGTCCCGGTAAAAAAGGTCTTGCGTTTAACCATATGGATCAAGTAGAGTTGACATAATTGAATGAAACCAAGAAATATTCCGGTCGCCGCGTCTCCGTCGGAAGCCGCGGACTCTTCCGCAGAGGCTTCCGCGGGTGGATTTTCGAATGCGGATTGGCTTTCGGTCGTGGAGGAGAAGGTCCGGAATCTCCGTTTCGGAGTGGTTCAAATCACGATTCACGACGGGAAAGTGATGCATATCGATAGAACGGAGCGAACCAAGCTCGACATTTCCCCTGGGGCTGGCCGTGCGGACAAACGGGGGGCGTCCAAAGAGCCTAAGGACGGCTGAGATGCGCTCCAGGCGGCTGGCACAGCCGCCTTTACAACGACGCCGCGCGAAGCGAGGCAATGCCAAAGCGCCGGGGCCCCGTGAAGCCGCGGGAAGTTCCTGCGGCGCGCCGAGCCGTCCGCCTCCTCGGCCGCTCTCAATCGAATCGCCGGGAAAATTTTTTAAAAAAAAGGAAAAAAAGATTTGACGGCATCGCGAGCGGCTCGTAAATGTCCTTTCACGAAACGCTACTGTTTAAGTAGAGTTTCGTCCAAACGACCCCACTCGGGGAGTTTGTGGAGGATGATCGCCGGGAACGCAAGTGCCCCTGACACCGTCCTCGCCCCGTGGCGCATACCAAACCAATCATCGAACAAAGAAATCCATGAAAACACCCAAAATCTTGATCGTTCCCGCGCTTGCCCTCGCATTGGCGGGGCCGCTGTCCGCGGCCACATCCGTCCTTCATATTGCCGGCGCGGCCACTTACCGGCCGCCGATCCAAAAAGCCATCGAGGATGTCCTTAAACCCGGCTATACGTTTGCCTACTACAGCGGCGGGCGTTACAAGCCCACGGCGGCGATTTACTCCGGAACCCTCGCGTCCAACTCGCAGCCGATCATCATCAAAACCTACTGGACCGGAGACGTTTCCGGGATCGTGGATTTGACCTCGCAGAACAATATTTCGCACTGGATCAGCAGCGGCGTAACCCTGTCAAGCACAGGCACGGTCCTCAGTGCGAGTTATGCCACGGAGACGGCGCCTCCGGACGCTTCGGTGACGATTACGTTCCCGTCCAGTTCCGCCGCCGTGGTGCAAACGGCGCCGAGCACCGGCCCGACCTTTGCGAATACGATCAACAATGCGGATCTGATTGACGCCGGCACGGTGGCTCAGAGTGCGCAGACGCTCGGGATCGCCCCGATCCAATGGGCAGTCGGAAAATTGTCCAGCGGGACTTCGCCGATCACGAACATCACCCAGCAGACGGCGTTCACCCTTATCAACGGCCCGACGCCGGTGGCGTTCTTCGACGGAAACGCCGCGGATGCCAACAAGTATGCGATCCTTGTCGGCCGAAGCGAAGACGCCGGCGCGCGGACGGTGCCCCTGGCGGAGGCTCAATCGGGATTCGGCCAGAGTGTGCAGCAGTACCAGCTTACGTTTGCCAACAACCAGACCGTGGAGGCGAGCAGCACAACGACCCAGACGGGCGGCGTGGGAAGCACCGTCACGGGCGCCTCGCTGTGGCCGGCGAACGCGCCGCTCAATACGGAGCCGAGCGTTAACTGGAACTCGCAGGGACACTCGGGCTATACGCTGACGACCGATCTCGTAAACGCGTTGAGCGCTTCGAACCCGGTGGTTGTGGGCACTGGAACCAACCAGGTAAACTTCTCCATACCCGGCGAAACCGGCGCGCACACGCCGACTTCCGTTTATTTGGTGGGATATGCCGGGCCGGCGGACATCGCCGGCATTTCGGGGGCGACTGCGTTAAGCTACAACGGCGTTCCCTACAGCGTGGCGGCTGTGCAGTCCGGCCAATACACGCTGTGGTCCTTCGCGCATCTTTACTACTTCAATTCGGGCGGCCACGCGTTGACCGGAGCGCCTCAAAAAGCGGCCGACGATATAGCCGACCAGGTATACAACACCGATGCCCCGACAAACTCGAGCGGCGTGACGGATAACACCCAGGCGCAAATATCCTCGGCGGGCATTTTCTACAACTCCAGCGTGCTGGTTACCCGGCAGGTGGAAGGCGGTCAGGTTAGTGCGGACTACTAAAGAAAACAACTCAACCCATAGAAAGCAGAATTATGAAAAAAAGCACTCTCGATAAAGTGAAGATGGCAGCGCTGCCGGTCCTCGCCGGCGCGCTTCTGGCCGGCACTGCGGCCCATGCGGACACGGTCTCGGCGGCGGCGCCGGACCTCATCCTGGCATTCCGCGTAAATGACGGGACGGGCGCAGGGGGCTCCACGAACCTGGAAATCAATCTTGGGACCGCCGCGGATCTAGTAAGCGAGGCGGCGTTGCAGCCCGGAGGCGTTTTGACGCTTTCCAATTCCTCTGGACTGGCTGTGGCGGATCTTCGGACCATCTATGGCGATGGAACGACGGATAGCAGTTGGAACACCCGCACCGACCTGGTTTGGAGCGTGGTAGGCGCCGATGGCAGCCACGACCTTTGGGTGACTGCGCCTGGCGATCTCCATACGCCGAACGCAGCGTCCTTTTCCAGCCAAAGCGGTCCGGCGGGAAAGATTAACGCTCTTTACGGATCGGTGAGCGGCTCTTCCACCGCGAACAGTTCGGAGGCGGTTTCGGTCCCGTCGGCCCAGGGGAACAGTTATTCGACCGAGATTCGCAATGGCAACCCCGGCACCTTCACCAAGGACTACAACTACTTCGCGACCGCGAACAAGACGGAGAGCGGCGTGCCCAGTTCGGGAGATACGACAGCGGATCTCTTCTACTTGCCGGCGGGCGGCACGAGCAGCGATCTGGGAACGTTCAGTCTCGACAGCGCCGGTGATTTCACGTTCACGACGGCCTCCGTGTCCGTGCCGGAACCGGCGAATTGGGTCGCGATGGCTTTGGGAGCCGGCGGCATCGCCTTGATCTGGCGCCGAAAGACCTTGGCGCCGAGCGGGGAAGGCGCATCTACGAATTAAACTTATATGATAAAGACATGGATGCAGCTGCAGTTCGGCGCTCGGGCCGGGGCGCTGGTTCTGGCCGGGGTCGCCCTGGCCGGAACGGCAGCGAAGGCGGGAACGGTGACGACTACGTCGCCGGCTCTTGTCCTTGCCTTTCGCGTGAATGACGGGGTTGGCACGGGGGGCGGCACGGACCTGGAAATCAACCTCGGCACGGCCGCGCAACTCGTCCTCGAGGCGGAGTCGCAGCCCGGAGGCATTTTGACGCTTTCCAATTCCTCGGGGCTGGCCGTGGCGGATCTTCGGACCACCTATGGGGATGGAACGACGGATAGCAGTTGGAACACCCGCAGTGACCTGGTTTGGAGCGTGGTAGGCGCGGACGGCAGCCACGATATGTGGGTGACCGCTCCCAGCGATCTCCATACGCCGCCGGCGAGTTCCTTTTCGGCCCAAAGCAGCCCGGCGGGAAAGATAAACACGCTTTACGCCTCGGTGAGCGGCTCTTCCACGGCGAATAGTTCGGAGGCGGTTTCCGTCCCTTCAAGCCAGGGGAATAGTTATTCGACCGAAATCCGGAATGGAAATCCCGGCACTTTCAGCAAGGACTACAACTATTTTGCGACTGCGAACAAGACGGAAAACGGGGTTCCTAGCAGCGGCTCTGTTTTTTCGGAACTGTATTATTTACCGGCGGGCGGCACGAGCGAAGATGTCGGGACATTTACCCTGGCAAGCAATGGAGATTTCACCTTTCAGGCTGTTGCCGCTCCGGAACCTTCGGCCTGGGCCTCGATCCTGCTGGGCGGGGGATTGCTCGTCCTGTGGACCCGCAAGCAGCGCCACTGTGGGGTGGCGAAGGAGCAGGCCGCCCGTCTTTAGTCTAGTTTAGTTAGCGCTCCAGGCGGCTGGCACAGCCGCCTTTACAACGAAGAGCGGACGAAAAGTTAGTGGTCAGTGGACTAACCCTGGCGGGCGGGGACTTGCTTGTGGGCGGGTTTGCCGGGCGAGGCGGGCGCCTTCGGCGATCTGCTCAGGCGTCATTGCCATGGCCAGTTCGTCACGAAGTTTCGCGGCGAAGATTTCGCCTTGGTCCGCGCTGAGAGTCAGCCATTGATAAGCTTTCACCAAATCCCGCTCGACCCCCGAGCCGGAGGAATAGATGCGGCCAAGGTTGTGCTCCGCCTTGGCGTTCCCCTGGTCGGCGGCTTGACGGAACAGTTTGGCGGCCTGGGATGGATCCCTGGCAACTCCCAGGCCGCGCTCATAGAGAAGGCCGAGGGCGTTCTGTGCTTCCGCGTTCCCTTGCGCGGCCGCCTTTTCGAGCCACCCCGCGGCTTCCCCATAGTTCCTGGCGGCGCCGGGCTTTCCGGAGGATAGCAGTTGCCCGAGGTGGAATTCGGCTTCGGCAAGGCCCTGAGCCGCGGCTTTCTCGTACCATTGGAGGGCTGCCTTCGAGTCCTGGGAAACGCCTCTGCCGGTGAGTAACAGCGTGCCAAGTGCGTCCTGGGAAAGGGCGGCGCCCTGCTCCGCGGCCAGCCGGTACCATTTCGCCGCTTCGGCATCATCCCTGTTCACGCCAAGGCCGCGGAGGTACATCGAGCCGAGGTTATGGCGCGCCTTCGCGTTTCCCTGGTCCGCGGCTTTCCGGTAGAGTTCGAGGGCTTTGGCGTAGTCCCTCGGTACGCCTTCGCCCCGCGCATAGGCGCGGCCCAGGGTGAACTCCGCTTCGGCGTCTCCTTTGCGGGCGTCCGCCGCGGCTTTGTCGAGATTGAATTCCTGCGCCTGGCCGAAGCGGAGCGAGAACGCCAGCATCATGAGGGCCGATCCGATTTTCAATTTTGAGTTATTCAACATGGTTCGAGTTTACTGGCCATCGCTTCCGTCGTCTCCGCCGTAACCAAGCACTTCAACGGTGATGATGGAGGGGATTTCCCGCGGGGCGGGCTGGTTGTTGGAGGAGACGGCGGTCTGGCCGGCGGTGTTCGAGGCCGCGCCGGCCGCTGTCGAGGCGGCGGTAAGCCCCGCGATGTTGGGGGCGACAATCACTGTCGTCGGAACGCCGGCGCTCGCGCCGCCCACCTGGATGTTGCCGGCATTTACAACGTGGAGAGCGGCGATGTTCAGGTTGCCGGACGCGCGGATGCCCGCGTCCCCGGCGTCGACGGCGCCGGCGGGGGCGATCAAGTCGACGTTCGCGGGCGGCACGCCGGCGACGGTTTCGAGAACGCCGATGCCGCCGCCCGTGGCGAGGCCGGCGAGATCGGTTTGAACGTCGCCGCTTTGCGGATCGATGAGGACGCGGGTCGGCGGGGCGGACTGGACGGTTTTCGAGGAAGCGCCCGCGGCGATGTTTCCGAAGGACGACCAGATGATCTCGTTTCCGCCGCGCAAAGTGAAGATGCGCGAGGCGCCGACATTGACGCTTTGATCGGTGAAGATGGAGATGTCGCCTCCATCCTCCGTGAGGATGCCTTGATCGACGGGCTGGCTGCCGGCGACATTGAAGCCGACGGTGAGCTGTCCGCCGGGGGCGAAGAGGGAAATGTTGCCGCCGCTCTCCGTCTTGATCTCGCGCGAGGTCAGCGAGATATCGCCCGCCTGTTTCGCAGGGAAAAGCGCGGCGATGGCGGAGTAACCCTGGGTGTAGTTCCCGAATCCAGGGCTGGAAGCGATATTATGGTCGCGCCCCGCGTCGCGGAGGACGAGGTAGAAGATGTTCAGGGCGAATGTATACTGCCGGGGTGGGGGGAGCTTCTCAAATGCGTTCCAGACCTGGTCGTTCCCCGCTCCCGACAGGCCCAGCATCTCGCGTAGATCGGGCAGGTAACGAGCCGCTTCCGCGCCCCCGGTGGCGGGGTTCAAATAGTCCGCGATGAATTTTGGGAAGTCGAGTGTGCCGCCGTCGAGTCCGAAGGACTGGCCAATCCCGGCGGCAGCGATGATATCCGCGCCCGCAAACGGCAGGTACGGGTCGCGGGTATTGCCCACGCTGGTGATGCCGACCCCGGTCCCGTCGGAGTTGTTCGGGCCTACTCCGAGATTCAGGTTGCGCCCGGCGAGCACTTCCAGCGTCCCCGGTCCGTTGATCTGGATGTCGCCCGCGGTTGGAGCGCCGAAACCGAGTCCAGAGGGGTTCTCGGCGGTCTGCCCTATCACCTCATTGCCGAGGGCGTTATCGGCGCCCAGGACGCGCAGGGGGGAGTTGGGGTCGTAAGGGATGATGTCGCGCCCCGCGGCGACAAGGCTGATGTCGGCCGTGTAGTCGTTCAACAGGTAAAGAGCGACGTCGGTGATATCTTCGCCGGCCAGGATGCGCGCGGCCTTGGATGAAAAAAATGTGACGCCGGAAATATCCCCGCTTCGGGCATAAAGATGGACGGGGTTGGAATCGCCGGCGTGAAGCAACCCTGGAGTATTCAACGCCTGCTTGGTCTGGATCACGCCGAAAGCGCCTTCGGTGGAACCGGAGTCGTTGAAGAGAAGATTGACCCCGTCCAGAATGTCGCCATCGGTGAGGACCGGGGCGGAGGAGAAGGAGATCGGGGTGAGGATGCCGGGTATGCCGGCGGGATCGGCGTCCGAAAGATTGACGAGGCTTGAACCCCAGGAAGCGTCATTGTTAACCGAGTCCAGGGAGTTTATTTGCAAGCCGTTGATCGAACCCGCGGCGGCGAGGTCAATCGTTCCCTTGGGAGCGGGCGAGAGCGTTATCCCGCCGACGATGTCGATGTCCCCGGAGAAGGCGGTCGCGCGCAACGTGCCGGGCATCAGGGCCGCGACCGTGGCGAATGGAGTGACGTTGCTCTCGGCCAGCCTGAGCCAGGGCTGGGTCTGGAAAGCAAAGGACTTCGAATTCTGGAAAGAGAGATCGATGTTTCGGAACCAGAGTTCGAGGGAGCCCGCTCCGCCATCGGCATCGTCCTTGAGAGTCACGTCGCCAATGAGCGAGGAAACATTGACGGCGGCGTCGAGTCCGTAGGTCGAGAAGTAGCTTTTTTCCAGGTAGCTGTTGTTGACGCCCTGCGGCAACAGGAAGGGATTTGCGACCGGGCCGAGCAGGAGGTTGCCGCCTGCCGTCACGTCGAAGCTGCCGTCGCCGAGAAAGAGGGTCGTGGGGAGCCACGTCGTGGGGTCGGGAATGATGCCGCTGTTCCGGTCGCTCGTGATCTGGGTCTGGGTCAACGCGGCCCGGGTGCTGTTGGTCAGAATCTGGTTGCCCGCGCTGAGGATTCCCTGGCCGCGTTCCACGTAATAGGCGCCGCCGTCGATGTTGTTCCCGGCGCGCACAACCACGTCTCCGCCCCCGAGTTCCACGAGATTGGCGGCGGCGGGAACGCCGGCGGGCATTCGCGCGTTGGTCGGCGCCACGGCGTCGACGTTGCTGACATTATGGCCGGCGATAAGGGTGACGTTGCCGCCGCCGAGCGCGCCCACGCCTTCAAAGAAGTTGCTGAAATCGATCCACCAGGAGGTCGACGCCACGTCCCCAAAACTGTTCAGACCAAACTCACCCGTGGCGGGATCCACATATCCCTGCCGGTAGAGCCAGTTGGCGGGCAGTTCCTTTGTCGAGTCCGCCACGAGTTTCGCGCCGGCGCCGGACCCGGCTTGAAGATAGTGGGCGATGTCGTTTTGGGCGACGATGGTGACGTTGCCGCCTCCCAGGCTATACTGCGCGGGATAAATGGGAGTCTGTGCCGCGCCGAGCGTGCTGGAAGAGTTGGCAAGATCCGGCGTGTCGAAGCCGGCGAGCGCAGCCGCTTGAGATCCGGCGGTGTAGATCGTCGCGATGGAATTGAGCAATTGCACGTCGCGACCCGCGTAGATGGCGATGTCGCCGCCGCCGGTGCGGATGGTCTGGTAGTATTTGGGAATGATCGAGGAGCGCGGGGTCGAGCTGGTGACATTGGTGGGAAGGGCGGGGCTGTTCAGTCCGAGCAAAAGGGAGCCGCTGCCCGCGCCGAGGTCCGCCAGAGGCTGAACCCGGCTGAAATCCGCCGCGCTGAAATCCGCCCCCGAAACGAGCCGATAGGACCAGGAGGGTGATCCGACCGGGAGGAGGGGCGCATCCCAGAGACCAAAGACCGAAGGGCCGCCGAACCCGTCGCTTAGGCTCGCTTTGAAGTTGAATATAAGGTTCCCCGCGGCGCGGAGGGTCAGGTCGCCGGCTACGTTGTCGGGACCGAAGCGGTAGGTTGAAAGGTCCCAGTTGGAGGCAAGGGTGAGGTTGCCAGCGGGGTTGATGATTTCCGCGCCGGGCTGGACGGTGAGGAGAGGGGCCAGCGCGGCGTTATTGGCGAGCAGCCTCGCGGCGATGGCGCCGGTGTTGCCGCCAAATGTCTCTCCGTTGGTCAACACATGGGATTCCTGGCCGTCGATGGAGCCATTCGCGGCATTGAAAATCTCGTAGCCCTCGACCACGATGTCCGAGGCGTTGAGGATGGAGCCGTTGATGGGGTTGACCTGGAGATCGTTGTTGCCCGCCGTCTGCGGTGCGCGGATGTGGAGCGTGCCCGTGAAGTCGCCCGCCGCGGCGCCGGCGGCGGTGTCGCGGGCGACGGAGAGGTCGATGGTGGAACCGGCCTGGATATCCACGAGCGCGGTCGAACTGGCGGCGCCGTTCACATCCGAACCGGCCTCGAGCGAGATCGCGCCGCCGCGGCCCGCGTCGTTGAAATTTTGCCCGGCAGCCGTTAACAGGGAACCGTTCAGGAGGGTGACGCTTCCCTCGGCCTGGAGGGTGATCGTTCCGCCCTGCGCGCCTGCGGCGTTGATCTCCCCGGAGACCGTGATCGAGCCCGCGTCGGATGAAATATTGAAGTTCCGCGTTGTTGCGAGGCCGTCGATGAGAACATCGCCCGTCCGCACCCGGATGGAACGCGACTGGGAGAAGGAAGCGGCATCCAGTGCGGCGTCCAGCGTGGCCGTGCCAGGCAGGCTTCCCACATCCAGAGAAAAGGAGCCCCCCTGGCCCCCCGCGCCGCCCCGGCCCGACAGGGCGCCCGCCACCGTGAAATCTCCCAGGGGCGCGTTCACCGAAAGGACGCCCGCGTTGCCGCCGCCCGGGGCCGCCGCGATGGTGACGGCGGCGCCCGGGGCGATATTTACGTTGCCCGCGTCGGAGGTCAGCGTGATCTGGCCGCCATTGGTGTATTCGACCAAGCCAAAGAAAGCCTGTTCCGCGCCCGCGGCGTCGAGCTTGCCGCCGAGGGTGAGATCCCCGGTTGTGGCGTGCAGGGTCAATTGGCCGCCGGAGGCCGCGATGTCGCTGTCCGCGGTGACGCTCGCGCCCTGCAGGGTAAGGTTTGCGCCGAGGCCGCCGGTGATCGCCGCCGCGCCGGAGGCGGCGGGCTGGAGGGTGAGCGCCCCCGCCGCGGCGACGGTGTGCGCCGCGCCGGTCGCGCCGGTGAGCAAGGGGGCCGCCATGGTGAGCGCCCCTTGGGTGGCAAGGCCGCCCGCGCCCTGCATGAGGATGCCTCCGGAGGCGTTCAGCGCCACGCCGGCATATTGATCGATATTCAGTTGGTTCGCGCCGAGCTCTATCGTATTCGCATCCAACACGAGCGTTCCCGCGGGCGGGGCGACGGGCCCGGGCGAGGTTCCTCCTGCGGCGTTGTCCAGGAGGATGTTTCCGGCCGCGAAGGTCACCGTGCTTCCGCCGTCGTTAAAGCCCCGGAATTCCGCCGCGTGCAACGCCAGGCTCGCGACGGAGGGAGAGCCGACAACGCCGGCGCCGTAAATATCAAGCGAAGTGTAACTCAGCAGCGACAAGGCTTGGGCGGAGCTTTGAAGAGTCTGCAGCGCCAGGCCTGAAAGGACCAGGCCGGAGGTCGGGTTGAGAGGGCCCGGGTTGTCGAGTTGGATGCTGATCTGGCCGCTGTCGAGGGTGATCGAGGCGCCTTTCAGGACGGCGTCCGGGCTGAGCGATGTCGCGTAACTCGAGTCCAGTATGAGGCTCGCGCCGGAGAGACGGGCGCCCGCATCGATAACCATCGAGGGAACGGTCGAAGAATCGACGCCCAGCCGGCTGATCCGCGCCTGGGGGTCGTTGCTTACCCTCAGCAGGACGCCGTCCCCGCTGCCCGGGGTTGCGGCCTCACCCAGAACCAAATTCTCCGCGGGGCTTGGCGCGGCGTTGGAGAGCTGGATTTGCGCGCCGGGCGAAAGCTTCAGGGTATCGTTTGCCACCAGGATGAGATCCTGGACGGAGAGCGGCGCGCCGGCGTTGTTCACAGTCAAGTTGCGTGTTTGGACGGTGACTGCCGTCGAGTCGGCGCCGATGGTTCGCAGGCCTCCGATCAAGAGGCTTTCCGCGCCGAAGGAGGTGAGTTCCGACGAATTCAGAAATACTACGCCGGCTGGGGCCGTTACGCCCGGACCGGCAATAAGGATGTCTTCGGGGGTGCTGATGTCGATACGTCCGCCCGGCCCGCCCGCGTCGACAGCGCCCTGGAGGGTCATCCCCTGGGCCGCTTCAAACACGAGATGGCCGGAATCCACCGGCAGGGGGACTGCGGCATTATTGGCCGCCGCGCTCTGGTTCAGGAAGGTGTTGGCAAAGGAATCATCGTATTCGGCGCGGGAGCGCACCACTGTTTGAGGGGCCACTTCAAAGGAAGTCAGCGGGGGCCGGGCCGTTTGCCCTGTGCCGAACATATAACCGGAAACCAGGCTTGAACCGTCGGGGAGCGAGACAGTCCCTGTGGGAGCGCCCGTCCGGGGCGTCACAAGGAAAGCGCCGGGCAGAAGCGCGTACCGGGCTGGCAGCAAGGTATAAATACCCGCGGGGAGACCGCCGCCGGCGCCGAGATATACCTGTTCGCCGGCCGCCAAGCCGCTGTTCGCATAACCCGCGTCCCCGCCCAGATTCGAAGCAGTGGAATTGTATGCTCCGTAAGGCGCGTAATTCGCCGAGTACCCGGGAATGACCGCGAAGCTGGAAGCGGACGCGAGGATATCGTGGGTTCCCCCTACGCCGTTCACGAAGCGATAGGCATAAAGATCGCCGCCGCCGCGGATGTCGACCGAAGCGCCGGACTGGAAAGCGAGGTTCTCAGCCGAAAGAACGATCGCCTTTCCCGGCGCCCCGCCCGCGGTGATGTCCGTTCCGGCGGGATCGATCCACTCCGTGCCGTTGAGATTTATGCCATAGGGGATGACGAGGGCCTGCCCGGTGGCGGGATCGACGGCCGAAACGGACGTCACGCTTCCGGCCGAGAGCGTCAACCGTCGGGTCGCGGAGACAGGCGCGTTGGAAATCAAATCCGTCGGAGCGGTTCCCAGCCCGTTCCAGCCGATGTTTATCGTGCCAATGGGCGCGCGCAACACTCCGCCCTGGTTGATGACCGAGGCGTAGATATTCAATTCACCGCCCGCGGAGAGCGGAAGCTGCCTGCCGCCCGCGGAGAGGATGTTCACGGAGCCTGGCAGGGTGGCGCCTCCGGATTGGTAATCGGAGGCGTCGATGGTGAAACTGACTTCGGTGGGGGGATAAATCTGCCCGGCGACGAGGGTGATGGCGCCCGCGACGTCGAGCGTGCCGTCGCCGCGGATGTCGCCGTTGCGGGCGCTGAAGGTTGCGTTGCCGATGTTTTGCAGAGACAGGTTGCCGATATCGATAAGGCCGGCCGTCACGGCGAGGCTGCCCGGCCCGTGTGCGGGAGAAAAATAGAACGGTTCGCTTGCCGCCGTGAAGGGACTTAATTGTTCCTGCGCCGTGACGGGCGCCTGGAAGGGCGTTCCAAGAGCGACGTAAGGCGCGGTGAGGCTGACTGCGGAGTCGGCGTAGATCACCCCGCCGTCGGCGACCGCCAGGCTGCCGCGCGAAGTCAGCGCCACCGGCCCCGAGAATCGAACGCTTCCCTTGAGCGCCACCGACTCGAAGCCGCCGGCGTTAAAGCTGTCCGCCGCGACATAGCCCATGGCCGGGAGCGTTTCGCCGTTCGCGGCTTGGACGTGGTTCCCGATGGCGGCGGCAAGGAGCGGGACCGGACTCTGGGTTACAGAAAGAGTGTAATCGAGCGGGGTTGGGAAGCCGTTGACAAGGAGACCGGAGGAGACGACCACGCTTCCGCCCACGGCGCTCGGGCCGCCGGCGGCGCCGAGCAGGGTGGCGTTTGCGAAGAGTTCCTGGCCGCCCGCCAGCGTGATCGATCCTCCCTTGCTGTCCACCCGGGTCAGGATGACCGAAGAGCCAAGGAAGGAGTCGTTGGAAGACGCGGTCAAGCTGCTCTGCGTCGGCGCGAGATCGAGCATGCCCGTGGCGCCCGAGACGTCCAAAACAGAGCCCGCTTCGGCCACGATATTTCCAGAGATGCTTAATTCTCCCCCCGGCAGGACGCTCCCGGTCCGATAGCCGTGGCCGCTGGGGTCGAGGGCAGGCACGAGCGCGCCCGCGGTGGAAAGGCGGCTATGTGGTCCAAGATCGACGGTGGGAACGGCTGCCAGCCCGCCTCCGAACAGCGTGGTCGAATCCTGCCCGCCCGCGATGGTGATCGAGCCGCCGGGCGCGATGACGGAGCCGAGCACCATAACGGTATTCCCGCTGAGGGAAACGCTTCCCCCGGGATCGGTTTGGATGAGCGCGCCGGCTCCCATCACCAGATCGCCGCGGACTACCAGCGGGGTGGAGCTGAACGAGTCGGTGACGCCGGGAGCTTTGAAGGAGAGGCTGACCGGCGTCCGCGTTCCTTCGGGCCCGAGGATGGGCGTCAACGCGACATTTCTCCCCGGACCGGTAATGGCCACGGAGTTTAGCGCCACGGGGTCGATGACGGTCCCCGGCGCGATAGCGACTCCGGGCGCATACCGCCCTGAGACGCTCGTCGCGGCTCCGAGACCTTCCAGGGTGAAGCGGTCGAAGCCGCCCTGGCTGAAGAAGTCCGGGGAGAGCAGGAGCGTCTCGCCATTCGCCGCCACGCCTCCGATCTGGATCGAGGGCGCGAGGATCGTCAACGAGCTTCCCGCGCTTCCCGAGTAGCCTTTCAGGTTTGCGCCCAGCACAAGTTGGCCGCCGAGGACGGCGCTGATGTTCGGATCCTGCCCCGCCTCGATATCGATGCTGCCTCCGCCGCCATAGACCGGCTTTCCGGCGGCGCTGATCGCCACTCCTCCGGACGCGTCCACGGCGCTTCCGGGCGCGAGGTCGGCGCTGTAGCTTTTGATCGCGATCGCTCCGCCATTCGTTACAAGGGGCAGGCTGTCCTGAGCCGCCGAGCCGGGCCTGTCGTCCACGACGAGACCCGCGGTGCTCACCGTTGCGCCGGAGCCCAGGGTGAAGTTTCCGCGAGCGGGATTTGCCGGCGGCGTGGCTTCCAGGGCGGCCACGGGATTCGGCGAATAATCATAAACCTCGAAACTCAGGTTTCCTCCCGGCGCCACGACTTTTCCTTCGATGTCGATATTCGCCCCTTTCAGCGTGATGGAGCCGCCCGCCGCCGTGGCCAGGGTGACATTGGCCGGCGCCTTGATATTGCCGTCGCTGTCATCAATGCTGAGAACGCCAAAACCGTCCTTGCCGGTGAGCGCGGGGGAGAGGATCACCTCCGCCTGGCGGTCGGCGCGCAGCGGGAGCGGGTTCCCGGAGTCATCGAGCGCAAAGGCGTCGGCGGGCGTTTGAGCGGCGCCCGGCTGGAAGAGGATGGCGGGCGGCGTGGGCGAGTAGACGTTCAGAGTGCTCGCGTCCTGGCTCAGGAATGCCAGGGAAAGCGTGCTGGCGTCCGGCGCGACTGTTCTCTGCCGCGGACCGGCCACGGTGTTGCCGAGCAGATTCCCGTCGAGGGCCATGGAAGGGGCGGTGATCGAGATCGAGCCGCCGTTTCCGCCTTCGATATAGCCGGCTTCGTAGTGAGACCCGGTCGGCGCCAGCGGGCTCCTGTAAGAAACGCTGGTTCCCCATTTAGCATCGGTCGTCGTGAAGACTCCCGTGTAAATGCCATTGTAGACGATGCCGGGCAATGCGTTGGAAATATCGAAAATCATTCCGCCGGAGAGGACCCGCGTCGTTTGAACGATGCCGCCCTGGTAATCGATCCAGCCGCCGGAGACATTGATGGCCGAACCGGGTTGCATCACCACCGAATTGCCGGCCGTGATCTTAACCGACCCGCCTCCTATTGTGAGTTCGCCCACCGACCGTTCGATCAATCCGACGTAGCCCGAGGTGTCGGCAAGCGGCGTTCCCTGCCAGGTTTCCCCGTCGTAGATGCCGGTATCGCGGATATCGACGTCGATGGTTTGGCCCCGGAGCGCGCCGTCGCGCTGCAAAGGGGAGTCGGCGAGTTCCGACCCGCGCAACTCCACGGAAATGATGTTCTCGGAAACGGGCGCGGGCACATCGATCGAACCGCCGGCATAGATCAGCGCCCCGGAATCGAGATAAACCTGGCCGCCGGTGTTTTCGAACGCAAATCCGTCGTTGGCTGGCAGCCAGTCGCCCGCACCCAGAGTGATGTTCCCGTTCGGGGCCAGGATCAGGGCGTTCGATGCCATGTGGATCGTCCGCCCCTGGATGTTGATCTGCGAGGGAAGGGCCAGTTCGGAGCCGACCACCCGGTCCGCGCTCGACAGCTCCGGCAGGATACGGGTCACGCTGCCCGGCCCGAGCGTGACCTGGCCGGTCGATTGAAAAAAATACGGCGGGGCGTTCGGATCCGTAACGGGATTGTAAAGGGGATTGGCCGCCGCGCCGTAATCGGCCAGAAGATCCACCCGGCCATTCAGGGAAACCGAGGTGCTGCCATCGATCCCCCCGAGTTGATTGACCGCCCTTCCAGCTATCGTGACATCCGCGCCCGCCGCCTCGATGAGACCCGAATTTGTCGCCACGCCGGCATCCGAAGGATGCGGCGAAGCCGTGTCCGCCATCGCGCCCACATAGACATCCAGACCGCGCAGGCTGGGGTCGCTGCTCGCGTGCGCGAAAAAGCCGACTTCGAGGCCGGCGGCGAGGATTGTCTGGCCGTCGGGAGCGGAGATGGTCCCCGCGTTCGTCACGTTCGGTCCTATCAGTGCGATCCGCCCCCCGATGTGCGCCGCCGTTGCCGGAGCGGAGAGGACGGCGCCCGCTTCGACGACGACATCCCCGTTCCGGCCATTGGCGGTGAGCGGCGCCGGCGGGTTGAACGCGGGAGTGCCGTTCTGCCCGGCCGGCTGCGGGAGGGCGGTGAAGAGAAATTGCAGGTCGGGGTTGTTGAGCAGTCCGAGGTTGACGAGGTTGTCGTTGATCGGCAGGGAGGAGGCGACGAGGGTGTGGACGTTCACCTGGCTGCCGCCGCCGAAAAGGATGCCGTTCTGGTTGATCACGTAAACCTGGCCCTGGGCGCGGATCGAACCCAGGATTTGCGACGGGACTCCCGAAGGGTCGTTGATTTTGTTGAAGGCGACCCATTGGCTTGCGTCGGCGCCGCCTGCGCTCTGGTCGAAGTTGAGGGTCGTGTTCTTGCCGATGTTGAAGGTTTGCCAGTTCAGGAGGGCCTGCTGTGCGTTCTGAGTCACGGTGACCGTGGTCTGGCCGTTGGCGGCCACGGATTGGACGGGGGCGGCCGCGCCTGCCATGGCTGCGTTTGGGGCTAGCTGGAGGCCGCCTGTCGTCAGGCCGTCGGGGACGGCGGGCCGGGAGGCGGCGAGAGCGGCGCCGCGGGCGGCGGACTGCATCGCTTTGACGGCTTGCAGGGCCTGGGTGGTTCGCGCCAGCGCGTCGTTCGCATTGGCGCGGGCCTGCGCCGTCACCGAGGCGCTGGCGCCGTAGGAATTCGCCGCTTGCGACGGCGCGCCGTACGCCGCGCCGCCCCGGAGCAGGTCGCCGGCGTGGGTGGGCGCGCCTGCCGCGAGGGTCAGTGCCAGGGCAAATAATTCCAGGCGGCGCATTCCGGAAGAGACGCTACTTGCCCGGCGCTTTGGAGAGGGCGAGGGTGAAGGGCGGCTTCGATTTCATGGTTTGCTTTTTTGGTCGAGGAGTTTGTCTTTGTAGTCCTGGACGAGGGTCTGGAGTTTTACGCGGGTGACGCCGGTGAACGGTTCGCGCGCGAGGAGGGCTTCGCCCAAGCCGAATTTTTCGTAGCGGGTGAGGATTTCGTTGCCGGTTTTGTAAAGCTCGAGGTTTTGGGTGTCACGCTGGTCCACGGTTCTTTGAAGGGTGATGACCTGGGCGGCGAGTTTTGCGCGTTCCGCTTCTTTGGCGCGGCCCACGGCGTCGGCCTGGCGGTACGCGGCCTCCCATTTGTCGAGGGATGTCTTCAGTTGGGCGATCCGTGCGTCGGCGTCGCTGATTTTGTCGCCGAGGCCGGCGATTTTCTTTTCGGCGGCGTCCCGGTCCGAAGAGTCTTGCTTTACCAGGGCGTCGAATTTCGCTTGCAGGGCCGCTTTCTGGGTTTCGCTGTCGGCCTGTGCGGCCTGGGCGGCGGCGAGCTGGGTTTGGGCGTCGCGGAGTTGGAGCAGCGTGTTGCGAAGGCCCTCGCGCAGCTTGGCGGCGACGGCATCGGGGGCGTCGGCGGCGAGAAGCGCGCCGGGAAGCAGGAAAAACAGAAGGAAGCGGAGGCGGCGGATCATGGTCAGAATTTCCCGTTCAGGTCGAATTGGATGATATCGCTTTTGTAGCCGGGGCCGTCGATGGCGGTGGCGCTCATCCAGCGCAGGCCGAGCCAAACGTTCGCGGAAAGGGCGAGATTGCCGCCCGCGGTGAAGCCCTTGAGGTTTGTGCCGGAGAGGGGAGCGCCGAAATCGGAGTCGTTAAAGCCGTCGATGACGGAGTCGGACTCGACGTAGCGGTAATCGGCCTCGACGTTCCAGTCCCAGCGCTTTTGCAGAGCGGCCGCGCCCGCCTGGAGGCCCAGGGTCCATGCGACGTCGCCCCCGGAGAACGCGCCGATGCCCGTGGCGCTCGGGCCGCGGTTATTGACGGCTTTGGCGCCGATGTTCCCCCGGCTGAAGGCGAGGTTTTGTTCGAACAGGCCGATCAAGGAAACCTGGAAGGGCTCGAAGTGGTTGTAGTCCAGCTTGCCGGTGAAGGCGATTTCGTGGAAGGGGGTGGCGAGGCCGTAGTATTGGAATTGATCGATGGCGCCGAAGTTGTTGTTCGCGTTCGGGACGATGTCGCGCAGAGCCATGTAGGTGTTGCCGTTCTGGGCGAAGGCGGGGCGGGTGTCGTCCGTGTTTCCCTGGTCGGAACTGGTGAGCGGGGTGAAGGGGTTCGAGAGCCTCCCCTCGACGTTCTGGAAGTGGTAATAGGCCACGCCGCCCTTCACGTTGAAATCCTTGTTGATTTTCCAAGCGGCGCCGCCCTGCGCGGCGTAGAGCCATTTGTCATCGCTCTTGAATTTGGCGGGCTGGTTGGTGGAAAAGTTGAAGTCGGTGTTGAAGACCGGGAACGCGCCCACCGTGGCGAAGCCGCCCACGCTTTTCGTGACCGGATATTTTCCCTGAATGGCGAAGCCGTCGAACCCGAGGGTGTTGGCCCAGAGGATCGTGGTCGGGTCGAAGAACGGGTTCTCGAACCGGCCCACGCTGATTGCCAGATTCTTGTCGGGCTGGCCGCCGACCTCGTATTTGAGGTAGCCGCGGTCGAGCCAGACGGCGTATTTGCTGAAGTTGCCGCCCTGGCCGTTATTGGCCGCGCCGAGGGATTGGTTCTCGCTGACGGGCGAATCGTTTTCCCCGGTGGCGATGCGGACGCCGGCGCTAAAGTTTTCTCCCAGGTCGATCTCCGCGCCGAAGCGGACGCGCAGCCGGATGCGGTTGCGGTCCTGGTCGACGTTGTTTTGCGGCGAGAAGACGGCGCCGGCGGTATCGAAGGGAGCGCCGGTATTGATGGCGTTGAAGTTGGGGAAGGCGCCGGTATTGTCATTGCCGGGGGGATAGAAGTCGCCTTCGTAACGGGTGCGGACGTCGCCTGTGAACCGGAAACGGGGGACCCAGGAGGGGAGGGTCGCGGCGTTCGTCCAGCCCTCGTCTTTCGCCTGCCGGAGGACTTCGGCTTTGATTTCGTCGCGCATCTGGTCCTTTACGACTTCGGGGACGTAGGTCACGCGCATGTCGTCCGCGCCGGCGGGGGGCGGGGAGAGGGCGACGGTCTCGGCGCGGGCGGCGGCCGCTTCATCCTGGGCCTGCTGGATGAGTTCCGAGGCGTCCTTTTTGGAGAGGAGGCCGCGCTTTACCAGTTTGTTGATGAGGTTGATCGTGACGTTTTGCGACGGGGCGGCGGGGAGGGGGGCCGGGTTGGGCGGCGGCGGGACGTTCGCGGCGGCGAGGGTGGTCGTGTCCGGCGGGGTGGGAGTCGAAGGAAGGGCCGGGGGCTCGGCGGCAAACGAGGCGGAACGCCACGCGGAGGCAAAAGCGAGGAGGAGCATCAGGCAAAGGCGTGGAAAGTGTCTTTCGTGGAGCATAGGAGAGAAGTCGCGGCGTTCTTTTGCCAAGAATGCTGGGCTAGTCTAGTTTGGGCCTCAGGGCCGTGAGGCGCAGGACGATGGGGGTAGGCATCCCGTCGGGCGGCGGCTCAGGGAGTTGAAGACCGGTGAGGACTTCGTTCTGGATCGCCTGGTCCACCGAAGGGTTTCCCGTCGAACCTTTAAGCTTTGCGCGTGTGATACGGCCGGTGAGGTCGGGCCAGATGCGGACCTCGACGCGCATGCCGGCGCCCTTCGTGCGGGGATCGGCGCGGAGAGCGTCGGCGATCTTCGCCTGCACCTTGGCGGCGTACCACCCGAAACGGCCCCCGCCCGGGCCGCCGCCGCCGCCGCCCAGGAGGCCGCCGCCGCCGTTTCCCGAACCGGCCAGACCGAAACCGTCCGGCGCGCCGTCTCCCTTAATGCCGGTGCCGAGGGGACCCGGGGCGGGCGCGTCGGGTTTTGGCGGCTCAGGGGCCTTGTCGGGTGTTTTGGGCGCCGAATCGACGGGCTGTTGATCGAGCATCTTCTCCTCGTTAATAACCTGTTGCTGCTGGGGCGGGGGTGGCGGAGGAGGAGGAGGCGGGGGCAAAGGGAGCAGCTTGACCATGGAGATCGCCTGTTCCTTGTGGGGCGCAGGCCTGGAGCCGTGGAGGAACTTCATCACTAGAGGGATGGCGATTCCGGCGATCACCAGGAGGACGACCAGCGGGATGCCCAGTCGCCGGACGAACCCGGGCTCCTCCTCCTCGTCGTCGTCATCCTCGCGGCTGGAGATGCTCTCGTTCACTTCTGTTGAGGTTTGGTGGCCAGGCCGACCTGGGTGATGCCGATGCGTCCGACCACGTCGAGGACGTTCATGATGGCCTGGTACTGGGTTTGGCTGTCGCCTCGCACGACGACCGGGAACTGCGGCGTGATCGCTTTTTGCGCGGCAAGAAGCTGTTCGAGTTCGGCGAGGCTCACGGGGCGGGTATCGAGGCATATGCCGCCCTGGTTATTGATCGTGATCGCCTTTGTGGCGGGTTTGGCCAGGCTCGGGGCGGAGCTGGCCTTGGGGAGGTTCACTTTCGTCCCCTGGACGGACGCAGTCGTCATGAGGATGAAGATGACAAGGAGCACGTACGCCAGATCGAGCATCGGCGTGATGTTGATGTCGTCGTAAGGTTTATCGCCCTGAACTTGCATAAGGAGTGTTCGAGGATTCCTCCGTCGAGAAGGCGGAGCCGCCGTAGAACTCGGCCATCTTGGTGACGAACTCGTCGATGAAGACGTGGATGTCGCTGGTGGCGTCCTTGATGCGGCCGAGGAGGTAGTTGTAGCCGAAGAGCGCCGGGATCGCGACGGCCAGGCCGGCGACGGTGGCGACCAGCGCGGCGGCAATGCCGGGGGCGATGGCGTTCACGTTCACGTCGCCCGCGGCGGCGATGGCGGCGAAGGTTATCATGACGCCGACAACGGTGCCGAGCAGGCCCAGGAAGGGGCCGCCGGAGATGGAGATCGTGAGAAAGACCATGAGGCTGTTGAGCTTCTGGCTTTCGCGCACGAGGCCGCCGTCGAGGCTGGCGCGGATGGCCTGGATCGAGCGGACGGAGAGGAACCGTACGCCGCCGCCCCAGGGATCCATCGCGAGGCGCCGCCGGATTTCCTCGGCGCCGATGTGGTAGATGCGGTAAACGGAGGCTTTGCGCATCTGCTTCTGGGCCTTGGGAGAAACGCGCCCGCCGAGGGTCTTGACCTTGTCGGCATCGCCATGGTCGAGGACGGTGAGATCGGCGGCCACGTGCCGCCATTCCTTCATGAAGTTGGCGTTGCCCTTGCTAATGCCGTTGAGGTAGGCAAGCTTCGAGAACATCACAAACCAGCTCACGGCGGACATCATCGCCAGGATGCCGATGACGATCCAGCCGTCCAGGGTAAGGGATTTGAGGATGATCCCGACGTAGCCGGTGCTCATCCAGCTCGAGGTTTGTTCGTCATCGCCCAGGGTGAGGAGTTTTTCCTTGTCCCCCCCGCTTTGGTTGACGGCGGCGAACTTGATGAAGCCGGGGGAGCGGGCGACCTTGGAAATTTCGAGTTCGTCGAGTTCGCCGCCGAAGGTTCCAAGCTGGGCCGGGGCGTTCTGGGCGGGAAGAGCGGCGTCCAATGCGCCGTAGGGCTCGCCGTTGAGATAGAGCGTGATCTTCGCTCCCTCGGCGACGATGGCGAGGTGCTGCCAGGTTCCCGCCGCCACTGGCGCGCCGCCCGAACTGCGCCGGCCCGCCGCCTCGACGTAGGGAACGCCATTATCCACGCCGATGGCGAACGCATCGGCCCCGTCCTGCCTGCTGTAGATCACCGTGTTTGGTTTGAGCGCCGCCAGCTTTATCCATGCGGACCACGTCAGGGAGGCGCCCGGCGCCCATTCGAGCGAGGGAGAATTAGGGATGGTGACGGAAGTCTTGCCGTCGAAGCGCAGGCCGCTGCCGATCATGGAGCCATCGGCGGGAGAGCCGGAGTTCTGGGCGTTGTTGGCCGAGGCTGTGGTATCGACCGGGGGCGTGCCGTGCTCGTTGAAGTGATAGACGAGGACGGTGTCGGCGTCGAAGGTGTTCCTGGCGTCGTCGGTCTTGACGGCGGTCGGGCCGCCGTTGCCGTAGTAGAGCCAGAAGACGGCTTTCGTTCCGGGCTTTACGTCCGGGAGGTTTACCCAGACGAAGGCTTCATTGAGGAGGGAGTCGTATTTTTCTATATGGTACCTGAGGAGGGTTTTTTCGTCGGAGGCGATGAAGCGGATGTCCGAGCCGTCGTCCTTGGCGGCGGAGAACTGGAAGTTGCCATCGTGGAGGCGGATCAGGACCGGGGTCGTGCCGATGGGGGCGGCGATGGAAGAGGTGTCGAGGGTGATCTTCTTGCGGAGCGTCCATTCGCTGTTCCACCAGGCGTGGGCGGCGCCGGTCATCGCTAGCATCGCTAGGAGCAGGGCGAAGAAAAGGCGTGATGTTTTCATGGTTGTTTTTTAGAAGTCGGCCCAGAGGCGGAAGGTTAGGAGGACGTCGCCGGCGTGGATGGCGGACTCGCTGATGACCGGGATGCCGGCATCGATGGAGCCGTTAAAGTGGTCCTGGATGTGGATGCGGCTGCCTGCGCCGATGCTGGCGAGGCTGAAACGGGATTGCTGTTCGGGGAGCGGGTCGTTGAGGACGAGGAAACCGGCGTCGGTGAAGACGTAAACGCGCCAGTCGTTCTTGTCGCCGAGCCACCAGAGGAGCGGGGGGCTGCGGAGTTCGAGGGAGCCAAAGAGGCCGTCGTCGCCGAGGGCTTGGGATTCGAGATAACCGCGGACGGTGCCGAGGCCGCCGCCGCTGAATTGCTCGCTGTTGATGAGGGGAGAGTCGGCGACCTGGCCCTGGGCTTTGGCGAATATCTGGAAACGCCACGGGATATCGTGGGTATGGGCGAGGTCGCCCCGGAGGCAGACGTAGCCGCCGTCGGCGTTGAAGCGGTCGGCATCGAACTTGGCGGGGCTGCTGCCCATGCCGCGCAGGTTGAAGGCAAGGGTGGCGTTTGCCTCGGTATCGAAGCCTTTCTCGATCCAGCTTGCGCTGTAAGTCGCGCTGAAGGGGTAGTAGGTGATCGGAGTCCTCGTCCCCCCTCCGGCGAGCGCCACGTCCTGGTCGAAATGTTTGTAGTCGATGCCAAGGCTTAAGGAATGGAAAAAGTTTTTCGCGGGCGGGAGCGTGATGACGCCGCGGATGCCCGCCACTTCGCCCCGTCCGTCCACCGCGCCTCCGCCCAGGGTGGAGACGTTGCTGTCCTGCTTCGTGGCCTGGAGCAGGATGCCGAGCCAGGTGACGCCGGGGACGCGCGCGAGGTAGTAGCCTGAAAAGACCTCGGCATCCTCGAGGCGCTCGGGGGCGAACTGGAAGCTGAAACCAAGCGAATGACCGAGTTGCCAGAGGTTATTGTAGCTGATCGAGCCGTTGAGGCGGAGTTCGGTGGTTCCGGCGCTGTAACGGTTGTTCAGTTCGAGGCTGCCGTGCAGGGGAGGCGTGTCCTTTACCGTGAGGTCGATATCGACAGTGCCGGGGAGTTCTCCGGCGCGCAGGGTGGGAGTCACCCTGCGGTCGGGAAGCTGGTTCATGGCGAGGACGTCGCGGGTGACGTCGTTGAAATTGACCACCTTGCCTTCGGCCATGGAGGGGGCTTCGCGCTTGATCTCGTCGAGGGTGAAATAGCGGGAACCCTTGACGCGGAGCCGGCCCACGGTCGCCTCGGTGACCTGCAGGATGATCACCCCTCCGCGGACTTGCTGGGGCGGGATTTGCACCGAGACGGTCTGGTAACCCTTGTCTTGGTAGGCCTTTTCGAGTGCGGCGCGGGCCTTTTCGCAATCCTCCGCCGTCCGGCCGGGGCCGAGGAACGGATAAACGGCGCTTTCCACGTCGAGCCTGGAGAGTTGATGCGCGCCCTGAATCCGGTATTCGCGGATGTAGACAGTCGGCGCACCTCGCCCCTCGACACCAGGTTCAGCGCCCTTCGCCACGGCGGTTCCGGACGGCGACGAACCATCCGCGCCGTCAACAGCCAAGGCCTCCGAGGCGACAGCCGACCCCGTCAGCCACGCCATCGCGAGCAATAACGAAACCATCTCTTCGCGGCAAATGCGCGAGGAAGCCCGCGAGCACAAACTGCCGCGGCGCAATAAGAATGGGCGTACTCCTGAAAGAGGCATGAAAGGAGAAAGTTGGGAGACTGCCAGGCCGCGGCATTCAGCAATCCAAAATCGTCATCCCAGACGTGCGTTTGTCACGGGACAACGTCCCGGTATTGCCCCTCCGGCGACTTGAAAAGACCGCCGAAAATAAGCAAAGATTTGTTGGAATTCTCATTCGCGTCGATTTCATCCAGGTTTTTTTGAATGTATACTGGACGAGTAGTGTATCGTCAAACAAAATCTGCGCGCCGCGCCGCACACAAGCGGCAGTCATTCCCCGGCCGGCGTGAAGGTGTAGAGCCGCCATCGCTGCTTCGCCTGCCGCGCCGAACGGGGTTTGCGCTCGAAATAGATTTTCATCTCGTCGCCGCAGGTGGTGCCGATGCGAAACCAATGCTTGCGGACGTAACGTTCGCCGCTCCCATGTGTGCAAGGGCCGGTCTCCTTCCATGTCTCGAAGACTTCGCGGATTTTGTATTCCACGCCGCGCCATAGGAATCTCGCGGGCAGCAGCGGTGCGCCCGCGACTACCGGGCCGGATGTTTGACCGTGCACCGGCTGAAGCGGTTCGCTGATGAGTTGTTCATGCATTGGATTCAATGCTTGTCGCAAGCTGACAGAATTGAAAAGAGCCCCGGTTCACATCGGGCACAGAACCGGTTGCGTCGGAGGCAACTGGGCAACTCGGCCCTTGCTCTATTCGAGAACTTGCGGAGAGTGACGTTCATGTGCAGAAACATCAAGCCATTATTCAACTTTGACCCCCCTGTTAGCGAGCAAGAGATACTTGCGGCGTCCCTGCAATTCGTAAGGAAGATTAGCGGCTTCAACAAACCTTCAAAGGCGAACGAAGCTGTTTTTCAATCGGCGGTGGCCGATATCGCTCGCATATCAAACTGCCTGCTCACCTCGCTCGAATCTTCCGCCTCCCCCAAAAACCGCCAGGAGGAGATAGCCAGAATGAAGGCGCGTTCCGCGCGACGATTTGGCCAAAGAAGCTTAACGCAAACGTCTCCTTAAACCAGCCCGGGCTAGCTATGCCTGTATTTGTAACTGGAGGCGAGGGGAGTTGAACCCCTGTCCTTAATGCCATAAACCCAAGCTTCTACATGCTTATCCGGTCGCGAGGTTTAGAGCGGCGGCGTTTGGGCCGGCACAGTGCCTCCGCTCGAGCATCCACGTAATCGATTCATCCCCCGGCGCGGTCGCTCCGCCGAAAGACCAGCCTGCTGCCTTCGTTCCCAGCCGTAGCAGGCGTCCGCCCGGAAACGTCACGGTCAATTAAGCCGCGAGAGCGAGATCTTCGTGATCTGCGTTTATTTGTTTTGACTCGGATTTTTACGAGGCCAACGAGTCATCCTCGACATGCCGCCTGGATCTCAGACTATAAGTCGAAACCAGTACGCCCCCATCTGCAAAGTTGATGATAGCACATTCCTTAGAGTGTGTCATGCACTTTTGTTCCCTTTTAATTGCCTCAAGATTTGGATCGGCCTGCCGGTTTGCCGTTGCTTCCCGCTCCAGGCGGTTGGCACTGCCGCCTCTACAGCGAGAACTGCGATAACGACGCCGCTCGGGGTGAAAAATGCATGACACTTTCTGGCGGAAGGGTTTTTTTTAACGCGCATCCGGATGCATGAGGTGCGCGGTGGAGAAGGGTTGCCGCCCTCCGCCGTGGGCGTCTTCGCGCAAGACGCTGTCGAGCCAGCCCGTTGCCGCGCCCCAGACGATGTGCGCGGCGATCATGAGGGCGTTGCGCCGGGCGGGGTGTTTTTGCGCGCCGTGCAGGACGCCAGCGGCGGGCAGCATTGCCAGGTAGTTCGTTACCCAGACGATCAGCCCGAAGAGGATTCCTTTCGGGATGCCCGGGGAGGGGAGCTCTTCGGCGACTGCTCCGTAAATCGCGCCTATGGCGCCGCCGTATCCGAAATGCGCGAGTAATGTTGCGGCGGAGCGCGCTTCGTTGGACATGGATTTGTCGAGGCCGGTGACGCGCGCCAGTTTCATCACGATCTGGCGCGGCGGCAGGGGGTAACGCTCCTGTACGGGGAGGCGTCTGTGCCAGAGGATCATGGCGACGGTCATGGGGCCGGTGGCGACGATGCCCGCGAGCAGGCCCACGATTGCGTCCACGATGCGCCTTTGGAAGGGTGATGCCATCCCAAGAGGCTTCGCGCCGCGGTTCTCCGCCGCGTGTATTTGTGTGTTTTAAGCGGGGCCCGCGTTTCCGCCTTTGAGGACGAGCAGGTTTGTCGGGATGACGTTGAAGAGCCAGTCCATGCCTTGCGGCAGGGGATGGGGCGAGCCGGGAAGGCCGGAGGAAATGACGAGCAGGTCGGCCTCGATGGCCTGGACGTAGTCGGAGACCGCGAAACCGGTGGCGCCTTCGACGCACCGGGCTTCCATGGAAACGGAACGGGGGCCGGCGGCGTCGATGAAGCGCGCGAGTTGTTCTTCCTCCGCCGCGACGCCGGGATGCGCCGACTTCGCCCCTTGGAAAAACTCGTCCGGCTGCGAGAGCGCCTGGTCGAAGATGGTGAAGACGCGGACGGCGTGGATGGAGTCGGCGGCGTGTTTTTCGGCGAGGTGGATGGTCTGCTTCAAGGCGAGGGCGGCGAGCGGGGAGAAATCGACGATGGCCGCCAGTTTGCGGAAGGCGCGGGCTTCCGTGGCGGGCCGCGGGTAGAGCAGCAGGGAGATGGGGGAATTCCGGATGAGGGTGCGGGCGACGTCGCCGAGGAAGTTGCGGCTGCCCACGTCTTTTTCCATCGCGCCGGCTATGAGGAGGTCCACGCCCAGTTCGGTCGCCGCGCGGAGGATGGCTTCGGCGGGTTCCCCTTCCGCGCAATGGATGCGGGGGCGGGGGTTTATTCTCAATGTATCGAAGGCTTTCCCGAAACGTTCTTCTTCCTCCGCGCCGCATTTGCCGGCGTGGATGACGCTGAACGCGCTTCCGAGCTTTTCGGCGAAGGCTCTCGCTTCCGCCAGCAGCGGCAGGAAGCGCGGCGAAAAGGTGGACGCTACCGCGATGTTGCCAAATCCTTTCATCAGTACGATCCGGGACTTTCGGGGAAGCCGGGCGCGGGCGCGAGGGATTTTTTTGCCGGAGGGAGGATGGCGCATCTATAGTAGGGCATGTCTGATCTCTTCGAAACGGAACCGGGGGTTTCCGGCGCGGAGCCGCTCGCCACGCGTATGCGTCCGCGGACGCTGGAGGAATTCACGGGGCAGGCGCACATCCTCGGCCCGGGGAAACTTTTGCGGCGCGCCATCGAGGCGGATCGCATTTCGTCCATCATCCTATTCGGGCCGCCGGGCACGGGGAAGACCACGTTGGCGCACATCATCGCCGCGAGCACGCGTTCGCGTTTCGAGCGGCTGAGCGGCGTGGAAAGCAGTGTGGCGGATATGCGGCGGGTCATCGCCTCGGCGGAGAACCGTTTGCGCAGCGGCGCAAAAACCATCCTTTTCATCGACGAGATACACCGCTTCAACAAGGCGCAGCAGGACGTTCTGCTGCCGGACGTGGAGAGCGGGGTGCTGCGGCTCATCGGCGCGACGACGCACAACCCGTTCTTTTACATTAACAGCCCGCTCGTCTCGCGTTCGCAGGTTTTCCAACTGGAGCCGCTGGGAGTGGAGGATTTGCTCGGCCTGATGGAGCGAGCGCTTGCCGACTGCGAGCGCGGGTTTGGGCGGCGGCGGGTGGCCGCCACGCGGGAGGCTCTCCGCCATCTCGCGGTGACGAGTGACGGCGACGCCCGCAAATGCCTGAACGCACTGGAGATCGGCGTGCTGACGACTCCGCCCGGGGCGGATGGCGTCATTCATCTGGACCTTGCGGCGGCGGAGGAGAGCATCCAGCGCAAGGCGGTTGTCTATGACGCGGATGAAGACCAGCATTACGACACCATCAGCGCGTTTATAAAGAGCATGCGCGGGTCCGACCCGGACGCGGCGGTGTATTGGCTGGCGAAGATGCTGTATGCGGGGGAGGACATACGGTTCATCGCGCGGCGGATCGTCATCTGCGCCAGCGAGGACGTTGGGATGGCCGACCCCCAGGCGCTTGTCGTGGCGGTGGCGGCGCAGCACGCGGTGGAGTTTGTCGGTCTGCCGGAGGCGCGGATACCGCTGGCGCAAGCGACGATCCACATAGCGACGGCGCCGAAGAGCAATCGTTCTTACGCCGCGATCTCGAAAGCGTCCCGGGACGTGAAGGAAGGGCGCACGCTGGCGGTTCCGAAGCATTTGCGCGACGCCCATTACAAGAGCGCGGCGAAGCTCGGCCACGGGGCGGATTATAAATACGGCCACGACTATGAAGGCGGCTACGTTCCGCAGGCGTATCTGCCGGAAGGGCGCATCTACTACGAACCGAGCGGCCTCGGGAATGAGAAGCGGGTGAAGGAGCGGCTGGACCATTGGCGGCAGCTTTTCGACGAGCAGGCGAAAGGACGGAAAACGTAACCCTTGAAAAGGGGCGCAAATTGAAGCGGTGATCGATGCGAGTTATCTCCGGGGGTAAACGTCTCAAAGTACATTTTGAAGCGCCGCCTTCGGTGTGCGTGCCGGCGGAAATGGGCGTTTATTGAATGGTTCAACGCGAGCGAACGGGAAATAAAACATGCCCCTGTGCGGTCGGCTGTTGCCCATTTGTATTTCGAAAGCATTCACCCGTTTGAAGACGGAAATGGACGCATAGGGCGCGCCGTTTCCGAAAAGGCGCTTTCGCAAGGTCTAAACCGGCCCGCATTGCTGAGTTTGTCGAAGACGATTGAAGCGAGCAAGAGCGCCTATTACGAGGCGTTGGAAAAGGCGCAAACTTTTCCGGACGTGACCGGGTGGCTTCGCTATTTTGTCGGCATGGCGGCAGAAGCACAGAGCGCCGCTGAAAAGCAGGTCGAGTTCGTTTTGCTCAAAACGAGGCTTTTCGATCTGCATAGGGATCGATTGAATGATCGGCAAAAGCGGGTCGTGCGACGCATGCTTGAGGAAGGGCTCCTTGCAATTTTTAAAACGGGGAGGGATACTGGCGGCCTATGGCATACGAACTACCACCTCTCCCTTATCCCACGGATGCTCTGGAGCCGCACATCGACGCAAAGACGATGGAGATCCACCACGGCAAGCATCACCAGACTTACGTCACGAACCTCAATAACGCGCTGAAGGATCACCCGGAACTGGCGAAGAAGAGCATCTGTGAACTGATCGGCGATCTCGCCTCCGTACCGGAGAACATCCGAACGGCTGTCCGCAACAACGGCGGCGGCCACGCCAACCATTCCATGTTCTGGATGATCATGTCGCCGAATGGCGGCGGGACGCCGGGCGGCAAGCTCATGCAGGGCATCGACGCGGCGTTCGGCGGCTTCGAAGCGTTCAAGGAGAAGTTCAATGCGTCGGGGGCGGCGCGTTTCGGCAGCGGCTGGGTCTGGCTGATCGAAAAGAACGGAAAGCTGGAGATCGTTTCGACGCCGAACCAGGACAACCCGCTGATGGACGGCATCATGCCGATCATGGGTTGCGACGTCTGGGAGCACGCCTACTACCTGCACTACCAGAACCGCCGGCCGGATTATCTCAAGGCGTGGTGGAACGTGGTGAACTGGCCGGAGATCGAGAAGCACTACGAGAAGGCTTAGCCTTTCGTGGCGTTTCTCAACGATAACTACCTCAAGCTGCGGGCGGGCTATCTCTTCCCGGAGATCGCGCGGCGCGTGACCGCTTTTTGCGAGGCGGATCCCGCCGCCGCGAAGCGCGTCATCCGTTGCGGCATCGGCGACGTGACGGAGCCGCTGCCCGCCGCGGCGCGGGAGGCGATGCATCGCGCCATCGATGAACTCGGCGCGCGCGCGACCTTCCGCGGTTACGGCCCGGAGCAGGGGTACGCGTTTCTCCGCGAGGCGATCGCCGCCAACGACTACGCCGGTTTGAAGGTCTCCGCCGACGAGATATTCATCTCCGACGGCTCGAAGTGCGATTGCGGGAACATCCTCGACATCCTCGGTTCGGGCAACCGGATCGCGATGGTCGATCCTGTCTATCCGGTCTATGTCGATACGAACGTCATGGCCGGCCACACCGGCGCCGCGGATGAATCGGGCGCGTATGAAGGGCTGATCTATCTTCCCTGCCGGGAGGAGAACGGGTTCGTGCCGGAAATCCCGCGCGAGAAGGCGGATATCATCTACCTCTGCTTTCCGAACAACCCGACGGGCGCGGTCGCTTCGCTAGAGCAACTCCGCGCCTGGGTGGAATACGCGGTGCGCCACGAAGCCCTCCTCCTCTACGACGCCGCGTATGAGGCGTATATCTCCGAGCCGGGCGTTCCGCATTCCATCTACGAGATTCCCGGGGCGCGGGAGTGCGCCATCGAGTTTCGCAGCTTCTCGAAGAGCGGCGGCTTCACCGGGGTGCGTTGCGCCTTTACCGTCCTGCCAAAGAGCGTCATGGCCAGGACGCGTTCCGGCGAGGCGCGCAGTTTGCATCCGCTCTGGCAGCGACGTTCCAGCACGAAGTTCAACGGCGTCAGCTATCCCGTGCAGCGCGGCGCGGAGGCGCTCTATTCCGCGGAAGGGAAGGAGCAAGTCGCCGGGTTGGTCGCGCATTACATGGGCAACGCCGCCATCCTGCGCGAGGCCGTCGCCGCGAGCGGGTTGCGGGTTTACGGCGGCGTCAACGCCCCTTATATATGGGTGCGCGCGCCGGAAGGGGCGAGCAGTTGGGAGATATTCGACCGGCTGTTGCAAGAGGCGAACATTGTCATCACTCCCGGCAGCGGGTTCGGCGCGAGCGGGGAGGGATACTTCCGCATCTCGGCCTTCAACAGCCGCGTGAATGCGGAAGAAGCCGCCCACCGCATCCGGGCGCTTTCCTGGTAACTAACAGCGTGCAATGCACTTTGCCCGCTCTTGGTTGCTCTTCGTTGTAGAGGCGGCTGTGCCAGCCGCCTGAAGGCCCGGAACGGTGTGGCGCTTTGGCTGTCGCCTCCCGCTCCCAGGCGGCTGGCGCCGCCGCTTCTACAACTCTACGACGGCAACGACGCCGCTCGGTCTCTCTTACGGTTTCCTGCCGAATTTCTTTTCGAGGTCGGCGTAGGATATCTGGATGAGCGTCGGCCTGCCGTGCGGACAGCAGTACGGCAGTTCGCAGGCCATCAGATCCTGGATCAGCCGGACCAGTTCCGGTTCGCGCAGGTAGTCGTTGGCCTTTACCGCGTGCCGGCAGACGGTCGTGGCGATCACGTCCTCGCCGAGGCGCATCTTCGAGCTTTGGCTGCTGACGCCGCGCAACTCTTCGATGACATCCCGCAGAAATTGCTGCGGATCGCCCGCGCGGATGAATTGCGGCAGGGCGTCGATTTTGTGGACGCCCGCGCCGAAGGGTTCGATGCCGATGCCCATCTTCGTCAAGGTCGCCAGGTTCTGCGTTATCCAGTCGGAGTCGCGCGGGGTGGATTGGATGGTGAAGGGGATGAGGAGGCGTTGCGCGGGGACGCCTTGATCCTCCATGCGGCGGCGGAGTTCTTCAAAGAGGATGCGTTCGTGCGCGGCGTGCTGGTCGACCAGCACCAGGCCGGAGGCGTTCTCCATGAGGATGTACAGCTTGCCGAGCACGCCGAGAATCTTGAAGCCGCCCGCGGGCGGAGGGTCGGCCGTGACGGCGGGGGCGGGCGCGGGAGGAATATCCTGGCGGGGCAGGAGCGACCAGTCGCGCCGCAGGACTACCTGTTCCTTTTCATCGATGAGCGGCGGAGCGGCCTGGGCGGGAAAGGTCTTTGCGGGCGGCGGAAGAGGAGGGGGCTCCGCGCGGGCGTTGGGCGACCAGCCGGCGCGGCCCGTCTCGATGGTTTTGCGGACGCTTTCCACCACCGCCTCCCGCAACGCGGCGGGATCGCGGAAGCGCACCTCGCGCTTGGCGGGGTGGACATTCACGTCCACGGCCGCGGGGTCCATGTCGATGACGAGAAAGGTGACGGGATGCCGGCCTTTCATCAGCGCCGTGTGGTACGCCTCGCGCAACGCGAAATAGATGCCGCTGTTCTCGACCGCGCGTCCGTTGAGGAAGACGAGTTCCTGCGCGCGCGTGGCGCGGCTTACGCCCGGTTTGCCGATGTATCCCCGTATGCCGATGCCGTCCGCCGCGAACCCGGGCACTTCCAGCAGTTGCTCGGCCATCGCCGCGCCGCACAGGTCGCGGATGCGTTCCAGCAAGCTCCCGGCGGGAGGCGCCTGGTAAACGACTGCGTCGTCGTTGACGAAGACGAAGCCGGCGCCCGGGTGGCCGATGGCTTGCAACTGGAGCTGGTGCGCGACGTGGCTCGTCTCCGTCGCTTCCGTGCGGAGAAATTTGCGCCGCCCGGGCAGGTTGTAGAAGAGGGAACGCACCTCGATCTGCGTGCCCGGCGCTTCGCCGGAATCGCGGACGTGCTCGATCTTCCCGCCGGCCACGGCGACTTCCGTGCCCGCCAGCGCATCGTGCGGGCGCGTGGTGAGGCGAAAACGCGAGACGCTCGCGATGCTTGGCAGCGCCTCGCCCCGGAAACCGAGGGTCATGATCGCCGCCAGGTCCAATCCCGTGCGGATCTTGCTCGTGGCATGGCGCTCCAGACAGAGGAGCGCGTCGTCGCGGTCCATGCCGGAGCCGTCGTCCACCACGCGGATGTAGGAGGCCCCGCCGCGGCGGATCGTCACCTCTATCCTTTTGGCGCCCGCGTCGAGGCTGTTTTCGACCAGTTCCTTCACCACGGAAGCGGGGCGTTCCACCACTTCGCCGGCAGCCACCTGGCTGGCCACGTCTTCGGGCAGGAGTCGGATTGCCATCGGGCGGGGAGTATCGGCCAAAAGCGGGCGCCGCGCCAGCATGGGCGTCGTTTGACTTCGGGGGGCCTCTTGGGTACCTTGGCATCCAGAATGATCACCGTCACCGACAGCGCGGTAAAACACCTCCAGGCTCTGCTGGGCGAACAGGCCGCGAACAAAGGGCTGCGCATCCTCGTCGAGAACGGCGGCTGCGCCGGGATGCAGTACGGCATGGCCCTGGACGAACGCAAGGAGGGCGACGAGATCATTGAAAAAGAGGGCGTGCAGGTCCTTGTGGATGCCGGCAGCGCGCCGTTTCTGCGGGGTTCGACCATCGATTTTCAGGACGAACTGGCGGGCGCTGGGTTCCGGATCAAAAACCCGAATGCGGCCCGCAGTTGCGGTTGCGGCTCCTCCTTCGAAGCAAAGCAGGAATGACTCCGGCAAATTGAGGCGGCGGCGGCATGGATGAGGATTTGCTTGCCGGCGACTCCGGGCGCGACGAGAGGGACAACCTCTTTGGATGGACGGTTTTCATCCTGCTTCTCATCGGCTTCGCGCTGGCCTGCTGGCTGGGCACGTTTTACGTCTTCGGGCATCCCGAGAATCCGCGCAGCTACCGCATCCTGCAAAAGCTGAAGAAGATCGAAGCGCCGAAGCGCTTTGAAGTCACGGCGGCGCCTCCCGGCGAATTTCTCGGCGCGAAGAAGCTGTACGAGAAATACATCACCGCCACGCGGACGCAGCTCCAGAATGAAAATGACGAGCTTCTCCGCATCTACATCAACAACTACCAGGAGACGAAGCGGCTCGTGCCGTATGCGGTGGGGCGTTACCTCGTTCTGGAAGCGCGGCGGCTCCGCGAGAACGATGTTGTGACCTCGGGCGTCGTGGCGTTCGCGCAGGCGGTGGATTACCCCTCCGTCCTCATCGAATACATTTACCCGGCTCCGGCGGAAAGCGTGCCGCTTTTGGAGAAGATGATCTATCCCGGCGTCACTCTCGAGTTGAAGCATACGGTCGATCTTTCGGCCATCGTCCACATCCAGCGGACGGAAGGGCGGCTGCAATTCACCGTTCTCCCGCTGCTGTATGGGACGTACGCGCTGAAGCAGGGGCAGGGGACGTTTACGCTGGAGCCGCCTCCCGATCTTAACATGCCGGCGGGCGTGCCGGTCGTGAAGACCGCCGAGTTCCAGGAAGACCTGCGCGCTTACGCCGCCAGGAGCGCGCCCGGAATTGCGAGCGCGCCGTCCGCCACGCCCGCGCCGGAGGAGCTGGTGCGCGTGGATTCGAACCCGCCGCCGGGGATAAACGTCGCCGTGGCGGCGCCGGTCACCGGGGCCAAGGGCGCCCGCGCTACCGCCACGCCGCCGCCGGTGGAGGTGGCCATGAACACCGCCCCCGCGCCCACTCCCGAGGTTGTGGCGACGCCGATCCCCCTGCCCACGGCGGCCAACGGCGTGCCGCTGCAACCGTTCCTGGTTTCCAAGAACGCGCCCGCTCCGCCGAACCCGGATGCCGCGACCTGGCGGACCTATTCTCCCGGCCAGATGCCGCGGGGCCGTTTGGTCGGGACGGATGAACTCTCTTCGCTGGCCGACCGTATGGTGGGCGGCGAGAGGCTCTATCTGCGCGGCCAGTTCGTCGTGACGGCTTCCGAGGAAAACCGGGCCGTCCTGCGCTTGCGCGGCTCGCTGGGGAGCGCGCTTTCCCACATTGTGAAACCCGGGTCCGGTTCGCCGAGAATCATCGTCGATTTTCCCGGCGGCTTCGTCCCGCCGCCGGAAGGCTCGAACCTCAGCCGCGACGAGAGCCGCCCTTTCCAGATCATCGATGTCCGGCGCGGCTCCGACGGCGAGATCAACGTCTACGCGCGGGAAGTGACCCAGGCGCCGTAGCAATAAATCTTTGACGCCCCGGCGCGGGAACTTTAAGTTTCCGGCCCTATGAACGCCCCCAAAGTTCTCGTCGCCGACCCCATCTCCGAGCGCGGCGTCGAGGAATTGGCGAAGGGCGGCGCGCTCGAAGTCACCGTCAAGCTCGGCCTCAAGGAGGAGGAACTGATCGCCGTCATCCCGGCTTATGCCGGCCTCGTCGTGCGCAGCCAGACGAAGGTCACGGCGAAGGTCATCGAGGCCGCCACGCTGTTGAAGGTCGTCGGGCGCGCGGGTGTGGGCGTCGATAATGTGGACGTGGAGGCGGCGACCCGGCGGGGCATCATCGTCATGAACACGCCGGGCGGCAACACCATCTCGACCGCCGAGCACGCCTTTTCGCTCCTCGTCTCCACCGCGCGCGGCATCCCGCAGGCGCACGCCAGCATGAAGGCGGGCAAATGGGAGAGAAAGAAATTCGAGGGTGTCGAGCTTTACAGCAAGACCCTCGCGATTCTCGGCATGGGCCGCATCGGCGCGGAGTTCGCCCGGCGCGCCATCGCGTTCGGCATGCGGGTCATCGCGTACGATCCCTATCTTTCCGCCACGCGCGCCCGGTCGCTCCAGGTCGAGCTGCTCGACGATCTGGACGACCTCGTTTCGCGCGCCGACTTCATCACGCTCCACATGCCGTTGACGAAGGAGACGCACCATATGCTCGACGCCGCGCGCCTGCACAAGGTCAAGCCCGGCGTGCGCATCATCAATTGCGCGCGGGGCGGGCTTGTCGATGAAACGGCGCTGGCCGAAGCCCTAAAGGACGGGCGCGTCGCCGCCGCCGCTCTCGACGTTTACGAGACCGAGCCTCCCGGCGCGGATTTTCCGTTGCGCGATCTGCCGAACATCGTCCTGACTCCCCACCTGGGCGCATCCACCGCCGAGGCGCAGGAAAGCGTCGGCATCGAGATCGCCGAGGCGATCCGCGCGGTTTTGCTGGAGGGAACCATCCGCAACGCCGTCAACATGCCGAATATCGACGCGAAGACGCTGGCCCTCATCGGCCCGTATATCGACCTCGGCGAGCGGCTGGGCCTCTTCGTTTCGCAGATCGCGCCCAAGCGCTGCGAATGGGTCAACATCAACTTCACCGGCAAGGTGAGCGAGGCGGACACCACCCCCGTGACGCGCGCCGTGCTGAAGGGCTTTTTGAAAGCGGCCGTGGGCGGCGAAGTCAACATGGTGAACGCGCCGGACAAAGCGGCGACCCTGGGGGTGAAGGTCACGGAATCGCGCGTGGCCGCCTCCGGCGATTATACCGAGTTGATGGAAGTCTCCGCCGGCAGCGACGGCGAGTCGGTCTCCGTGGCCGGCACATTTTTCGGCCCGACGCCGCGCATCGTCCGCATCAACGACCGCTACGTGGAAGCCCGCCCAAGCGGCGTCCTGCTTCTGCTCGAAAACCGCGACCGTCCCGGCACCGTCGGCATGGTCGGCACCAGGCTCGGCGCGCACAACATCAACATCGCGGGCATGTCCTTGAGCCGCAACGAGGCGGGGGGGCGGGCGCTCACGGTCTTGAACCTCGACACCGCTCCGGAAGAGGCCTTGATAAAGGAACTGCTCGCGCTCGGAAACATCGAATCGGCCCGGGTCATCCAACTGTGAAGATCGAATTCGGCGGCGCCGGCGCCGGGATGCGAATCCGGTTTGTTTCCAAAGAGCAGCCCGGCGTTTCAAAAGCGGAGTTCTCCGCCAAGCCCAACAAGACGCTCTACCTGCGCGAGGAAAAGGCGCTTTGCGTCGGGATCGGAGAAAAATTCGACGGCCAGACTCTGCGTTCCGCCGCGGGGACGGCCATCCGCGCCCTGCAAAAAATCGGGATAACCCGCGCCGCGCTCGATGTCGCGCCGTGGATTTCCCACGTCGAGGCGATCGTCGAGGGCGCAGTCCTCGCCGCGTACCGGTTTGACAAATTCAAGGCCGCAAACGGTCCGGCGTTCGAAACGCTCCGGCTCCTGAACGCCCCGGCCGCCGCGAAGGCCCGGGCGCGCTCCGCCGCCGCCGCCGCCGAAGCCGCCAATTACGCCCGGGACCTCGCGAACCAGCCGGGCAACGTCATCTGGCCCGAAACGCTCGCCGCGGAAGCCAGGGGCCTCGCCGCGCGCAAGAAACTCGGCGTCAAGATATACGATGAGAAGATGCTGCGCGCCGGAGGGTTCGGAGGATTGCTCGCGGTGGGCGGCGGCAGCGCGCGCGGCCCGCGCCTCATCGTGCTGGAACACAAGGGCGCGCCGCGGTCGAAGGAAGTCATCGCGCTGGTCGGCAAGGCGATCACCTTCGACAGCGGAGGCATCTCCCTGAAAAACCCCGAGCACATGGAGGAGATGATTTTTGACAAATGCGGCGGCATGGCCGTGCTCGGCGCGATGGCGGGGATCGCCGATCTCGGCTTGAGGCGGAACGTCGTGGGCGTCATCGCGAGCGCGGAAAACCTGCCCGGCCCGGATGCGTACCGGCCCGGCGACATCGTCACCGCGTACGACGGCAAGCACATCGAGATCATCAACACTGACGCCGAGGGGCGCGTCGTCCTGGCCGACGCCATCGGCTACGCGCGCAAGGAAAAGAAAGCCGCGGCCATCATCGACCTCGCCACGCTCACGGGAGCGATAGGCGTCGCCCTGGGCGACTATGCCGCCGGGTTATGGAGCACTTCCGACGCGCTCCGGGCGGAACTGCTCGAAGCCGCCGCCGCCTCGGGCGAACGGCTCTGGCCGATGCCGCTGTACCAGGAATACAGCGACCAGATCGAAAGCCAGGTCGCGCTCCTCAAGAATACGGGAGGCCGCCTGGGCGGTTCCTGCACGGCGGCGGCATTCCTGAAGACCTTCGCCGGGGAGACGCCGTGGGCGCATCTCGACATCGCGTACACCGCCAGCCTGGAGAAGGAGCGGCCCGATCTCGCGCGCGGGGCCACCGGTTTTGGCGTGCGCACCCTTATCCGCCTTGTCGAGAATTGGAAGCCCGTGTAGCTTGAAAGCATGATCGAGGATCATCTGCGGCAGATCGAAGACCGGCTTCTCCATTCGCCCGATTTGACGGATGACCAGCGGGCGAAGCTCGCCGCCACCCTCGCGGAACTGCGCTCGGAGATCGCGGCGCTCGCGGAAACGCATTCCGAGAAGGCGCTGCACATCGCGCGCGCGGCGGGCGCCTCGGGTACGCTGAGCGAGGCGGCCGCCGGTCTGGAGACTTCCCATCCCGGTCTTGTGGCGGCGGTAAACCGGCTCGCGATCATCCTTTCGAACTCGGGCATTTGAAGACTCCAAACGCCTTGCGGGCCGGCGCGGCCGCGGCGCGGGCGAATCTGGTTCCGGGCCTGTTGATTCAGGCGTCCATGCTCGCCGTGCTGCTCGCGTATTACCGGTGGGGCGCCGCCAAGTCTTTCTTCGAAGCGGTCGAGGGGTGGAAATTGCGTTACGGCTACGGGTTTTCCCTCGCGGTCACGGCGTTTTCCGGGGCCGTCCTCCCGGAGATTCTCCGCATAGCGGTGTTCCAGCGCGGGGCGCCTTGCCGGAGGAACCTCGACAACCTCGTCTTCGGCGTCCCCTTCTGGGGTTTCATGGGCGTGTGCGTGGACGCTTTCTATCGCGGGCAGGCCCTCTGGTTCGGCGAAGGCGCCACGGCGGCCATCCTCATCAAGAAGATCATCGTCGACCAGTTCGTCTATACTCCGATCTGGGGGACGCCCGCCGTCGTCTGGGCGTACGAATGGAAAAAGCGATCCTACTCCTTTCATGACTTCGGCAGCCTGTTCGGGGCGCGCTTTTTCAAATCCGCCATGATCCCGGCGCAAATAGCGGGCTGGGCCGTCTGGATTCCCGGCGTGGCCATCGTCTATTCCCTGCCGCTGCCGCTCCAGATTCCGCTCTTCGCGCTCGCGGAAGCCTTCTGGTCGATGCTCATCGCCTACATGATGTCAGAGACCGCCCAACCGGCGCTCACGGGCTGCCCGGAAGCCGTATAGGATCGTGAAAAGGAGCAGCGGCAAAACGAGCGCGGGGAGCGAACGGCAGACATAGACCCACTGGTCGTCGCCGTTCTCGTAGTTGATGGTGACGTAGAGAGTCAGCACGCAGCCGGAGAGCAGGAGGGCCAGCTTCGCGGGAGACCCTTGCGGCTTCAGCGCCCCGAGCGCCACCGCCCAGAGAAGGTACCAGGGCCAGAATTGCGTCATGATGAGGTAGTAGGAAGCGAGCATCACCGCCGCCGACCACGTCAGGAAACGGTCGAAGTTTTTCGTCCGCCATGCCGCCAGCAGCCCGAACGCGGCGAAGAGCGCCCACGTCGTCGTATGGATAATGGCGTTGGCCCGCTGCACCGTCGGCCAATCCAGCAGCGTATCTTCCAGGTGAGCCACGTCGGGGTCGGAATCCATGCCGTCGGGGTCCGGGATTTCATCGACGGAGGGGTAGTAAACATACCCTTTCAAATGGGTGACCGGGTCGAAAACGCGCAGCCAGTCCGCGTCGAGATGCGGCGCGATGACGATCAGCTTCCGCGACTTCGGGAGCGTGGTGAGCGCCGCGGCCTTCTCGGAAGCGTCCGCGTGAAGGACATCCGCGGAGGTAACGGCCACCCAATAACTGCCGAACGTCACGGGCGCCTGGACCGAGGCGGGGTCTTCGCCGAGCAGGCGGCGGACGCCCGCGAGCAGCAGTTCGTGAAAGTTGTTCGAGTAGAACTGCGCGGACGCGGCGAAATGGGCCGCCGGCACGCCGGTGTTCGCGCGCCCCAGGGTCACGGCCGCCACGAATACCGCGCCCGCCGCGAGTCCGCCCCGCAGCAGAAACAGCCGGCGTTCCCGCCAGGTGCGGGCCTCCCGCAGCACCATCCACATATAAAGCGGCACGAGCGTTCCGGTGACGAACTTCACCAGGCCGGAAAGCATGATGGCCGCGGCGGCGCCCGCCTTGCGTCCGCGCACGTGCAGCGCCACGCCTAGCAGCAGCAGCGCCACCATCGTCGCGTCGTTGTGCCCGCTCAGTCCGCTCTCGATCAGGACGAGCGGATTCCACAGGAACATCGCCAGCCCCTGTGTCGCGCGTTCGGGCGCATGCCGCCGCAGCGCGCTCCAGGTGAACGCCGCGCCGGAAAGCGCCGCGCCGCAGCCGAGCATCCGGAACAGGAGCACCGTCAGGCCGATGCGCCCCCCGCCGATTTTGGCGACGCCCGCGGAGAGCAATGTCCAGAAAGGCCCGTAGACGGACGGGATGTACCGAAGGCGCAGAATCGCATAAAACGGATCCGAGCGGGGCGGCGGGACGTCAAGGTAAGGGCTCGACCCGTAGGCGGAGAAAACGCGGCCGTACATCGCGTAGGAAAGGACATCCGTGGAAAGCATGACCGGCGCGAAGAGGAACGAGAGGAGGAATGCCGCGCCCGCAGCGAAAAGGAGCGCTTGCAGCGCGAACGGCTGTCTCCCTCTCGCCAGCCGCAGAACGCAGCCGTAGGTGGTGAACAAGGCGACGCAGCAGCCGATGAACGGCGCGGGGGAGCCGCCGTCGAAGGCGTCGAGCATCTCGCGCGTGACGGGTTTTACCCAAGGGAAAACTTCGTGCGCGCGGCTCGGCTCCGAGGAGGCGAGGGGCCGGACGACGCACGGCAGCAGGAGATAGAGCGCCAGAGAAACCGCCGCGCAAAGCGCGACCGCGGCCATCCGCCTGGTGGGTGTCATAGGCAAAACGCGGATATCCTGCCTCGGCCCGCGGGCAACGCAAAGGAAAAGAGTCTCATTTCAGGTTTGCAAAAATGGCGCCGCGTATCCGACAATCCTTTCATCGTGACCCCAAATCCCCAGACAGTCGTCATCGAAAACGTGGAACCGCTCATCGACGGCGGGCGCCACCCCGTCAAACGGGCGGTCGACCAGGACCTCGTCGTCGAAGCGGATGTATTCAAGGACGGCCATGACACCGTCGCGGCCGTCCTGAAATGGAGAAAGGCAGGCGCGGAAAAGTGGCACGAGACGCCCATGACGCCGCTCATCAACGACCGCTGGCGCGGCGTCTGTTCCCTGTTCGAGAACGCCGTGCATGAATTTACCATCGAGGCCTGGGGCGACACCTTTAAATCGTGGCAGCACGAGTTTCATAAGAAATACGAGGGCGGCGTCAAGGACTTGAAAAGCGAGACGCTGGAAGGCTCCCAGCTCCTCCAGGCCGCGGCCGGGCGCGCCAAGGGGTCCCCCGACGCCGAACGGCTCCTGGATTTCGCGAAACGCCTCGCGGCGGCCTCGCCGAAGGAGGTTGACCAAATGAGCCGCTGGACGGAACTGGAAGTCCTCATGGAAAGCTGGCCGGACCGCTCCGCCACCACGGAATACAAACCGTATCCGCGCGTCACGGTGGATCGCGAGCGGGCGCTCTTTGCGGCATGGTATGAGTTTTTCCCGCGTTCCGCCGAAGGCAAGCCCGACAGCGGCTCGACCTTCCGCGATTGCCTGGGCCGCATCGACGACGCGAAGGCGATGGGGTTCGACGTGATCTATTTTCCGCCCATCCACCCCATCGGCATCACCAACCGCAAGGGGAGGAACAACTCCGTCAAGTCGCTTCCCGGCGAGCCGGGCGTCCCGTACGCCATCGGCGGCCCGGCGGGCGGGCACAAGGCCATCGAGCCGGAACTCGGCACATTCGAGGACTTCGCGTGGCTTCTCGGCGAGTTGAAAAAGCGCGACATGGAACTGGCGCTCGACTTCGCCATCAACTGCTCTCCCGATCATCCTTACGTCAAGGAGCACCCGGAGTGGTTCTTCAAGCGGCCCGACGGCACGATCAAATACGCCGAGAACCCGCCGAAGAAATACGAGGACGTTTACCCGCTGAACTTCCACAACGAGAACTGGCGCGCCTTGTGGGAGGAGATGGCGGACATCATCCTCTTCTGGTCCGAAAAAGGCGTCCGCATCTTCCGGGTCGACAATCCGCACACCAAGCCCGTGGCGTTCTGGGAATTCCTCATCGGGAAAGTGCAGGCCAAATATCCCGACACCATCTTCCTCTCCGAAGCGTTCACCCGCCCGAAGATGATGAGGTCGCTGGCGAAAGTCGGCTTCACCCAGTCGTACACCTACTTCACGTGGCGGAACACGAAGGAGGAACTCACCAAGTACTTCACCGAGTTGACGACCACGCAGATGAAGGAGTATTTCCGTGCCAACCTCTGGCCCAACACGCCCGACATCCTGCCGCCGTTTCTCCAGCAGGGGGGGCGGCCCGCGTTCCTTATCCGCGCGACGCTCGCAGCCACTCTCTCTCCCGTGTACGGCATCTACAGCGGCTTCGAGTTGTGCGAAAACGCCGCCTTGCCCGAGCGCGAGGAATACGCCGATTCGGAAAAATACCAGTTCAAGGGCCGCGATTGGAACGCCCCGGGGAACATCAAGGACTTCATCACGCGCCTGAACCGCATACGGAAAGAAAACCGCGCGCTGCACCAATACGACAACCTGCGCTTCTACGAGGCGGAGAGCGACGCCATCCTCTTCTACGGGAAGATGACCGAGTCGCGGGAGAACATCATCCTCGTCGTCGTGAATCTCGATCCGTTCCGCCAGCGCGACGCCTACATCCACGTGCCGCTGAAGGATTTCGGCTTCCTGGAAGGCGATACGTACCAGGTGCACGATCTCCTCTGGGACGAGCGCTACCTCTGGCACGGCGAGAAGAATTTCGTCATCCTGGATCCGCACAAGAGGCCCGCGCACATTTTCCGCATCCGGCGCTGGGTCAGCCGCGAGCAGGATTTCGACTACTTCCTGTAGTGTGCCCGATCTTTTTGAAACGGCCCCGCGCGTTCTCTCCGTCACCGAACTGACTCACGCCGTTCGCGGCCTGCTGGAAACAGGCATCGGCGGCGTCTGGGTGGAAGGCGAGGTTTGCAACCACCGCCGCCAGGCTTCCGGCCACCAGTATTTCAATCTGAAGGACGACAAATGCGTGCTCGCGTGCGTCCTTTTTCACCGGCCATACCTGCGGCTGCGGCAGGCGCAGCTTTCCGACGGGATGCTCGTCCACGTCCGCGGCGAGTTGACCGTCTATGAAGCGCGCGGGCAGTACCAGCTCAATGTAAGCCTCGTCCAGGCGGCGGGCGCGGGCATGCTCCAGGCGAAGTTCGAGGCCCTGAAAAAGAAGCTCGCCGCCGAGGGCCTCTTCGACCCCGCCCGCAAAAAGCCGCTCCCGAAATTTCCGCGCGTCATCGGCGTCATCACATCGCCCAGCGGCGCGGCCCTCCGCGACATGCTGACCATCCTGCAAAGGCGCGCGCCCTGGCTGCGCGTCGTCATCCATCCCGTGAAGGTGCAGGGCGAAGGCGCCGCCGGGGAGATCGCCGCGGCCGTGGATGAGTTCCAGCTCGCCGGCGTCTTGCCGGAGGTCGACATCCTCGTCGTCTGCCGCGGCGGCGGCAGCGCGGAAGACCTGTGGCAGTTCAACGAGGAAATCCTGGCGCGGGCCATTTACCGTTCGGCGATCCCGGTCGTTTCCGCCGTGGGGCACGAGATAGACTTCACCATCTGCGATTTCGTCGCCGATCTCCGCGCGCCGACGCCCAGCGCCGCCGCCGAGCTTGTCGCGCCCGACGGCGCGGAACTGGAAAAGCGGTTCCTCCAGATCGCCCTCCAGTTGCAAAGGAAGGCCTCCTCGCGGCTCGAGGAGGGGAGAGCGCGCCTGGCGTCCGCGGCGCGCGCGATCCGCGAACCGCGCATCGACGAACGCTGGCAGCGCGCCGACCTCGCCTCCGAAGCGCTCCGGCGCGCGGCGAAGGCGCGTCTCGCCGAACTCAAACAGCAAGTCCTCTCCGCGCGGGCCGCGATGGGACGCCATCGCCCGGACCAGATCGCCCGGCTTCGGCGCCAACAACTCGCCGAACTGGGCAGGCAAATTCGCGGTTGCTTTCGCGAACAACTGGAATCCCGCAAGACGCGTCTCCTCCATTGCGAAGGCCTGCTGCGCGTCCTCGCCCCGCAAGCCACGCTGGAGCGGGGTTTCAGCATCACCACGAACGCGGCGGGCGAGATCATCCATTCCGTCCGCCAAGCCGAACCCGGCGCGGAAATATTCACCCGCGTCCGCGACGGAGCGTTCGCATCCCGGATCGAGGAATGACCGACCCCGTGCAACTGCTGGCGGCCGGCGAAGTCGTCGCCTTGCCGACCGAGACGGTGTACGGCCTCGCCGCCGACGCCACGCGCGCCGATGCGGTCGTCAAGATATTCGAGATGAAAGAGCGTCCGTTTTTTGACCCGCTCATCGTCCACCTGCCCGGGATGGATTGGCTGGAGCGGGTCGCCGCGATTCCGCCCGGAGACAGGGAACTCTTCGACGCATTAAGCGGGCGGTTCTGGCCGGGGCCGCTGACATTCGTGCTGCCGCGCCGCGCGATCATCCCGGACATCGTCGCGGCGGGACTTCCGACCGTGGCCGTCCGCCGGAGCGCGCATCCCGTCTTTCGCGAGATCATCGAGAGATTCGGCAAGCCGCTGGCGGCGCCGAGCGCGAACAGGTTTGGCAGGATCAGCCCCACCTCGCGCGAGGATGTGTTGGCGGAGCTGGGCGACCGTCTCCATGTCGTGGATGGCGGTCGGACGGAGCACGGCCTGGAATCGACCATCGTGCAAATCGGCGGCGGGCGCATTTCTTTGTTGAGAGCGGGGCCGGTCACTAAGGAAATGCTGGCGGAGTTCGCGCCGGCAGCCGCCGCGCGCGCGAACGAACTGCCCGCCGCGCCCGGGATGTTGAAGAGCCATTACGCCCCGCGGACGCCGTTGCGGTTTGCCGCGGATGTCCGGGAGATCCCGCCGCGTTGCGGCCTGCTCGCGTGGCGGTCTCGCGAAACGGACGGGCCGTTCGCGCGCGTCGAATTTCTCAGCGAGAAACAGGATTTGCGCGAAGGGGCGGCGCGGCTCTTCGCGGCGATGCGACGGCTGGACGAAGCGGGCCTCGACCTGATCGTCGCCGAGGAAGTGCCGGAGACCGGCGTCGGCGCGGCCATCATGGAACGGCTGCGGAAGGCCGCGGCTACTCGTGATCCCTGAATTCTTCGAGGAGCGCGGCCAGTTTGTCCAGCGCCTGTTCGGCGTCCGGCCCGTCGGCTTCGAGTATGATCGTCGAGCCGCAATCGAGATTCGCGCTCAGGACTTCGAGGATGCTCGTCGCCGAATAGCTCTCCCCATCCTTCCGCAGGGTGATGACGGATTTGAAGACGCGCGCGCTGCGGACGAACTCCGAGGCGGGCCTGGCGTGCAATCCCAGCTTGTTCAATATCCTCAATTCGCGCTCCATGGCCGCAACAAGATAGCCGCCGCCTCCGAATTATGAAGCAATTTCCCAATTTCTCGGGCACCCTTTTGGAACCGTCGTGAATAGCGATGCTCCAACTGCTGTCGTGACCGGAAATCTCGAGTCGGGCAGGAGGACTGTCTTCGCCGGGATGCTGGCGAACGTCGGCCTGGCCGCCGCCAAGATCACCGCGGGCGTCCTCGGAAATTCCTACGTCCTGATCGCGGACGGCATCGAGTCCACGCTGGATATAACGGGTTCGCTCGTCATCTGGGCCGGGCTGAAGCTGGCGGCCAAACCGCCGGATGAAAGCCACCCGTACGGCCACGGGAAAGCGGAGCCGATAGCGGCCATCGTGGTTTCGCTCGCGGTCATCGGCGCGGCGATCGGCCTCGCCTTCCTGAGCGTCCGCAAGATTTCCGAGCCGCGCCCCCAGCCCGCCTATTTCACCCTGCCCATCCTCGTCGTCGTCATCCTCGCGAAGGAACTCCTGTACCGCTACGTCGTGCGCAAAGGGGAGAGAACCCAAAGCACCGCGTTGAAGGCCGACGCATGGCATCACCGCGGGGATGCGCTCACTTCCGGCGCGGCGTTCATCGGCATATCCATCGCGCTCCTCGGCGGCCCGAAATACGCAAATGCGGACGACTGGGCGGCGCTCTTCGCGTGCGCCCTCATCGCCTTCAACGGGTGTAGGACGCTCGCCCCCGCGTTATGGGAGGTGATGGATACCGCGCCCCCGGGCAACATGGACGATAGCGTCCGCCAGGTCGCAGCAGCCGTTCCCGGCGTGGTCGAGATCGACCAATGCCGGATTCGAAAAATGGGCGTCGCGTTTTACGTCGACCTCCACGCGAAAGTCGACGCCGACATCACCGTGCGCGAAGGCCACCGCATCGCCCACAGCGTCAAGGACGCCCTGCGGCGCTCGAACCCCTCCATCGTCGACGTGCTCGTTCACATCGAACCGGCGGGGAAGGATTGACGCTTCGCCCCCCTCGCACATTGTGTTCGCCGGGGGTTTCCGTTTCATTCGCTCGGTGCAACATTAGGCGAATATGAAGAGCCCGCTTGAAAAGATCGCCCGCATCCGGGAAGCGTTCCCGGCGCAAGGGCTTTTTGCGGAGAAGGAATGGCTCCTTTCCCCCGAGGCGTTTTCAGTCGAGGCGGCGCTTGCCGAAGACCTGGAGAAACTCGGGCACAGGCTGAATCTATTCAATCGCGCCTGCAACCAGCTCTACCAGCTCAGCGCGCAAGGCAGGCAGCCGCGCTGGGTCGCGGAGTATCTCGACCGGGGGAAACCGCCTGAACTGGTCGAGTTCGCGCGACAAAAGGGATTGCGCAACGAGGTTCCGCGCGTCATCCGCCCGGACATCATCCTGACGGAGACCGGCTTCACCGTCGCGGAGATCGATTCCGTGCCGGGGGGCATCGGGCTCACGGCGTGGCTGAACCGGACGTATGCCGATCTCGGCGCGCCGGTCATCGGAGGACGCGACGGAATGCTCGAGGGGTTCCGCGCGATCCTGCCCGGGGGCGGGGATATCGTGATCTCCGAGGAGGCCGCGACCTATCGCCCGGAGATGGAGTGGCTGGCCGCGGAGGCGGGGTTTCGCGTGCTGGATACGTCGCCCCGTTCCGACTACCGGAAAAACGTCTATCGGTTCTTTGAGCTGTTCGACCTTCCGAATATCGCCTGCGCGCCGTCGCTCATGGATGCCGTCGCGCGCGGCGCTCTATCGGTCACGCCGCCATTCAAACCTTACATCGAGGAAAAGATGTGGTTCGCCCTTTTCTGGATGCGCCCGCTCCAGGAATTCTGGCGGCGGGAGCTGGGCGAGCGCCATTGGCTGAAACTGCGGGAGGTCATTCCGTACAGCTGGGTTGTCGATCCCGCGCCTTTGCCGCAACACGCCGTCATCCCGCGGCTGGAAATCAACCGCTGGGAAGAACTGGGGGATTTCAGCCAGAAACACCGCGAGTTGCTTTTGAAAATAAGCGGCTTCTCGGAACTCGCCTGGGGCAGCCGCGGCCTCCTTTTCGGGCAGGACATGCCGCACGGCGAATGGAAGGCGGCGGTCGCGCGCGCCGTGGCGGAGTTTGAGCGCCATCCGTACATCCTTCAGCAGTTTCATAAGGGAAAGCTCGTGCGGCAGCCGTTCCTGGACGGCGACGCGATAAAGGTTCTGCACGGGCGGGTTCGCTTGTGCCCGTACTATTTCGTCATCGAGGACAAAGCGCGGCTGAAAGGCGCGCTTGCGACGGTCTGCCCGGCGGACAAGAAATTTCTTCATGGAATGAAGAACGCAATCCTCGTCCCGACTCAAATAGCCGAGTGATTCAGCGCGGCGGTGGAATGGCCGTCGTGCGTCCAGCGGAGATGTTTGCGGATCGCCTCGGTCACGAAGCGTTTCGCTTCAGGGATCGCCTCATCGAGCGGCAGCCCTTTGGCCGCGCCGGCGGTGATCGCGGCGGAATAGGCGCAGCCGGTTCCATGCGTGCGCACGTTTTCAACAAACGGCGCGGAGAATTCGGCGACCCTGCCATCGTGAAATAGAAGGTCTTTCGCCGCGCCGCCGCGCAGATGTCCGCCCTTCAGGAGGAACGCGGTTCCAAACCGCTTCGCCAATTCCTCGACCGCTTCGCGCATCCCGGCTTCGGTGGAAACCGGACGCCCGAGGAGCGTTCCCGCTTCATCCATATTGGGGGTTACGAGACTGGCCATGGGGAACAGGCGTTCTTTGTAAATGATGACGGCGTCCTCCTTCAAAAGCGGTTTCCCGCTGGTGGCGACCATGACGGGATCGACAACGAGGAATGGCCGCGGGCCGGCAAGGGCGTCGCAAACCGCTTCCATTATTTCCCGGGAGTGGAGAAGCCCCGTCTTCACCGCCGCGACGGGGAAGAACTCGAAGGAAAGCCGTATCTGCTCGGCGACGACGGACGGATCGACGCCCTGGATCATGCTGACCCGCGCGGGGACCTCCGCCACGACGCACGAAATCGCCGTCAGCCCATAAACGCCGAGCGCGGCGAACGTCTTCAAATCCGCCTGGGCGCCCGCGCCCGCGCTGTTATCCGAGCCAGCGATTGTCAGTGCGACCGGTATCATGATGCAGCCGAAAAGGTGCTCGCATTCGATGACCAGCGAAAGTATAAACGAATCATGCGAAAATCGAAATGGCTCCCGGTCGCGGCGTCCCTCCTTCTCCTGGCGGGAGGCATGGCCCTGACGGGGTGCAACAACAGCAACGCGCCCGCGGTGTTGCAGGAATCGCGCGTCTCGCTTGCGAACTATAACAAGGTGAGCCTCGGCATGAGCAAGAACCAGGTCGAAACCATCCTCGGCCCGCCGTCCACCGCGGATACGAAGGACATGGTCATCTTCAAGAAAACGACCTATCGCTACGAGGACGGGCAGAAGTTCATCCTGCTCACTTTCAAGAACGACGAGCTGGACAGCAAGGACAGCAACCTCTCCGCGCAATAAGTTCGATGCGCGCGCTCCTGGCACTGGAGGACGGCAGATGCTTCGGTGGGGAATCCTTCGGAGCGTCTGGGACGACGTTTGGCGAGGTCTGTTTCAACACGGCGATGACCGGTTACCAGGAAGTGCTCACGGACCCATCCTACAAGGGGCAGATCGTCGCGATGACCTACCCGCTCATCGGCAACTATGGCGTAAACGCCTCCGATGAGGAGAGCGGCAGGCCGCACGTGCAGGGATTCGTCATCGAGGAGTTGAGCGGCATACCGAGCAGTTGGCGCTCCGAGATGACGCTGGACGCCTATCTGAAGCGGTGGAACATCCTCGGGATCGAAGGGATCGATACGCGCGCCCTGACCCGCCATTTGCGCGAGAAGGGTGCGATGAAGGGAATCTTGACCACGGAGGACATAACCTCGGACGCGGCGGCGCGCCAGGCGGCGGAAGCAAAGGGAGTCATCGGGATGGATTACGTCCGGGACGTGACGACCGCGAAGCCGTACGAGTGGGACGCGGAGGGGAAGACGAGCAGCGCCTGGACGACGGAAAGCGCCGCCGAAACCCTTGGCCCCCCCCGTTATGACATCGTCGCCTACGACTATGGCATAAAGCGCAACATCCTCCGAAACCTGCGTCGGAACGGCTTCAAGGTGCGCGTCGTTCCCGCGGGCGCTTCCGCGAAGGATGTTCTCGCCATGAACCCGGACGGCGTCTTTCTTTCCAACGGCCCGGGAGATCCCGCGGCGCTCGGTTATATCCACAAGGAACTCGGCGAACTCATCGGGAAGAAGCCGATCTTCGGCATTTGCCTGGGGCATCAACTGCTCGGCTACGCCTATGGCGGGCGCACCTTCAAACTGAAGTTCGGGCACCACGGAGGCAACCAGCCCGTGAAGGATCTGAAGAGCGGGCGCGTCGCAATCACCGCGCAGAACCACGGGTTCGCGGTCGACCCGGACTCGCTCCCCTCCAACGTCGAAGTCACGCACATCAATCTGAACGACCAGACCGTCGAGGGAATGAGGCACCGCGAACACCCGATATTCAGCGTCCAATACCACCCCGAGGCCGCGCCCGGCCCGCACGACGCCGAATACTTCTTCTCCCAATTCGCCAAATTGATTGATGAAGCGGCCTGAAGCCGGTATCCTTCCTTCATGCCAAAGCTTGAGATAACCATCCCGGAACTCGGCGAGGTATCGCACGAATTGCTCGATGAAACCATAACCCTTGGGCGTTTGTCGGATAACGGCATCCAGATCGAGCATCCTTCCGTCTCAAGCCGCCATGGAGAGTTCACGCTGGAAGGAAAAAATTACCGGTTCAAAGACCTCGGTTCCACCAATGGAACGTTCGTGAACGGAGAACAGGTGGAGGAAACGCTATTGAAAAAATCCTGCGCCATCCGGTTCGGACAAATCGAAGGCTTCTATATCTCCGATGAGAATGAACCCACGATGCCGCTGCCGGAGCAGGAAGAAGCGCTGGTGCCGATTGCCGCATCCAGCCGGCGGCCCCAGAGTTTCTCGAACGCCTCCCCCTTTAAGGCCAGCAAGAAAAAGAAGCCGCCGCTCGTCGTCGGCATCTATTCGTTTGCCGGGTTTGCAATCGCCGTCTTCGCCGCGGCGGTCTTCATGATTCTCCGGCTGCAACCGCCGGGCTAGCAGTTCATTTTTGCCCGCTCTTGGTTGTTGCCTCCCGCTCCAGGCGGCTGGCACAGCCGCCTCTACAACGGCACGCTTTAGACTAAGGCTCTTCCAGGGCGGTGTGGATTTCGATGAACTGGAGGATGTCGTGCCGGGTCACGATGCCCACGAGTTTCTCTCCTTCCACAACGGCCAGGCGGCTTTCCCCGGGAGTCAGGAGACGCCGCATCGCGTTGCCGGCGGGTTCGCCGGCGGAGATGAAGAGCTTCTCCGAGTTGTTCGCGGCCACGAGATCGCCCGCGGAGGTGTAGGGCCACTTCTCCGTTGGCAATGTCTTCAGGAACTCCAGGCGGAGCAATCCGCGAAATGCGCCCGCGTCGTCGCACACGGGGAAGGCGACGTGGTGCCGGGCGAGGAAATACTCATCGACCGCCAGGCTGACGGGAAGCGCGGCGGGGATTGACGCCGGATTCGCCGACATGATGTCCCTGACCCGGATGCCCGCGAGGACTGCCCGGTTCACCGCCTGCAGATAGCCGCTCTCCGCGGCGCTCCGCAGGAAGATGCCGATGAGCAGATAGACAAACGCATCCCAGCGCCCCTGGGTCAGGGAAATGATCCCGACCGCCATGAGGCACCAGCTAAAGGCGACCCCGAACCGCGAGGCGACATACGTCGCCCGGCGCAGATTCCCCGTCCTGGCCCAGAGAAGGGCGCGCAGCACCCGCCCGCCGTCCAGGGGGTAGCCCGGGATCGCATTGAAAAGAAGCAGCGCCGCGTTTATCTCGGCCAGCCACAGGAACATCATCTTCCCCGCCGGAAACCCCTGGCACGCCCACGCCGCGAGCGCGAACACGCCGACCAGGCAGGCGGACACCGCAGGACCCGCCGCGGCGATCTTCAGTTCCGCGCGCGCGTCGTCCGGTTCGCGCGAGATCTCGGCTAGGCCGCCGATGAACATCAGCGTGATCCTGGGCACCCGGATGCCGCAGCGCTGGCTTACGAGGCTGTGCCCCAGTTCGTGAAGCAGGAGGCTGGCGAAAAAAAGAAGCGCCGCCGCCGCTCCCAGCACGACGTAAAACAAGCGCCCGTGGCCGGGCACGCTTTCCGGGAAGACCCTGGCCGCCAGTTGGAAGATGATGATGGCCGCGATGACGAACCAGCTATAGTCCAGGTAGAACCGGATGCCGAAAATGCGCCCGATATACAAACCGCGCGTAGAACTCCTGTCATTCATTCAAGGTGGTTCCGGGGAGTGGAGGGACATACATCTTGTCGAGTGATACGGCGGGTCTGGCGGCATCGAGAAGGGAGGCTTCGGCGGCGGGCTCTCCGGCGAGAACGGCGTGCCTGCGGCTGAGCGGCCCGATAATGAACGTCCCGCCCTTGCACTGGAGGAACAGGAAGGGGTCCAGCGGGTTGGGGTTCTCGAAATAGACCGCTCCCGTCTCGATGGCCGGCTCCTTGGGCGGAGCGGACGCCACCGAAGCGATTCCAAGCCGGCCTGTCAGCACGGGCGCGGACGCCGGGCCGGTGAGTTGAAGGTCGAAGGTCGCGCTGCCGGAGGCGTCGAGCATTTTGAACGGCGCCGAGCCGAGGCAGGAAATCTGGAGACGGCCCGCGGGGCCGAAGGAAAGAGCCGCCGGCTGGACGAGCGGTTTATCCGGCGAAAGGAGCGCGGCCAGATCGAGGCGGCTCTCCCAATCCACGCGAAGGATGCGGGAGAACCCCGAGACGCGGAGAGAGTCAAACGGGCCTTCCACCTTTAGGTCGACATCCGTGGTGACGTGGAAAAGGGGATTCGGATTCGCGCTGACGGCCCTGCCCCGCACGGCGATCTCCAGTCTCGTGTCGCCCACGCCTTTCCAATCGATGCGGCCATCGGCGTTCAGCGCGCCGGAGGAAATAATGGGCGAGTCGAGGCGCGCGGCGAGCTTCTGAACGGCTGCGTCACGGCCTTGCAGCGCGATATTGGCGTCGATGTTGCTGAACGAGGCGGCTTCGCCCTTTCGCAAGCGGACCCCCCCGGTGGCCGTAAGGTCGGAGAGCGATCCCGAGGCGGCCAGTTGCTTTATCTCGACTTCCCCCTTTATCGGGAAATCATGGCCCGTGAGGAGGGCGACATCGTGCAGGCGCAGTCCGTCGGCGTTGACGTTGACCTTCAAGGGGCCTTTGAAGTCGATCACTTCCGCCCAAGGCCGCGCCTGCCACAGGTTCCAGACGCTCACCGGAAGCACGGCGTCGCCGTCCAGCCAGACGTCTCCCTTATGCCGCACCTTCATCGCCTGCAACGTCACCGTCGAGGGCGAGGCGGCCACCTTTGCGTCGAAAGAGGTCTCCGCGTCGGCGACGGAGAAGCGGGAAAAGAAGATGTTCTCCGGCGCGTAAGTCCCTTCGACATTGGCGTCCAGGGGATGGAACTTCGGGTCGTTCCCCGCCAGGGGGCGGAGGTTTTTCAACTGGGCGCGGAAGGCGCCGGAATGGGCTTTCGCGGTGCCGTCGCCCGACCAGTCCAGGAAGAGGCCGCCCGCGAAGGGTTGCGGAGCCACCGGGCGAACGAAGAACGCGGAGTAGAGGGAGAGGTCCGCCACGGAGGCGTTGAGCTGGCCCCAGTAACGTTTTTCGCCCAGGATGTTCACCACCCCCTTGCCGCGCAGGAAGTCGTTCTTGTGCGAGAACTCGATGCTGGAGAAGTTCAGCTCGTTGCCGTTGAGCTTGATCTCCGCCTTCAGGACATCCAGCGGCGCGGAGCCGTAGGAAAGGCGCCTCCCGGCCACCGTCAACTCGCCGTCGAACGACTCGTTGCGCCCCTTGACCGAGCCGTCGATCGTCATCTGCCCCGCGCTCTCTTCAAAGCCGGGGCCGAACAAGGCGGAAAGCTCCGTCAGGTTGTCGATCTTGGCCGAGATGTCGAAGTCGAACTGCGACCGCCACCATTCCCGGCCCGCGGGGGGGATTGCTATCTCGCCCTTCAACGTCAGTTCATTGTGCGATTGCTGGAGGCGGCATTCCGGTATGCGAAGCTGGCGATTGTACATCGTGGCGCCGGCGACGAGCGAGTTCCACCGGCGTTTACCCCAGAGGAAATCGGTCGCCTCCAGCCATACCCATATCGTCGCCTTGTCGATCTCCCGGGGCGAGCCGCGGAAGGTGAATTTGCCCTCCTTGATGACGCCGCCCGCCGGTTCCCTCGACTCGACGAAGCGGGCCACGTCCTCCAGGGAAATCTGCGAAAACGAACCGGACGCCTCGAAATTCACCCGCCCGTTGGAAGGCGCCAGGAGGACGTCCCCGCGGATCATCCCTCCAAAGGCCGAGACGCTGAACCCGACGACCGTCTTGCCCATTGGCAGCCCGCCGAGATCGGCGGAGAGGGCGTCGATCCGCACCCCGTCCTCCAGCTTCAACGCGCCAAGGGAGAGTCTCGAGCCGTGGAGCGCGGTCGTCCCTCTTACGCCGGAGAACGTCTTGACCAGCCATGGTTCGCGAAGATCGATCCTCTCGATCTCCACGACGCCCGGCGCGACCTCGCTCGCCGTAAAGCGGACGTTCGTGAAGGCGGTCTCCGAGTCCCCCATCCGCACCGAGAGCGTCGCCCGTGAGACATCGAGGTTTTCGGGCATCAGCGCGGCCAGCCAGCGGCCCGTCTCCCTCCGTTCCTCCGCGCGCAAGGCGGCCGGGTTTTCGCTTCCCGGCTGGAGGGGGATGTCGATCTCGGCATTGACGCCGTCCGCCGTCATCCGGTTGATGAACGCCGACCCGCGCGCCACATCCCACCACTTCACGACCGCTTCCAGCCGGGAAAACGCCAGCCGCAGCTTCGTTCCCACCGGAGTTTTCGAAACGAGCGTGACGTCGTGGAGCGAAACCGGCTCAAGGATGCTTCCCGTCATCCCCCCGATTTCCAGGCTGGCGCCGCGGGCCCTCGCCTCAAACAGGAGAACCTGCCGCACGCAGAAGAGAAATACCGGCGGATGGAACAGGCAGAAAAGCAATGCCGCGGCCGGCAGGAGGAGAAGCCAGCGGAGAGGGAATCTCCGCCGCCGGGGAAGTGTGGTCGAAGCGTGCAAAGTGGGAACGCCCATCCTAGAACCGCCCGGCATGGGTATTCAACCCTCCTTTGGCCTCGGGGAAGAGGGAAAGCTGTTCCCCGCCCGGCGCCCGGAAAGCGGCGGTGGAAAGCCCGGTGCGCCTCCTCGCCAGCCCGGCCTTGCGAAGCGAGACCTCGAACAACGCCCCCATCTGCTCCGCGAAAAAACCTTCGCCGCGCATCCGCGAGCCGAAACGGGGGTCGTTCAGCTTCCCTCCGCGCATCGCCCGTATCCTTCCCAGCACCTTCTCCTTCTTCTCCGGGAAATAACGCTCCAGCCACGCCTCAAAGAGAGGCGCGACCGCCCACGGCAGCCGCAACGGGACATAACCGGCGCCTTGCGCCCCCGCGCGCGCGGCAGCCGAAAGCAAGGCGGGCATTTCATGATCCGTCAGGCCGGGGATGACCGGCGCCATCAAAACATGAACGGGAATGCCCGCTTGCGTCAGTTCTTCCACCGCTGCGAGGCGGCGGGCGGGAGGCGAAGCGCGAGGCTCCAGCCGTTTCGCGAGTTCGGCGTCCAGCGTCGTCACCGACACCGCCACCGAGGCCGCTTCGCTTTCCGCCAGGAGGCGCAGAAGGTCGATGTCCCGCGTCACGAGATGATTCTTCGTGATGATCCCGACCGGGTTCCGGAACTCCGCCAGCACTTCGAGACAGCGGCGCGTCAGGCCGAGACGGCGTTCCGCGGGCTGGTAGCAATCGGTCACGGTGCTCATGGCCAGCGCCTGCGGCTTCCAACGGCCCGAGGAAAGCTCCGCGCGCAGCAACTCCGGCGCGTTTTCCTTCACCACGATCTTCGTCTCGAAATCCAGCCCGGCGGAAAAGCCGAGATATTCGTGCGTCGGGCGGGCGAAGCAGTACGCGCAGCCGTGTTCGCAGCCGCGGTACGGGTTCAGGCTGAACGCGAAGCCCACGTCCGGGCTGTCGTTGCGGGTGATGATCGAGCGGCTGTCATCCCGCAGGAACTGCGTGCGCGGCCCGGCTTCCTCCCGCTCGCAATCCGGGTCGTCGACGTATTCCAGCTTCTCGAAGCGGTTCTTCGGGTTGCCCGCCGCGCCCCGGCCATCCCGCCCTACCGCTTCCACTTTATCCCGCAGCCCACGCTCGGTTTTTGATCCGCGGAAACCGGTTTGCCCGCCAGCACGGCGTCTATCGCGGCCCGCAGATCGGCGCCCGTGGCCTGCCCCTTGTTCGGGCGGCTGTCATCCAACTGCCCCCGGTAAACCAGCCGCTGCGCGCCGTCGAAAAGAAAGAAGTCCGGCGTGCAAGCCGCGTCGTAAGCCCTTGCCGCGTCCTGGCTTTCATCGTAGCAGAGCGGGAAGGCGAACCCCGCTTCGCGAGCCATCTCCGCGAGCGGGCCGGGCGCGTCGTCGGGGTAGTTGGAGGCGTCGTTGGAACTGATCGCCACGACGCCCAGCCCCTTGCCGCCATAGTCTTTCCCGAGCCGCGCAAGCTCCGCCCGCACATGCACGACGTAGGGGCAATGGCGGCAGATGAACATCACCAGCAGCGCCTTCCCATCCGCGAAATCCTCCAGGGAGACCGTCCGTCCCGACACTACGTCCGGCAAGCGGAAGGAAGGGGCTTTGGTTCCGAGGGGAAGCATGCTGGAAGAGAGGGCCATGGGGGAACACTAAGCGCCCGCGTGGGAAAATTCAATCCGCGCTTGATCGTCCCTTTGACCGAGCGCGGTCAGGTCTCCATGCCTGCTTCCTTCCGAAGGCAACTCCGCTTAAAACCGGGACAACCTCTCAGGTGGGAAAGGATTTCCGACGACGAATGCCGCATCCGCGTCATACGCCGGCGCGAGACCAAAACCGCGAAGTCCATGCGCGGCTTTATGAAGCAGTTCCAGGAGGCTTCCAGATTGCCCGCGAACACCGCCGGCTGGATGAAGCTCCTGCGCGACGGGGAAGGCGGATAAAATGGCGTGGGTTGTCGACACCTGCCTGCTCCTGAGCAGGAAGGCAGGCGGCCCTTGATCCCGGGGCTACTCCTGGCCTTTCTGCGTCCAGGCGTAGGTTCCGCCGGGCTTTTGGGTTTCTATCCATTCGCCGTTGAAGGCGCTGTGGACGGCGGTCGCGGCTTGCTGTTTCTGCACGTCGGCAAGGGAGATTTTTTGAACCTTCGCCATATTTTCCATGAGCGCCTGGCGGTCTTTGTTTTCCGCCGCGATGGTTTCGCGCACATAGTCGCCATACTCCCCGGCGACGGGGTTGCGCACTTCTAGCAGGCCGAGATGGTTCTCGCCGATGAGCCGCGAGTTTTTCAGCGGTTGCAGTTCGCCCAGCCGCATACGGCGGCGATCCTGGATGTCTTCCGGCGTTTCGACGTCCGGCGCGGCGGGTTTCTTTTCAACAAGGGGCTGGCCGTGCTGATAGACGTCCAGTTTCATGTTGATGTTTACCTTGATGGGTTGGGGCGTGGCGATGCTTACCGGGGGCAGGGCGCAGCCGCCCAAAAGGACGGCGCCTGCCACGGCGGCGCGGATGAACAGGATGGTTGTTTTTCGCTCCAAGGTCAGTCTCCGGCAGGCGGGTTCTCTTTTTTAGGATGGAGAACGGCTTCCATCTTGCGGGAGCCGGTGGCGCCTTCAAGGGCGAGTTTTATATCGCCTTGGTCGCTGGCAAACCAGAAGGAACCTTCTCCCGCGTCGTAAGCGAAGTCTCGCAATGTTTCCAGGCCGATGCGGGTGAGGCTGGTCTTGAATGCCGACCACCCGGGAGGCAACTGGGCGAGGAGGTCGTCGGTTTTGGTTATCTTGAGCTTGCCGGGTTTGCGCATGGAGAAGCTGCCTTTCATGCGCTCGATGACGTGGTTCTGCCCGTTCACCTCGAGCTTGAAATCGGCGGGGCCGGTCATGCGGAAGGACTGGGGAGCGAGCGCATCCGTCACGCCGCGGAGATTGACTTTCGTGCCGGAGAGCCACCCCGTCCACGGCGAGTCGGGTTGCGTGAAGAAGCTGAACCCTCCGCTGACGTAACCGCCGTAGGCCGCGCCGCCCACTTCTCCGTAGATGCCTTGCTTGTCATAGGTGACGGAGACGAAGGAAGCGCCCGCGGCGAATCGCTGCCAGCGCACCCCTCCGACCTGAAGGGTGTGGACGAGGTTGTCCTGATGCGCTTCCGCGGGCAGGCCGAACTCTATTTTTCCCGAGAGGTTTTTCAGGGTTAGCTGGTAGGAGGGGAATTCGTAGTTCCCTTCCTGGATGTCCAGCTTGAGTTTCAACTGGAGGTCGTCGAGGTTGTCGAAGTCGACGTTCCGCGCCCTCCACGAAAAGCTGAGCGGCAGGGTCGCCCGGCTTTTCCCGCCGTTGGCTATGATGATCTGGCCGAAGTCGGCGCCCACGTTTTTCACGATCCAGTGCAGACCGGGCGCCGCGCCGGAAGGCCGGGAGTGCTGTTCCTTGAGGGTGTCGGCATACCAGAAGAGGTCTTCGCCGACGAAGATTTGCGGGTTGAGGATGCTTACGTCCTGGATTTCGCCGCGGAGAAGCGCGGCGAGGGAGAAGCGAACGAACACCGTTTTCAGGTCGAGGACGGGAACGAAGGCGTCCAGGGGCGAGCGGATGACGATGTTGGACAGCTCGACGCTCTGGAGTTCCTGGCTGGCGAAGGCCGTGTCCGCCGACAACGCGACGCCGGTCAGATGCGTCTTTACGTTGAGCGTAAGGGTGGGAACGCCGGGGCCGATCTCCGGCACGACGATGCTGCCGCTTTCGAGCGAGAGGTCGAGCACCTTCCAGGGCCGCGGCGGCGGATTGTTCCGGGTATCCGGCGCCGCGGCGAAGGAACGGAGGCCGCGCCCGGCGCTGACCCAGAGCCCGGTGGCGTCCAGGCTTGCCACCTCGTTCCGGCCCAGTCCGGCCAGGGAGAAGCCGATTGCCGCCGAATCCAGAATCAGGATCGGGTGCAGGGGATCGGAGGCGGGAGCCGCGCGGATGTCCCAAAGCTGGGCGGTATGGATCTTCTCGCCGGCGAGGGCGAAGTCGGAGGCGTCCATCGCGAATTTCGCCGAGGCGTTGGGCGCGGACGGGCCTATGCCTTCCGTGAAAACCTCGCCGTTGTTTATCGTGAGCCGGCCCGCCTGCCAGCCCAACGGCGAGGAAGGCGCGCCCGATGACGCTGGAACCGCCGCCAGCAGGGCGGGCCGCAAATGGATGGAGGGCGAGTCGAGGATGACTTCCTGGAGCCGTTGTTGCGCCAGTTGGTCCGGCGTGAAGAGGACGGTGAGCGCCTTCGCCTCCGCGAGCGTCTCCGGTTCGTCCGCGCGGCTCGTGACGCGGATGTTTCTCACCTCGATCCTCTGCGTCGCCCTGGAGGACTCCATTCCCTGGAGAAATTCCGCCGCGTAGTCGAAGCGGACCTTTGGCAGCCCGCGGAGATCGACCTCGCCGCTCCCTCCGCGAACGGAAAGGTTGTCCACCCGCCAGGCCGTCCTTGAGTCCGCCGGTTTCCGGGGTTTGGGAGGCAGGGCCGCAAGGCAGGCGTCATCGACGGCCAGCCGGGGGCCGTCCACCTCCACGCGCTCTATATGCCTGTGCCACAAGTCGGCGAGCGAGTAACTCGCGGAAGCCGAGGACACTGTCAGCACGGGTTGTTTGCGGCGCCGCAGTTCGACGCCCGCGAGATTGATCCGCGTGATCCCGGCCAATTCGGCTTTTCCTATGCAAAGGGAAAAACCCGGCAGCGAACGCATCGCGAGCCAGACGGCGATATCGGCGAGATTGTTCACCGCCCAGCACGTCATGAGAACGGCGACAATCGCGGCTGCGAAGAGCGGATAGAAAAAAAGGCGCAGCCAGAAACGAATTTTCATCCGTCCGGCGCCGAGGGTACGCGGCGCCTGGCTGGGATGCAACGCTGCGTTTCAAGAGGAATTGTTCAGAAACTGAGAATAAATTGTTGACGCCGGTGGGGCGTTTTGGTTCAAAATGGGTAGTAGTGGGGAAAAAGTCCTTTCTCACCACCGCCGATGCCTGCCGAGTCTCCAGTCAAGCCGATCACTTTCGCGGGGGAATATCTCCATGCTCTCGATAACAAGAATCGCGTCACGATCCCTTCCGCGTGGAGGAAACCCGGCGAGGACCAGCTCGATGAGTTCTTTGTCGTGCCGGAGTTCGGCAACCGTTTTTTGATCGTGATGCCGCCGGATGAATTCAACGCAGCCCGCAATGACGTGAACTCCAACCCGGAGATTCCCCGAGCCAAGGCGCGCGTCTTCCTGCGCAATTTTTATGGCAAGGCGCGGAACTGCGTGCTGGACCGCCAGGGGCGGCTCCTGTTGTCCGAGGAGAATTGCCGCGACGTGGGGTTGAGCGGCGAGGTGATGATGAACGGCGTCCACGGGCGTTTTGAAATCTGGAACCCCGGGCGCTACGCGGAGTCGGCGGCGGCGGCGGCGGACACTTACAAGGAAGTCGGAGAAATGATCGGCATCTGGTAGAACTATGATGGAACAAACGAATGCAGCAGTGCTCGATGCGCCGGCCGCGGTCTTCATGGCGGGCGGATGGGGAAAGGATGCGCCCGAGGATGTAACCCGCCGGCGCCCGGTTTCGGGGGAAGGCGGGGAATACCACGAGCCGGTGTTGCTGCGCGAGACGGTGGAGCTTCTCGCGCCGGCGCCGGGCAAGCTTTTTGTGGACGGCACGCTCGGGGGCGGCGGCCATAGCGGCGCGCTCCTGGAAGGGGGGGCGAGCGTCATCGGGCTCGACCAGGATACGGAGGCGCTGGCCTTCGCGGCCGGCCGGTTGAAGGAATGGAGCGGCCGGCTGGAACTGGTTCACGCGAATTTCCGCGACGTGGAGGACGTTCTCCGCCGCCTGGGCGCGGGATCGCTGGACGGCGCGCTGCTCGATCTGGGCGTCTCCTCGCGCCAGCTCGACGCGCCGGAGCGCGGCTTCAGCTTCCAGCGCAACGGCCCCCTCGACATGAGGATGGACCCGCTGTGCCCCGTGACCGCGGCCGATCTCGTAAACAATGCCAGCGGCGCGCAACTCGAGGCGATCTTCCGCAACTTCGGGGAGGAGCCGGCGGCGCGCCGCATCGCCGCCTATATAATACGGGAACGGTGCGTCCATCCTTTCAGGGAGACGTTTGAACTGGCGGCGACGGTCGAACGGGCGGTTGGCCGCCACGGGAAGCTCCATCCCGCCACGCGCGTTTTCCAGGCGTTGAGGATCGCGGTGAATCGCGAACTCGAGGCGCTGGCTGAGGGGCTGGGGCAGTTCGCGGCGAGGTTGAAGCCGGGCGGCAGGTTGGCGGTCATCACGTTCCACTCGCTGGAGGACCGTATCGTGAAGAACTTCTTCAAGTCGCGCAGCGCCCTCGTCATCGACCGCCCGGAATGGCCGGAGGCGCGCCCGAACCCCGATCTCATTTTCAAACTCGTCACCCGCAAGCCCGTGCTCGCGAGCGACGGCGAGCAATCGAGAAACCCCCGTTCGCGCAGCGCGAAACTGCGCGTCGCAGAGAAAATCTAACCCATCATGCCGCGCAATCGCCGAAAAAACGCAAATCTCATCGAGGTCGGATCGTTGACGAAATGGGTCGTCGCCGCCTTTTTTCTGGGAGTCGTGGGGCTGAGCTACGTCTATTTGAAGAACCAGCTTCACACCACCGGCGGCCAGATCAAGACGTTGGAAAAGGAGCTGTCCGAACTCACGGTCGAGAACGATCTTTTGCGTACGAAAATCTCGACGCTTTCTTCCCAGAAAGTTCTCCAGCGCCGCCTGGACCAGGACTTCATCAAGATGATCCCGATCGCCGAGGAGCGGATCGTCCGCATTCGCACGGATGCGCGCTCGGAGATCCGGGCCGTCTCCAACGAAGGCTCCGAAAAATGAAATGGACGCCCAAAGTACGCGCGACCATCGCCTGCTTTGGACTGGTGTTTATCTTCAGCATCTTCTCGGGGAGGCTGATCTTCCTGCAGGTCGTCAAGCATGACCAATACGCCGCGCTGGCCGCCGAGAAGCATTCCACCAAGGAAATGCTTTACGCCCGGCGCGGCGTTATCCAGGACGTAAACCAGGAGATTCTCGCCCAGGATGTGCCGGTGCGGCTGGCATTCGCCGACGGCTCGATCCTGAACGACCCCGCGGGCCTGGCCGATCTTTTCGCCAAGCCGCTCCAGATGGACCGCGAGGAACTGGAGCAGGAATTGGCCGGCCTTCAGGACGCCGCGAAACAATCCCGGCAGGCGAAGCTCCCGGGCGTCGCGCCGAGGTACCCCGCGGGGGTGTGCGACCACGCGTTGAACAAACGCGCCTTTGTCTCCGAGGACACGGCGGCCTCTTTGCTCGCTGAAATGAAGAAGCGCTCCCTGCGCGGCGTTTTCTTCAAGCAGGACTTCACCCGCAACTACCCGAACGGCTCCATGCTTTGCCACGTCCTCGGGATATTGAATCATGACCACGCGGGCGTCGCGGGGATCGAGAAGACCTTCGACGCCCAGCTTCGCGGCAACGACGGGTTCCGTTACTTCGAGCACGACCGCACGGGCAAGGAGCTGGTCGCGTACGGCTCGCAGGGGCAGCCCGCGCGCCCCGGTTGCGACGTGCGGCTGACCATCGACATGGCGCTGCAAAACATCGTCGAGAAAGAACTGGAGGCGGCCTGCCGCCAATACAGGCCGGTTATGGCTGTCAGCATCATCATGCGTCCGAAGACGGGCGAGATACTCGCGATGGCCAACCGCCCCGCTTACGATCCCAACGCCGTCGCCAACAGCCGCGAGCGGGATCGGCATAACCTCGCGGTCGAGGCGATGGTCGAGCCGGGCTCGGTCTTCAAGATCGTGCCGGTGGGCGCGGCGTTCAACGAGCGGCTCTTCACTCCGCAGACGACCATCGATTGCGGCAACGGCCAGTTCAAATACGCGGGAAAAATCCTGCACGACCACAAGCCGATGGGCGAGTTGACCGTCGAGGGCGTCCTGGCCAAGTCCAGCAACATCGGCGCGGCGCGGATAGGGCTGAGGCTGGGCGACCAGATGCTTTACAGCTACGCGCGCAAGTTCGGTTTCGGCGAGCGCACCGATGTCGCCCTCCCCTCCGAAGTGCCCGGCGCCATCCACCCGCCGTACACCTGGAACAAGCTCACGATAACGCGGATGACGATGGGTCAGGAAGTCGATGTGACCCCCTTGCAGATGATAACCGCCATGTCGGTCATCGCCAACGGCGGCCATCTCATGATGCCGCAGATCGTCCGCGAGATCGTCGACGACCAGGGCGCGGTCGTGAAGAGCTACCCGCCGGTGGAAATCCGGCGCGTCCTTTCCGAAGCCGCCGCCAGGCAAGTGCGCGAAGCGCTCAAGGGCGTGGAAAAAAAAGGCGGCACCGCGGTGGAAGCGGTGGTGCCGGGGTATATCGGCGCGGGCAAGACGGGAACGGCGCAGCGGGTCGGCGAGAACAAGAAGTATCTCCATAACAAATACCTCCTTTCGTTCATCGGCATGCTCCCCGCCGACGACCCGCAATTCGTCTGCCTCGTCATGCTCGATTGCCCGGAAGTGAAGAACCCGGAGGACAACTACGGCGGCGCGGTCGCGGCGCCCATCTTCGCGCGCATCGCCGCCAAGACCGCCTGCCACATGAACCTCGCGCCGCAGTTCGATCCCATGCAAGTGGCGTTGACCCAGACCAGGACGAAGTGAACCATGCTTCTAAAGACCCTTCTCTCCAGCATAAAGCCCGTGCGCGTCGAGGGATCGCTCGAACGCGAGATCGCGGGCATCGCCTACGATTCGCGCCGGGTTAAGAAGGATTTCCTCTTCGTCGCCTTGCGCGGCGAAAAGGCGGACGGGGAGAGCTTCGCCGCCGGCGCCATCGACCAGGGCGCCGCGGCGGTGGCCGGCGAGAGTTTTTCGCCCGGGGGCCGCGCGACCCGCATCGTGGTGGAAAACGCCCGCGCCGCGCTGGCCGACCTTGCCGCCGCGTTCTACAAGCGCCCCGCGGATCACCTCAAGGTCGTCGGCATCACCGGCACCAACGGCAAGACCACCACGGCCTTCCTGTTGAAACACATCTGCGAGAGCGCCCTGCTGCGGTGCGGCTTGCTCGGCACCGTCCGCTACGAGGTCGGCGAGCGCCGTCTCCCCGCGCCGCGCACCACGCCGGAGTCGCTCGATCTCCAGGAACTCCTCCACCAGATCCGTTCGGCGGGCTGCAAGGCGGTGGTCATGGAAGTCTCCTCGCACGCCCTCATGCAGGAGCGCGTGCGGCATATCGACTTCGACGCCGCCATCTTCACGAACCTCACGCAGGATCATCTCGACTACCACAAATCGATGGAAAGCTATTTCGAGGCGAAGACCCGGCTCTTCACCGGCCTGGGCGGGAAGAAGCGCGGGAGAGCGATCATCAATATCGACGACCGTTACGGGGCGAAGCTCGCCGCCATGCTTCCGGGGCCGGTGCTGACGTTCGGCGTCCACCAGAAGGCGGACTTCCGCGCGAGCAACCTGCGGATGGACTTCAGCGGCGCGTCCTATCAGCTCGATACGCACGAGAAAAGCTACCTGGTGCGCCTGCCGCTCATCGGGCGCTTCAACATGTACAACTCGCTCGGCGCGGTCGCGGCCGCCTCCGCGCTCGGCATCGACGTGCGCACCGCCGTGTTGAGCCTGGCCGGCGCGCCGCCCGTCCCCGGCAGGCTCGAACCCGTGCCGGGCAAGCGGCAGTTCAAGGTCTTCGTCGACTACGCCCACACGGGCGACGCCCTGGTCAACGTCATGCGGACGCTGCGCGATCTTTCGCCGAACCGGCTCATCGTCGTCTTCGGCTGCGGGGGAAACCGCGACCGCGCCAAGCGCCCGCTCATGGGAGCGGCGGTGGATGAACTGGCGGACTGGGCCATCGTCACTTCCGACAACCCGCGCGGCGAGGCGCCGGAGGCGATCATCTCGGACATCGAACGCGGGTTGACGAAGCGGAACCATGAAGTCGTCGTGGACAGGAGGGCGGCGATCTTCCACGCCATCTCGATGGCGAAGCCGAGGGATATCATCCTCATCGCCGGGAAGGGGCACGAGGCGTACCAGGAATTCGCGGACCACATCGTCCCGTTCGACGACGTGAGCGTGGCGAGGGAAGCCCTGGAAGCGAAACCCGTGGAGATGAAAGGGTGAACCCAACCTCCCTTTCAACCATCGCGGAATGGGCGGGCGGGGAGCTGCTCCAGGGCTCGGGCGGGCTCCTCGTCACCCGCCTCTGCACCGACTCGCGCGCGCTCGCGCCGGGCGATCTCTTCCTCGCCTTGCGCGGAGAGCGGTTCGACGGGAACGCGTTCGCCGCGGAATCGCAAAAGCGCGGCGCCGTTGGCGTCGTGGCGGACGAAGCGCCGGATGTTCCGCCGGATTTCCCCGTCATCCTGGTGAAGGATACGCTCGCCGCCTTGCAGGCCCTGGCGGGAAGTTACCGGCGCACGCTCGGCATGAGGGTGCTGGCGATCACCGGCAGCAACGGCAAGACCAGCACGAAGGACTTCGCGGCCGCGGTGCTGGCGGAACGGTTCCGTGTAATTAAGACGGAGGGGAATTTGAACAACCACATCGGCCTGCCGCTCATGCTGCTGCGCGCGGATTCCACCCACGAGATCGGCGTCTTCGAGATGGGGATGAACCATCCCGGCGAGATCGAGCCGCTGGTGAAGCTCGCCGCGCCGCTCGCGGGGATCATCACGAATATCGGCGTCGCGCACATCGAGTTCATGGGGAGCAGGGAAGCCATCGCGGAGGAGAAGGGGAAACTGGCGGAGGGTCTTCCCGCGGAGGGGCTTCTCATCCTCAGCGCGAAGGATTCCTTCTCCCCGGCGCTCGCGCGGCGCACGCCCGCGAAAACGGTTTTCGCGGGAACCGATCTTCACGCGCGCGATCTCCGCCCTTCGCCGGAAGGGACGCGATTCCTGCTCGAAAACGGGACGGGCGCCGCGGAAACCGTCGTGAACGCGCCGGGCGCGCACATGGTGGAAAACGCGCTTCTCGCGGCGGCGGCGGGCCGTTTTTTTGGAGTCAGTCTTGACGAGGCGGCGGCGGGCCTTAAAAAAGCGAGGCTCACCAAAGGAAGACTCGAACAAAAAATGATCCGCGGAATACGCTTTATCGACGACACCTATAACGCCAACCCCGACTCCGTCGCCGCGGCGCTCGAGACGTTTCCTTCCGCCGGGCGGCGGATCGCCGTGCTCGGCAGGATGAACGAACTCGGCGCGATGTTTGAAAGCGGCCACCGGCTCGTCGGAGAGAAGGCCGCGGCGGCGGGCGTGGAGTGCGTCATCGCGGTCGGCGAAGGCGCGTGGTTCATAAGCGACAGCGCGCGCGAGCGCGGCGTCGCGCAAACTGCGCACACGGAGTCGGTCGAGGAAGCGGCGCAAATGCTGCGGGGCGTCGCGAAGGAAGGCGACACCGTCCTGGTGAAGGGAAGCCGTTCGTTGAGGATGGAGCGGATCGTGGAGGCGATGGCGAGGCCATGATGTACTATCTCTCCTACCTCGCGGAGTCGCACAAGGCGATCGCCGCGTTCCGGGCGCTGAATGTCTTTCAATACATCACCTTCCGGGCCATCGCGGCGGCGATGACCTCCTTTCTGCTGTGCCTCATCTTCGGGCAGTTCGTCATCCGCAAGCTCATCTCGCTGAAGGTCGGCCAGCCGATCCGCTCCCAGGAGGAAGTCCGCCAGCTTCACGCCCTGCACCAGGGCAAGCGCGGCACTCCCACCATGGGCGGCGTCCTGCTGCTCGGTTCCGTCGTCGTATCGACTCTCCTTTGGGCGCGGCCCGATAACGGCGCGGTCTGGCTCGCGGTCTTCGCCATCGTCTACCTGGGGCTGCTCGGGTTCGCCGACGATTACCTGAAAGTCACCAAGAAGAAATCCGACGGCATCAGCGGGCGGGTCAAGCTTGTCGCCCAGTTCGCTCTCGCGGCGGCGGTCACCGGCTACTTCCTGTTCAATCCGGCCCGTTCCGTCCAGGCGCGCACGCTGTACGTTCCGTTTTTCAAGGAACCGCTCATCGCGAACATGGGATGGCTGACCCTGTTTTTCTTTTCGGGGATCATCGTCGGGTCTTCCAACGGCGTGAACCTGACCGACGGCCTTGACGGCCTGGCGTCGGGCTGCACCGTCACCGCGGCCTTCGCGTACGCGGTGCTCACTTACGTGGCTGGGAATGTGAAGATCGCCAACTATCTCCAGATTCCTTACTACCCGTTCGCGGGAGAACTCGCCGTCCTCTGCATGGCGCTCGCGGGCGCGGGGCTCGGGTTCCTCTGGTTCAACTGCCACCCCGCCAAGGTCTTCATGGGAGACACGGGGTCGCTCGCCATCGGCGGCGTCATGGGCGTGGTGGCGATCTGTTGCAAGCAGGAGTTGCTGCTGCTCGTGGTGGGCGGCGTCTTCGTCATGGAGGCGCTCTCGGTCATCCTCCAGGTGGCGAGCTTCAAGCTGACGGGAAAACGCATCTTCGCCATGTCGCCCATCCATCACCACTTCGAGTTGAAGGGGTGGAAGGAGAACACCGTCATCGTCCGGTTCTGGATTCTCTCCATCATGTTCGCCTTCCTCGGCCTGGCCACTCTGAAACTGAGATAGAATGTGCGTTACGCCAACAAGAACATCGCGGTGCTCGGTCTGGGCGAAAGCGGCGAAGCGGCGGCGCTTCTTCTCGCGGAGGAGGGCGCGAACGTGACGATACTCGACAGCGGCCCGGAAGAGCGGCTCCGGCTCAAGATCGACGCCATGCGCGGGCGCGGCATCGCCGTGGTGACGGGGCCGGCGGCGGAACGGCTCGCCGTCCATCAATTCGACCGCGCGACGCTTAGTCCGGGCATCGACCCGGCTGCGCCGCTCGTCCAGAATTTCATACGGGAGCGGATCGAGATGATTGGCGAACTCGAGCTTTCGTACGAACTCTGCAAGTGCCCGATTGTCGCCATCACCGGCACCAACGGCAAGACCACCACGACCGAACTCGTCGCGGGGATGCTCAACGCCTGCGGCGTCCGCACGACGGCCTGCGGAAACATCGGCCCCGCCTTCGCCGCGAAAGTGCGGGAGAGCGCGCATCTCGACATCGTGACCGTCGAGGTCAGCTCGTTCCAACTCGAGCAAATCCGCGCGTTCCGCCCGCGCGTCAGCGTCTGGCTGAACTTCGCCCCGGACCATCTGGACCGTTACGCGGACATCGGCGAATACCGCGCCGCGAAGCTCCGCATCTTTGAAAACCAGACCGCGGAGGATTTCGCCGTCGTGAATCTGCGGGATGAACTCCCCCCGTTGAAAGCGCGGCGGATAACGTTCAGCGCCTATGCGAAGGGCGCGGACTTTGAGATGGAGGACGGAACGATCCTCCACCGGGGGAAGCCGATTTTTAAAATGGAAGAGACAAACCTGCGCGGTCCGCATAACGCCGAGAACCTGATGGCCGCGCTGGGCGTCGGCCTGGCCCAGGGGATTCCGTTCGGGACGATGCTTCCGGCGCTCAAGACGTATTCGCCGCTCCCGCACCGGTGCGAACGGGTGCGAACCCTGGACGGCGTCGATTACGTCAACGACTCGAAGGCCACGAACCTTGATGCGATGGAAAAGGCGCTCCTCTCCGAAACGCGGCCCGTGGTGCTGATCGCGGGCGGCAAGGACAAGGGGTTCGAATTCGAATCGCTCACGGCGCTGGTCGCGGAGAAGGCGCGGGCGGCCATCCTCATCGGGCAGATGGCGCCGCGGATCGAAGGTTTCTGGAAGAAAAAAGTGCGCTGCGAGATCGCCGGCTCGCTCGCGCAGGCCGTGCAAAAGGCGAGGGAAACAGCGCGTCCGGGCGACGTCGTGCTTTTTTCTCCGGGAACGTCGTCCTTCGATATGTTCAAAAACTACGGGGATCGCGGGAACCAGTTTCGCGCGCTCGTCCACGCACTATCCAACCCATGAAACCACCGAAAAAATTCCAGGCCGCCACCCGGCAGATGACCCGCGACGATTACGATGAGGAGCCGAACATGAAGCTCTCGAGCGCCTTCCTCGTGGTGCTGGCGCTGCATCTGGTCGCGATAGGCGGCATGTTCACCTTCAGCCGCATCAAGTCGCAGCAGCACGCTCCGCCGCTGGACACCTACCAGGCGGCGCCCGCCGCCGTCGCGCCCGCGCCCGCCGCCGCCGTGGAGACGCCGGCGCCCAAACCCGTCGAGGACGGCAACGTCTACACCGTGGCTTCCGGCGACACCCTCGCCGCCATCGCGAGAAAGTTCCACGTCACTTCGCAGTCGCTTCTGAAACTCAACAAGATCGACGACCCCAAGAAATTGCAGATCGGCCAGAAGCTCAAGCTCCCGCCCAGGAAACCGAAAACGGACTGATGCATCGCAAGAGCGTTATCATCCTCTTTTTCGCGGTCGCCACGCTGCTGGTGCTCGGCATCGTCATGCTGTTCAGCACGAGCGCCTTCGCGGTTGACCGGCATGGGGACGCGCTCTTTTTCGTCAAGCGGCAGGGGATGTGGCTGGGCATCGGCTTCCTTGCCGTCGTGGCGGGGGCGATGCTCGATTACCACTTCTGGCAGCGCACATGGTGGGTCTGGTTCGCCGCCTCGGTCGTATTGCTGATCCTCTGTTTCGTCCCGCACATCGGCATGCGGGTGAACGGCTCCTTCCGCTGGCTGAACCTCCGGATCCTCACCTTCCAGCCGTCGGAAGTCGCGAAACTCGCGGCCATTATCTTCCTCGCGTACTGGTTTTCGCTGTATGCGCCGGAGTCGCACGAGTTTTTGAAAGGTTTCCTCTACCCCCTGCTGGCGATGAGCGTCTTGATGGCGCTCATCGCCCGCGAAGTCGATCTCGGCACCACCGGCCTGCTGGTCGGCGTCACGTTTCTCATCATGTTCGTCGCGGGCACGAGCATGCTGTATATCGCGCCGCTCGCGCTCGGAGGCGTCGCGGGCATATTCTTCATCGCCGTGCACATGAAAGAGCGGCTCGGGCGCATCATGGCGTTCATGGACCTCGAGAAATTCAAGGAGGGCGCGGGCTTGCAGCAATGGCAGGCGCTCATCGCCTTCGGCTCCGGAGGCGTGGACGGCCTGGGCCTCGGCAACGGGCGCCAGAAGATGCTCTACGTCCCTTTCGCGCACACCGATTTCATCCTCCCGATGATCGGCGAGGAACTCGGCCTACGCTGCGCGCTGCTCATCGTCTTTTGCTACATCCTGGTCATCGTGTGCGGCACGCTCATCGCCATCCATTCGCGCGACCGGTTCGGCATGCTCCTGGGCCTCGGCATCGTCTGCATGATCGCCCTCCAGGCCGCCGTCAATATCGGCGTCACGACCTCGCTGCTGCCGAACAAGGGGCTCCCGCTGCCGTATATCAGCTATGGCGGGTCGAACCTTGTTTTCTGCCTGCTCGGGGTGGGCATCCTCATGAATATCTACAGTCGCGGCCTCAGCGACCGGGGCGACTCCACCACGACCCGCCTCCAGGCGAAGGTAACCCCGAGGTTGTAGATGCGAGTCGTCATCGCCGGCGGAGGAACGGGCGGACATCTTTTTCCGGCTCTGGCGGTGGCCGAAGTGCTGCGCGACCGGGGGCACGAGTCGATCATCCTCATTTCGGAAAAGGAGATCGACGCGCTCGCAACCAGCGATCGCGACGAGTTCCGGTTTGAAAAAATCCCCGCCATCGGGCTGCCGAAACTCGTTTCGCCCGCGCTGTTCTCCTTCCTGAAGACCTTCAGCGACAGCGTCTCGCACTGCCGGGCGCTCTACAGGAAATTCCAGCCGGACGCCGTGCTGGGCATGGGCGGATTTACTTCCACCGCGCCCATCCTTGCGGCGCGGCGGCGGAAGATCCCCGCGTTCCTGCACGAGTCCAACGCCATCCCCGGCAAGGCGAACAAGCTCAACGCCCGGATGGTGAAAACCGTGCTGCTCGGGGTCAAGGAGTGCGAGAAATTTTTCCCCGGGGCGAAGTGCGAAGTGACCGGCACGCCCATACGGAAGGCGCTCGCCGCGGCGATCCCGCGGGAGGAGGCGCTCGCCGTCTTCGGGCTGGAGCCGGGCCGCAAGACGCTCCTCGTCATGGGCGGGAGCCAGGGCGCGCACGGCATCAACGAAGCCGTCATCAAGGCGCTGCCGCTTCTAAAGGAACTCCAGCTGATCCACATCACCGGCGCGCGGGATGAATCGCTCGTCACCGCCAACTGCCGGCGGGAGAATTTCCCGGCATTCGTCGCGGCCTTCCACCGCCGCATGGAGCAGGCTTACAGCGCCGCCGACCTCGCCGTCGCGCGCTCGGGCGCGGCCAGCCTCGCGGAGATGGCGCACTTCGGTCTGCCGGGCATCCTCATCCCGTATCCGCATGCGGCGGAGGATCATCAAACTCTCAACGCGGAAATATTTGAGCGCGGGGGCGGCGCCATAGTATTAAAGGAGAGCGACGCGACCGCCGAAACCCTCGCGGAAAAAATACGGGAGCTGGTTTCCGCTCCGGAGAGACTCGCGGAGATGGCCGGACGGATCAGGCTGCTCGCCCCGCGAAACGCGGCGGAACGTGTTGTTGAAACCATTTTGAAACATTGTTGTTGATGGATACAGGCCAGATTCTCGCGGAAATCCTGGTGGGCGGCGAACTCAGGATCCACCTGCTGGGCGTCGCCGGCTCGGGCATGAGCGGCATCGCCGGGCTGTTGCTGGCGCTGGGGCACCACGTGAGCGGTTCGGACAAGGTCACCACCGTCGAGGTCGAACGCTTGCAGAAGCTCGGCCTGGAGTTCCACCCCACCCACGACGCCCGTCCGGTCGCGGGCGCCGATCTCGTCATCTACTCGTCCGCCATTCGGCCGGGCAACGTCGGTTACGACGAAGCCGTCCGCACCGGCAAGAGCATGGTGCGCCGCGCGGACGCCGTCGCCGCCGTCATGAATTGCAAGAAAGGGATCGTCGTCGCCGGGATGCACGGGAAGACCACCACGTCCTCGATGGCGGCGCACGTCCTGCGCACGGGCGGGCTGAAGCCGTCGCACTACGTCGGCGCGGAGATTCCCATCCTGGGAACGAACGCGCATTGGGACCCCGACGGCGAGTTCTTCGTGGCCGAGGGCGACGAGAGCGACGGCACCATCGTCAATTACCACCCGGAATACACCATCCTCCTGAACATCGAGGAGGAGCATCTCGACTACTACGAAAACCTCGCGGCGATAGAGGCGGTTTTCCGGCAGTTGCTCGACCAGACCGGCCGCTGCGCGTTTTATTGCGCGGATGATTCCAACGCCTCCCGGCTTTGCGAAGGGAGGGAAGGGGCCGTTTCCTTCGGCGGAAGCGAAGGCGCCGGATTCCGCTATACGGACCTCGTGATGGAGAATTTCCAGTCGAAGTTCAACGTGTTGCGCGGTGGCCGTCCGCTCGGCGCCATCGTGCTCAACGTGCCCGGCAAACATAACGTCACGAACGCTTTGGGCGTCATCGCGCTCGCGGACGCGCTCGGCATCCGATTCGAGCGGATCGCCGCCGCGCTCGAGTCGTTCCGCGGGGCGAAACGGCGTTTCGAGATCAAATACAAGAGCGAGCGCTGCGTCATAGTGGACGACTACGCGCACCACCCGAGCGAAATCCGCGCCACACTCGCCACCGCCCGCACCGCGGGCCGCAAACGGATGATCACGCTCTTCCAGCCGCACCGTTACACGCGCACCGAGTTGCTCCGGGAGGAATTCGGCAAGGCGTTTCATGATTCCGCCGTCGTCTTTGTGACGGACATCTACGCCGCGAGCGAGAAGCCGATCCCGGGCGTCACCGGCCAGACGATCGTCGACGCCATGTTAAGGGACGGCCACAAGGGGGCGCGCTTTCTGCCGGATCGCGCCCGGGCCGGGATGGAAGCGGGCAGATTGCTGGAGCCGGGGGATTTTATCCTGACGCTCGGGGCGGGAGACATCCACGAACAAGCCACGGCGCTCGCCGCCGACGTGAAGCGCCTGGAGGAACTGGAAGCCGTCGCGGGGCCTTGCCTTGCGCGTTTGTATGAACCGCTTGCCAAGCACACCACCCTGCGCGTGGGAGGTCCGGCGCAATTTTGGATCGAGCCGGAGACGGAGGAGGGATTCGCGCGGCTCGTCGCCCGTTGCTCGGAGAGAGAGATGCCGCTCATGGTCATGGGCCGCGGCTCGAATCTGCTCGTCCGCGACGGCGGCATCCGCGGCGTCGTGGCGCATCTCGTGCGCGGGGAGTTCAAGCGCGTCGAGATCGACGACCGCAGGATCATCGCCGGCGCGGGCCTCAAGTTGAAGGAACTGAGCTACGCCGCGCGGGACGCGGGCATAGGAGGCCTCGAATGGATGGAAGGGATACCGGGAAACGTCGGCGGCAGCTTGCGGATGAACGCTGGGGCGATGGGCGCGGAGACTTTTGACAACGTCGTCAGCGTCCGGTGCGTGGACGCCCGCGGCGAGTTCCATACGCGGACGCCTTCCGAGATGGAGGTCCATTACCGCGACGTTTCCTCGTTGAAAACGACGTATGCCGTGGCCGCGACGTTTGAAGGCCATCCGAGCACGCCCGCCGAGATAAACCGGCTGCTGGAAGCCTCCGTCCACAAACGCCGAACCACCCAGCCGGCCGCTTCCAGCGCGGGATGCATTTTTAAAAATCCCGCGGCGTGCCCCGCGGGCAAGCTGGTGGACGAACTCGGGCTGAAAAACCTGCGCGTCGGGAAGGCTCGCGTCTCGGAAGTCCACGGCAACTTCATCGTGAACGACGGCGGCGCCGCGGCTTCGGATGTTTTGGAGCTGATAGATCGCATAAAAGCTGTCGCGTTGAAGGAGCGCGGCATAGCTTTGGAAACCGAAGTGCAAATCGTGGGACAAGAAAGTTGATGGACGCTCTCTTACATAAAAAGATCGCGCTTCTAAAAGGCGGCCCCGGCTCCGAAAGGGCGGTGTCGCTCGCGACGGCGGCGGGCGTTGCGAACGCGCTCCGCAGCCTTGGCGCGGAGGTCGTCGAGATCGACGTGCATGGGCCGGATTTTTCCCTGCCCGACGGGGTGCAACTGGCGTTCAACGCGATCCACGGGACGTTCGGCGAGGATGGCGAACTGCAGCGCGTTCTCGACGCGGCGGGCGTCCCTTACACCGGCGAGGGCGCGGAAGGAAGCCGGCTCGCCTTCGACAAGATCGAGACGAAGAAGCGGTTCGCGGAGAGGAACGTCCCAACCGCGGAATTCGAGATTCTCCGCCCCGGCGAGAAGCCCTCGCTGCCGCTGCCTTATGTCGTCAAGGCGCCCCGGGAGGGATCGACGGTCGGCGTCTACATCGTGCGCGAACCCGGCGAAGTCGCGCCGGCCCTGGAAGGCGCGGCGAAGTATGGCGACCGGATCCTGGTCGAGCGCTTCATACGCGGCGCGGAATTGACGGTCGGCATCCTGGGTGAACAGGCGCTGCCCATCATCCAGATTCTGCCGAAGAGCGGCTTTTACGACTTCAACGACAAATACCCGTTCCTCAACCCGCAAGGCGGCGGCGGCGCGCAGCATCTCTGCCCCGCGCCCTTGGATAAGGCGCAGACGGCGCGCGTCCAGGAGACGGCCTTGAACGCCCACCGCGCGCTGGGCCTGGAGGTTTATTCGCGGGTGGATGTCATCTTGAGCGACGCGGGCGGGCCGTTCGTGCTGGAGATCAACACCATCCCCGGCATGACCGAGGCGAGCCTTCTGCCCGAGGCCGCGGCTGTCGCGGGCATCGGCTACGCCGAGTTGTGCCGCAGGATCATCGGCCTCTCCCTCGCGAAAGGAGGCCGCCGATGATGAAACAGCCCCCGCGCAACCGGCGCCTGTCCACGACCCGCCAGCGCAAGCAGCAGCACCTGCTCGACGTGAAGGTGCGTTCGCGCAAGGCCGCCCAGCAGCGCATCCACCGCTTCGTGAACGCGTTTTGCAAGATACTCCTTTTCGGGAGCGCGCTCGCCGCGTCGGCTTACGGCGCGCGGGAAGGGCTGCGGCGTTTCCTGTGGGAGAATCCCGATTACCGCCTGTCGGACATCGAGATCAACGACGACGGCGGCTCCGTCTCGCGGGAGCAGTTGCTGAAGACCGCGGACATCCGGCAGGGGATGAATATTTTCAGCATCAATCTCGCCAAAGCCCGGGAGAAACTCGCGGCGATCCCGCAGATCGAGCGCGTGGAAATCGACCGCGAGGCGCCCGCGAAGATCGTGATAACCGTCTCGGAAAGAAAACCGGTCGCCTGGCTCGCCGGGAAGACCGACGGGGACGCCACGACTTCCGATTCCGCGTGCCTCGTCGACAAGAAAGGCGTCCTCATCAAGCCAAGGAGCCGCCTCGCGGAATACTTGAATCTGCCGATCATCTACGGCGCGCCGGGGGCGGAGAACTTCCAGGGCGGGCAGACGGTCGATGCGTTTGAAATCCGCGCGGCGCTCGATCTCGTGCGGCTCAACGCCGACGGCGTCCGGTTCCAGATTCGGAGCATCGATCTTTCAAAGATGTACTGCATGGTCGTCACCGACCAGAAGCGGGAGCGGGTCACGTTCGGGTTCGACAGGCTGGACTGGCAACTGGACAGGCTCGGGATTCTTCTCGACCAGATCGACGCCGGAAAGAAGGAGATTCAAACCGTCAACCTTATGGTCGAGCGCAATGTGCCCGTGACCTTCGCGCCGCCGCCGGAGGAGGAGGCGTCGCCCAAGCCCTCGCCCGCGAAAAAGCCCGCCGCCGTGAAGGACAAAACGCCCGCGCCCGCGAAGAAACCGCGCGGCGGCTTCAAGAAGCATTCCGATGAGTAAGGACAACATCATCGTCGGCCTGGAGATCGGCACCTCGAAGGTGTGCGTCGTCGTCGGCGAATCGAAACCGGATAATTCCGTCAAGGTGCTCGGCGTGGGCCAGGCGCCCTCGCGCGGCGTGCGGAAAGGGGAGATCGTCGACTTCGAGACCGCCAGCAAATGCGTGCATGACGCGCTCGTCGACGCGGAGGAAAAGAGCGACGTCATGATCCGCAGCGTCTATGTCGGCATAACGGGGGCGCACATCGCCAGCTTCAACAACCGCGGCTCCGTCACCGTCGCCGAAGACCAGGAAGGAATCGAGGAGCGCGACTTCGAGCAAGTCCGCACGAACGCGCGCGAGGTGAGCATCCCGTCGCAGAACGCCTTCATCCATTCCGTCCTGCAACATTATTACGTCGACGGACAGGACGGCATTTTGAACCCCATCGGCATGATGGGCCGCAAACTGGAAGCCGACTTCCACATCGTCCACGGCATCACCACCCGCATCAAGAACACCATCCGTTGCGTAAAGGAGATCCCGCTGGAAGTCGAAGACGTCGTCTTCAACCCGCTCGCCGCCGCGCAAGTCGTCCTGACGCAGGACCAGAAAAACCTCGGCGCCCTCATGATCGACATCGGCGGCGGCGTCACCGATTACGTCGTCTATGTCGACGGCGCGGTTAAGGAGAGCGGCGTGCTCGGCATCGGCGGAGACCACATCACCAACGACATCTCGCTCGGGCTGCGCATCCCCATGGCCAAGTCGGAGAAACTCAAGATCGAGGAAGGAAGCGTCATCCTCGGCAACTGCCTGCCGGGGGATGTCATCATGCTCAAGGACGACTCGGGATTCGCCGGCAAGGAAATCGAACGCGAGACATTGAACACCATCATCCACCTGCGCGTCCGGGAAATCCTGGAACTCCTCAAGCGCACATTGGAGGTGGAAAACCATCTCGATTTTCTTGGCGCGGGCATCTTCATCACCGGCGGATGCAGCCTCCTCAAGGGGATAGACCACCTCACCGAGGAACTGTTCGGCATGCCCGTCCACGTCACCCACGCGCAAACCATGTCCGGCCTGACATCCGCCTTCGAAAACCCCCAGTTCTCCACCGCCATCGGTCTCATCAAATACGCCCAGGCGCTGCACTCGGACAAGCGGGGAGGCTGGCTGGAGCGTCTCCGCACGAAATTTCCCCGTTTCTTCCTGTTCTAAACCGCCCATAAAACACATGATTGAACTGAACCGCCTCACAACCCCGGCCAGCGGCCTGGATATCAAGATCAAGATCATCGGGATCGGCGGCGCCGGTTCCAACGTCCTCGACCGCCTGGTCCTGGACGGCGTCGGCGACGCCGATATCGTCGCCATGAACACCGACGTGCAATCGCTCACCGGTTCCGTCGCGCGGGACAAAGTGCAGCTTGGCCGCAACGCCACCCGGGGTCTCGGCGCGGGCGGCGATCCCGAGATAGGCCTCGCCGCCGCGGAGGAAGCCGTCGAGGAAATCCGGGGCGCACTCGAGGGCTCCACCATGATCTTCCTCTGCGTCGGTCTTGGAGGCGGCACCGGTTCCGGAGCGGCGGCGCTCATCGCCCAGACGGCGAAAGAACGCGGCGCGCTCGCCGTCGTCTTCGCCACGCTTCCATTCAGTTTTGAAGGCAAGCGCCGCCGCCGGCAGGCCGAGGACGCCCTCGCCGCGCTACAGGAAGCGGCGGACGTCGTCATCTGCTTCGAGAACGACAGGATGGGCGAAGCCATGTCGCCCAAGGCCGGCATCCACCAGGCCTTCGTCAACGCCGACCAGACCATCAGCCAGAGCGTCAAAGCCGTATGCGGCCTCCTCCGCCGCACCGGGTTGATACACCTCGGCTTCGACGACCTCGCCACCGCGCTGCGCAACAACGACGCCCGCTGCCTGTTCGGCTTCGGCGAAGGCGACGGCGACAACCGCGCGCACGACGCACTGGCGCTCGCCCTGAAAAACCCCTTGATGGATCGCGGCCGCATGCTCGCCGACGCCGCCAACGTCCTCGTCAGCATAGCGGGCGGCCAGGACATGACGCTCAACGAAGTGCAAGTCCTCATGGAAGAACTGAACCGCCACATCGGCGACAACGCGCAGATCCTCTTCGGCGCGGCGGTGGATGCAAAGATGGGCAGCCGGATGAGCGTCTCCATCATCAGCTCCGTCGTGGCCGGCGGCTCCCCGCCCATCGCGCGCGAACGCACCCGGCCGGCTCCGGCAACCGTGACCGCGCCGGAGGCGGAAGAAGAAGAACCGGAGCAAGCCTCCTTTGGAATGGAGGAGGAAGAGCCGGTCGAGGAACCAGCCCTCCAGCCGAGAATTCCCGCCGCGGTATCGAAGGGAACTTCACCCGCGGTCACCGGCCCGCTGCCGTCCAAAACGCCGGTCGAGCGCCAGGCGAGCCTTTCTTTCGAGCCGGCCACACGAGGCCGCTTCGAGAAAAGCGAACCGACAATCATCGACGGCGAAGACCTCGACGTGCCAACCTTCCTCCGCCGCCACATCAAGGTGAAGTAACCGAAAATGCCAATGACATGGTCAAACTGAAATTCGATGAGATCGGTCCATGGTCGGAGATTAAACTGGAAATCATCGAAAAATATGCCGCCGCGTATTCAAACATTCTCAGTAAACAGCTTAACCTCGCCTACGTTTATATTGATGGTTTCTGCGGCGCCGGAGAGCATATTGCCAAAAAAACCAAGCAGCCGATCGAAGGCAGTCCGGTCAGGGCGCTAAAAGTTGCTCCGCCCCTTAAGCATTACTACTTCATCGATCTTGATGGCCAAAAAACGGCTTACTTACAGGAAATGACAAAGGGGTATTCCAATGTCGGCGTCCTGCACGGTGATTGTAACCAACTCCTCAAAACAAAAATCCCTGCCCGGCCTCACATTCGAGAACTTTAAGCGAGGCCTTTGTATCCTTGACCCGTATGGACTAGACTAAAGCCTGTTGCAAAAGTGGTCTATTTTTTGATGCGAACGGCTTCGAGGGCGCGCTCTTTGTTGAGTGCGGAGAGCTGCCGCAACTGCGTTTGGAGTTGATTCCAGGCCTCC
>Ga0070731_10000204_pt1 | contig 101707 bp, 112 predicted proteins | sample Coa_R1_2_FD_66448 | JGI IMG/M metagenome (GOLD analysis project Ga0070731, IMG submission 66448) | Surface soil microbial communities from Centralia Pennsylvania, which are recovering from an underground coalmine fire - Coalmine... | ecosystem: Environmental > Terrestrial > Soil >... | reverse complement strand
ACCGCCGATGAACAGGCCGATGATCACGGCCGGCTCCGAGAGGCTGAACGCCACGGTCTTGCCGGCGTGGTCGAGCGCATGCGTGAAGTCCGCGAACAGCACCAGCGCCGCAAGGCCGGCCGAGCCGATCGCATAGCCTTTGGTCACTGCCTTGGTGGTGTTGCCGACCGCGTCCAGCGGGTCTGTCACGGCGCGTACCGAGTCGGGCAGTTTCGACATTTCGGCGATGCCGCCGGCGTTGTCCGTGATCGGGCCGTAGGCGTCGAGGGCGACGATGATGCCGGCCATCGACAACATCGAGGTCGCGGCGATCGAGATCCCGTAGAGGCCGCCGAGCGTGTAGGAAGCGTAGATCGCGGCGCAGACGAACAGGACAGGCCACGCGGTAGACCGCATCGACACCGCTAAGCCGGCGATGATGTTGGTGCCATGACCCGTGGTGGAAGCCTGCGCGACGTAGCGCACGGGCTGGTATTCGGTGCCCGTGTAGTACTCGGTGATCCACACCAGCGCGCCGGTCAGCGCCAGGCCGACCACGGCAGACAGGTACAGTTTCATCACGCCGCCCTGCGCGGCGAAGTCCGTTCCGCCGAACACCCAGCTCGTGAGCGGGTAGAAGAAGATCAGCGCGAGCACGCCGGCGACGATCAGGCCGCGATAGAGCGCGTTCATGATCTTGGAGCCTTCCTTGTGCTTGACCATGAAGCAGCCGATGATCGAGGCGACGATCGAAAAGCCGCCGAGTACCATCGGGTAGAGCACGGCCTGCATCTCCGCACCCTTTACCACCAACGCTCCCAGCAGCATCGTCGCGATCAGCGTTACCGCGTAGGTCTCGAAGAGGTCTGCCGCCATGCCGGCGCAATCGCCGACGTTGTCGCCGACGTTGTCGGCGATCACCGCCGGGTTGCGCGGATCGTCCTCGGGAATCCCGGCTTCGACCTTGCCGACGAGATCGGCGCCGACGTCCGCGCCCTTGGTGAAGATGCCGCCGCCGAGACGCGCGAAGATGGAGATCAGCGATGAACCGAAAGCCAGGCCGATGAGCGGCTGCAGGACGGCGTGCAGATCGGCGCCATCGGCAGGCGCGCGCGATTTCAGCACGGCGAAGAAACCGGCAACGCCGAGCAGGCCCAGCCCCACCACCAGCATGCCGGTGATCGCGCCGCCGCGGAACGCCACGTTCAGCGCCGCATCGATGCCCTGCGTCGCGGCCTGTGCGGTACGCACATTGGCGCGGACGGACACGTTCATGCCGATGTAGCCGGCCAGACCCGAAAGGATCGCGCCGAGCGCGAAACCCGCGGCGGTCGACCAGCCCAGGCCGGGCACAAAGCCGATGACCAGGAACAACACCACGCCCGCGACCGCGATGGTCGTGTACTGGCGGTTGAGGTAGGCCTTGGCGCCCTGCTGGATGGCCGCGGCGATCTCCTGCATGCGCTCGTTGCCCGCGGGCAGCGACACGATCCAGTTGGCGGAGACGGCGCCGTAGCCAATGGCGATGAGCGCGCATACGAGCGCGAAGACGATCTGTTCCATTGCTTGTTCCCCTCTTTTACTTGAAAACATGCGGGCTGGGGGCCCGCAGGAAAGTCGCGAATTCTAGCAGGAAATCATCGGCTTTCGCGTCACCTGAGGGCGGAAAACGCCCTCGATTTGATCTCCTCCACCGTGCCCTGGCCGGAGATCCTGCGGTAACGCGGCGCGCGGGCGTCGCCCGAAGCGGCCCACTGCTTGTAGTAGTCGACCAGCGGCCGCGTCTGCGCGGCATAGACCGCGAGGCGCTTCTTCACCGTTTCTTCCCTGTCGTCGTCGCGCTGGATCAGCGGCTCGTCGGTGACGTCGTCGCGGCCTTCCGCTTTCGGCGGATTGAATTTCACGTGATAAGTGCGGCCCGAGGCGTTGTGCACGCGCCGGCCGCTCATGCGGAGAATGATCTCTTCCGCCGGGACGTCGATCTCGAGGACGTAGTCGAGGACCACTGCCGCCGCCTTCATCGCATCGGCCTGCGGGATGGTGCGCGGGAAACCGTCGAACAGGTAACCCCTGACGCAATCCGCCTCTTTCAGGCGTTCCTTCACGAGCCCGATGATGATCTCGTCCGACACCAGCGCCCCGGAATCCATCACCTTCTTGGCGGCGAGACCCAACGGCGTACCCGCCTTGACCGCCGCGCGCAGCATATCGCCCGTGGAAATCTGCGGTATGCCGAAATGCGCCGCGAGGAACGCCGACTGGGTACCTTTGCCGGCGCCGGGCGGGCCGAGCAGTATCAAGCGCATCTTGTTTTTCCTCCCCCTAGGCCAGCATTCTACGCACGGCTTCCAGGTCCCGCGGCGTATCCACTCCCGGCGGCGATCCGGTTTCGCTCACCGCAACCATTATGTGGAATCCGTGCCAGAGGGCGCGCAGTTGCTCGAGCGCTTCGACCGTCTCCAACGGCGAGGGCGGGAGCGCGGCGAATTTCAGCAGGAAGGCCACGCGATAGCCGTAGATGCCGATGTGGCGAAAGCCGGCCGGCGCGCCCTCGCGCGGGTATGGAATTCCGGCCCGGCTGAAGTACAGCGCACGGCCCCTCGAATCGAAAACGACCTTGTTGACGTTCGGATTCGCGAACTCTGCCGGATTGCTGATCGGGTGGCAGGCGGTGGCCATGCTCGCGTCGGGGCTGCGCTCGAGCGCGGCGGCGACCTCGCCTATGAGCGCGGGATCGATCAGCGGCTCGTCGCCCTGGACGTTCACCACCAGCGCCTCGGGCGCGAGCCCGAGCGCCGTCGCCGCCTCGGCGATCCGGTCGGTGCCCGACGCATGATCCGGGCGCGTCATCAGCGCACGAAAGCCGTGCGCTTCGACCGCGTCGCGGACGCGCGCATCGTCCGTCGCAACGATCACCGAACGTGCGCCGCTCGCCGCAGCGCGCTCGCAGACGCGGACCACCATCGGCCTGCCGCCCAAATCGGCGAGGACCTTGCCCGGAAAGCGCGTGGACGCGTGGCGGGCAGGAATGATTACGTGAAAGCTCAGGCCACTTCCTCTTCGGGCGGGAGCTTGCGCGCATCTTCCTCGAGCATCACAGGTATGCCGTCCCTGACCGGGAAGCCGAGGCGGTCGGCCTTGCATACGAGTTCGTCGGCCGCCCGGCGGTGCAGCAGCGGGCCCTTGCAGATCGGACAAACCAGGATTTCAAGCAGCTTTGGATCCACCTAGTTTCTCCAGCAGCCAGCGGCCGAATGCGGGGTCGAGGTTGGCGTTCACCGGGAACACCCAGTGATGCGCCTGAGCGAAGCGCCTGCATTTTACAGCGTCCTTTTCGGTCATCACGACCGGCGCAGTGTCGCCGAAATCCAGGTCTGCGGCGCGGAACGGATGGTGGTCCGGGAACGGGTGCGGGACGGGCTTCAAGCCGAAGCGCGCGAGCTGCAGGAAAAAGCGCTTCGGATCGCCGATGCCGGCCACCGCGTGCACCTTCTGCCCGGCGAAGGATTTCACCGGCCGCACGTCGTGCGCATCGCCGGACCGCACCAGGCTTTCGCCCTCGAGCGCCATTTCGTACCCCTTCACGTCCGGCGCGCCGTTAGCTACTACCGCATCAACGCTGCGCAGGCGGGACGGCGGCTCGCGCAGCGGCCCCGCGGGCTGCAGGAAGCCATTGCCGAAACTGCGTCCGCCCACGACGCAGATTTCGATGTCGCGGCGCAGCGCGTAATGCTGCAGGCCGTCGTCGGTCACGATGACGTCGCATTCGGGATGCTTCTCGCGCAGCATCCGGCAGGCTGCGACGCGGTCGGGCGCTACCCACACAGGGCAGCCGCTCCTGCGCGCAAGCAGGATCGGCTCGTCGCCGACCTCGGCCGGGTCGGAGGCGATGTGCGCCTCTCGCGGCTCGGTCGTGAAGCCGCCGTAGCCGCGCGACACGATGCCCGGCTTCCAGCGGTGCTCCTTGAGCAGCTGCACGATCCACAGCACCAGCGGCGTCTTGCCGCTGCCTCCGGCGGTCAGGTTGCCGACGACGATCACGGGAACGCCGGCCGCGTGGCTTTTGAACAGGCGGAGCTTGAAAAACAGGCGACGGCAGAAAACCGCAATGCCGAACGCGAGGCTTGCCGGCCACAGCAGCCAGGCAACGGCGCCGCGGCGGCTCCAGTGCTTCACTACTTTGCGGACTGCGTCGTGAAAGTGATCTGCGACAGGCCGGCGATACGCGATGCTTCCATTACCCGGATCACCGACTGGTGCGTGGCGGTGGCGTCGGCGCTGATGATGACCACCGGATCGCGCAGTCCGGTGCCGGCACGGCGCAGTTCGCCCGCGAGCTGCTCGATGCTGGCGAACTCGACCGGAGCCTTGTTGATTACGTATTGGCCCTTGGCGTTCACCAGCACGTTCACTTCGCCCGGCCGCTCGAGCTGCTTGTCGGCATCTGCGGTGGGAAGGTTGATCTGCAGTTCGGTGTACTTCGAATAGGTGGTGCTGATCATTAGGAAGATCAGGATCACCATCATGACGTCGATCAGCGGCACGAGATTGATCTCGGGCTGCTCCTTGTACCTTCCGCGCTGGAAATTCATCGCGACCCGGTCTGGTAACCCTCGCGCTCGCCGTGCACGATGTCGATCAGCTTCGAGGCGGCTTGCTCCATCTGCACCACGAAACCGTCTACCTTGTTCTTGAAATGGCGGTAGAAAATCAGCGAAGGAATCGAGATCGCGATGCCGAACGCGGTGTTATAGAGAGCGATCGAGATGCCGTGAGCCAGCAGTTGCGGGTTGGTGCCGCCGGGCGCCTGCGAGCCGAAAATCTCGATCATGCCGACAACCGTGCCGAACAGCCCCAGCAGGGGCGCGGCGGTGGCGATGGTGCCGAGCGTAGTGAGGAACCGCTCCAGGTTGTGCGCCGTGGCGCGGCCCGACTCCTCGATCGCCTCCTTCATCACGTGGCGCGGACTTTTCTCGTTCCTGAGGCCGGCGGCCAGCACCTCGCCCAGCGGCGAGTCCTTGGCGAGCTTGTCGAGAACGTCGGCGGTCACGCCCTGGCGCGCGTATACCGCGGTCACCTGGTCCAGCAGCGAGGGGGGAACGATCTTCGCTTCGCGCAACGAAACCGAGCGCTCGATGATCAGGGCCACCGCGATGACCGAGGTCAGCAGCAGCGGCCAGATTGGCCAGCCTGCGGCCTGGATGATGGCGAACACGTGGTTATCCTTTGAAACGTAGAAACATTTTCTTGCGCGCACTGTAGCCAAACCGCACCGCAGCAGCAACTTCGATCGCCGCTGCGCCCGGCCTCCGGCGCCCGATATCCACAAAAGATGTGGATAAGTTTGTGGATTATCGCTGAACAGAGGGGCTCGTCAGCCTAGCGATGCGCTTCCACACGGTTGCGATTAATTTTTCAGCAGTCCTTTTCCCCTTCGAAACAGCGCGTTACGGATAAGAATCGGGCTCCGCAACGGTTCCTTGCAGGAAAGCAAGACAAGCCGGCGCGTGTGTGGATTAGTGTAGTCTCGGCTGCGTCATGGAGCTTGACTTTTCTCCTGCCGCCGCGCCGGTCCTGAGCGTTTCCCAACTGCTTCGCAACGCGCGCGACGTGCTCGAGCGGCGCTTTCCCCTGCAATGGGTCGCAGGCGAGATCTCGAACCTGCGCCCGGCCGCCTCCGGGCACCTGTATTTCACGATCAAGGACGAAACGGCTCAAGTCGACTGCGTCATGTTCAAGGGCCGCGCCGCTGCGCTGGACTGGGAACCTGCCGACGGCCTGCGCGTCGAAGTCCGCGCCCTGGTGACGCTCTACGAGCCGCGTGGCCGCTTCCAGCTGAACGTCGAGGCCATGCGCCGTGCCGGGCTTGGCCCGCTCTACGAGCGTTTCCTGAAGCTGAAGGACAAGCTCTCCAGGGAAGGCCTGTTCGACCCGGAAGCCAAGCGGCCGATCCCGGAGCACCCGACGCAGATCGGCATCGTCACCTCGCTCGCTGCCGCGGCATTGCGCGACGTCCTCACGACCTTGCGGCGGCGCAATCCCTCGATCCCTGTCATCGTCTACCCTGCACCCGTGCAAGGCGACGGCGCCGCGTCAAAACTGGCGCAGGCGCTAGCGATTGCCAACGCACGTAGCGAGTGCGATGTGCTGCTGCTGGTGCGCGGCGGCGGCTCGATCGAGGATCTGTGGCAGTTCAACGATGAGGCGCTGGCGCGCGCGATCCGCCAATCCGGCATTCCGGTCGTCAGCGGCGTCGGCCACGAAACCGACTTCACCATTGCCGATTTCGCCGCCGATGCGCGCGCCCCGACGCCCACCGCGGCCGCGGAACTGGTCAGCCCCTCGCTGGAAGCGCTGCGCGCGCGCATTGCGGAAACGGTCCTGCGAATCACGAGGGAAACCGCGAGAAAAATGGGAAATGGGATGCAGGCCGTGGACGCCCTCGCCCGCCGCCTGCAGCACCCGGCCGAACGCCTGCGCACCTCGCTGCAGCACCTCGGGCACCTCGCCGCGCGCCTGGCGGCGGCAGCGCTGCGGCAATTCAACGAATTCCGCCGGCGGCTGGACCTGGCCGGCGCCCGGCTGGAAAGTCTCGGCCACGACGCTGTCCTCTCTCGAGGCTACAGCGTTACCTTGAATGCCAGAAAAGAAATCGTGCGCGATGCAGCGAGCGTCGAGAAGGGCGAGCGGCTCGTCACCAGGCTGGCCAAAGGCGAGATCGAAAGCGAAGTCCTCAAGAAGAAGAGCCATTAGTCCTCAGGAGGAGACCCAATGTCTACGGCCGCGAATATCGCGATTGCGCTGGTGGCGCTGTTGCATCTGTACTTCCTGGTTCTCGAGATGTTCCTGTGGACGAGGCCCTTCGGACGGCGCGTCTTCAAACTGACGCCCGAGTTTGCAGCCGCGTCGAGGGGGCTCGCGGCCAATCAGGGCCTGTACAACGGTTTCCTGGTGGCCGGGCTGCTGTGGGGCCTCGCGATGGGCGCGCCCGGCATCCAGGTCAAGGTGTTCTTCCTCACCTGCGTCATCGTCGCCGGAGTGTTCGGCGGCGCCACCGTGAACCGCAACATCCTGTTCGTGCAGGCGATCCCGGGAATCCTCGCGCTGGCGCTCGTGCTGCAGGTCTGAGCGTTGTACGTCCACAGCTTCCCGCCGATCGCGCACGCTGGCGCGCGCATCCTCATCCTCGGCACCATGCCGGGCAAGGTGTCGCTGCGCGAACGCCAGTACTACGCGCACCCGCAAAACGTGTTCTGGCGGATCGCGGGCGAGGTCTTCTGCTTCGACGCCAAAGCAGCTTACCGCGCGCGGGCCAGCGCGCTGGCCGCCTCGGGCGTCGCGCTGTGGGACGTGCTGAAGTCGTGCACGCGCGCGAGCAGCCTGGATTCGGACATCGTAGGCAGCAGCATCGTGCCGAACGACATCGCTGGCTTCCTCTTGCGCCATCCGCGCATCCGCAGGATCTGCTTCAACGGCGCCAAGGCCGAGGCGCTGTTCCTGCGGAACGTCCACCCGTTGCTGCAACAGCACGCGGAGATCGAATACCTGCGGCTGCCCTCCACCAGCCCGGCGCATGCTTCGATTCCGTTCTCGAAGAAGCTGCGGGCATGGCGACGTATTGTGGCAACATGACCGGCGGGGAAAAGGCCCGGCAATGCGAAGACTTCTCCTAGCCCTGCTGTTCGTCCCGCTGGCCGCTGGCGCGCAAACGCCCGAGACGCTGTTCAACCTCGTCAGCCTGAATGCGCAGGCAGAGCGCGAGATTCCGAATGATCTGCTTACCGCCATGCTGACAGCGGAAGCGGAAGGCGCCGATCCGGCGCAGCTCGCCGATAGCGTCAACCGCGCGATGCAGCGCGCGCTCTCGACCGCGCTTGCCTACAAAACCGTGAAGGCCCAGTCCGCCGGCTACCAGACCATCCCGGGATACGACAAGGGCCGCATTGCGCGCTGGCGGGTGCGCCAGGAACTGCGGCTGGAATCGGCGGATTTTGCCGCCACCACCGAACTGGTCGGCAAGCTGCAGGCGAGCCTGATGGTGACCGGCCTCGCCCTGTCGGTATCGCCCGAGGCGCGGCACAAGGCGGAAAACGCGCTGATCGCCGAGGCGCTGGCGGCGTTCGAGGAACGCGCGCGCGTGGTGCGCGATGCCATGAAGGCGAAGGGCTACCGGGTGCGCGACCTGCAGGTTTCGCCCGGCGGCGTATCGCCGCGCCCGATGCTTGCGATGGCAGCCCGGGGCGCATCGTCCGAGTCCCTGGCGCAGCCGGCGCTGGAGCCGGGAACGACGCGCATTCTTGTCATGGTGTCCGGAACCATCCAGTTGCAGTAGCTGCCGGTCCGGCGGGCGTTAGAATCCGTCCATGCCCGCCCGCCCGCGCACGATCCGCGCCCTGATATTCGACGTTTTCGGCACGGTCGTCGACTGGCGCGGTTCGATCATCCGCGAGTGCCGCGCGCTCGGGCGGAAGAAAAATATCAAGATCGACTGGGAGGCGTTCGCCGACGCCTGGCGCGCCGGCTACCGGCCTGCGATGGCGCGCGTGCGCACGGGCGACCTGCCGTGGATGAACATCGACCAGCTGCACCGCATGATCCTGGACGAGCTGCTGGCGCGCTTTGCGATCGACGGGCTGACCGAGGATGAGATCGACCACCTGAACCGCGTCTGGCACCGGCTGGATCCCTGGCCTGACGCGCGGCGCGGCCTCTCCCTGCTCAAGCGCCGCCACGTCATCGCGACGCTGTCGAACGGCAACGTGGCGCTGCTGGTAAATATGGCGAAGCACGGGCGCCTGCCGTGGGACACCGTCCTCTCGGCGGAACTGTTTCACCACTACAAGCCGGATCCGGAGGCCTACCTCGGCGCAGCGGCTATGCTCGGTCTCGAGCCGGGTGAAGTCATGATGGTAGCGGCGCACAAAGACGACCTGCGCGCGGCGCAGGCCTGCGGCCTGGCGACCGCGTTCGTGCGGCGGCCCCGCGAACGGGGGCCGAAAGTCAAACTGGATCTCAAGCCTGAAGCCGATTTCGATTTCAATGCCGGGGATTTCGTCGACCTCGCGCGCAGGATGTCGGCGTGAGCCAGGCCAACGCCAGGACGACGCGCCATCGCGTGCTGATCGTGGACGACGAGGAGTCGATGCGCCTGTTCCTCGCCCGGATCCTGACCACCGCGCTCAAAGTCGAGGTCACGCTCGCCGGCACCTCCGAGCAGGCGCTGCGGCTGGCCGGCAACTACGCCTACGACGCGATCCTGCTGGACCTGCTGATGCCGGGGGTAGGCGGCTACGAGGTGCTCAGGGAGATCCGCCGCGCCTCGCCCAACATCGCAACGCCTGTCATCATCGTGTCGGTGCTCGCAGACAAGGCGAGCCGGGACCGCTGCATGAAGGCGGGCGCGAGCGCCTACGTAATCAAGCCGGTGGAACGCAATTCGCTGGTCGCCACGGTCAAGGCGCAGATCGCCGGCCGCGGCAGGCCGAAAAGAATCTGAGGCAAACGGCCATGGCGGAGATCAAGATCCAGAACGTTGACGCGCTCGGCAAGCCCCTCGGTCAGTATTCCCACATGACACGCGTCGCGGGACACAGCGAGACGCTGTACATCGCCGGCATGCTCGCCCCGGGGGACGATTTCGATGCGCAGTGCTCCGGCGTCTTCGGTCAGATCGAAACCGCTCTCAAATCCGCGGGCGCGGGCTGGCGCAACGTGGCGCAGTTCACCACCTACCTGGTGCACTCGCAGGACATCCCGAAATTCATGGCCTGGCGCCTGCGCGAATTTCCACGCATGTTTCCGGACGGAAAATACCCGCCGAATACGCTGCTGATCATCGATCGCCTCGTGCAGGAGCAGTTCCTGGTCGAGGTACAAACGGTCGCGGTCATCTAGGGCCGGTCAGGCCGGATTGCCTCAGGTCTCTTCGACGAAGACTTCTTCGCGCTTCTTGCGCAGCGCGGGGGCCGCGATGATCGCGAGCAGCAGCGCCGCGGCGACCAGGAAGCCGAGACTGATCGGCTTCGAAGGGCTGACGAACACGAACGGATCGCCGCGCGACAGCAGCATCGCGCGCCGCAGGTTCTCCTCCATCAGCGGTCCGAGGATGAAACCCAGGATCAGCGGCGCCGGCTCGCAGCCGAGCTTGGCGCAGACGTATCCGAGGATGCCGAAACAGGCCATCAGGAAACAATCGAAGGGCTGGTTGGAGATGCTGAACACGCCGATCGCCATGAACAGCAGGATGGAAGGGTAAAGATACCGGTACGGCACCGACAGCAGCTTGATCCACATGCCGATCAGCGGCAGATTGAGGATCACCAGCATCAGGTTGCCGACCCACATCGAACAGATCATCCCCCAGAACAATTGGGGACGTTCCGTCATCACCTGCGGCCCGGGGGCAATGCCCTGGATCATCATGGCGCCGATCATCAGCGCCATTACCGCATTGGACGGAATGCCGAGGGTGAGCAGCGGGATGAAGGAGGTCTGGGCGCCGGCGTTGTTCGCAGATTCGGGCGAGGCCACGCCCTCGATCGCGCCCTTGCCGAACTCGTGGGAGTACTTGGAGACTTTCTTCTCCAGCGTATAGGCACCGAAGGACGCGAGCAGCGCGCCGCCGCCGGGGAGGATGCCGAGCGCCGAACCGAGGGCGGTGCCGCGAATGATCGGCATGATCATGCGCTTCCAATCCTCCTTGCTCGGCATCATCTTGCCCACGCTGCTCGTGAAGACCTCGCGATGTTCCTTTTGCTCGAGGTTGGCGATGATCTCGCAAATGCCGAACATGCCCATCGCCACCGTGACGAAGCCGATGCCGTCGGCCAGTTCCGATATGCCGAAGGCGAAGCGCAGCACGCCCGAATTGACGTCCGTGCCCACCAGGCCGAGCAGCAGCCCGAGGATCACCATCGAGATCGCCTTGATGAGCGAGCCGTGCGCGAGCACGACCGCAGCAACAAGGCCCAGCACCATCAGCGAGAAGTATTCGGCCGGGCCGAATTTCAGCGCGACCTCCGCGAGCGGCGGCGCGAACATGGCCACCACCAGCGTCGAGACGCAGCCGGCGAAGAACGAGCCGATCGCGGCGGTGGCGAGTGCAGGGCCGGCGCGGCCCTGGCGCGCCATCTGGTAGCCGTCCAGGCAGGTCACCACCGAGGACGATTCGCCCGGGATATTGACCAGGATCGCCGTGGTCGAGCCGCCGTACTGCGCGCCGTAGTAGATTCCGGCGAGCATGATCAGCGCCGCGATCGGCGACAGGCTGAAAGTGACCGGCAGCAGCATCGCGATCGTCGCCACCGGCCCGATGCCGGGCAGCACGCCGATCAGCGTGCCGAGGAGGCAGCCGATAAGGCACATGATGACGTTGAATGGCACGTGCTGCAGCGTCATGCCCCACATGGTGACGGGCTGCAGCTTGAAGACTTCGATGAAGCCGATCGAAAGATTTCCGAAGATGCTTTCCACGGCGGCCCCTTAGCGGATCGGACAGTTGTCGATGAAGCTGGGGCAGATCGGGAAAGGCAGCACTAGCGCTTCCACGAACACCAGGACCGAGAAGATCACGAGCACTACCGACATGATCGCGACCTCTTTCCACTTGAATTCATGCCCACCGTAGGCGCTGATGAAAACCAGGGCGACGCCGGCGAGTGGCATACCGAGCGGCTTGAGCAGATAGGCGAACGCGAGGCTGGATATGGCGATGAACAACACCGGCCGGAAATGGAATTTCGCCACCGCCGGGCCTTCCAGAACCAGCGCATTGACCAGAACGATCGCGCCGAGCACCGCCAGTAGGCCGCCGAGCATGACGGGGAAATATGCCGGCCCCATGCGTACCGAACTGCCCATCTGGTAGTACAACAAGGCGACCACGACGAAAAAAAGGCCGAATGCGATGAACATCAGCCCCGCCCAGAAATCCTGCGGACTTTTGATTTTCATACTGAAGGCGTCTCCTCCTGCTTGCGGGCGAGTGTAGCATGCCCCTTATGAGGCCGTGTCCCGCGCCGCAGGCGCGCGTGCCCTCCTTCAGGGCGCTGCTCGCGGCAATGTTGCTTGCCGCGTCAGGCTGCGGTCAGCAGGCGAAGCTGCCGCCCCTCGCCCCGGATGCAGTCGTCCTTGCGTTCGGCGACAGTCTGACTTTCGGCACCGGTGCGAACGAGCAGGAAAGCTACCCGGCGCAGCTGGCGCGCCTGATCGGCCGGCGCGTCGTGAATGAAGGCGTGCCCGGCGAGGTAAGCGCGGCAGGCCTCGCGCGGCTGCCGTCGGCCCTTGACGAACACCAGCCGAAGCTGCTGCTCCTCTGTCACGGCGGCAACGACTTCCTGCAGCGGCAATCGAAGCAGGCCGCAGCCGAGAACCTGCGCGCGATGATCCGCCTCGCACAGTCGCGCGGCATCGAAGTGCTTCTGATCGGCACCCCCGAGCCCAGCCTAACCCTCACGCCGCCCGAGTTCTACGGCGAAATCGCCAAGGAGTTCCATATTCCCTACGAGGGCGACGTATTGACCAAAATCCTGAGAGACTCGAGCCTCAAGTCCGATCAGGTGCATCCCAACGCTCAGGGCTATCGGCTGATGGCCGAGCGCGTTGCGGCTCTGCTCAGGAAATCGGGCGCGGTCTGAGTTTGTTCAGCCGCGCTACGTCCTCCGGCCGGTCCACGTCCCAGACGGTGCGCAGTTCCTTCCAGCGCCAGCGCAACCGGCTGAGCCGGCGGCGCGTTTGCGCCAGGACCCCGGGCGTGCTCCATGCCACACCGTCGAACAGCCGGCGCGATACCCGGCGCAGCCCGATCAGTGCGTAGCCGCCGTCCTCGGCCGGGGACAGCACCGCGTCAACGCCCGCCCGCAGTGCACGTACCGCAGCGCGCAAATCGGAGGGCCGCAGCACCGGGCAATCGCTGCCGATCAGGACGACGTACGGGCGGGTGCGCAGCGCACGCGCGAACGCGCGGTACATGCGATCGCCGAGATTGCCGCTGCCCTGGGAGCGAAGGCCGACACCCAAGCGCCGGCGATTCCTGGAAAAAAAAGCATGGCCGGTTCCCGGCGAGCAATACAGATCGACGTCACCGATTCCCGCAGCCAGCGCCGTCGCCAGCGTCCTCTCCGCCAGGCGCGCGTGCAGCCGCGCTGCGCCTCTCTCGCCGAGCAACGGCACCAGGCGCGTCTTGACGCCGCCCGGTTGCGGCGCGCGTGCGAACACGATCAGCGCCGTGTCAGGCTTGTTTGGCGTAACGCCGCGCAAGTTCATCCGGGGATGCGCCGAGAAAATAGGCGAGCCGCAGGCGCCACATCAACAACACGGTACGAACTACGCCGTTGCGCTCCCAGCGCCTGCCGGCGGTCACGGTTTTCTCGCGCAGGCACGCGGGCCGCGAGAGGCGCATCATGGACCGGCTGAGCGCGACATCCTCCATCAATGCGATTTCGGGATAACCCGGAAACGCGGCGCGACGCACGAATATCGCCTGGTCGCCGGTAGCGATGCCGGTGAGCCGGGAGCGCACGTTCATGAAAAAGGCGACCACCACGAGCAGCGGCGAGCGGCCTTCGATCCGAACGTCGAAACGGCCCCAGGCGCGCCCGCCGAGCGCCTCCGCCACCAGCCGGTCCGCCCCTTCCGGAAGTGCGGAGTCCGCATGCAGAAAAAGCAGGGCTGCGCCGGTGGCCGCGGCGGCCCCCGCATTCATTTGCGAAGCCCGGCCGCGGGGCGCCGTAATCACGCGGTCGGCGTGCGCCGCCGCGAGTTCGCGCGTGCCGTCCTCGCTGCCGCCGTCCGCCACGATCACCTCGTGCCCCCGGGCACGCAGCGGCGCGAGCGCCTGCAACGCGCGCACGATGCCCTGAGCTTCGTTCAGCGCAGGGACGATGATGGAAAGTCGTTCAGCGTCCAATCGTAGTCAAGAAAGGAAAAACGCGCCTTGCCCTCCGCGACGAGCTTCTGCGCCGCTGGATCGTCGGCGAGCAGCTTCGCATACCTTGCGAAGAACCGCTCACGCGGCGCAAAATCTTCCTTGTACCAGTCGAAGATCTTCGACACTTCGAGCCTGCCGCGGGCGTAGCGGTTCCGGCTGCGGTCCGACAGGAACCGCTCGGTCTGCTCCTCGAGCTGACCTTCGAGGCGCTCCGCGACATAGGCCGCCTCGCGCAGCATCGGGCAGCCGACCGAGGCGCAGTTCAGCGCGAAATGCGCGCGCGGCTCGTCGTAGGCGCCGGGTTTCCTGAGCATTTCGTGCTCGATCTGGTCGAGCGACGCGGGCCTGCCGAAGAGAGAGAAGAATTTGCGCTTCCAGCGGTCATCGAACACGCCGCCGATGTCCTTGATCGATTTCACGGGATAGTTTTCCAGGATCAGCTCTACCGTGAACGCGTTGTAGGCGTTGATGAGGAACGCCATGCGCTGCGGCTTGTTCCAGGAGGCAAATTCCCCTTCTTTCACACCGGTCAGGCTGGCGAGATATGCCTTCAGCACCGGCCGGTCCTGCGCCATGCCGGTGTAGCGAACCTGGGACGCCCTGCCGCCGGCGATCAGTACGACGTGTTTCTTCAGCAGATTGTCCCAAGCCTGGTGGGAATGGTCGAACGTCTGGGCAAGGGTGGAGCCGGAAAAGAAAACCAGAGCAAGAAACAGCCTGGTCATCCCCGCATCCAGGCATGAAACTTTTCTACCCTACGCAGCAGCCCCTGCGGAGCGTGCGCCTTCTTCCATACGCCGGCAGCGTACTTGTTGGCCTCCGCCAGCGTCGGATAGATGTGAATGGTGCCGAGGATCTTGTTCATGCCGAGACCGTGGCGCATCGCGGCGACGTACTCCGCGATCAGGTCGCCGGCGTGTTCGCCGACGATGGTGGCGCCGAGGATCCGGTCCTTGCCCGGTACCGTGAGCACCTTGACCATGCCGTGCGCCGCCTCGTCCGCGATCGCGCGGTCCAGGTCGTCGATGCCGTAGGTCGAAACTTCGTAGGGAATGTTCCGCTCCTTGGCTTCGGTCTCGCTCAGGCCCACACGCGCGACCTCGGGATCGGTAAACGTCGCCCACGGAATCACCGAATAATCGACGCGGAACGTCTTCAGCGACCCGAAGAGGGCGTTCACCGCCGCGTACCAGGCCTGGTGCGCGGCGGTATGCGTGAACTGGTAGGGTCCGGCGACATCGCCGCAGGCGTAGATATTAGGATAGATGGTCTGCAGGAATTCGTTGGCTTCAACGGTGCGCGCGCGGCTGACGGGGATGCCCAGCTCTTCCAGCCCGTAGCCCGCGGTATTCGCGGCACGGCCGACCGCGCACAGCAGCGCATCGAACTCGATCCGCACTTCCCTGCCCTCGTGCTCGCAGACGAGCGTCTTCGCACCGCCCTCCAGCAGGAATGCCTTCGCCTTGTGGCCGGCGAGGATGTTGATGCCTTCCTCCTCGAAACTCTTCCTCACCATCCCGGATACTTCCGGGTCTTCGCGCGGCAGGATCCTGGGCAGCATCTCGACCTGGGTGACCTTCGAGCCCAGGCGCGCGAATGCCTGGGCCAGTTCCGAGCCGATCGGGCCGCCGCCCAGCACCACGAGGCGGGGCGGCAGCTTGCGCAGGCCCCAGACCGTGTCGGAGGTCAGGCAGTCCATGCGCTCGATTCCGGGGATCGGGGGCACGAACGGATGCGCGCCGGCCGCAATGACGATGGAGCGCGTGGTCAGGGTCTGCTTGCCCCCGTTCGGGCCTGTGACTTCGACAGCCCACGGAGAAACGATTTTCGCCTCGCCTTGCAGGCACTCCACGCCGAGCCCGGCATAGCGTTCGGCGGAATCGTGCGGTTCGATGGTGCGGATCACCCGCTGCACGCGTTCCATGACGTCGGCGAAGTCGAAATCGAGCGCCGCTGTTTTTATGCCGAGACTTTTCGCCTGCCGTGCCTGATGAACAAATTTGGCCGAACGAAGCAGGGCCTTCGAAGGGACGCAGCCGGTATTGAGGCAATCTCCGCCCATCTGGTGCCTTTCCACCAGCGTTACCTTCGCTTTGACGGCCGCAGCGATATACGCGGCGACCAGACCCGCGGAACCGGCGCCGATGACCACCAGGTTGCGCTCGAAGCGCGCCGGCCGGGTCCAGCGCGCGTAAACGCGCCGCGTTCTCACCGCGTCCATGGCCCGCTTGGCGATCAGCGGAAACAGGCCCAGCAGCGCGAATGCGCCCACCAGGCCGGCCGAAATCCTGAACTCGCCGAGCTTGGTTCCGGCATAGACGAACGCGACCGTGCCCGCGATCATGGCGACCTGGCTGACCCAGAAGTAGGTCCAGATCCGGATCGGGGTCAGCCCCATCAGCAGGTTGATCGCGAAGAAGGGAAAGGCCGGCACCAGCCGCAGCGCGAACAGATAGAACGCGCCTTCCCTGGCGATGCCGTCGTTCACTACCCTCAGTTTTTCGCCGAACTTGGCCTGCACCCAGTCGCGCAGCAGGAAGCGGGCGCCGAGAAACGCGATGGTGGCGCCGATGGCCGAGGCGAAAGACACGATCGCCACGCCCCACGGCAGGCCGAATATCGCGCCGGCGGCCAGCGTCATCACCGCCGCGCCCGGCAGCGACAGGCTGGTGATCGCTACGTAGGCGAGGAAGAACAACAGGCCCGAGCGCACCGGCTCGGCCCGCACCTGGGCACCGATTTCCGCCTGCTGCGACCTGAGGAATTCAAGGGTGAAGAAACGGCCCAGATCGAACGCGAAATAGGCGACCAGGGCCGCAGTGAACAGCAGGAGCAGCGCGAGCCGCGCCCGGCCCATGCCTAAAGGAAGTTGGTCGCGCGGTGCGACTGCTCGTCCATCAGCTGCAGCAGGCGCGCGCTGGTCGAGCGCAGCCGCTGCGACAGCATCAGCACCAGCTCCATCAGGATTTTGGCGCCGAGCATGGGTTGCTCGACGATGATGCGCGCGAGATTCTCCCGATCCAGCACCGCGACCACCGTGGGCTCGGCCGCGACGCAGGTGGCGAAGCGCGCTTCGCCGTCGATCATCGACATCTCGCCCAGCGTCTTGCCGGCCTCGACCACCGCGATCATCTGCGGCGTGTTCCAGCGGTCGCGCTTGAGCACTTCCACCTTGCCCTCGATCAGCATCAGCATGAAATCGCCGCCCTCTCCTTCATGGATGATCTCGGTGCCGGCCGGCGCCTGGTATACGTCCATGAAGTGCGCCAGCAGGCGCACCTCGGCGGGAGAGAAGTTCTCCAGCAGGTCGCACTTAGGGATCAGCGCGTGGATCTGCGGCGAGAATTTGGTCGCGTCCCCGAGATGCTCGAGGTGGGCGAGGTGCGCGGGGCGTTCGGCCATGGGATCGTGGATAGCGTTTTCGCGTCCGATTCTAGCCGATCAGCCAGAGCACGGTCGCGATCCAGCCGGCGACCGCGGCCGCGAGCAGCGGATCGCGCAGCAATTCCTCGGCCGGATCGCCGCCACCGCCCCGGAAACGCAGCCGGTACAAGTAGCGCAGAGTGCCGAGCAGCACCCAGGGCAGGGTCAGGATCAGGCCTCCCGTGCCGTGGATCAGCGCAGTCTCCGCCGCCAGCGTGTAGGCGGCGTACGCCACCGTCATGCCCGCTGCGCACAGCATGATCGCCTTATCCAGGAATCCAGCCGAGTAGTCCTCCAGCACGGGCCGGTGCAGGCCTGCGCCCTCCGCAAGGCGGCCGATCTCGGCGCGGCGCTTGGCGAAGCCCAGGAACAGCGTCAGCAGGAATCCGCAGGCGAGCAGCCAGTTGGAAGGCGCTATGCCTATGCCCGCCGTGCCGGCGAGCAGTCGCAGCATGAATCCAGCCGCGATCGAGAACACGTCAAGCACGGGGACCCGTTTCAGGCGCAGGGTGTAGGCCGCGCTCAGCACAAGGTACGCGGCAACGAACGCCGCCACCTTCCAGCCAGTGCACGCCGCCAGCGCGAGTGCCAGCGTCGCGATGACCGCTGAAAATACGGTCGCCTCTCCGGAAGCGATCGCACCGCGCGCAACCGGACGATCGCGCTTGTCCGGATGACCGCGATCCTGCACCGCATCGCGCGCGTCGTTGAACGCGTACACGGCGCCCGATGCCAGGCAAAAAGCGAGCGTCGCGCACAGCGCCGCGTTCACCATCACCGGATCCCGGTAGGCGTGGCCGAACACCAGCCCGACGAGGACGAATGCGTTCTTGACCCACTGCTTCGGGCGCAGCAGCTCGACAAACGCGAGTACCCGGCTCATCGCCGAAAGTAGCGCTCGAAGAAGTAGCAGCGTTCCACCGGCAGCACCGAGGGAATCCGGTAGTAACGGTCCCTGACGTCGGCCAGCACGCCCGCGCGGTAGGCCCCGTAGTCGAAGCCGCGGCCGAGGATCGCGTAGTAGAACCCGCCGCCAAGCGATATTTTCTTCACTTCGATTCCGCGGAAGTACGGCTGGTAATCCTGCAGCAGCGGCGGCTCGCGCCTCAGGATGAGAAGGTCCTTTCCGTCATAGGCGCGCCAGTCGGTGTCGATATCGGACTGCCGCGCATGGGCGGTTCCCCTGCCGAACATCGGCACCGGTCGCTGCGCGTAGTAGGAGAGCAGCGCGGCCGACGCGTAGCTGTCCGTGGCGAGTTCCCTGCCGGCCAGGTCCGGCGCGACTGCGCCCATCAATTCGGCAGCCCGGCCCGGAAACACCAGCCGCGGATAGATCCAGGATGTCTTCCAGGTTTCGAGCGGGAGCGCGAGCAGAATGGCGACCAGGAGCACGTGCAGCGCGGCGAACGCCGCGAAAAAACGCGCGCTCAGGACCAGCTGGCGACGCTCCAGCGCGAGCGCTACGCTGAGCACGAGCGCCGGCACGAATGAAAACAGCCAGTGCAGGCCGATCCCCTTGATCGCCGTCAGCGCGGCGAATACCGCCAGCGGCAGGAGCCATGCCAGCAGCAGCGCCTGCTCGCCCGGCCGGCGCCACGCTCCGCGCAGCCGCGCCCGTCCGCGCCACGCAAACCACAGCAGCGGCGCGGCGAGATAGGCGAGCGAAGCAGCGTAAAGCGCGGGGTGCGAGACAGACCAGCCGGTGCCGCCTTCCGTATGCCGGTTGATGGCATTGAACATGACGTTGCACCAGCAGGCATTCAGGTTCCAGTACAGGTTCAGCAGCCCGAAAGGCAGCGCGCCAAGGAACACGAAAACAAAGCGCCCGGGCCTTTTCGACAGGACTGCCCAAAGCAGAAAAGCCAGGCCGAGCAGCACCGCAAAATACTTGGAAAGAAACGCGAGGCCGAGCAAGGCGCCGCTGCACAGGAACATTCCAGCCGAATCCCGCTGCGCGGCGCGCGCGAATACCAGCAGCGACGCTACCGAGAACAGCGCGAGCGGCGTATCCGTGGTGATGAACACGTTCAGGACGTTCATCGGCACCAGCAGCACGATTAGGGCCGCCAGGTTGGCGGTGTCCTCGTCGCGCCCGAACCAGCGGCGCAATGCAGCCCAAACGGCCAGCGCCGTGAGCGGCGCCACCAGCACCGCCGGCAGGCGCATGAGCCACGCGGCCTCGGAGAGTCCGGTAAGCGGCGCCAGCATCCAGCCCACCATCGGCGGATGATCGTAGTAGCCGAGCGCGGGCGAGCGGCCCCAGAGGATGAAATAGGCTTCGTCGGCGGTCACCGGCGCGACGGCCGAGAACCAGACGCGGAACCCCAGCGTCGCGACCAGCGCGAGCAGAAGCGACTGCCGGGTAGTAAGAGAAATCAAAGCGACGGCAGGAGGATAGGCAGGGAACGCGCGAGGAGCGTCAGGCCGGCAATCACCAGCAAAGCGTACACCGCTTTCACCACCGCGGCCGCCGGCACCAGTGCGTGCAGCCGGTTGCCTAGCCATGCGCCGGCAAGCATCGCGGGCAGCAGGCAAAGCGCGGTCGCGAGCAGTCCGTCCTGCGTCAGCAGTCCGGCGGCGCCGAACAGCACAACGCGCAGCAGCGACGACAGCATGATCATCGCCGCGTTGGTGGCGCGTAGCGCGTCCTTGTCGCGGATGCGGCCCGCGTTGTAGGTCGCGAACAGCACGCCGCCGGTGCCGAACAGTGCCGAGAATATGCCGCCGGCAAGCCCGATCGGCGCACCCCAGGCGCGCGACAGCGCAGGCGGCGGGCCGCGGCGGAACAGGCTGTAGCACGCATACAGCAACAGGAAAGCCCCCAGCAGCGCCAGCAATTTGCCTTCGGCGACTTCCATCAGCAGTGTGAGGCCCGCCATCATGCCGGCCAGGATGAACGGCACCAGCCAACCGATCTCGGCATAGCGGATCTGTTTCCTGACCCGCGCGCCGAACAACAGGAACGCGGCGACGTCCAGCAGCATCAGCAGCGGCACGGCGAACCTGAGCGCGAAGAAATGCACCAGCAGCGGCAGCGCGATCACGGTCGAGCCGAAGCCCGCCAGCCCGAACGCCGTGTAGGCGAAGGCGACCACCAGCGCCGCAAGCAGCAGGATTTCCGGCGGATGCGGCAAATTCAAAAACGGCAGCGCAAAGCTCAGCGCTTGCCCTTCTTGCGACGGGCTTTGACGGCCGCGGCCAGCGTATCCAGCAGTTCGACCGAATCCTCCCAGCCGATGCACGGGTCGGTGATGCTCTGGCCGAATTTAAGGCCGGCCGGCGGCTTGCCCGCGACCAAGTCCTGCTTGCCTTCCACCAGGTGGGATTCGACCATCGCGCCGATGACGCAGCGCGAGCCGCCGCCGACCTGCGCCGCGACATCGCGCGCCACGTCCATCTGGCGCTTGTACTGCTTGGAGGAGTTGGCGTGCGAGAAGTCGATCATCAGGCGGCAGTCGAGCTTTGATTTCGCCAGTTCCTCGCAGGCCGCCCTGACGCTGGCCGCGTCGTAGTTCGGGCTCCTGCCGCCGCGCAAGATGATGTGGCAGTCCTCGTTGCCGCGCGTCTCCACGATCGAGACCTGGCCGCTCTTGTGCACCGAGAGGAAGTGGTGTTTCTGGCGCGCGGCGAGGATCGCGTCCACCGCGATGCGCACGTTGCCGTCGGTACCGTTCTTGAAGCCGACCGGCGCCGAAAGTCCCGAGGCGAGTTCGCGGTGCACCTGCGACTCCGTGGTGCGCGCGCCGATCGCGCCCCAGGAAACCAGGTCGCCAATGTACTGCGGAGAAATCACGTCGAGGAACTCGCAGCCCGCAGGCACGCCCAGCCTGTTGATGCGCACCAGCAGATCGCGCGCAATGCGCAGGCCCTCGTTGATGCGGAAGCTGCCGTTCAGGTAGGGGTCGTTGATCAGGCCCTTCCAGCCGACGGTGGTGCGCGGTTTCTCGAAATAGACGCGCATCAGCACTTCGAGCTCGCCTTCGTGCTTTTTTCTTTCCAGATGCAGCTTCTCCGCGTAGGCGACCGCGGCGGCCGGGTCGTGGATCGAGCAGGGCCCGATGATCACCAGCAGCCGGTCGGATTTGCCGCGCACGATTTCGCGCACCTCGCGCCGCGTGTCCGCGATCAGCTTCTCCACCGGCGTGCCCTGGATCGGGAAAAAGCGGATCAGGTGCTCCGGCGGCGGCAGCGGAACGATGTTCTCGATGCGCTCGTCGTCGGTCAGGGAAGTCTTGTCGTCGGTGGTCATGGTGTTCCCCAAAAAAAAACCGCCAGGCTTACGCTCTGGCGGCTTGTCGGTTTCGCTGGTGATGCGGCTAGCCGTTCCCCTCCGCCAGAGGGCGCGGGAAGTGGAAAAAATAGCCGTAAAACCAGCGTGTCATGGAGTCATTCAAACACGAAGCCCAAGGCTTGTCTACTTCGGCCACAGGACCATCTGGGTGCAGCGGAACATTGCAATCTTTCTGTCGGCACCCTCGATCGTCACCACGGCATCCCAGACTTGAGTTGTGCGCCCCAGGTGGGCCGGCGTCGCGCGGCAAAAAATCGCGCCGTCGCGGATGGTGCCGAGGAAGTTGGCCTTCAATTCGAGCGTGGTGAAGCCGGCCGCGCCCTGGGGCAGGTTCGCCGCGCAGGCGTAGCCGCAGGACGTGTCGGCTAGCGCGATCACCGTGGCTGCGTGCAGGAAACCGTTCGGCGCCATCAGTTCCTGGCGTACCGCGACGCGGCTCTCGAGTCCTTCAGGCGTCAACGACAGGATCGTCAAGCCTACCAAGCCGGGCAAATACCCGGCACTGCGGCCATTGAAGGATTCCGCCGTCATCTCCGGACGGAAGCTGGACGTTTTAGCGCTCATGGAATTCGAATCTACACGATTGGCACTCCCGCTGCCGCATTGCCAGGCGTGCAATTTGCTTGCTGGAAAGAGGCGTGCTACGGTTTTCCCGCAGTAGGCCGATGACAAGAACATAGGAGCCAGAATATGTCGGCAAATACGTCGCTCTCCGTGCCCTCGGCGCCGATCCCGGTAGCGGGATTCAAGGACGTCTACGACATCGCCGCTGTAGAGCGCGCTCTCCAGGAGTTGCCCCAGTCCGCCAACGAAGCGCTGCGAGCGCTGTACGAGAAAATGCTGCGTGTCGGCGGCCAGCGCTTCGCGGTCAAACCTTCCGGGCTGCCCGAAATGCACGTATTGTTCGAGGAGCTGCCCAACTTTGGTGCGGTACTCGAGCATATCCGCCGCCAGCTCGCGTTGTGCGTGGACTCGGACGACGATGTCGAGCTGACGCCGATACTGCTGCTGGGCGATCCCGGCATCGGCAAGACCCACTTCGCGCGCCGCGTATCGCAACTGCTGGGCACCGGATACGGCTTCGTGCCGATGAGTTCGCTCACCGCGGGCTGGGTGCTGTCGGGCGCCTCCTCGCAATGGAAGAACGCCAAGCCGGGCAAGGTGTTCGAGACTTTCCTCAACGGCGAGTACGCCAATCCGGTGATGGTGGTGGACGAGATAGACAAGGCGAGCGCCGACGGTCAGTACGATCCTCTGGGCGCGCTCTACGAGCTGCTGGAATCGCAGACCGCGATGCGCTTCGTCGACGAATTCGCGGAAGTCCCGATCGACGCCTCGGGCGCGGTCTGGTTCGCGACCGCGAACGACGCGGCGCGCATTCCCGAACCGTTGCTCAACCGCATGAACGTCTACGAGATCGAACCTCCCGACGCCGCGGGTTCGGCGCGCATCGCCCGCTCGCTGTACCGCGAAATCCGCGAGTCGCACGACTGGGGCAGGCGTTTCCCCGAAGCGCCGTCGGGCAGCGTGGTGGAAAAACTAGCGCTGCTGACGCCGCGCGAGATGCGGCGCGCGCTGCAGGCGGCGTTCGGCAACGCCAAGGTGGCCGGGCGCGACGAACTGCATGCAGAGGACGTGGACGTCCAGCGCGGCGGCCGGAAATCGAGGATCGGCTTCTAGGCTAGTGCTTGTTTGGGTTTAGCGAGCCGCGGTTGTAGTCCGGGTCGCCGGGATAAATCTTGCGGCCGATGCCGAACCAGCCGCCCTGCGCACTGCGTTCCCGCTCGGCTTCCTCGGCCTGCGCCTTGCGCTGCGGTTCGGCTTTCTTCTGGTCGACGTATTCCCAATGGCCGTTGGGCATCAGGCGCACTTTTTCTCCCGCCGCAGTGGTGGCCTGAATCTCCGCTGCCTGGTTCTCACCTGCCTGGTTCTTACCTGCCTGGTTCTTACCTGCCTGGTTCTTACCTACACGGGCGGCGTCCTCAGCCAGCACATTGGCGGCAACGAGCACCGCAACAATCAAAGCCGCTGTTCTACCCATGACTTCACCCCTTCCAATGCGCCGGTGAGTTTGGCTGGCTCGGTACCGCCGGCCTGAGCCATGTCCGGGCGCCCGCCGCCCTTGCCGCCAACCTGCTGCGCGACGAAATTCACCAACTCCCCCGCCTTGATCTTTCCGGTCAGGTCGGCCGTGACGCCGGCGATCAGCGATACCTTGCCGTCGCTTACCGCGCTCAGCACGATGGCGGCGCTCTTGAGCTTGTCCTTCAGCTTGTCCATGGTTTCGCGCAGCGTTTTCGCGTCTGCGCCTTCCAGCGTCGCCACCAACACCTTGCTGCCCTTCACATCCACCGCCTGCGACGCGAGGTCCTGGCCCTGCCCCATGGCGAGCTTCGAGCGCAGGCGCGCAAGCTCCTTTTCCAGCGCCTTCTTCTCGTCAAGCAGGGCCTGCGCCGCCCTTTCGACCATTCCGTCGCCCGGCTGAGCCCGCAGCTGCTTCGCCACCTCACGGAATTCCTGGAGCTGACTATTCATCATGGCAAGCGCGTTATTGCCGGTGGTCGCCTCCACCCGGCGAATGCCCGCCGCGACCCCGCCCTCGCCGTAGAGCTTGAAGACGCCGATGTCGCCGGTGCGCTCGACGTGAGTGCCGCCGCAGAATTCGCGGGAGGAACCGATGTCGAGCACGCGCACCTCGTCGCCATACTTCTCGCCGAACAGCATTACCGCGCCGGACTTCTTCGCGTCCTCGATGGGCATGACCTGCGCTCGCGTCGGCGTGTTCTGCAGGATTTCGGCGTTGACGATGGCCTCCACCCGGCGGATTTCCTGCTCGCTCATGGGCTTGTCGTGGGCAAAGTCGAAGCGCGTCTTGTCGGCGTCGACCAGCGAGCCCTTCTGCTGCACGTGCGCGCCCAGCACCTCGCGCAGCGCCTTGTGCATGAGATGCGTCACCGAGTGATTGCGCATGGTCCGCCTGCGCCGCTCCACGTCGACGCGCGCCTCGACCTTGTCGCCCACCTTGAGCTCGCCGGTCTTGAGCGCACCGTGGTGGCCGAATACCTCGGGCTGGATTTTCTGCGTGTCGCCAACCGCGAATGTGCCCGCCGATCCGACGAGTTCGCCCTGGTCGCCCACCTGCCCGCCCGATTCTGCGTAGAACGGCGTCTGGTCGAGCACCACCACGCCCGCCTCGCCAACCTTTAGTTGTTCGGCAGGCGATCCTTCGCGGTATACGGCGATCACTTTCGCCGGCAGGCTGAGCGTGTCGTAACCGCGGAACTCCGTCTTGCGTCCGGAGTAGTCGAGTCCGGCGGCGGAAGTGAATTTGCTGGCGGCCCGGGCACGCTCGCGCTGCTGTCCCATCGCGGCCTCGAATCCCGCGAGATCGAGGCTTACGCCGCGCTCGCGGCAGATGTCCGCAGTCAGGTCCACCGGGAAGCCGAAAGTGTCGTAGAGCTTGAATATGGTGTCGCCATCGAGCAGCTTCTCGCCGGAAGCCAGCGCGCCTTCCAGCACCCCCATGCCGTGTTCGAGGGTTTCGGCGAAGCGCTCCTCTTCCTGCTTCAGGACTTCGGCCACCCTCTTTGCCGATGTTCTGAGCTCCGGATAGGCATCGCCCATCGCCTTGTCCAGGTCGGCGACCAGCTTGAAGAAGAACGGCTGTTTCTGGCCGAGCTTGTAACCGTGGCGGATGGCGCGCCGCACGATCCGGCGCAGCACGTAGCCGCGGCCCTCGTTGCCCGGGATCACGCCATCGACGATCAGGAAGGAGCAGGCACGGATGTGGTCAGCGATCACGTTCAACGAAGGGTCCTTGAGCGCCTTCTGCTTCGTTTCGCGTGCTGCCGCCTTGATCAGGTCCTGGAACAGGTCGATTTCGTAGTTCGAGTGCACGTGCTGCAGCACCGCGGCAACGCGCTCCAGGCCCATGCCCGTGTCCACGCAAGGCTTGGGCAAAGGCGTCATCACGCCCTTGTCATCGCGGTTGTATTGCATGAACACCAGGTTCCAGATTTCGATGTAACGGTCGCCGTCGGCGTCCGCCGATCCAGGCGGACCGCCGGCCACGTCCGGCCCGTGGTCGTAGAAAATTTCGCTGCACGGCCCGCAGGGGCCTGTGTCGGCCATCTGCCAGAAATTGTCCGACTGGTATTTCGCGCCGCCCGGCTTGTCGCCGATGCGGATGCAGCGCTCTTTCGGCACGCCGACGGTCTTGGTCCACAGGTCGTAGGCCTCGTCGTCGGTCTCGTAGACCGTGGCCCAGAGCTTCTCCGGCGGCAGCTTGTAGACCTTGGTAAGCAGTTCCCAGGCGAACTGGATCGCGTCCTTCTTGAAGTAGTCGCCGAAGCTGAAATTGCCCAGCATCTCGAAGAAGGTATGGTGGCGCGCGGTGTAACCGACGTTTTCCAGGTCGTTGTGCTTGCCGCCCGCGCGCACGCAGCGCTGCGAGGTCGTGGCGCGCAGGTAGGCGCGCTTCTCCTTGCCGAGGAAGGTGTCCTTGAACTGCACCATGCCCGAATTGACGAACAGCAGCGTCGGGTCGTTCGCCGGCACCAGCGAACTGGAGGCGACGATGCTGTGGCTCTTGGACTTGAAGTACTCGAGGAAGCTGGAACGGATGTCGGCGGATTTCATGGAACCGACATTCTAAAGGATGACCGTGCGGCGCCCGGGCGCCGCACGGCTCCTTTTCACATTCAGGCGGCGAGCCGCCCGTACTTCACCAGCCGCGCACGCACACCGGTTTGCGTGCGCTGATGGGCGGATGCGAGATCGGGCAGGCCGCGCCCGGCGTCGAAACCGGACAACAGCTTGCGGTCCTCATCCTCGGTCCACGGTTCGCCGGTCTTCGGCGGCAGCTGCTGCTTGCGCCGCTCGAAGCGCTCCGCCTTCTCCAGCGCCTCGGCCGCGGCGTACAGCGCGCGCACGGTCTGCGCTCGCTGGTACAGGCTGTCGGCTGGAAACACTTCGCCGGACTCCGGATCGACGCCGTTGGCGAGCGAGCGGATCACGCTCAATGCTTCAGTTTGATTCATTCCATTCACCTCCCCTCCGCCACGCATGTGGCTGGAAGATGAACGATTATTCGGTGTCGCGCGCCGACAGGAGCTTGAAAATAATTTCCGAGGAAAAGCCGCGCGACTGCAAAAAGCGCATTCGCTTCGCGCGTTCTTCGCGCGTAGCCGCCGGTTCGCGGTATTTACGTTCCAGAATGGCTCGCGCCCGTTCCAATTCGTCCCCGGCGGAAACGCGGCCGACGAGTTCCGGATCGACGCCCTTCGCCTTCAAGTCCTGGCGGATGCGTGCGGCACCGAATTTGCGCGACAGAACGCGCGCACGCTCGGCAGCGAACCGCTCGTTCGACAGCTGCTTTTTCTGTTCCAGGGAATCCAGCAGGGATTCCAGCGCGTCCGGCGATTCAGCGCGAGGCGCCAGCTTGCGCCCGAGTTCGGCCCGGGAGTGCTCCCGCCGCGCGAGCAGCCGTAATGCCCGCGCCCGGAGCTCTGTCGCCTTGTCCGGCTGTTCGTTCACCCGCGCTTGCGCGTCGGCAGCTTCTCGACTTTGTTGTCGTCCTCGACGGCCGTTTCCGCCACCGCGACCGGCTTAAGCACGCCGGCCTTCTCGCGGATTTTCTGCTCGATCTCCTGCGCGAGCGCCGGATTCTCCTTGAGGAAGTCGCGGCAGTTGTCCTTGCCCTGCCCGAGCCGGTCGCCGTTGTAGATGTACCAGGCACCCGATTTCTCGACCACGCCGTGGATCACGCCCAGTTCCAGCATTTCGCCGGCGCGCGAGATGCCCTCGCCGTACATGATGTCGAATTCGGCGTTGCGGAACGGCGGCGCGACCTTGTTCTTCACCACCTTGACGCGGGTCTCCGAGCCGACCACTTCCTCGCCCTTCTTGATGGCGCCGATGCGGCGGATGTCCATGCGCACCGATGCGTAGAACTTGAGCGCGTTGCCGCCGGTGGTGGTCTCCGGGTTGCCGAACATGACGCCGATCTTCATGCGGATCTGGTTGATGAAGATCACCAGCGTGTTGGTGCGCTTGATGTTGCCGGTGAGCTTGCGCAGCGCCTGGCTCATGAGGCGCGCCTGCAGGCCCATCTGCGGCTCGCCCATCTCGCCCTCGATCTCGGCCTTGGGCGTGAGCGCGGCGACCGAATCGATGACGATCACATCGACCGCGCCCGAGCGCACCAGCATGTCGGCGATTTCGAGCGCCTGCTCGCCTGTGTCCGGCTGGGAGATCAGCAGGTCCTCGGTCTTGACGCCGAGCTTGGCAGCGTAGGAAATGTCCAGCGCGTTTTCCGCGTCGATGAAGGCGGCGGTGCCGCCGATTTTCTGCATCTCGGCGATGACCTGCAGCGTGAGCGTGGTCTTGCCCGAGGATTCCGGGCCGTAGATTTCGACCACCCGACCGCGCGGCAGGCCACCGACGCCGAGCGCGATATCGAGGCCCAGCGACCCGGTGGACACCACGTCGATGTCCTTGATCGCCGCATCGTCCATCTTCATGATGGAACCCTTGCCGTACTGTTTTTCGATCTGCGCCAGCGCCGCTTCGAGCGCTTTCTGCTTGTTGTTGTCTTCCATTCCTGTACCTCTTATGTGGCTGTCGACATCTTCGGCAGGCTGGGCCTGGGCCGACACCGGATACTGTATAAATGCACATGTATTGTGTTCGGTTGACGGCCCCCTGTCAATTTTGAAGCCGCGAGGCTGCGGTAAAATCAGAAAACCCCTTTGGAGACAATGCGATGGCGAAAATTTCCTTCCTCGGCCTCGGCGTCATGGGCTACCCGATGGCGGGCCACCTGCTGAAAAAAGGCGGCCACGAGGTGACGGTCTACAACCGCAGCCCGGCCAAGGCCGCGCAGTGGGTGAAAGAGTACGGCGGCAAGTCGGCCGCCACCCCGCGCGAGGCCGCGCATGGCGCCGATTTCATCATGATGTGCGTCGGCAACGACGACGACGTGCGTTCGGTCGCCTATGGAGACAACGGAGTGCTGGCGGGGTTGAAAAAGGGCGCCGTCCTGGTGGACCACACCACTGCCTCGGCCGTCGTCGCACGTGAATTGCACGGCAAGTGCAAGGAAAAGGGCGTCGGCTTCGTCGACGCGCCGGTGTCCGGCGGCCAGGCCGGCGCGGTCAACGGCCAGCTCGGCATCATGTGCGGCGGCGACCAAGCCGACTACGACAAGGCGCTGCCGGTCCTGAACGTCTACGCCAAGATGTGCGCGCTGATCGGCGCCGCGGGCGCCGGCCAGCTCACCAAGATGGTCAACCAAGTGGCGATCGTCGGCATCCTGCAGGGACTGTCGGAGGCGCTCAACTTCGGCATGAAGGCAGGGCTCGACATGGAGAAGGTGATCTCGGTGATCTCGCAGGGCGCGGCGCAGTCCTGGCAGATGCAGAACCGCTGGAAGACCATGGCCGAAGGCAAGTTCGAGGGCTTCGGTTTCGCTTCAGACTGGATGCGCAAGGACCTGAACATCGCGCTCGCGGAAGCTAAGAAGAATGGCTCGCACATGCCCGTCACCGCTCTGATCGAGCAGTACTTCGGCCGCATCAGCGCCGCCGGCCACGGTCGCTGGGACAACACCGCGCTGATGTCCTTGCTGAAGGACTAGTCAGCGCGCCGGTTCAATGCTGCGTCTCGTGTCCGAAATCGGCGGGGATGGACGCCATCTCGTACATACGCTGCACCATGTCCTGCTCGATGTGCCGGTGCTCGGTGAGGTCCTGGATCACCACCACAGCGCCGACCACGGTCCCGTCCAGGTTGCGCAGGGCCGAGGCCGTGGTGAGCACCGTCGTGCTGGTTCCGTCCGGGCGCGTGTAACAGGTAAATTCGTTGCGCGAGGTCTGCCCGGTTCGCAATACCCTTGCAAGGGGCCCGTTCACGGCGTCGAACAGTTGCTCGTCATAGATCGCCCAGCTGAAGGCGCCCCTGCGGGAGGTTTCCGAGGACCCCCAGAGCTTGGACGCTTCTTCGTTGATCTGGCACAGCTCGCCATGCACGTCCGCGACCAGGATCCCGATCGGATGGGTCTCGAGAACCAGGGAAAGCTTCCGCTCCGCCCGCAGCAGTTCCTCCATCTGCCGGATGCGGCTCTCCCGTTCCCGGAGCAGGAAGTTCTTCTGCTGCAGCGCTGAATACAGATCGACTTTGACTCTCAGGATCTCCGCATCGAGCGGCTTGGTGAAATAGTCGGCGGCCCCGACCTCGTATCCCTTGCGGACAAAATTCGCCTCGGGATAGAAGGCGGTGATGAAAATGATCGGCGTATCCCGGTAACCCTCGAGCGCCTTGAGCAACCTGGCGGTCTCGAACCCGTCCATTCCTGGCATCTGGATATCCAGCAGGATGACGGCGAAATCGTGCCGCTTGGCCAGCTCGAGCGCTTCGCCGCCGGAATACGCCAGGAATACGTCGTAGAGCGAGTCGGACAGAACCGCGCGCAGGGCCACCATGTTCCTGTGGTCGTCATCGACCAGCAGGAGCTTGATCCGCTGCGCGACGGGTTGCGGGTCGAAGGTCAACAACGCGTTCTTTGGCGTTACAAGTACACCGATGGAGAAACCGACTTCAAACGTATCACCGCGGTCGTGGGCCGTGGTGTAGCGTGGTCGTGAAAAACCTGTGGCTCATTGGCGACTTTGCGTCGCAATACGATCCGACTGACAGCTACTGGGCCCCGACGAGGCTGCGAATCTGGAAGCGGCCGTCATCCCGGAACAGGAAGGTTTCGAGGAAATTTACCGAACCGTCGTGCCCTCGTAACGCGAAAGCGGGGGCGTCGAACGGCGCCGCACGATGTACGCTGTCCATGGCGCGGTTCTCCAGGGCCTTGTAGCCGTTTGAGCGACGTACCGCGACGCGCGTCAGCCGGCCTTCGCGGTCGACGGCGATATCGAGCACGACGATGGACTTGAACATCTCTGGCAGGGGGTCATCGAAAATGTCCGGGCTCGCGTACGCCACGCGGCGCGCAAACTCCTTCTTGTAGCCGTCGAGCGTCAGCGGCGGGATCATTGGCGCTGGCGCCGGCTGCGAAGGCGGCGTTGCCTGCCGCGCCGCAGTCTGTTCCGGCGGCCGCGTCGAGCAGGCGGCCAGCATTGCAGCGCCGCAGAAACAAACCGCCAGAAACCTCCTGTCCACGGCCATTGGAGTTCCGGGCGTGAATCTCGTTCACCGAAACTGCTGTCGCTAGACCCCGACGCCCGCGCCTGTGCCGGAGGAAATGCGGACGGGAATGCGCTTCGCGCCGAAAGGCTTGACGAACTTCTGGTAGCGGCCGGCAAGTTTCGCGCCGCAGTGTGTGCAGGCGCCGTCATCGCCGAGGCGGTAGCTGCGAATTTCGTACCAGTCGCGCACCACCACTGCGTTTTCGCATGACGGGCAGTAGGTCGTGCCGCCTTCTTCGTCATGCACGTTGCCGGTGTAGACGTAGCGCAGGCCGGCCAGCCGCCCGATTTCCCGTGCCCGCGACAGCGTTTCGGGCGGCGTCGGCCCGACGTCGGTCATCTTCCAGTCCGGGTGGAACGCCGTGAAATGCAGCGGCACGTCCGGCCCCAGGTGCTGCATGAGCCATTTGCATTCGGCGCGCAGCTCTTCGTCGGAGTCATTCTTGCCGGGAATCAGCAGCGTGGTGATCTCGGTCCAGACCTGCATTTCCTTCACCAGGTATTCCAGCGTATCCAGCACCGGCTGCAGCCGGCCACCGCAGACGCGGTAGTAGAAGTCGTCGGTGAAGGCCTTGAGGTCGACGTTGGCCGCATCCATTTTTTCGTAGAACGCACGGCGCGGCGCGTCATGCATGTAGCCTGCGGTGACCGCCACGGCCTGCACGCCGCGCGCGTGGCAGGCATCCGCGATCTCCATCGCGTACTCGGCGAAGATCACGGGATCGTTGTAGGTGAAGGCGACCGATTTGCAGCCCAGCCTGACCGCGGCTGCAGCGATCATCTCCGGCGTCGCCTCGTCCGTCAGGCGGTCCATTTCGCGCGATTTGGAAATGTCCCAGTTCTGGCAGAACTTGCAGGCCAGGTTGCAGCCCGCGGTACCGAAGGAAAGAATGCTGCTGCCGGGATAGAACTGATTGAGCGGTTTTTTCTCCACCGGGTCGACGCAGAAGCCGGAGGAGCGGCCATGGGTGGTGAGCACCATGACTCCGTCTTGCATCTTGCGCACGAAACACAGGCCGCGCTGGCCCTCGTGCAGGCGGCAGTCGCGCGGGCAGAGGTCGCACTGGATGCGGCCGTCGCCGAGGCTATGCCACCAGCGCGCGTCCACTCGGCTTCCTCACCGGGATTTCTTCGTCGCGAACTTCTTCACGCGGTAACGCGAGATGCGGCAGCGCGCGAGGCGCGTATCGGCCGGGATGCCGGCTTTCTTCTTCAACTCGTCGAGAAACTGGCGCTTGTCGGACAACACCTCCCAAACCTGCGGCAGGTAGGTCGCGCGCTGGTCTCCGTATTCCAGGATCAAGCCGTCTTCGCCCGGACTGATCTGCGCGAACAGGTCGGTTTCGTCGGCGAACTGCATCGGCTTGGCCGCCGACAGCAGCGACACTTCGATATCGCAGCGCGGCCACTCGTCGCGCTTGAGCTTCGGGAAACGCGGATCCTGGAATGCCGCCGCGCGAGCGTTCGACGCCACGTCCTGCCCGAGAGGCCGCGCCGCCGACAGGCTGCCGATGCAGCCCCGCAGCTGCCCGTCTTTCATCAGCGTGACGAACGATGCGCCCGGCTGCAGCAGCCAGGGAGCGTGATTGGTTTTTGCCGGCACTGAACTCAGGCCAAGGCCGTTCGAGATCGCGCCCTTCGCGATCTCGAGCAGGGTCCGGCCGGCTGCCTCCGCGGTGATTTCGCTGCCGTCGTAGAGCGCGAACGAGGAATAGCCGACCACGCGCGTCCTGCCGCCCGCGGTGTCGCCCGAATTGCAGGCGGCGAGCAGCCTGATCGAGAGGGATTTCCTCCGCGCCAGTTCGAGGAAACCGTTCAGCGCGGTGGCGCCGCAGGCTTCGTCGTGATTGAGGTCCGTCGCCAAGTCGGCGATGCGCTGCAGCGTCGCGGCGTCGATGCGCTTCGCTTCGTCATAGGCATGGTAGTGCGACATGTCGGTGCTGATGACGATCAGCGTTTCCGGCCCGCCCCAGAGCCGCTCCAGCACCTCGGCGACCTCCTCCTTGGTAGCGGCGCCCGTCGCCAGGGGGACGAGCGAGAATTCGCCCAGCATCCGCTGCAGAAACGGTAGCTGCACTTCCAGGGAATGTTCCTGCGCGTGCGCCGGCTCGCTGCGCACCACCTGACCGAGGTCCGCCAGCGCGGCCGCCGCCTGCACGTCCACCGGGATGCGACCTAGCGGGGTGTCGAACGCATCGGCAGCCGGCAACGCGAGGCCGCGGCCCGCCACGTAATGGGTCGGCCCGAGCAGCACCACGCGCCTGACGACGCCGCGCGCGGCAACCAGTTCATCGTAAGCGCGCGCGGCGACGGGCCCGGAGTAGATATAGCCCGCATGCGGAACGATCAGCGCCTTGGGGAAGCCGAATTTCGGCTCCAGGCGTTCGACGCCATCCAGCAGCTCGCTGATTTCCGCCGCAAGCTGCGGCGCATTGCCCGGGTAGAACGCGCCGGCGACCGCAGCGGGACGGACATTTGCAGCGGCGCTCACAGGCATCTCAGCGCCCCTCGCAGGGCCCGGATTACGGATTGACGGCGAACGCTCATGCGGTTGCCTCTGAAGCGCTTCGTTTCGCTGCGGATTTTACGCCCGAGCGCGTAGGCAAAACAGACCGTGCCGACCGGTTTTCCCGGCGACCCGCCGCCGGGCCCGGCGATACCCGTGATCGACACGGCGAGCGTGCCGCCGCCGCGTTTCAGCGCGCCGCGCGCCATCGCGCGTGCCGTTTGTTCGCTGACTGCGCCGTGCCGCTCGATTGTTTTCCGGGGAACGCCCAGCGCCTCGCGCTTAGCCGCGTTCGAATAGGTGACATACCCGCGCTCGAACCATGCCGAAGAACCGGCCACCGACGTGACCGCCTGCGCCACCCAGCCGCCGGTGCAGGATTCGGCGGTCACCAGCATGGATCCGGTCGCAGCGAGTTTACTGCCGAGCTGCTTGGCGAGCTTCCCGATCAAAAGAAGATCCTTTTGACGATCGACAGAACCAGCAGGGTATACCCCGCCGCGAGAATGTCGTCGAACATCACGCCGAAGCCGCCTTTGAAGCGCATTTCGAACTGGCGGATCGGCGGCGGCTTCACCACGTCGAAGGCGCGGAACAGGAAAAACGCCGCCGCCTGCCACCACGGATCCTCGGACACCATCGCAAGTACGAGGAGAAACGCGACGATCTCGTCCCAGCACATGGCGCCGTGGTCGGAGACACCCAGGTGCCGGCCGGTCAGCTCGCATGCCCAGACACCAGCCGCGAACAGCAGCGCCAGAAAGCCGAGCAGCATCAGCGGTTCGTAGGCGCCGCCGACGAGCCACCAGATCGGGATCGCCAACAACGTGCCCGCGGTTCCCGGCGCAAAAGGCGACAGGCCCGCGCCGAATCCCAGCGCGATGAAGTGCGCCGGATGGCTGAACGTGAACGCCGCCGTCGGCCGCGCGATGATCACGGTTGGAAGTGGTCGAAGCCGCGCCCGAAAGTCATCGCCTTACCTTGGTCGTCGAACACATGGAGCTTCGGTTCCCCTGTCTGCATGCTACCGACGCGGGAAAGCAATAGCGTCAATGCCGAGGATAGCGATTCGATCTCGCCGCGTTGTGACTGAGGCGCGGTAAACACCAGCTCGTAGTCATCGCCGCCTGAAAGCACGCATCTCTTCTGCAGTTCCGGATCATCCGCGGGAAATTTCGGCAGCTCTGCATAGCGCACCATCGCGCCCGCTCCGGATTTTTCAAGAATGTGGCCCAGATCCTGTGCGAATCCGTCCGAGACGTCGATCGCTGCGCTGGCGATTCCCCTGAGACTCTCGCCGAGTTCCACGCGCGGCTCCGGTTCCTCCAGCCGCCGCACCGCCGCAGCATTGCCCGGTTGCGCCAGTCCCAGCGCCGCGCCGCCCAATTCCCCTGAAACCCAGATGTCGTCGCCGGGCCTTGCGCCGGCCCGGAGCAGCGCGAGGTTCGTCGGCACCTCGCCGAGAACGGTGATGCAGATGGACAATGGCCCGCGAGTGGTATCGCCGCCGATAAGCTCGACACCGAAACGCCGCGCCAGCGTGAAGAAACCCTGCGCAAACTGATCCAGCCAGGCCTCGTCCGCCGCCGGCAGCGCGATGGCCAGCGTTGCCCAGCGCGGCGCGGCGCCCATCGCCGCCATGTCGGACAGATTGACCGCGAGCGACTTGTGGCCGAGCTTGCGCGGATCCGTCCCGGCGCGGAAATGCCTTCCTTCCAGCAGCAGGTCGGTGGAGACGGCGAGCTCCATGCCCGCGCTCGGCCGCAGGAGCGCCGCGTCGTCGCCGATGCCGAGCACGACGCGGCGCGTGCGGCGATCGACCGGCCGGATCTCGCGCGGCGGCTTTTCGAAATACCTGCGGATCAGTTCAAATTCGGACGCCAAGCGGCTAGACCGCCTGGCGGACGCGGGCGATCTCCTCGGCGCGGATTTCCAGCGCGAGTTTCTCCAGCACGCCGTTGACGAACTTGTGGCCGCCGGTACCGCCGAAGCTCCTGCCAAGTTCGATCGCCTCGTTCAGCACCACCTTGAACGGCGTTTCCAGTCGCCTCGCGAGTTCGTAGGTCGCGATCAGCAGGATCACGCGCTCGACAGGGGAAAGCGAGGCGAGGCTGCGGTCCAGATAGGGCGTGATCTGCTTTTCCAGCGCTTCGGATTGCAGCATCACCTGCGCAATCAGTTCGTCGGCGAACGCCTGGTCGCAGCGCTCCCAGCCCTCAAGCGTCCGGGCTTGCTCGAGCGCTTCGCCACCGCCGAGTTTCCACGCGTAAAGCACCTGCAGCGCGATCTCGCGCGAACGGCGACGCGCCGACGGCCTGCCGGGCTTCAGCGCCATTTTTCCGCCAGTTCCAGCCGCAGCCGCGCCATCTCCAGCGCGACGCGCACCGCCTCCGCGCCCTTGTCCTTGCGCGCGAGCGCTTGCGCTTCGGTATCGGTAGTGAGCACGCCGTTGGACACCGGCAGGCCGCATTCGAGCGCCACGTCCATGATGCCGCGCCCCGACTCGTTGGACACCACTTCGAAGTGATAGGTGTCGCCGCGGACCACGGCGCCGAGCGCGACCAGCGCATCGAAGCGGCCCGACTGCGCCAGCCACTGCAATGCAAGCGGGATCTCGAGCGCGCCCGCGACCGCCACGAACTCGGCCTGTGCGCCGGCACGTGCCAGTTCGGCGCGCGCCGAATCGAGGAGCGCCTTGCAGATCTCTTCGTTGAAGCGGGAATGAACGACGCCGATGCGCAACGGGTTCATTGCGGGTATTTCACGCGCATCTCACTTCACGTCTCGTTCGGCGTAACCCGTAACCTCGAGCCCGAAGCCCGCCATGCTCGGCATTTTGCGCGGCGCCGCCATCAGCCGCATCCTGCCCACGCCCAAGTCGCGCAATATCTGCGCGCCGATGCCGTAGGTGCGCAGGTCCATGCTGCGGCCGCCGCCCGCGGGCCGGCTCTGCGCCAACCTCGCCTCCAGCGCGGCGTCCGACTGACTGCAGTTGAGCAGCACCATCACGCCACTGCCGGCGCTGCGAATCGCGAGCAGCGCTTCGCCGACGCCCCAGGAGTGCGTGCCCGGCCCGCTGTCCAGCAGGTCGACGATCGACAACGGCTCGTGCACGCGCACCAGGGTTTCGCTGTCGGCGCTCGGCTCGCCCAGCACCAGCGCGAGGTGCGTCGAGGCGGTCGGCAGGTCGCGGTAGCCGATCAGCTTGAAGCGGCCCCATGCCGTCTCGATCGGTTTTTCGGAAGTACGCTGCACCAGCGACTCGTGCGCGCTGCGGTACTGGATCAAGTCGGCGATGGTGCCGATTTTCAATTGATGCTCGGCCGCAAACTCGAGCAGGTCGGGCAGCCGCGCCATCGCGCCGTCGTCGCGCATGATTTCGCAGATCACCGCCGCAGGCGTGAGGCCGGCCAGCGCCGACAGGTCGCAGCCGGCCTCGGTGTGGCCGGCGCGCACCAGCACGCCGCCGGGTTGCGCCATCACCGGAAAAATATGCCCCGGCTGCACGATGTCCGAAGGCCTGGCGTCCTTCGCCACTGCAGCGCGCACGGTGCGCGCGCGGTCGTGCGCCGAGATGCCGGTGGTGACGCCCTCCGCGGCCTCGATCGAAAGCGTAAAGTTGGTGCCCATCTGGGCGCGGTTGTCGCGCACCATGAGCGGCAGCGCGAGCTGGCGGCAGCGCTCCTCGGTAAGCGTGAGGCAGACCAGGCCGCGAGCATACTTCGCCATGAAATTGACGGCTTCCGGCGTGACATGCTCGGCGGCAAGGACCAGATCGCCCTCGTTCTCGCGGTCCTCGTCGTCGACCAGCACGACGACTTTGCCGGCACGGATCTCGGCGATGATTTCCGCGGTCGGGCTGATGGTGGTGCGTTCGCGGCGCATGGCGGGATTATATGCCCGCCCACCCAGGGAATTCCCCCGGGATTACCTTCGAGCTACTTCTGGGCCTCGCCCTCGGCTGTCTCGGCGCGCTCGCCGAGCCGTTCGCGGATGCGGGCGCTCTTGCCCGAACGTTCGCGCAGGTAGTAGAGCTTGGAGCGGCGCACTTCGCCCTTTCGCTTCACCTCGATGCCCGCGATCAGCGGCGAGTAGGTCTGGAAGGTGCGCTCGACGCCCTCGCCCGAGGAGATCTTGCGCACGATGAACGCCGAGCGCAGCCCGCGGTTGCGTTTCGCGATCACCACTCCCTCGAAGGCCTGTTCGCGCTTCTTGTCGCCTTCGACCACGTTGACGCGCACCACCACGGTGTCGCCCGCCGCGAACTCGGGGATGGTCTTCTTCATGCGCAGGATTTCTTCCTGCTCGAGTTTCTGTATCAGGTTCATTTTCCGCTTTCTCCACATTCGCGCCGGAATTCCTCCAGCAACTTTCCTTCGTCTTCGCTCAGCTTCCGCGTCGCGAGGAGGTCGGGCCTCCTCTGCCACGTTCTTCCCAGCGCCTGCTTCAGCCGCCAGCGCCGTATGTTCTCGTGGTGCCCGCCCAGCAGGATGCCCGGAACATGCGCGGTCACCTTCGCGCCATCGCCTTCCGGCCAAACTTCCGGGCGCGTGTACTGCGGGCAATCGAGCAGCCCGTTGACGAAGGATTCCTCGGCCGCCGACTGCTCGCCGCCCAGCGCGCCCGGAATCTGGCGCACTACCGCGTCGATCACCGTCATCGCGGCCAGTTCCCCGCCCGAGAGCACGTAATCGCCGATCGAGAGCTCTTCATCCACCCGGCGCTCGATCAGGCGTTCGTCCACGCCCTCGTACCGCCCGCAGAGCAGCGTCGTCGCTTCCCTGCCTGCAAGCTCCATCACTTTTTCATGATCGAACTTCCTGCCCTGCGGCGAGAGATAGATCACCTTCCCGCCGCCGGATTCCTTCACGGCATCCAGCGTCCTCTCCAGCGGCGGCGCCAACATCACCATGCCTGGCCCGCCGCCATACGGCCGGTCATCGACCGTCCGGTGCGTGTCCGTGGTGAAATCGCGCGGGTTCCACAACCCGATCGACCACAACCGCGCCTCCATCGCCCGCCCGCTGATGCCGCTGTGCGTTACCGCCGCGAACATCTCCGGGAACAGCGTCACCACGTCGAAGCGGATCACCGGGTTCGCCTCACCAGTCCGCCCCCCATTCCACATCGATCCGCTTCGTCTGCAGATCGACCTGCTTCACGTAGGCGGGAACGAAAGGCAGAAGCCGCGTACGCGCATCTTCCTTCGTTCCCGCCACTTCCATCACGTCATGCGCGCCATTGGACGACATCCGCGTCACAACGCCGAGCACCACGCCCTGCTCGTTCACCACTTCAAGTCCGATCAGGTCCGACCAGTAGTACCGTCCCGCGCCCGCCTCTGGCCGCGGGATCGACACGGCTTTGCCCTTCAAGGCCTTCGCCTGCTCCGGACTTTCAATGCCCTCGAGCTTCGCGAGCAGCGTTCCGGAATGAATCTTGGTCTCCCGCACCGGATACTCCGCGCCCGCCAGCCACCAGACCGGCTGATCGGCAAGCACCTCGGGTTCATCCACCACAACCTTCACCCAGCCGCGCACGCCGTAAGCATCGGCGACGCGTCCGAATTCGATCAAGACCTCAGGCTGCTTTTTTGGCCTTGCCAAACTGCTTGACGAGCCGCACCACGGTCGACGAGGGCCGCGCGCCCTTGCCTTCCCAGTGCTTGATGCGCTCAACGTCGACGCGCAGCGACTCGCGTCCCTCAGGCGCCTTCGGATCGTAGAAACCCACGCTCTCGATGAAGCGGCCGGTCGCTGCCCGGCGCGAATCGGCCACCACCAGATGGTAGAAAGGCCGCTTTTTGGCGCCGCCTCGCGCCAGTCGAATAACCACCATTGAATTTTCCTCTGCCCTGCGGAAGGGAGCGGATTATACGCACGAATCGCGGGTTTCGGGGACTTTAAAGCAAAGTGAATAATGTTACAATGTGACATGCCAACGATCCGCGTGGAGCAAGATGTCTTCGAAGGCCTGCAAAAGCTGGCCAAGCCCTTCGTCGATTCGCCCAGCATGGTGATCCGCCGGCTGCTCGAGGACAAAGGCGTGCTGCACGCAAAAAGGGAGTTGCCGAAAAGTCCGCGCCTTGCGCCGGACGCGCTGACGCCGCAGCTGGTCTACGAAAAATACCTGCTTTACGTCCTCGCCAGGGAATTCAACGGCCAAGGCCACAAGCGCGACGTCACGCATGCCATCGTGAAGCGAATGATGAAGGACGGCCACATCGGAGCTGCCGACCAGGAGCTGGTCAGCACGGGCGAGACCAGAGCCGAAAACACGATTACCTGGGCGCGTAACGCGCTCAAGCAGCGTGGCTACATAAACCGGGCAGCGCGCCGGGGCATATGGGAATTGACGCCAGAAGGAAAAAACGAGGCAGGCGTGGTCGTCTTGACCAAAGCCGGGTAGACCACACTATCCCGGCTTGAACGACCGCAGAACCCGTCATTCGCCATTCAGACGCACCGGCGGCAGATATAACCCGAGCAGCCTCCGATCCCACCATTGGCCCTTCGCTTGTTCCTCGCTACCGGAATAGGTGTAATCGTAGAACTGCGCGCGCAAGTACACAGGCGGCTTGTCGGGAAAGGGATTCTTTTCCAGCAGCGCCGTCACAGTCGGTTCATTCTCCAGCAATCGCCGGGCGAACCTCCAAAACCACGGCGGGGGTCGCGGGTCGTCGAGCGCTGCGAACCACATCTGCCAGTCCAGGCGCGGCTGGTGCGGGACGTTCCAACCCGGGCTGCGCGCAATCTCTCCGGGCTTGTAGCGGAATTCGTATTCGCGCCAATCGAAGCCATCGTTCGAACCCTCGATGACGATTTCGTCGCGCGTCGTGGTCATTACCGCGAACAGGCCGTAACCGTTGACGATGCGCAGCGGTTCGATGAGGCGATCGATCGCTTGCGCCACTGCCGGCGGGCGGCCGCCGAAACGCTCATCCATCTGCACCAGGCTGCAGAATACGATCAGCAAGGCCAATGTTCCGATGATGGCCTTTGTGGTCCCTTGCGGCGCGACATTCTCCCCGCGCGCGGGCAGCAGCCGGATCAGGCGCTGGGGCAATATCATTTGCAACGCCGCGTCATCGAACAACGGCAGGCACAGCAACATGGTCTGGAGATTGAACCAGTTGTAATTGCCGGTCGCAAAAATGCAAATTTGCAGCAGTAGGATGCCGAAGGCCGCGAAAAAACGCAGCCGGCGCGGACAGAAGATCAGGAACGGCAGGACCAGCTCGATCATGAATGTGCCGGCGGTGAACAGTTCCAGCACGCCGGGCGGCAACTGCGCGGCGTACCAGGCCAGCGGCGTGGGCAGCGGCTGCGTCAGAAAGTGATAGGACAGGGCCGACAAGTTCCACCAGCTGGGGTCGCCGCTCAGCAGCTTGACGACGCCGGACATGAACATGAAGCGAAACAACAACCACCGCAGCAGCCAAATGCCCGGCAAAGTAGTGAAACTCAGCACCAGGGCAAGAAACCCGGTCTCCAGCAGGAACGTGTCCCACTGATAGGTCATGAAGGTCTGACCGCCATAGAGCAACGAGAGATAGAGCACGTAGAGCAGAAGCAGGCTCAGGCGCGGCAGCAGATTGAAAACGAGCAGCAGCGACAGGCCCGCTCCGGCCACGCACACGGTCTGGATTGCGAAGTCGCTGGCGCTCCACCAGAACACCATCGGCATCTGGAAGAAGCGCTCCGGGCCGACGCGGTCGGCGATTGCATCGACCAGTTCGGTCAACGGCAGGATGCCATGGCTGCCGATCAGCCCCTGCGCCTGCAGGCCGAAGGAGATGAAGGCGGAGAGGTAGACCAGTCCGAAGAGGCGCAGGAACACAAATGACACCAGATCATGCCGGGGCGGTTCGTGGTTCCTGCCCCACAGAAGCAGGCTGACGCGGTAAAAAGCCGGGCGGTGCGCTGCGATAAAGGCGTAAACCAGTTCGGAGATGGCCGCGAAACCAGGCAGCTTTCTATAGAGCGCCAGCCAGAATCCCCCGCCCCGCGCGTGGCTCAGGGTCCGGAAGCTGGCCTCGGCAGCGCTGGCACGGTGTCCGTCGGGCGCGATGTACTGCACGGCGCGCTGAAAATCGGCGACAGGAATCGCGGGATATTGCGCTGCCACTTCCTGATACGGCCTGTAATCGACGCCGTCACCCGTGAGCTTTTGCCAGTAGCGCGCCCAGTAGCCGCAGAATCCGCACTCCCCGTCGTAAACCAGGAGCGGTCGCGGCTTGGCGGCCGGTACGTCGTCGGCAGTGACAGGCTGGTAAGGGGCCATTCAATCCAGAACAAACCCCTCGTAACCGTTGCGCGCGACTTCGGCGCATTTGTCGGCGTACGGAGGAAAACCCACCAGCGGCATGAACACGCGCGGCTTGCCTGGAATGTTCGCGCCCAGGTACCAGGAGTTGCAGGTCAGGTACACGGTGCGTTGCGCCACCGCATTGACGTGCGCCACCCACGCCGATTCCGCTTCCGCGCTCGCTTCGATGGTCGCTTTGCCGCGAGCGCCGAGGTATTCGATGCAGTCGGCAATCCAGTCCACGTGGTGTTCGATCGATACCATTACATTGGTGAACGCCGAGGTGCTGCCGGGCCCGGCGATATTGAACAGGTTTGGAAAGCCGGCGATCGTCAGCCCCAGGTAATTCAGCGGGCCGGCGCCCCATTTCTGCCGGATGCTCGCGCCGCCGCGGCCGCGCAAGTCCAGCCGCGTCAGCGTCCCGGTCATCGCGTCGAACCCGGTTGCGAGCACCAGCGCATCAAAAGCATAGTCGCGCCCGTTCATCTTCAGGCCGGTGGGCGTGATCTCGTCGATCGGGTGTTCGCTGACATCGACCAGTTGCACGTTGGGACGGTTGTAGGTTTCGTAGTAGCCGGTGTCGATGCACAAGCGCTTGCAGCCGATGGTCTGCTTCGGCGACAGCAGGCGCGCGGTCCCCGGATCGCGCACGATCGAGCGGATCTTGCCGCGGACGAATTCGGCGGCCAGCGCGTTGGACCGTTCGTTGACCATGAGGTCGTGGAAGGCGCCGAGAAAACCGAAGCCGCCGATCCGCCAACGTTCCTCGAACGCCGCCTCCCGTTCCTTCTCTCCGACCGCCTCCGCCGACACGGGATTGGGGGGCAGCTCCGAGCCGAAGCCGGCGTGCATGCGCCTGTTGCGCGCGCGAAAGCCGGCATAGTCGGCCTTGATCCGTGCCTCGAACGCCGGATCGAGCGGCCCGTTGTGGGCCGGGACCGCATAGGCCGCCGTGCGCTGGAACACGGTGAGCTCGCTGGCCTGCCGCGCGATCACCGGAATCGACTGCACCGCAGAGGAGCCTGTGCCGACGATCCCGACCCGTTTGCCCGTGAAATTCACTGCTTCGCGCGGCCATCTGGCTGTGTGATACACCGGGCCGCCAAACGTCTCCAACCCCTTGAACGCGGGCATGTTCGGCGTCGACAGCGGGCCACTCGCCATCACCAGGAACCGCGCCGACCACGATTCGCCGCTGTCGGCGCTGATCCGCCAGCGCCGCGCGTCCTCGTCGAACGCGGCACCGGTGACGCGGGTGTTCAGCTGGATGCCGTCGCGCAGCCCGAACCGGTCCGCCACGTGGTTCGCGTACCGCAGCAGTTCCGGTTGTGCGGCGTAGCGCTCGGTCCAGTGCCATTCCTGCTGCAGGGCCTCGGAGAACTGGAACGAATACTCCATGCTCTGGATGTCGACCCGCGCGCCCGGATAGCGGTTGAAATACCAGGTGCCGCCCACGCTGTCGGCAGTTTCTATGACGCGGGCCGCCAGGCCCATGCGCCGGGCGCTGAACAGCATGTACAGGCCGGCAAAACCGGCGCCGACGATCAGCACGTCCAGCGCCTGCGCCGGCTTGGGAGCGGTCATCCCCTAGCGCATGCCGGGCAGCATGCCTTTCATGTTGCGCATCATGCGTTGAAGGTTGCCGCCCTTCATCATTTTCATCATCTGCTGCATCTGTTCGAACTGTTTGAGCAGGCGGTTCACTTCCTGCACTTGCACGCCGGCACCGGCGGCGATGCGGCGCTTGCGTGTGGCCTTGATGATTTCGGGGCTGGCGCGCTCCTTCTTCGTCATCGAGTTGATGATCCCCTCGATGCGCGCGAGCTGCCTGCCGTCCTGCAGCTGGGCCGGGTTGACCTGTGCCGCGATCTGAGCAGGCAGCTTGTCCATCATCGAGGCGATGCCGCCCATCTTGTTCATCTGCTGCAGCTGCTGCTTGAAGTCCTCGAGGTCGAAGCCCTTGCCCCTGCGCACCTTGTCGGCCAGCTTCTGCGCCTGCTCGACGTCGACCTGCTTGTGGGCTTCCTCGACCAGCGAAACGATGTCGCCCATGCCGAGGATGCGCGAGGCCATGCGCTCGGGATGGAAGGGCTCCAGGCCGGCGAGCTTCTCCCCGGTGCCTGCGAACTTGATCGGCTTGCCGGTGACGTGGCGCACCGACAGCGCGGCGCCGCCGCGCGAGTCGCCGTCCAGTTTCGTGAGCACGACGCCGGTGAGCGGCAGGCGCTCGCTGAACGCGCGCGCGACGTTGACCGCGTCCTGGCCCTGCATCGCGTCCACCACGAACAGCGTTTCCGCCGGATGCAGCTCCGCGTGCAACGCCGCGATCTCCTGCATCATCGGCTCGTCGATCGCAAGGCGCCCCGCGGTATCGACGATCACTACGTCGCAGTACTGAGTGCGGGCATGCTCGAGGGCTTTTCTTGCAATCGCATCCGGTTTTTCATTCGCATGAGATTCAAAAAATTCCACTCCCGCCTGCGCGGCCACGCTTTTCAGCTGCTCGATCGCGGCCGGACGATAGATGTCGCAGGAAACCACCAGCACTTTTTTCTTCTGCTCCCGGAGAAGCAATCCGAGCTTGCCGACGGTGGTGGTTTTACCGGAACCCTGAAGGCCCGCCATCAGGATCACGGCGGGCGGTGCCACCGCGAGCTCGAGCCCCGCATTCGCCTCGCCCATCAGCTGCGTGAGCTCGCGGTGCACGACGCCGATCAGCGCCTGCCCGGGGCTCAGGCTGCCGATCACTTCCTGGCCGAGCGCCTTCGCGCGCACCGCGTCGATGAAGTGCTTCACTACCGGCAGCGCGACGTCGGCCTCGAGCAGCGCGACGCGCACTTCGCGCAGCGCGTCCTGGACGTTGGCTTCGGTAAGGCGCGCTTCGCCGCGGATCGTCTTGACGATCTTCGCGAGGCGCGTGGTCAGGTTATCGAGCATGGGGTGTTAAACTCAAAGCGTGCCCGACATTGTAATTCACGTCGTCGCGTGCGCCCTGTACGCCGGTCTCGCGCTGCACTTCTGGCAAACGCGCTGGCGCGTTCAACCCTGGCGCTGGCGGGTGCGGCCGGCTCGCACCGCTCCCGCCGCATCCGGGCTTCAGGGCTGGGAACGCTCCGCGATTCTCGTGCCGCTAGCGCTGCACGGCCTGCTGCTCTACGGCATCCTGGTCGCGCCGGATTCGCCCCGCTTCGGATTTGCCTTTGCTCTTTCGGCGACGCTGTGGATGGTCGTATTCATCTACTGGTGGGAGAGTTTCTTCGTCAACCTCGAAGGGATTCTGCCCGTCGCGCTGGGACTGGCGGCGCCGTGCTCGCTGCTGACGATATGGTTTCCGGGCCTGGTGCGGTCCGCCACCCCGTTCGAATTCAGGCTGCACCTGCTGCTTTCCATCTTCGCCACCGGGGTACTCACCGTCGCGCTGCTGCACGCGCTCCTGATGGCCCTGGTGGACCGGTTGCTGCACAACGCGCGCAACCGGCCGGGATCGCCCGCAAGCGGCGGCCTGCTCGCCGGCCCCCTCGCAGGATTGCCGCCGCTGCTGACGCTGGAGCGGCTGCTGTTCAGGCTAATCGGGATCGCGTTCGCATTGCTGACGCTGACGCTGGCCACGGGCCTAGCGCTCTCGGACACGCTGTTCGGGCGCGCGCTCAGGTTCAATCACGAGACGGTTTTCGCGGTGGTCGCCTGGGTGGTGTTCGCCATCCTGCTCGCCGGACGGCATTTTTACGGCTGGCGGGGCCGCACCGCGCTGCGCTGGACGCTGGCCGGGTTCATGCTCGTGATACTCGCCAACATCGGCAGCACTTTCGTGCTCGAAGTCGTACTGCGCCGCGGCTGACCGCACTTGGAAGCCATTCCGCTCGGATGGGAAATCGCGGCGCTGGGCGTCGCGCTGGTGGCCTCGGCGTTCTTCTCGATATCCGAGACCGCCATGATGGCGATCAACCGCTACCGGCTCAGGCACCTGGTGACGCAGGGCCACGGCGGCGCGCGCCGCGCGGCGGACCTCCTCAAGCGCACCGACAGGCTGCTCGGCGGCATCCTGATCGGCAACACCCTGTCCATCACCGCGGCGACCACGGCGGCGGGCGTGATTGCGGTGCGCTTCCTGGGCGAGGACAAGATCACCTACGCCCTCAGCACCGTGGTCATCTCCTTCGTCATCATCGTCTTCTGCGAAATCACGCCCAAGGTGATCGGCGCCACCTATCCCGAACGCTGCGCGCTGCTGCTCGCCTATGCGCTCAAGCCGACCATGCGCCTGCTCGAGCCCGTGTCCTGGTTCGTCAACCTCTTCGTCGGGCCGCTGCTCTGGATGCTGCGCATCAGGTCGGAGGAAAACGCGCAGGTGCCGAAGCTCTCGCCGGAGGAAATCCGCACGCTGGTGTTCGAGTCTTCGAGCTTCATGCCGAAAAAGCACCTGTCGATCCTGATGAACCTGTTCGACGTCGGCGAGATCACGGTGCACGACGTGATGGTGCCGCGCGCCAAGATCGAGGCGATCCGGCTGGACGACGACATGGAAACCATCGCGCGCCAGCTCACCACCAGCTACCACCGGGAGGTGCCGGTGTTCCGCGGCAGCGCCGACGAGGTCGCGGGCGTGCTGAACCTGCGCAAGGTGCTCGGGCTGCTGTTCGCCGGCGCGCTGGACCGAAAGGCCATCGAAGACCTGCTGGACGAACCCTACTTCGTGCCCGCGGGCACCACGGCGATCGCGCAGTTGCAGTATTTCCAGGAAAAACGCGAACGCATCGGCCTCGTGGTGGACGAGTACGGCGAGCTGATGGGGCTGGTCACGCTCGAGGGCATCATGGAGGAAATCATCGGCAAATTCACCACCTCGCTGCCCTCGACGCGGCCGGCGCTTTCCTGGGACGAGGACGGCACTGCGGCCGCGGACGGAGCAACGCCGGTGCGCGAAGTGAACCGCGCCCTCGGCCTGGAGCTGCCCACCGACGGCCCGAAGACCCTGAATGGCCTGGTACTCGAGCAACTGCAGGACATCCCGGAGGCCAACGTCTCGCTCAAAATCGCCGGCGTGCCGGTCGAAATCGTCAGCGTCCTGGGCCGGGCGGTGAAAACGGTGCGTCTGTTCAAGCCCGCCGAGCCGCCCGGGGAGAATCGGGCGTGAAACCACCGCTGCTTAACGTGACTTTTCTCTCCAGTTGGTCAAGTCTTTGACTCGGCGCTAGAATCTTTCTTTACCCCGACTTTTGGCAGGGAGCAGGTTATGGCGACTGCAGCGGCGGCAAAGGCCGGACCCAAGGAAATCACCTTCGTCTGGGAGGGCAAGGACAAGACCGGCAAAAGCGCGCGCGGCGAAATACGCGCCGCGGGCGAGAACATGGCCAATGCCGCCCTGCGCCGCCAGGGCGTCACCGTATCCAAGATCAAGAAGCAAAAGCGCGGCGGCGGCGGATCCGTCACCGAAAAGGACGTCGCGCTGTTCACGCGCCAGATGGCGACCATGATGAAAGCCGGCGTACCCCTGCTGCAGGCCTTCGACATCGTCAGCAAGGGCTCGTCCAACCCCGCGGTCACGCGGCTGCTGATCGACATCAAGACCGAGGTTGAGACCGGCTCGTCCCTCGCACAGGCGTTCCGCAAGTACCCGCTGTATTTCGACGCGCTGTACTGCAACCTGGTGGGCGCGGGCGAGGCCGCCGGCATTCTGGAATCGCTGCTCGACCGGCTGGCGATCTACAAGGAAAAGACGCTCGCCATCAAATCGAAGATCAAGTCGGCGCTGTTCTACCCGGTGTCGATCATCGTGGTCGCGGTGGTGATCACCGCGGTGATCATGATTTTCGTGATCCCGGCTTTCAAAAGCGTGTTCTCGAGCTTCGGCGCCGACCTGCCGACGCCGACCCTCGTCGTCATGGGCATCTCGGACTGGGTCGTCGCCAACTGGTACATCCTGTTCCCCGCCATGGGCGGCGCCGTATATGGCTTCCTCGAAGCATGGAAACGCTCGCTCGCGGTGCAGATCTTCATGGACCGCATCAGCCTGAAAATGCCGATTTTCGGTTCGCTGCTTAGAAAAGCCGCGATCGCGCGCTGGACCCGGACACTCTCCACGATGTTCGCCGCCGGCGTGCCGCTGGTGGAAGCGCTCGATTCGGTGGGCGGCGCCTCGGGCAACTACGTGTACGCGCAAGCGACGCTGCAGATCAAGCAGGAGGTCTCGACCGGCACCGCGCTCACCGCCGCGATGCAGAACGCGAACGTGTTCCCGCCGATGGTGCTGCAGATGTGCATGATCGGCGAGGAAACCGGCGCTCTGGATGCGATGCTCGGCAAGGTCGCGGACTTCTTCGAAGCCGAGGTGGACGATGCGGTCGAAGCGCTGTCGTCCCTGATGGAGCCGATCATCATGGTCGTGCTGGGCACGCTCATCGGTGGCATGGTAGTGGCCATGTACCTGCCGATCTTCAAGCTCGGCGGCGCAGTCTAGGAACGGCTCATGGTTGATCTGGGCTGGTTTACCCAGCCTGCCGTTTTCCCCTGGGTCGCCCTGGGTGTCGGGCTTTGCGTCGGCTCGTTCCTCAACGTGGTGATCCATCGCCTGCCTCTCATGATGGAGCACGCCTGGCGCGCCGACTGCGCCGAGCTTATGGCAGGGGAAACGCAAGGCGTTGCGGCAGGAGAAACGCAAAGCGTTTCTGGGCAGGAGCCACCAAAGGAAGAACCCTACAACCTGGTCGTGCCGGGTTCGCGTTGCCCCGGCTGCGGCCGCGGCATCAAGGCGATCGAGAACGTGCCGGTCGCGAGCTGGCTCGCGCTGCGCGGCAAGTGCTCCGGTTGCGGCTGGAAGATCAGCGCGCGCTACCCGCTGGTCGAGCTGCTCGGCGGCCTGGGCGCCGCCTGGTCGGCCTGGCATTTCGGCTTTGGCGCCGCGGCGTTTGGAGGCATGCTCTTCATCTGGTGCACGATCGCGCTCGCCTTCATTGACCACGCCACCGGCTATCTTCCGGACGACATCACCCTGCCGCTGCTGTGGGCCGGTCTGCTGCTGAACGCATCCGGCACCTTCGTGCCCCTGTTCGACGCTGTAATCGGCGCCACGGCCGGCTATCTTGCGCTGTGGGCCGTTTACTGGGGATTCCGGCTGCTCACAGGCAGGGAGGGCATGGGCTACGGAGACTTCAAGATGAGCGCGGCGATCGGCGCTTTCTTCGGTTGGAAGATGCTGCCGCTCGTGATCCTCGTTTCTTCCATTGTCGGCCTGGCCTTCGGCGGCGCGCAGATGATCGCCGCGCGGCGCGGCTGGGACGGCGCTTTCCGTTTCCATTTCGGTCCCTACCTCGCCATAGCCGCTATCGTCGCCATGTTCTGGGGCGTGCCAATCATGCGCTGGTACCTGACGTGAGCCCGGCGCATTGAGCCTCGTCATCGGCCTCACCGGCGGCATCGGCAGCGGCAAGAGCGCTGCGGCCGACGAATTCGGCCGGCTGGGCGCCACGGTGGTGGACACCGACGCCATCGCCCATGAGCTGACCGGCCCCGGCGGCGCCGCGGTGCCCGAGGTGCGGCGGCTTTTCGGGCGCGCGTTCGTCGATGCGTCGGGGGCGATGGACCGCAAGCGCATGCGCGATCTGGTGTTCTCCGACGCCGAGGAAAAGGCCCGTCTGGAAGCGCTGCTGCATCCGCTGATCCGCGCCGAATCGGGCCGGCGCATTGCCGTCGCCACGGGTCCTTACGTAATACACATGGTGCCGCTTTTGATCGAATCCCCCGACTACCGCGCCCGGGTCGGGCGCGTGGTCGTCGTGGACTGTCCCGAGGCGCTCCAGGTAGCGCGGGTACGGCAACGCAGCGGCATGCCGGAGGGGGAAATCCGCCGCATCATAGCCACGCAGATACAGAGGGAAAAAAGGCTGGCGGCGGCAGACGATGTGATCGACAATTCGGGCTCTATTGCGGCACTGCAACAACGGGTGCGCCAGCTGCACGAAAACTACCTGGCACGCACCCAAGCTTAGAAGTCAATTTGTGTTGATCGCGTAAATCACTCAGAATTCGAGCAATTTCGCCCCTCGGCGAGGCGCGTCTGGCCGTGATTACGTATGAGTACCCGCTCAACGAGCGCATCCGGACCTTGCTGCGCCTGGAGGATCTGTTCGAGCGTTCGCGCCATTTCATCGCGCGCACCGACCCGCTCGATCATCACGTCGCGCTGCTGACACTGTTCGAGATTCTCGAAGTCGCCGGGCGCGCCGATCTCAAGTCCGACCTGCTGCAGGAACTCGAGCGTCAGAAGCAGGTGCTGCTTTCCTTCCGCAACAACCCAGACATTTCCGAAGACGCGCTCTCGGGCGTGCTGCGCGACATCGAGCAGGCGGCGGCGGCGCTGTTCTCCATGACCGGCAGGATCGGCCAGTACCTGCGCGAGAACGAATGGCTGATGTCGATCAAGCAGCGCACCGGGATCCCGGGCGGCGCCTGCGAGTTCGACCTGCCCTCCTACCACTACTGGCTGCACCGGCCTGCCGAGGAGCGCATCGGGCAGCTTGCCGCCTGGACCAGCCCGCTGTACCCCTTGCGCGACGGCACGGCGATCATCCTCCGGATTCTGCGCGAGTCGGGCAAGCCGCAGAGCCTGTCGGCGCCGCTCGGCACCTTCCAGCAGATGCTGGGCGGCAAGACGGCGCAGATGCTGCGCGTGCGCCTGGAGCCCGGATTGCCCTGCGTGCCCGAGATCAGCGCAAACAAGTACGTGCTCAACATCCGCTTCCTGGCCCAGAACGGCGAGGAAACGCGCGCCAAGACCGCCGACTGGGACGTCGGCTTCGAACTCACCTTCTGCAACCTGTGAAGCTCGTATCGTGCCCGCGCTGTGGCGCGCAGGCGCCGTATGCGCCCGAGAATCCCTGGCGCCCGTTCTGCAGCGAGCGCTGCAGGACCATCGACCTGGGCAATTGGGCTTCCGAGGCCTACCGCGTGCCCGTGGCGCCCGAATCGCCGGATTCGCCCGACCTTGCGCCAGACGCCGAGCCGGGCGAGAAATGACCGCCGCAGCCCACGGGACACCAGGATGAGCGGCAAGGAATTCGACCCGCAGCTGCAGAAGATGGACGAGGAGCTCGCCGGCTGGAACGAGCCGGCGGAGCGCTTGCGCGAGGCGCTGAAAAAGGACGAACTGGCGCTCTATTGCCAGCCGATTGCCGCGCTCACCGGAGCGGTGCGGTTCCCGATGGCCGAACTGCTGGTGCGGTTGCGGGAAGAAGAGAAGGCAATGCTGCCGCCGGGCGATTTCATCCCGGTCTTCGAACACTACGGCATGATGCCCGAACTGGATCGCTGGGTGGTGCATCAGGCCTTGCGCCACCTTGCGCGCGGTTCGATGGTCCCGCGCTTCGCGGTCAACCTCGCTACCCAAACGGTCGCAGACGCGGCGTTTCCCAAATCAGTAGCGATGGAGCTGGTGTCGGCGGGCATCTCGGGTACCGCGCTGCTGTTCGAGGTCAGCGAGGCGGATGTCCTCGCGCGCCTCGATGCGGTGATCAAATTTTCGACGGCGATCCGCGCCGTCGGTTGCGGCCTGGTGGTGTCCGGCTTCGGCCGCCGAACGGCGACCTTCATGCCGCTGAAAACCCTGCGGCCCGACTATGTGAAGGTCGACGGCGTCATCGTGCGCAAGCTGCTTACCGCGCCTTCGGCTGAAGCAAAGCTCAGGGCGATCCTGCGCGTAGGCGAAGTGATGGGCTACCAGGTCATCGCCGAGATGGTCGAAGAGCAGGACATCCTGCTGCGGCTGAAGGCGCTGGGCGTGGCCTACGCGCAGGGCTTCGGCATCACGCAGCCGCATCCGATCGAGCTGACCCAGCTAGCGCCCGGCTCCGTCCCAGGCGCCTGAAATCATTGCCAGGCCGTGCGCGCCGGCGCGCCTTGCGTCGTCCAGGTCCGACGCGCGCAGACCGCCGATCGCGTACACCGGGATCGAGGCGCCTTCGGCAATGCGCCTGAAACCGTTCCAGCCGAGCACGGGCACCCCGGGATGCGACGGCGTCGCCTTGACCGGCCCCAGCACGACAAAATCCAATCCGATCGCCATGGCGTGCCCCAACTCCTGCACGGAGTGGCAGGAAGCTGCCATCAACGTGCAATTCGGCCCGCCCTCCGGCCGGGCGCGCAGCGTCATCAGCTGCTCGGCGCTGAAATGGATGCCGTCGACCGCCGGGCCGCCGTTGACGAGGACCTTGGCACCGTATTGCCTTGCCATGCGGGTTACCACGTAGATCAGCCGCGTGCGCTCCCAGTTATCCTTGTCCCGCACTTGGATCAGGCGCAGCCCGTCCTTCATCCGCGCCTCGACGCGGGCGAGTTGTTCCGCCGCACCCAGAGATTGCGCATCGGTGATCGCGTATTCAAGCGGCAACGCAAGCGAGGCGAGCACCGGACCGTTGGCGGGCAGCATCGGTTCGGCGATCGGCGCGTCCAGCCGCTGCCAGACAAACGCCTGCCCTTCCCTCGACTTCGGCTGGCCCGACCATTCCACGACGCGGAAGAAATGGAGCATCACGGTCGCGTGCTCGTAGATGTGTGCGCGGGTGACCCAGGGGTAGGCACGCCGCACTTCGATGCCGAGCTCTTCACGGAGTTCCCTCGCGAGCGCGTTCGCCGCGGATTCGCCGACCTCGATTTTTCCTCCGGGAAATTCCCACCAGCCGGCGTAGACCTTGCCGGCGGGCCGCTGCGCGAGCAGAAAGCTGCCGTCGGGGCGCTCAATCACCGCCGCCGCGACTTCGACCGGCATGCTACTTCTTCTTGCTGTGTTTGCCCGCCCAGTCCCTGGCGAATTGGTAGGCGACGCGGCCGCTGCGCGAGCCGCGCTGCAGCGACCACTGCAGGGCTTCTTCCTTCGAGCCTTCGACCGCTTTTGCAGGACAGTCGAAGGACTTCAACCAGTGCGCGATGATCGCAAGGTATTCGTCCTGGTCGAACGGATAGAACGAAACCCACAGGCCGAAGCGCTCCGACAGCGAAATCTTCTCCTCCACCGTCTCGCCCGGGTGGATCTCGTCGCCGAGGTACCTGGTCTCGAGGTTCTCGGCCATGTACTCCGGCATCAGGTGGCGGCGGTTGGACGTGGCGTAGATCAGCATGTTCTCGGCGGTGGTCGAAATCGAGCCGTCGAGCGCGACCTTGAGCGCGATGTAGCCTTCCTCGGCACCATGGAAGGAGAGATCGTCGCAAAACACGAGAAAGCGCTCTGCGCGCCCAGCGACGCTGTCGACGATGGCCGGCAGGTCCGCGAGGTCGCTTTTCTCGACCTCGATCAGGCGCAGGCCCTGTTTGCTGTACTTGTTGAGCAGGCCTTTCACGATCGAACTCTTGCCGGTGCCGCGCGCCCCCGTGAGCAGCACGTTGTTCGCCGGCCGGCCCTCAAGGAACTGGCGCGTGTTCTGCTCCACCTTGCCGATCTGCGCCTGGATACCCTGCAGGTCCGACAGCTTCATGCGGTGCACGTAGCGCACCGGCTGCAGCCAGCCACCACGCGCGCCTCTGCGCCAGCGGAAAGCAATGCTCGCCTTCCAGTCGGTCGGCGGCGGTGGCGGCGGCAGCAGCTGCTCCAGCCGTTCCAGGATTTTCTGCAGGTCCTTGCTCACGACCGGTACTCCGCGTTGATCTTGACGTAGTCGTAGGAAAAATCGCAGGTCCATACCGTGGCCGAGGCCTTGCCGCGGTTTAGGACTGCGCGCACCGTAAATTCCGGCTTCTTCATGGCCCGCGCGCCCTGCTCTTCCGTGTACAGCGCATCCCTGCCCCCCGAGCGCGCCGCGCGCACTTCGTCGATGTAGAGGTCGACCTTGTCCGTATCGAGGTCACCGACGCCGCCATTGCCGATAGCGCAAAGTATGCGCCCGAGGTTGGGGTCGGAAGCGAAGAACGCGGTCTTCACCAGGGGCGAGTGCGCGATCGCGTAGGCCACCCCGCGGCACTCCGCCATGCTGCGCCCCTTTTCCACGATCACCGTGACGAACTTGGTCGCGCCTTCGCCGTCGCGAACGATGGCCTGGGCCAACTTTCGGGCAACGAGGGTGATGGCTTGTTCCAGAATGGAAAGATCTTTCCTTGAAGAAACCGAAGGGCCCTTTCCCGTCGAGATCAGCATGAACGAGTCGTTGGTGGAGGTATCCCCGTCCACCGTGACGCAATTGAACGATTTGTCGGCGACCGCCCTCACCATCCGGTTCAAGGCGCCGCCCGAAATCTTCGCATCGGTCGCGACGAAACCCAGCATGGTCGCCATATCCGGATGGATCATGCCGGAGCCCTTGGAAATCCCCGTAACCACCGCCTCGCCGCCGGAAAGCTTCACTTTTCTGGAGCAGGCTTTCGGCACCGTATCGGTGGTCATGATCGCTTCAGCCGCCGAGGCCCAGTTGTCGGCGCGCATGTCGGCGATGGCGGCCGGAATGCCGGCGACGATCCGGTCGACGGGCAACGGCTCCATGATCACGCCAGTTGAAAACGGCAGTATCCGGACCGCCTTGGTCCTCATTTTTTCCGCAACCGCCTGGCAAACCTTCAAGGCGCGCTGCAATCCGTCCTTGCCCGTTCCGGCATTTGCGTTGCCCGTATTTACGACCAATGCATTGACGGAATTCCTGAGATGCTTCTTCGCCAGGATCACGGGAGCCGCGCAAAAGCGGTTTTTCGTGAACACGCCCGCCACGACAGCGCCGGGCGCCAGGCGCATCACCAGCAGGTCCTTGCAGTCCGGCTTCTTGATGCCCGCCATCGCAACGCCCAGTTCGACGCCGGGAACGGGGTGGAGCGACTTCGGATCGGGAGGCGGCAGATTCACCGCCATCAGGCCAGTTTCCCGTGGCAATGCTTGTACTTCTTGCCCGAGCCGCAGGGGCAGGGATCATTGCGGCCGACTTTCTGCGCCGGGCGCGTCGCGGGCTGCGCGGCGGGCAGTCGCTTCTTGTCGCCATCGGTCCCGGCGAGCGCCTCTTCGTAGTCGGCGTGCTGCAGGCGCACGTTTTCCACATGCGGCTTGTCGTCGACCTGCGGCACTTCCTCAGCGGCGCGGATTTCCACCGTGGTCAGCGTCTTGATCACCTCGAGCTTGACGGCTTCGAGCATGGCGCCGAAAAGCTCGAAGGCTTCGCGCTTGTATTCCTGCTTCGGGTTCTTCTGTGCATAGCCGCGCAGGTGTATGCCCTGCCGCAGGTGATCCAGCGCCGCGAGGTGCTCGCGGTAGTGCGCGTCCAGGATCTGCAGCGTCACATAGCGTTCGTACTGGCGGAACGAGGCCCGCGCAGAGTCCGGGATCTTGGCTTTGTAGGCCTCGTCGGCACGTTGCGTGATGCGTTCCAGCATGACCTCGTCGGTCAGCTCGGGCTCCTTCTCGAGCCAGTCCTTGATCGGCAGTTGCAGCCTCAACTCCGCGTTCAGCGCAGTCTCGAGGCCGGCGATGTCCCACTGCTCTTCGACGCTCTCCTCCGGTACGTACTGGCGGAAAAGATCAGTGGCCACTCCCGCGCGCAGGTCGGTAATCCGCGGCGATACGTCGTCCGACTCCAGCAGCTCGTTGCGCAGCGCATAGATGGTTTTTCTTTGGTCGTTGGCGACGTCGTCGTACTCGAGCAGCTGCTTGCGCATGTCGAAGTTCCTCGCCTCGACCTTCCGCTGTGCGCTCTCGATCGAGCGCGTGACCATCGAATGCTCGATCGCCTCGCCCTCGGGCATCTTGAGCATCACCATGATGCGGTTGATGCGGTCGCCCGCGAAGATGCGCAGCAGCGGATCCTCCAGCGCCATGAAGAAGCGCGAACTGCCCGGGTCGCCCTGGCGCCCGGAGCGGCCGCGCAGCTGGTTGTCCACGCGGCGCGACTCGTGGCGCTCGGTGCCGACGATATGTAATCCCCCCGCGCCTATCACCTTGTCGTGCAGCGACTGCCATTCGCCGCGCAGCTTCTCGACGCGCGCGAGCCTGTCGGCGTCGCTCAGGCCTTCGGTCGCCTCGACCAGCTCGACCTGCTTTTCGACGTTGCCGCCAAGCACGATGTCCGTGCCGCGGCCGGCCATGTTGGTCGCGATGGTGACCATCTGGGGCCGTCCGGCCTGCGCCACGATCTCGGCCTCGCGCGCGTGCTGCTTGGCGTTCAGTACCTGGTGCGGCAGCTTTTCCTTCTCTAGCATCGCAGAGAGCAGCTCGGAATTCTCGATCGAGGTGGTACCCACCAGCACCGGCTGGCCGCGCTCGTAGCAGTCCTGGATCTCCTCGACGATCGCCTTGTTCTTTTCCTTGGAAGTGCGGTAGACCAGGTCCAGCCCGTCTTCGCGGATCATCTTCTTGTGCGTGGGCACGACAACCGTCTCCAGCCCGTAGATTTCCTGGAACTCGTAGGCCTCCGTATCCGCGGTGCCGGTCATGCCGGCGAGCTTGGTGTACATGCGGAAGTAGTTCTGGAACGTAATCGAGGCCAGCGTCTGGTTCTCGTTCTGGATCGCGACTTTCTCCTTCGCCTCGACAGCCTGGTGCAGGCCGTCGGACCAGCGCCGCCCCACCATCAGGCGCCCGGTGAATTCGTCGACGATGATCACCTCGCCATCCTGCACCACGTAGTGCTGGTCGCGGTGGAACAGGTAATGCGCGCGCAGCGCCGCATAGAGGTGGTGCACAAGATTGATGTACGCCGGCTCGTAGAGGCTCGCGCCCTGCGGCAGCAGGCCGACGCGCGCGAGGATTTCCTCGGCCTTCTGGTGCCCGGCTTCGGACAGCAGGACCTGGTGGTTCTTTTCGTCGACGAAGAAGTCGCCGGGCGGCTCGGGCTGGTCCTGCTTCTTCTCCTCTTTCTGCGGCGTGAGCAGCGGCGCCACGTCGTTCATCCGGTAGTAGACTTCGGTGCGGTCCTCCGCCTGCCCGGAAATGATGAGGGGCGTGCGCGCTTCATCGATCAGGATGGAATCCACCTCGTCGACGATGCCGTAGGTGAGCTTCCTCTGGTATCGCTCTTCGACGCGCATCGCCATGTTGTCGCGCAGGTAGTCGAAGCCGAATTCGTTGTTGGTGCCGTACGTGATGTCCGCCCGGTAGGCATTGCGCTTGTCCTCCGGTTCCATCTGCGGAATGTTGACGCCCACCGTGAAGCCGAGAAAGCCGTACAGCTTCCCCATCCACTCGGCGTCGCGCTTCGCCAGGTAGTCGTTCACGGTAACGATATGCACGCCGTTGCCGGGGAGCGCGTTCAGGTAGGCGGGCAGGGTCGCGACCAGCGTCTTGCCTTCGCCCGTGCGCATCTCGGCGATCTTGCCGTCGTGCAGGACCATGCCGCCTACCAGCTGGACATCGAAGTGGCGCATGCGCAGCGAGCGCTTGCCCGCTTCGCGCACCACTGCGAAGGCTTCGGGCAGGAGGTCGTCCAGCGTCGCGCCTTCGGCGAGGCGCCTCTTGAACTCGGCCGTCTTGCCCCGCAGCGCGCCGTCGGACAGCCTGGCGATCTCGGGCTCAAGCGTGTTGATGCGGGCGACGTTGCGCGAGTACTGCTTTAGCAGCCGGTCATTGCGGCTGCCGAAGATTTTTGTGAGGACGTTGATCATGAACGCGGGGGCGCGGGTGTTCTAACCCCCGGGAAAAATGCGATTTTAACATGCCGAGGCCGGCCCGGACTGGGTCTACTTGGCTTTCGCGAGCTGGCCGCCCAGCGTGCGGGTGTTTGGCATCTGCGGGTTCGCCGCGAGCAGGAATTTGATCGGGTTCTGCGCTGCGCCGTGGAAACGCACTTCGAAATGCAGGTGCGGCCCGGTGACGCGTCCCGTATTGCCGCTGTCGGCGATATGCCGGCCCCGCTGCACTATGTCGCCCTCTTTCACCAGTACCTTGGAAAGATGGGCGTAACGCGTTACCAGGTCGTTGCCGTGATCGATATCGATCATGTTGCCGTACTGCGGGTGGAAGCCGGCGAACTGCACCACGCCGCCGGCGGCCGCTACCACGGGCGTGCCGACATCGACAACGAAGTCGACGCCTTCATGCATCGCTTGCTGTCCGGTGAAGGGGTCGATGCGCATGCCGAAAGTCGACGCGTTGTACTGCGCGTTCACCGGCATCATGGTTGGCATCGCTTTTTTACGCACGGTCTGTTCAAACAATTGGGCATCGAGCACGCCCAGCATGTCGCTGCGGTTTTCCATCTGCCGCGACAGATTGGCAACCCTCTGGTTGAATTCGGTGAACGTCAAATTCTGCGGCGGCATGGTCGTCGACGGTGCACCGCCCATCCCGGGTTTCTCGGAAAAGCGCAGGTCCGCCGGTTTGATGCCCGCCATGGCCGACAACCTCTCCCCCAGCGCATCCAGGCGGCTCAACTGTGCCTGCATTTCACCGATCTTCACTGCCATCGCGTTTAGATTCTGCTGCATGAATTCGCGCGAGCGATCGGACTCGCCCTGCTGTGCGGCGAGCACCATTTCGCGTACCAACGGGATTTTCAGATCGACGGCAAAACGCAGGCTGATCCAGTAGAGCGCGCCGGTCAGGCCGACAAGCACGATCAGCGCTACGGCGGCCATGGCAAGCGCATGACGCGGCGAAAACGTCATCGAGCGCGCCTTTGCCAGCCGGCTGGAGATCAATATAACCTGCACGTTGCCTCCACTGAACCCCTCTTCCCGTGCAACCCATCAAAGTCGGCAGACTGCTTGCGTCGGACGCCGGCCTGCAGCCGGTCATCGCAAAAGCGCGCCAAATCGGTGCGCTCTCGAAGCTCTGTTTTGACTTTCTGCCATCCGGGCTGGCCCGCCTGGTTCGGGCCATCAGCTTCAACGACCGCCCCAAGGATCGCCAGCTGGTACTGCTTGCCGCATCGCCCGCTGCGGCCGCCAAGCTGAAACTGCTGTCCGAGGCTCTATTAGCTTACATAGTCCAACACGGGGGGCAGGTTAATTCAGTTTCCGTGAGGGTGCAACCCGGCACGGCAGAGCCACCGGCAGACCTTGATCGCCGCCACGCGCGCCTGTCGCAGGGGGCGGTGGCCGCCCTTCAGGCCTTGTATCAGAAGCTTCCCGAGTCAGTCGCCAGAAAATCCCTGAAAACACTGCTGGATCATCAGCTTGTGAAAACCGGGGCGGGGGAAGAAAAAAGCTAGGCGACGCCAGGGCGCAGCAGTCCGGCGACCCCGGCCGGTGCCTCCTCGGCGCGCTCGAAAGTAACCACCTCGGTCGCGGCAGGATCGGCAGCCAGTTCACGCAGCAACTGGTTGTTCAGGGCGTGCCCGGACTTGTGGGCGCTGAAGGCGGCAAGGAACGGTCGCCCGAGCAGGTACAGATCTCCGATGGCGTCGAGGATCTTATGGCGGATGAACTCGTCGCCATAACGCAGCCCCTCCGCGTTAAGCACGCGGTGCTCGTCCAGCACCACGGCGTTCTCGAGCCCGCCGCCGAGCGCAAGGCCGCTCTGGCGCAGACTCTCGACCTCGTGCACGAAGCCGTAGGTGCGCGCACGCGCGACTTCCTTCAGGTAGGAGGTCACGGCGAAATCCACGGTCAGCGAGGTATTCGATTTCTCGATCACGGGATGGTCGTAGACGATCGAGAACGACAGCTTGAATCCCTCGTAGGGCTCGAGCACGGCCCACTTGTCGCCGTCCTTCGCCTCGATGCGCTTTTTCACGCGCAGGAAGCGCTTGGGCGCGCCCTGTTCCTCGATTCCCGCCTGCTGGATCAGCAACGCGAAGGGGGCTGCGCTGCCGTCCATGATCGGAACCTCGGGCCCATCGAGGTCCACATAGACGTTGTCCACGCCGAGGCCGGCCAGCGCAGACATCAGGTGCTCGATGGTATAGATCTTGGTGCTACCGCTTACCAGGCAGGAGCACAGCCTGGTCTCGCCCACCAGGTCGGCGCGCGCCGGAACGTCCGCAGCCGAGGGCAGGTCGATGCGCCGGAATACGACCCCGGTATCCGGTTGCGCCGGCCGCAGGGACATGCGCACTTTCTGGCCCGTATGCAGGCCTACGCCGGTGGCACTGACCAGCGATTTCAAGGTTCTTTGACGCAGCATAGTTGCGATTCTACCAAGCCGACAGAGAAAAAATGGCTGCGCGCCCCCCCGGCAAGGGTGGAGGCGCGCAGCTTGTCCCGTCCTGCGCTAGTCCGCCTGCTTGCGCAGAAAGGCCGGGATGTCGTACTTCTCGACGCCGCTGTTGGCTAGCGCCTCGACCTGCGCGGCGCGATCGCGCTTGCGGAACACCGCCGGCGTATCAGACATCGCGTTGTAGTCCGGCGCCGCGCCCGGCATGGCCACCGCCTGATTGTCGGTTCCGGTCTTCTGCGACATCACCAGCTGCGGCTTCTGCTGGCGCGCGCCGAGCGGCTGGCCGAGACCGGTCGCGACCACCGTGACCCTGAGGTCATCGCCCAGCGCGTCGTCGTAGACGCCGCCGTAGATGATAGTCGCGTCGTCCGCAGCGAAGGCCCGGATGGTGTTCATCACTTCCTTGGTTTCGCGCAGCTTGAGGCTGGTGCGCGAAGCGGTGATGTTGACCAGGACCCCGCGCGCGCCTGCGAGGTTGACTCCTTCAAGCAAGGGACAGGCGATCGCCTGCTCGGCGGCAATGCGCGCCCGGTCGACGCCGCTGGAAGCGGCCGAACCCATCATCGCCATGCCTTGCTCGGTCATCACCGTGCGCACGTCCTGGAAATCCACGTTCACCAGGCCGGGCTGGTTGATGATTTCGGCGATGCCGGCGACGGCGTTGTTCAGCACGTCGTCTGCGGCCTCGAATGCGTCCTCCTGCGTGACGTCGTCGCCCAGCACCTCCTCCAGCTTGTCGTTCAGGATCACGATCAGCGAATCGACGTGCGGGGCGAGTTCCTCTATGCCCTGCTCGGCGATCTTCATGCGCTTGGAGCCTTCCCAGGTGAAAGGCTTGGTGACCACCGCTACCGTGAGGATCCCGAGCGAGCGCGCCACTTCCGCGATCACGGGCCCCGCGCCGGTGCCGGTGCCGCCGCCCATGCCCGCGGTGATGAACACCATGTGCGCGCCCGCGATGGTTTCTTCCAGCCGGTCGCGGTCGGCGAGCGCCACCGTGCGCGCCTCTTCGGGCTTGGCCCCCGCCCCCAGCCCGCTGGTGCCGAGCTGAATCTGATTGCGCGCCTTGCTGCGGGCGAGCACCTGGGCATCGGTGTTCACTGCGAAAAACTCGACGCCTTCCACGCCCTGCTCGATCATGTGATCGACGGCATTGCCGCCCGCGCCGCCGACGCCGATCACCTTGATCACTGGCCCTGCTGAACCTTCATTTACGATTTCGAACATTTTTTTCTCCTTGCCGGTTGGACCACGTCAAAAATTCCTCTGAAACCAATCGCGCATCCGTCCGAACACCGCTCCGACGGACCCGCTCTGTTTGGAAACACGACCCTGCTGCAGCTGCGATGCGCCCTCGAGCAGCAGGCCCATGGCCGTGGCGTAGCGCGGACTGCGCACCACGTCCGCGAGGCCGCCCGCGTAGCGCGGCATGCCGATGCGTACCGGCATGTGGAAGATCTCCTCGCCGAGCTCGACCATGCCCTGCATCATCGAGCTGCCGCCGGTGAGCACGATCCCGGAGGACAGCAGTTCTTCGTAGCCGGATTCGCGCAACACCTGCTGCACTAGGGAAAACAGTTCTTCGGCGCGCGGCTCGATCACTTCGGCGAGCGTCTGACGGGACATCACGCGCGGCGCGCGGTCGCCGATGCCGGGCACTTCGATCATTTCGTTCGCATCCGCGAGCTGGCGCAGCGCCACGCCGTGGCGCGTCTTGATCGCCTCGGCCTCGGCCGTCGGCGTGCGCAGCGCCATCGCGATGTCGTTGGTGATCTGGTCGCCCGCGATAGGGATCACCGCGGTGTGCCGGATCGCGCCGTGAGTGAAGATCGCGAGGTCGGTGGTGCCGCCGCCGATGTCCACCAGGCAGACGCCGAGGTCGCGCTCGTCGTCCGACAGCACCGCGCGCGCCGACGCGAGCGGCTGCAGGATCAGGTCGTTCACGTCCAGACCGCAGCGGCGCACGCACTTGACGATGTTCTGCGCCGCCGACACCGCGCCGGTGACGATGTGCACCTTCACTTCCAGGCGCACGCCGGACATGCCGACGGGCTCGCGCACGTCCTCCTGGCCGTCGATGATGAATTCCTGGCGCAACACGTGCAGGATTTGCTGGTCGGTCGGGATGTTCACCGCCTTCGCCGTCTCCACGGCGCGCTCGACGTCGATCGCGCTCACCTCGCGGTCCTTGACCGCCACCATGCCGGTGGAGTTGAAGCTGCGGATGTGGCTGCCGGCAATGCCGGTGAAGGCGGAGGCGATCTTGCAGTCGGCCATCAGTTCGGCCTCCTCGAGCGCGCGCTGGATGCCGGCTACCGTCGATTCGATGTTGACCACCACGCCCTTCTTCAGGCCCTTGGATTCGTGGTTGCCCATGCCGAGCACCTCGAGCGTGCCATCAGGGCCGAGCTCGGCGACCAGCGCCGCCACCTTGGAGGTGCCGATGTCCAGGCCGACGACGAGATTGCGGTTCTCTTTCGCCATCTCAGCCCTTCCAGCCCGCGACGCGCAGCGCGAAGCCGTTCGGGTAGCGAAGATCCACGAAGCGATCGTCGGCAACGGCGCGCGAAGGCAGGCGACCGAGCGATTCCGGATAAGCAGCGACAAAGCGCGCCAGCCGCTGCTCGACCAACTCGGGGCCGTCGCGGCCCAGCTCGAGGTTGAGACCGCTTTGCGAGTGAAGCTGCCACGCGAAGCGCGGCGTCAGCACCACGCGGTCGGGCACCTCGCCAAGCGGCGCGAGCAGCTCGACGAACAACCGGTAGCGCCGCGCCAGTTCGCCTTCCGTGCCCGCGGGCCCCGCGAACACCGGCAGACGCGTCTCGCTGCCCTCTGGCAGGGTGGCCGCAAACGGTTCTCCGAACGTGTTCACGAGACCCGTGTCGCCCCAGCGGGCCAGGGCGACGTGTTCTTCGAGTCTGACTTCGATGCGGTCAGGCCAGACGCGCCGCAGGTCGACGTGCCGCACCCAGGGCACCTGCTCGAGGCGGACGCGGATGCCGGCGAGATCAGCGGCGAAGAAATTGCCGCCGATGCCCTCCACCGCACTTTCGATGTCTGCCGCCGCGACGTTCTTCAACGCGCCCTGCAGCGCGATTTCCTTCAGCGGGAACAGCGGCGAGTGCACGAGGAGCTGCAGGCCCCCGAAAGCAAACAGCAGCGCCGCCAGCCCGATGAGGAAGTTGGCGGCCATATTCAGCAGCCTGGGGTTATCCCACATGGGCTCCCCCAAGGATCTGTACGCAAAGGTCCTCGTACGAAATTCCCACCGCGCGCGCCGCCATCGGCACCAGGCTGTGGCCGGTCATGCCGGGAGACGTATTCGCTTCCAGCAACCACGGATCGCCTTGCGCGTCCAGCATCAGGTCGACGCGGCCCCATCCGGCGCAACCCAGCGAGCCGAAGGAATCCAGCGCAAGCGCTTTCAAGGCCTCTTCCTTCGGCGCCGGCAGGCCGCAGGGGCAGATGTACTTCGTGTCGTCGGTGAAGTATTTGTTCCGGTAGTCGTAGTTGCCCTGCGGCGCTTCGATCCGGATCAACGGCAGCGCCGCGTCGCCGACGATGCTGGCCGTGTATTCCGGGCCTTCGATGCATTTCTCGGCGATCACTGCGCTGTCGTAGTTGACCGCAAGCGCGTACGCCTCCTCCATATCGCCCGCAACGCGCACTTTGGTAATGCCGATGGACGAACCTTCGTTCGCCGGCTTGACCACCAGGGGAAGCCCGAGCCTGCCCGCGACACCCTGGATGTCGCCGCTCCCATCGAGCAACTCGTAGGCAGGCGTCGGCAGGCCGCTCGCCCGCCACACCAACTTGGCGCGCGCCTTGTCCATGGCGAGGGCCGACCCGAGCACCCCGCTGCCGGTGTAGGGCACACCCAGCATCTCCAGCGCGCCTTGCAGCGTGCCGTCCTCGCCGCCGCGCCCGTGCAGCGCGATGAAACAGCGCGCGAAGCCCTCGCGCTTCAACTCGAACAGGTCGCGTTCGGCCGGATCGAAGGGGTGCGCGTCGATCCCTTTCGAGCGCAGCGCCTTCAGCACGCCGCCGCCGCTCATGAGCGAGATTTCGCGCTCGGCCGATTTCCCGCCCAGCAGCACGGCGACCTTGCCGAAATGCGCAGGAGCGTCAATAGGGCCGCCGCTCATGCCGCTTCCCCCACGATCTTCACTTCCGGAACCAGGTGGACGTGGGTTCTTTCCTCGACCACCGCCTGGACGTGCAGGATCAATTCCTCGATGTCGGCGGCGCTGGCCGCGCCGCCCGGATTGACGATGAAATTGGCGTGCTTTTCCGAAACGCGGGCGCCGCCGATCTGGTGCTTTCTCAGCCCGGCGAGCTGGATCAGCTTCGCCGCCGTCTTGCCCTCCGGCGGATTGCGGAACACGCTGCCCGCGTTGGGCAGCTGCAGCGGCTGCGTCGAGCGGCGCTTGGAGAGCAGCGCCTTCATGATCTCGCGCGATTCCTCGCGATCGCCCTCGGGCAGCTTGAAATGCGCCGACGCGAACCACTCGTCGCCGTCGCTGCTGGCGTCAGCCTTCAACTCGCAGTGCCGGTAGCTGTATTCGAACTCTTCCTTGCCCCGCCGCCGCAGCTGGCCGAGGCGGTTGATGGTCACGACGCGCTCGACGATGTCCCAGGTCTCGCCGCCGTAGCAGCCGGCGTTCATCGCCAGCGCGCCGCCGACGGTGCCGGGTATCCCGGTAAGGAATTCCGCGCTGCCGAGGTTGTTGTCGGCTGCGAAGCGGGCGACTTTCGGGCAGGCGGCGCCGGCTTCGGCGTACACCAGGCCCTCTTCGAGACGCAGCGGCCTGCCGGAGCCGTAGGTCAACACCACGGTGCCCCGCCAGCCGCCCTCGCGCACCAGCAGATTCGATCCAAGCCCGACGAACAGCAGCGGCTCCTCGGGCGGCTGCTGCCCGAGAAACACCGAAAGGTCTTCCAGGTCGGCGGGTGCGAAAAAGCGCTGCGCGGGTCCGCCCGCGCGCCAGCTGGAGTGGCGCGACATCGGCTCGTTCTCCCGCAGCTCGCCGCGCAGTCCCTGGAATTTGAGCGTCTCGGTCATGATCAGCTCAGCTGCGCCGCGACGTTGCCGATCGACCCGGCGCCCATGGTAAGCACCACGTCGCCGGCGCGCGCGGTGCTGCGGATCGCGTCGGCCATCCCGGCGATGTCCTCGATGAAAAGCGGCTTCGGTCTGCCCGTTCCCTGCACGGCGCTCGCCAGCGCGCGGCTGTCCGCGGCCGCGATCGGCGCTTCGCCGGCCGGATAGACCTGGGCCAGCAGCAGCACGTCTGCGCTCGCCAGCACTTTCACGAAATCCTCGAACAGGTCGCGCGTGCGCGTATAGCGGTGCGGCTGGAACGCAAGTACCAGCCGCCGCCCCGGAAACGCCACGCGCGCGGCGTCCAGCGTCGCGGCGATTTCCGCCGGGTGATGGCCGTAGTCGTCCACCAGCGAAAAGCTTCCCGCCGCCCCGTTGATCTTGACGTCGCCGTATTGCTGGAAACGGCGGCCGACCCCGCGAAAACCAGCCAGCGCGCGCTGGATCGCGTCCGCGGGCATCTTCAACTCCGTGGCGACGCCAATCGCCGCGAGCGCGTTGAGCACGTTGTGGCGCCCGGGCAGGTTCAGCGAAACCTCGAGCGGCGCCTGGTCGCCGCGCAGCACGCGGAAGCGACTCTGCGCGCCGAGCTTGAGATCCGTGGCGCGGATCATCGCGTCCTCCCGCAGCCCGTAGGTGACGATCGGGCGCGAAACGAAGGGCATGATCTCGCGCACGTGCGCGTCGTCCGCGCACAGCACGGCGCTGCCGTAGAACGGCATGTTGTGCAGGAACTGGATGAACGCCTGCTGCAGCCGCGGGAAATCGTGCTGGTAGGTGTCCATGTGGTCGGCGTCGATGTTGGTCACCACCGCGATCACCGGCTGCAGGTGGAGGAAGCTCGCGTCCGATTCGTCGGCTTCGACCACGATGAATTCACCGGCACCGAGCTTGGCGTTCGAGCCGGCGGCGTTGAGCCTGCCGCCGATCACGAACGTCGGATCGAGGCCCCCCTCGGCGAGCACGCTCGCGACCAGGCTGGTCGTGGTGGTCTTGCCGTGCGTCCCCGCGATCGCCACGCCCTGCTTCAGGCGCATCAGTTCGGCCAGCATCAGCGCGCGCGGCACGACCGGAATGCGCTTCGCGCGCGCCGCCACGACTTCCGGGTTGTCCGGGCGCACCGCGGTGGATACGACCACCGCGTCAGCGCCGCGGACGTTTTCGCTCTTGTGCTCGAAAGCGATGCTCGAGCCCATGGCCGAGAGGCGCCTGGTGGCCGCGTTGGGCGCGAGGTCGGAGCCGCTCACCTGGTAGCCGAGATTCACCAGCACCTCGGCGATGCCGCTCATGCCGGCGCCGCCGATGCCGACGAAATGAATGCGGCGGATCTTGTGTTTCATTTCGCAAGCTCCACGCAGCGATCGGCCACGATGCGCGCCGCGTCGGGTTTGCCCAGGGTCCTCGCCTTTTCCGCCATCGCCAGCAGCGCCTTGCGGTCCAGGGAGCAGATCAGCACCGCCAGCTTCTCCGGCGTGAGATGCCGCTGCGGCAGCAGGATCGCCGCGCCCTTTTCCGACAGGAAGCGCGCGTTCGCCGTCTGGTGGTCGTCCACCGCATGCGGGAAAGGCACCAGCACGCTGGCCATGCCGGCCGCCGAAAGCTCGGCGATGGTCATCGCGCCGGCGCGGCAGATGACGAGGTCGGCTTCGGCATAGTGGCGCGCCATGTCGTCGATGAAAGCGACGAGTTCGCCATGGATGCCGGCGGACCTGTAGTTGCCTTTCAGGGCTTCGAGATTCTTCTCGCCCGACTGGTGCAGTACGGAAGGCCGGACGTCCTGAGGAATGAGCGCCAAAGCCTTCGGCACGGCATCGTTCAGCGCCTGCGCGCCCAGACTGCCGCCGACGACGAGGACGCGCAGAGGCCCATCCCTGCCCGCGTACCGCGCGGCGGGCCGGGCAATTGCGGCGATATCCGCGCGCACCGGATTTCCGGTCCATTCGGCGCCTTTCAGCGCGCCAGGGAAGGCTTCCATGGCCTTTTCCGAAATGCCTGCCAGCACTTTGTTGGTCAGGCCCGCGATCGCGTTCTGCTCATGAACCGCGAGCGGGCGCGCGAGCAGCGAGGCCATCATGCCGCCGGGGAAAGCGACGTAGCCGCCCATGCCGAGCACTACGTCGGGCCGGACGCGGGAGATCGCGCGCGCACTCTGCCAAAACCCCATCAGCAGATGGAGAGGCAGGAGCAGCTTTGCCGCCAATCCCTTGCCGCGCAGCGCCACGGCACGGATCCACTCCACCGGGTAGCCTTCCGCTGGAACCAGCCGCGCCTCCATGCCGCTGCGCGCGCCCATCCACACTACCTTCCAGCCGCGCCCGCGCATCTCGTCGGCGATCGCAAGACCCGGAAAGACGTGGCCACCCGTGCCGCCGGCCATGATGAGGATGGTCCCCGTCACGCGTTGAGTCCTCTGGCCAACTGCCGGTTTTCCCAGTCGATGCGGATCAGCACCGCGATCGCGACGCAATTGACGATCAGGCCCGAGCCGCCGAAGCTCATCAGGGGCAAAGTCAGGCCCTTGGTGGGCAGCAGGCCCATGTTGACGCCCATGTTGATGAGCGTCTGGAAGCCGATCCAGATGCCGATGCCCTGCGCGACGAGGGCGGTGAAATGCCGCTCGCGCATCGCCGCCTGCCGGCCGATGGCGAAGGCGCGCAGCACGATCCAGGCGAACAGCGCGATCACCACGAGAACGCCGACCAGGCCCAGTTCCTCGGCGATCACGGCGAGCAGGAAATCGGTATGCGCTTCCGGCAGGTATTGCAGCTTCTCGACGCTCGCGCCCAGGCCGACGCCCAGCCACTCGCCGCGGCCGAAGGCGATCAGCGCGTGCGACAGCTGGTAGCCCTTGCCGTAGGAATCCGACCAGGGGTCCATGAAGCCGAAAATGCGCTGCATGCGGTAGGGCGAAGACAGCACCAGCAGCACGAAGCCTACGCCGAGCATCGCCAGCAGCGCGCCGAAGTGCCGGCCGCTCATGCCGCCCAGGAACAGGATGCCGAACGCTGTCATCGCGACCACCACGAAAGCGCCGAAATCCGGCTCGCGCAGCAGCAGCCAGGCCACCACCATCATCACCGCCAGCATCGGCAGCAGCCCCCTGCGGAAATTCTTCAGCACCGCGTGCTTGCGCACGGTGTAGTCGGCGGCATAGAGCACCACCGCAAGCTTGATCAGCTCCGAGGGCTGCATGTTCGCCACCCCCAGGTTCAGCCAGCGTCGCGCGCCGTTTACCTCGCGCCCGACGCCCGGGATCAGCACCAGAACGAGCAGCACCACGCAGCCGGCGAAGAACCATGGCGCGGCCTTCTGCCAGTAGCGCGCCGGCATCAGGAACACCGCGGTCGCCGCGCTCAGCGCGAGCGCGAGGAACATGGCGTGGCGCAGGAGGAAGTAGGCGGGATTGTTTCCCGAATAGCGGCTCGCCTCCGCGGTCGCGATCGACGACGAATACACCATCACCAGTCCGAGCGAGACCAGCAGCAGCGCCGCCCAGGCGAGCGAGCGGTCGTACTCGGGCGCCGGCGCGCCCGCCGTCCGCACGTTGCGCGTGTTGCTCCGTCCAAAGACGACGCTCGCCATCAGTTCTTCAACCCTCTGACTGCGGCGGCAAACGCCTCGCCGCGATGCTTGTAGTCGCGGAACATGTCGAAGCTCGCGCAGGCGGGCGAAAGCAGCACGGCTTCACCCGGCGCCGCGATCTGCGCCGCACGCGCCACGGCTTTCCCCATCGACGCGACGCGCTCCACGGGCGCGGCGCTTGCGACGATCGCCTTTTCTATCAACGCCGCGTCCCGCCCGATGAGCAACACATGCTTGGCACGCTCCCGGATTGCGGGTACGAGCGGCGCGAAGTCCTGCCCCTTGCCCTCGCCTCCCAGGATCAGCACCGCTTTTTTCGACAATCCCTTGAGCGCCGCCACGGTGGCGCCTACATTGGTGCCCTTGGAATCGTCCAGCCATTCGACGCCGCCGCGCAGCGCGACCCGCTGCATGCGGTGCGGCAGGCCGCGGAAGCTGCGCAATCCGCCGGCGAGCGCCGCAAGCGGCGTACCGGCGAGGACAGCGAGCGCGCAGGCCGCGAGCGCATTGGAGGCGTTGTGCGCGCCCGGCAGCGGCAAATCGGCGACGGCGAGGATGCGCTCCTTGCCGCGCACCAGCCATTGCCCGTCGATGCCGAAGTCCTCCGGCATGTCCGGAGCGTCGAGACCGAAAGTCACCTGCGTGCGCCCCGGCAGCGCCAGCGCCATCGATGCGGAATCGCAGCGGTTCAGTACCTGCGCCCCCCCGCCCATGAAGATGCGCGCCTTGGCCTCGGCGTACTCTGCAAGCCCGGCGTAGCGGTCGAGATGATCCTCGGAGAGATTCAGCATGGCGGCCGCGTTGGGTTCGAGGGACCAGGTGGTCTCGAGTTGATAACTGGAAAGCTCGAGCACCCACGCGGCGGGAGGTTTCTTTCTTTTTAGAAGAGCATCGAGAGCCGGAGGAGATATGTTTCCGGCGACCTCGCAATCGATGCCGGCCGACCGGAGCAGGTGTCCGGTCAGGGCGGTCACGGTGCTCTTGCCGTTGGTGCCGGTCACCGCGATTCGTTTGCCGCGCGCGGACCAGGCAAACAGTTCGATATCGCCGACGACCGGGATGTTTTTTTCTTTTGCTGTTTGTACCAGTTGCTCCTGCAGCGAGATGCCCGGGCTGATGCAGAGCAAATCCACGTCCTTCAGCAGGGCAGCCTTGAATTTCCCGGCGTGCAGCTCGCCCGAAAAGTCCTTTTTCCGCGGCGGCGCCGCGCGCGTGTCGGCAACCCGGACCTCGCCGCCCTGATCCTTGACCCAGTTCGCGACCGAGAGGCCGGTATCGCCCAGCCCGAGAACGAGGACCCGCTTGCCCTGCAGCTTCGTTGCGGAAGGCTTCCTGAGCAGCGAGAAGGCCGGTTCGCGCATCATCTGAGCTTCAACGTCGAGAGGCCGAACAGCACCAGCATCATGGTGATGATCCAGAAGCGCACCACCACCTGCGATTCCTTCCAGCCTTCCAGTTCGTAGTGGTGGTGCAGCGGCGCCATGCGGAAGATGCGTTTGCCGCCGGTCACCTTGAAATAAATCACCTGGATCATCACCGAGAGCGTCTCGGCGACGAACACTCCGCCCATGATGAACAGCACGATCTCCTGGCGCACGATCACGGCGATGGTGCCGAGCGCGGCGCCCAGCGCCAGCGCGCCGACGTCGCCCATGAACACTTCCGCCGGGTAGGCGTTGAACCAGAGAAAGCCCAGGCCTGCGCCGACCATCGCGCCGCAGAACACCGCCAGCTCGCCGGCGCCGGCGACATAGGGCAGGCCGAGATACTTCGCAAACACCACGTTGCCCGCGACGTAGGCGAAGATGCCGAGCGCGCCGCCGACCATCACGGTGGGCATGATCGCGAGGCCGTCCAGCCCGTCGGTGAGGTTGACCGCGTTCGAGGTGCCGACGATGACGAAATACGTCAGCACGACGAAGCCCGCCGCGCCCAGAGGGTAGGCGATGAATTTGAAGAACGGCACGATCAGCTGGTTCAGCGCCGGCATGCTCTGCGCCATCCAGCCGAGGTAGATCGCGGCGCCCAGGCCGAACACCGATTGCCAGAACAGCTTCGCGCGCGCCGAGAGCCCTTTCGGGTTCTTGTGTACCACTTTGCGGTAGTCGTCGATCCAGCCGATGGCGCCGAAGGCGAGCGTAACCAGCAGCACCACCCAGACGAAGCGGTTGCCCAGGTCGCCCCAGAGCAGCGTCGTGATCGCGATCGAGAGCAGGATCAGCGCGCCGCCCATGGTCGGCGTGCCGGCCTTGGTGAGGTGCGACTTCGGCCCGTCGTCGCGCACGGCCTGGCCGATCTTGTAGGCAGTGAGCTTGCGGATGACGTAGGGCCCGAGGATCAGCGAGATCGCGAGCGCCGTCAGGCAGGCCAGCACCGAGCGCAGCGTGATGTAGTTGAAGACGTTGAATAGGCGCACGTCTTTCGCCAGCCACTGGGCGATTTCGAGCAGCATCAGTGGACCGTCGCTTTCTGGCCACTCAGGATGGCGACCACCCGCTCCATCTTCATGAAGCGCGAGCCCTTGACGAGGATCGTCGTTACCCCTTTTGTTTCATCCAGCAGTTTTTCGATGCCATCGAAATGGCGGCCGCCGTCACCGAAGGCCCGCACCGCCGCCGGCGTCGCGGCGCCGAGAGCGAGGAGCAGCGCGATGCCCCTTTCCTTCGCATAGCGCCCGATCTCGGCGTGGAATTCCGGGCCCTGCTCACCCACTTCTCCCATGTCGCCCAGCACCAGCGCGGTAGGGCCCGGGCAGGAAGCGAGCACGTCGATGGCGGCACGCACCGAATCCGGATTGGCGTTGTAGCTGTCGTCGATCAGCGTCGCACCGGACAAGGTCTTCTTCACCTGCAAGCGGCCCATGTAGGGCCGGAACGCCGTCAGGCCGGCGCCGATCGCATCCGGGGGAATGCCGACGGCATGCGCACAGGCCGCGGCGGCGAGCGCGTTTCGCACGTTGTGCTCGCCGGGAATCGCGAGCAGCGCCCCGGTCTCGCCCGCCGGCGTCTGCAGCACGATTTCGCTCTCCAGCGGTCGCAGCGAATAGCTCCCGGTAACATCGCCCGAGCGGAGGCCGAATTCGATCCGCCGCCGCTTGCCCGCCTTCTCCCTGAAGATATCGGCCATCGCGTCGTCGGCGTTGAGCACCGCGACGCCGTCGGCGGGCAGCGCATCGAACACGCTGGCGTTCTCGGCCGCCACTGCCTCGACCGTGCGCATGAATTCCAGGTGCTCGCGCTGGGCGTTGTTCACCAACGCGACCGTGGGGCAGGCGATCGCGGCCAGCGCCGCGATCTCGCCGGGATGGTTCATGCCGAGCTCGACGGCGCAGTAGCGGTGGCCCGCGCGCAGGCCGAGCAGCGTCAGCGGCACGCCGATGTCGGTGTTGAGGTTGCCGCGCGTCGCGAGCGCTCCCAGTTCGCCCGCGTGGCGGCGCAGGATGGACGCGAGCATCTCCTTGGTGGTGGTCTTGCCGTTCGACCCGGCGATGGCGATCAGCGCCGGCGCGAAGCGCAGGCGCCAGTGCCGGCCCAGGCGCCCGAGCGCGAGGCGCGTATTGTCGGCAACCAGCAGCGGCAATGCAGCCTGCCCCGAATATTTTTCGTCTACCAGCGCGGCCGCCGCGCCGCGCTCCTTTGCCGCGGCGAGGAATTGGTGGCCGTCAAAGTGCTCGCCGCGGATGGCAACGAACAGTTCGCCCCTGGCGACACTGCGCGTATCGGTCGAAACGCCGTCGAGGCGCGCTTCACCCCCCACCGTGCGGGCGCCCATCGCCGCCGCGGCTTCCGCGAGACTCATCATCCATTCCCCCGCCGGCCGAGCGCCGCACCGGCCACTTCGGCATCCGAGAACGGCAGCCGCCGTCCGGCGATCTCCTGGAATCCTTCGTGGCCCTTACCGGCGATCAGCACCACGTCGGCGGCATCCGCCGAAGCGATGGCAAAAGAGATGGCTTTGGCGCGGTCGAGTTCGACGGCGCAATCGCCCGACACACCTTCGCGTATCGCCGCGATGATTGCCTGCGGATCCTCGCCGCGCGGATTGTCGGAAGTAAGCACGATCCGGTCGGCACGCGCCGCGGCTACGCGTCCCATCACGGGCCTCTTGGCCCTGTCGCGCCCGCCGCCGGCGCCGAACACCGCGACCAGCCGCCCGCCGCGCGCCTGCGCGACCGGCTTCAGCGCCGAGAGCACCTGGTCCAGCGCGTCGGGAGTATGTGCATAGTCGACCACCACCAGCGGGCGGTCGCCGATCTGCTGCATGCGGCCCGCGACCTGCGGCAGCGACTCGAGCAGCTTCACGCCCTCCGCGAACGCAATGCCTTTCGCCACCAGACAACCCAGAACGCCGAGCGCGTTGGCTACATTGAAGCGCCCGAGCTGGGGAATCGACGCTGCCGCACTTCCCCAGGTTGATTCGATTTCCACTTTCTGGCCTTCGATCTTTGAAACGGAAATAGATTCGGCAGCCGGCTCCCCGCTCAGCGAATAGCCGATCGTGCGCACGCCCCGGGCCGCGAGGCGCTTCGCGAGTCGCGCGCCGAAAGGGTCGTCCAGGTTGAGCACCGCCGCGGCAAGGCCCGGCGCGTCGAACAGGCGCGCCTTTGCTTCCGCGTAAGCCTCCAGCGTGCCGTGGTAATCCAGGTGATCGTGCGTGAGGTTGGTGAACAGCGCGCAATCGAAGGCGACGCCGTTCAAGCGGCCCTGGTCCAGACCGTGCGAGGACACTTCCATCGCCACGGCCTGCGCGCCGCCCGATTTGAATTCGGCGAGCATGCGGTGCAGCTCGAGCGCGTCAGGCGTGGTGTTCGGAATCTCCGAAAGAGCGTTGGGTAATCCGCTGCCCAGCGTGCCGATGACGCCTGTCCTGATGTCGTTCAGGGACAGCAGGTGCGCAAGCCATTGCGAACAGGAGGTCTTGCCGTTGGTGCCGGTAACGCCGCAGATCCAAAGCGATTCGGACGGACGCCCGTAGAACTCGTGGGCGATGAAGCCCGCGCGCGACTTGAGATCCTTCACGCCCGCGTTGGGCACCCGCCGTGCTCGCTCAAATGCGCCGTCCCAGGCGAAGCCCTCGCTCTCCCACGCCACCGCCGCGCAGCCGCGCTCGATCGCCTGCGCGATGTAGCGACGGCCGTCGGCGGCCTCGCCCGGCCAGGCGAAAAAGGCCGCGCCTGGCGCGGCCCGCCGGCTGTCGGAGATCAGGTTTTCGATCGCGGCCTCCTTGAGCAGAGCGATAACGTCGTCAATCAGGTGCTCTCCTTCGCTTCCTCGGCCTCGCCCGGCATCTCGATCGGCGACAGCGGCGCGTCGTAAGGCGCCCCGAGCAGGCGCAGCGCGCCCTGCATTACCTGGGAGAACACCGGCGCGGCGACCTGCCCGCCGTAGTACTGGCCGTCCGAGGGCTCATCCAGCATCACCGCGATCACCAGCCGCGGGTCGGACATAGGCGCGAAACCGACGAACGAGGAAACATACTTGTTCGCTGCGTAGCCTCCGTTTTCCTCCTTGTGCGCGGTGCCGGTCTTGCCGCCCACGCGCCAGCCCACGATGCGCGCGCGCGGCGCGGTGCCGCCGGGCTGGACTGCGGCTTCCAGCATCTCGCGCACTTCGCGCGCAACCTCGGGCGAAAATACGCGCTTGCCCGTCGCCGGCGCGCCGGTCTTGAGCAGCGAAAGCGGCGCCAGTTCGCCATCGCGCGCGAACACGGTGTAGGCGCGCGCGAGCTGGATCAGGCTCACCGAGATGCCGTGGCCATAGGCCATGGTCGCCTGCTCGATCGGGCGCCAGGTCTTCGCCTCGCGCACCCGGCCAGTCGCCTCGCCGGGGAATCCCAGCTGCGGCGCGGCACCGAAACCGGCGCGCTTGAACATGTCGTGCATCTCCTCGCGCGGCATCAGGAGCGCGATCTTCGCCGCGCCGACGTTGGAGGATTTCTGGATCACCTGCGCCACGGTCATCGCGCCGCCCGCATGCGCGTCGTGGATGGTGTAGTTGGCGATGGTGAGCGTGCCGGGCGAGGTCTGGATCAGCGTCTGCGGCGTGATCTTCCCCATCTCCAGCGCCAGGCCGATAGTGAAGGGCTTGAGCGTCGAGCCCGGTTCGAAGGTGTCGGTCATCACGCGGTTGCGCAGCTGCGCGCCGCTGAGGTGCGCCCGGTTGTTCGGGTTGTAGGTGGGCATGTTGGCGAGCGCGAGCACTTCGCCCGTGCGCACATCGAGCACCACGATGGCGCCCGCCTTCGCCTTGTGCGCTTCGACCGCGGCCTTGAGCGCGCTGAAGGCGATGTTCTGGATCTTGCTGTCCAGGGCAAGCGTGAGATCGTGCCCGTCCTGCGCGGCGCGGATCGACTCCACGTCCTCGACGATGCGGCCGAGCCGGTCCTTGATCACGCGCCGGCTGCCGGCGGCGCCGGCGAGAACCGCCTGCTGCGCGAGTTCGATGCCTTCCTGGCCGGCGTCGTCCACGCCGGTGAAACCGATCACGTGCGCCATGGTTTCGCCGCCCGGGTAGTAGCGCCGGTATTCGTTCTGCAGGCGGATGCCGGGGATGCCAAGCTCCGCGACCCGCGCCGCTGCCTCCGGCGGAATCTGGCGCTTCAGGTAGACGAACCCGCGTTCCGCGTCCGAGAGCTTGCGCCCGAGTTCGCGCGGATCCATCGACAGCAGCGCCGCCAGATTTTTCAGCTGCGCGGACGTCGCGCTGACATCGTCCGGGATGGCCCACACCGATTTCACCGGCGTCGAGATGGCGAGCGCCTCGCCGTTACGGTCCACGACGCGGCCGCGCGTCGCCGGTATTTCCAGCACCCGGGAATAGCGCGCCTCGCCTTTTCCCTGCAAGAAACCGGTCTTCATCGATTGCAGGAACAGCGACCGGCCAGCGAGCACCGCGAAGGCCGCCAGCAGCGCGAACAGCGCGAAGCGGGCCCGCCACGCCGGTAGCCGCACCAGCGTCGGTACGCTCGCGGCGGTCACGGTTGCGGCTCCCCGGCCAGGTGCGCGGAACGCAGTTCAACCATCCGCACGCGGCGCGGATCGGGCACGCGCATGCCCAGCCTGCCGGCGGCGATTTTCTCGACGCGCGAATGCAAGCCCCAGGTGCTGGATTCCAGCTGCAACTGGCCGAACTCGACGTCGAGCGCGCGGCTGTACTCCTGCTCGCGCTCGAGCTCGGTGAACAGCTTGCGCGACTTGCTCTGCGAAGTGACGAGCCCGAGCGCGCAGACGATGAGAACCAGGAGGAGGAGGAGGTTCAGCTTCGCCACGCGTCGGGCCCGTGTTCGGTGAGTGCGCGATTCAGTACGGCAGGATCAAGGACCGCGTTCGTGCGCTCGGCGGCGCGCAGCGTCGCACTGCGCGCGCGCGGGTTGGCCGCCGTTTCTGCCTCCGAGGCGCGCACCGCCTTGCCGATGATTCTGAGCGGCGGTTGTGGCAAATCGCGGGCGCGGATCGGCAAATCCCGGGGCAGGTCGGACTGCGAGCAGGCGCGCAGGAAGCGCTTCACCAGCCGGTCCTCCAGCGAGTGGAAGCTGATGACGGCGAGCCGTGCCCCTGGGGCCAGGCGCCGGGCGGCCTGCGGCAGCATCAGCGCGATCTCCTCAAGCTCCCGATTGACGAGAATCCGTAGAGCCTGAAAGGTGCGCGTCGCCGGATTCTTCCCGGCCTCGCGTGTGCCGACCGCCGCAGCCACGACAGCGGCAAGTTGCTCGGTGCGGCGGATCGGCTCGCGTGCCCGAGCAGCAACAATCGCCTTTGCAACCTGTTTAGCAAACCGTTCTTCGCCATAGCCCCCGATTGCCTCCCGGATTTGTTGTTCTGTTGCCGTGGCCAGCCAGTCCGCGGCCGAAACGCCGCGGGTCGGATCCATGCGCATGTCGAGCGGACCGTCGGCGCGGAACGAGAAGCCGCGCGCCGGGTCTTCGAGTTGTGGCGACGAGACGCCGAGGTCCGCGAGCACGCCCTGCACCTGCCCGGCGCGCGCGCGATCGAGTACCTGCACGAGCTCGCTGAACGGTGCGTGGGCGATACTGAAGCGCGGGTCGGCGATTTCGCGCGCGGCGACAACCGCCTGTGGATCGCGATCCAGCGCGATCAGCCGGCCCGCCGGACCAAGGCGAGCGAGGATCGCGCGGCTGTGGCCGCCGCGGCCGAAGGTGGCGTCCACGTAGACACCGTCCGCGCGGATAGCCAGGGCCGATACCGCCTCTTCGAGAAGGACTGCGCGATGAGCGGGGTTCTGTGTGCTCATCGTCCGCGCCCGCTGTCACAGCGAGAAGTTCTCCACGCCCGGCGGCAGGGAGCCGGAACCGGACAGCGCGGCGGCGTACTTCGCGTTCCAGACGCCCGAATCCCAGAGCTCGAAATAGTGGCTCTGCCCGACCAGCATCGCGTCGCGCTCGAGCTTGGCGTGCATGCGCAGCGCGCTCGAGATCAGCACGCGCCCCGAGGCGTCCGGGGTGATGTGCTCCTCGAAGCCGAGAAGCAGGCGTTTCCACCAGCTCGCCTGCGGATGGAAGCTGGGAAATTTCTCCACCTGCGCGCGCACGCGCTCCCAGGCGGATTCCGGGTAGATGAGCGCGCAGCCCTCCGGATGCGCGCTGAGCACGAGCGTCTTGCTCATGGCGACCAGCGCGTCGCGGTGCCGAGTGGGGATGGCGAGTCGGCCCTTGGCGTCCAGCGTCAGGACCGTTGCGCCGTGAAACGTGCCGCTCATCTCCTCTTGTCTCCTCCACTTGGATCGCTAGAGAGCCAGACTGCGGCATTTATAAGCCACTTTTTTCTACGTTTTCCCACTTTAATCTGAAAAGCCGAAGAAGGTCAAGCTGAACAACCTGATTTCTTCTGCCGAGACAACCACTTAGCTGAACAATTGGAGACTGTTTCTTGATTTTTATTGTTTATGTAAATCAAATAGATATAAAAGCCATTGAATGTGGATTCTCAATTGTCAGTGGATACTTACAGAAAAAGGCCAAAAACCCGTTGAGGCGATAATTCGCGGCCCATGATCAACAAATTCTTCGCTTCCGCGGAAAGCGCGCTGGCCGACGTACCCGACGGCGCGACGGTGATGATCGGCGGCTTCGGCAATGCCGGCATGCCCGCGGCCCTGATCGATTGCCTGATCGCGCAGGGCGCGACGGACCTCACGGTGGTCAACAACAATGCGGGCAACGCCGACACCGGGCTGGCGGCGCTGATCGGCGCCGGGCGCGTGCGCAAGATCATCTGCTCATTCCCGCGCCAGACGGACTCCTGGCACTTCGACAAGTTCTACCGCGCCGGAAAGCTCGAACTGGAGTTGGTGCCGCAAGGCACGCTCGCCGAACGCATCCGCGCCGCGGGCGCCGGCATCGGCGGTTTTTTCACGCCGACTGCCTTCGGCACCCGGCTCGCCGAGGGCAAAGAGACGCGCAAGCTCGGCGGCCGCGACTACGTGCTCGAGTACCCGATCCACGCCGACTATGCCCTGATCAAGGCCGACCGCGCGGACCGCTGGGGCAACCTCACCTACCGCAAGACCTCGCGCAATTTCGGGCCGATCATGGCTGCCGCCGCGAAATGCACCGTGGTGCAGGTGCGGGAAACCGTGGAACTCGGCGAACTCGATCCCGAGAGCGTCGTCACGCCGGGAATATTCGTCAAGCGGGTCGTAAAATTGCACTGATGAAAAAAGCCGACCGCAAGCAGATGGCCGCGCGCGTCGCGCAGGACATTCCCGAGGGCGCCTACGTGAACCTCGGCATCGGCCTGCCGACGCTGGTCGCCGACTTCCTGCCGCAGGGCCGCGAGATCATCCTGCACAGCGAGAATGGCGTTCTCGGCGTCGGCCCGCGTCCTGCCAAGGGCGAAGAGGACGAAGACCTGATCAACGCCGGCAAAGAGCCGGTAACGCTGCTCACCGGCGGCTCCTATTTCCACCACGCCGATTCCTTTGGCATGATCCGCGGCCGCCACCTCGACTTCTGCGTGCTGGGCGCGTTCCAGGTCTCGGCTGCCGGCGACATCGCCAACTGGCACACGGGCGCACCGGACGCGATCCCTGCAGTGGGCGGCGCGATGGACCTCGCGGTGGGCGCCAAGCAGGTGCTGGTGATGATGGAGCACCTGAGCAAGGATGGCAAAAGCAAGATCGTGGAGCACTGCAGCTATCCGCTCACGGGCGCTCGCTGCGTCAACCGCGTCTACACCGACCTCGCGGTGATCGACGTCAAGCCAGACGGCCTGCACCTCGTGGAAATCCTCGCCGACATCTCCTTCGACGAACTGCAGCGCCTGAACGGAGTCGCCTTGAAGTACCGCGCGGCCGCTTAGGCGGACGCGCCCCTTCACGTACCGGGCCGCCGCCTAGTCCTTCCTGGCCACCAGCGCGATGCGGCGCCGGATCTGTTCCAGCGCCGCGCCGTCTCCGGCTGCTTCAGCGCGTTTCTCCTGCACTCCCAGCCAGGCCAGCAGCGGCCGGCGCCAGCCCTGCGCGGACGCGATATCGACTGCGGCGGTGATTTCCGGCGGAGTGATTTTGCCGCTTTTCAGTTTTACCCCGAGGGAAACCAGCTTCGACAGCGGGTCGTCTCCGGCGGCTCTTTCGGCTCGCCCGGCCAGATATTCGGCGTAAGCGACTTCCTCCGCGCCCGCGTCGGCACGCAGGGCCAAGAATCCAGGGCAATCGTCGAATTCGAGGCTGGCGGTGCGCGCCGCGCAACGCACCAGTTCGGCCTGCGCCACCAGGGAGGGATCGCCGGTGCTGGCCAGCTCCTTCCCGGCGATATCGAACTCGAGGTCTGCGGCGCGCCTATCGCCGAGCAGGTAGCTCTGCTCGAAAGAATCGAGCGCGGATTTCGCGTTCGATTGCCAGATCGGCGGCACCGCGCCGCCGCAGGCAGCAAGCAACAGCAGCAAGAACGCGTTAGCACGTTTCACGGCAGCTTGATCCTGGTATCGCGCGCGAACGGCCACTTGCGGTTGATCTCGTCGATCAGCGAATTGACCTTGCGCAGGCTCGCATCGACCTCGGCGCGTAGCGCGACCAGGTCTGTGGTGGCCGCCTTCGCGTTCGCGCCCACCGCCTGCGCGTCGGCCAGGATGCCGTCCACTTTCTTCAGGCTCGCACGCACTTCGTCGAGGATGAGGTTGGATTGCGCCACAGCCTTCTGCGTCTCATCCATGACGCCGCCCTGACCGAAGACGCGCTGGTCGGTTTTGGAGAGCACGGTATCGAGCTTCAGCGACACGCTGCCCAGCGAGGCGAGCAAGGCATTGGCGCGATCGATCGACGCCATCACTTTCTTCGCGTTGTCTTCGCCGCCCGTCAGCCCACCCAGCACGCCGTACTTGCCGGCCATGCGTTCGGTCACCGTGCGCGCGTTCTTGAGGCTTTCCTGCAGGCTGGATCCCTGGTCGGTCATCTGGTCCAGGTTGTCCAGCACCGAGCGCATGGACGCCACCATGCGCGGGATCTCCTCGGTGGTGTCGCCGCGCAGCACTGGCCGCTCGGCGCGGTCGGCAAGCGGCGCATCCTGGAGGTTCGCGGTGAATGCGCGCAGCTTCGCGGCGCCCACCAGCGGCACATCGATCACGAAGACGCTCGATTCGCGCAGCCATTTCCATTCGCTCACGGGCACCCGGACGCTGATACGCACCTTGCCGTCGTCGCGCAGCGCGATGCGGCGCACGCGGCCGATCGGGAACCCGGCGAACGTGAGGTCCGTACCGACGCTTATGCCCTCGGCATTATCCGCAATCAGGTAAAAGCGCTGCGTCTGGTCGAACACGCCGCGCGCGTCGAGCACGTACACGATGAAGCCGACCGCGACGGCGATCGAGAACGCGAGGAGGATTCCAACCTTGACGTCGATGTTGCGCGGCAGCAGCCCGCCGGCAATGTCAGCCGGCGAGGCGGAGGCAGGAGGCTTGTCCGGCTGTTCGGCCATGGTCAGACGTATTTCACCACCAAAGATGCGATCTCGACGACCATGATCGCGAAGAACAGCTTCAGCAGCCCGCCAAGCACCACCCCCGGCAGCGATTCGATCACACCGCGCTCGGCTTCCAGCGCGGTCGCCGTGGGAACGATGGCGACGGCGAGGCCGAACAGCAGGCATTTGAGGCAGAAGCTGGCCAGGATGATGCCGTCGAAGACGTTGCTGACGATATGCGAGAACTCCGGCAGGCCGGCGGAGGTGAAGCCGTAGAACTCGACGTACGACAGCCAGACCGCGATCAGGCAACCGAGGGTGGTGAGCGAGCCCACCGACAGCGCGGCCCCGGCGATGCGCGGCACCAGTTCGGCATGCAGCGGGCTCGCTTCCGCTTCCTTCCGGTCCTCGAGTTCGCCGCGCACGCACATCAGCGCGATCTCCGCCCCGATCGCGGCTCCGGAGCGCAGGGCGACGAACAGCGCCGTGGTAAGCGGCACCACTTCCAGCACCAGGACGCGCAGCACGAGTTCCAGCGAATACTGCGTGACGCCGTACTGGCGCGCCGCGGCCACCACCACCTCGATCAGGATCAGGCTGAGCAACGCCGCAAGGGCCGCGTAGCCAGGAAGGATCTGCCAGGCGGTGAAATAGATCTGCTGTACCGCGACTTCGCGCGCCCGCTGGCGGTAGGTGGAAGGCGAAAGCGCAGCCACCGTGGCGAAGCCCGCGAAGCGCAGCACGCGGCGCCAGCTGCGGGCGCGGAACAGGTACGCGCCGGCAGATGTAGTCTGGCTCATCGGCAGAGTTTACAATTTCCCCTCATCCTGAGGAGCCATCGTGAAGAAAAAGAAGCCCGAGGAACTGCGCTCCCACCGCTGGTTCGGCGTCAAGGACCTGCGCTCCTTCGGCCACCGCTCGCGCGCCGCGCAGATGGGCTACGACCGCACGGATTACGCGGGCAAGCCGGTAATCGCGATCATCAACACCTGGTCGGACATCAACCACTGCCACACGCACTTCCGGCAGCGCGCCGAGGAAGTGAAGCGAGGCATCTGGCAGGCGGGCGGCTTTCCGCTGGAGATGCCGGCGATGGCGCTGGCCGAAACCATGCAGAAGCCCACCACCATGATGTACCGCAACTTCCTCGCCATGGAGACGGAGGAACTGCTGCGCTCCTACCCTGCGGACGGCTGCGTGCTGATGGGCGGCTGCGACAAGACGACGCCGGCGCTCATCATGGGCGCGACCAGCATGAACCTGCCGGCGATCTATCTGCCGGCGGGACCGATGCTGAACAGCCACTGGCGCGACCAGACTCTGGGCTCCGGCTCCGACACCTGGAAATACTGGGATGAGCTGCGCGCGGGGCGCATCACCGAGCGCGAATGGCAGGACATCGAGGACACCATCGCGCGCTCGCCGGGCACCTGCATGACCATGGGCACGGCGGCGACCATGATGTCGCTCGCCGAAGCGCTCGGCTTCACCCTGCCCGGCTATTCCTCGATTCCCGCGCCCGACTCGAACCACGCACGCATGGCCACGCTTACTGGCAAGCGCATCGTCGAGATGGTGTGGGAGGACTACAAGCCGCGGGATTTCCTGTCCAAGGGCTCCTTCGACAACGCCATCACCACGCTGATGGCGATGGGCGGCTCGACCAACGCGGTCGTGCACTTGGTCGCGATGGCCGGCCGCGCCGGGCTGCCGTTTTCGCTCGATCGCTACAACGAGATCTCGGCGAAGGTGCCGGTGATCGCCAACGTGCGGCCGTCAGGCAGCAAATACCTGATGGAAGATTTTTTCTACGCCGGCGGCCTGCGCGCCCTGCTCTTTTCATTGAAAGATCTTCTCGACCTGAAGGCCAAGACCGTCAACGGCAAAACCCTGGGAGAGAACATCGAGGGCGCGAAAGTCTGGAACCCGGACGTGATCCTGACTCGCGACAGGCCGCTGAAGAAATCCGGCGGCCTCGTGATGCTGCGCGGCAGCCTCGCCCCCGACGGCGCGGTGCTGAAGACCAGCGCGGCGGACCCTAAGCTCCTGCAGCACACAGGCCGCGCGGTGGTGTTCGAGGACTACAACGACATGTCGGCACGCATCGATACCGATGAGCTGGACGTGGACGCGAACTGCGTGCTGGTGCTAAAGAACGCCGGCCCGCTGGGCGGCCCTGGCTTTCCCGAGTGGGGCATGCTGCCAATGCCGAAAAAACTCATCAAGCAGGGCGTCAAGGACATGGTGCGGATCTCGGACGGCCGCATGAGCGGCACCAGTTACGGGACGTGCGTGCTCCATGTCGCCCCCGAGGCCTTCATCGGGGGCCCACTGGCGCTCGTCAGGAACGGGGACCTCATAGAACTTGACGTCGAGAAAAAAGCGCTCAATCTCAAGATTTCAGATGCGGAGATGGCAAAACGCAAGGCCGCCTGGAAGCGCCCGCCGATCAAATACGAACGCAGCTACGGCGCCATCTTCTCGCGTCACGTGAAGCAGGCGAACGAAGGCTGCGACTTCGACTTCCTCGAGGGCACCGCGCCTACCGCGGATCCTGAGATCCACTAACGTGGTGGAAGCTCCGCCGATCACGCACCTGCGCGCGGATCAACGCGGTGCGTTCATCATGGAACGCGACGGCCGGCGGCTGGGGGAACTGACGTACACGATGGCCGGCGCCCGCATAACCATCCATCACACCGAGGTCGATACCGCATTGCGCGGCACCGGCGCGGCGAGGAAGCTGGTGGACGCCGCCGTGCAATGGGTCCGTACGGAAAACATGGGGATCGAGTCGCGTTGCGACTATGCAAGCGCGGTGTTTGCGAAGACGCCCGCGGCCTACGCTGACGTGCTGGCGGGCTAGGGCCCGTCTCAGAGAACTACTGGCGCATCCGGCAGTTCGTTGGGGTTGTCGCCCGCCCGCGCGGGGAAATGCTGCGTGAGCAGGTCGCTCACCGCCGCAAGCCCCGTAAATACGCCCGCCTCGAAACGTCCAGTGGCAAACTCCTGCTGCATGGCGCCGCAGATCGTCTCCCATGCCGTATCGCCTACCCTGGCGTGGATGCCGCGGTCGGCGACGATCTCTACGCGCCGGTCGGCGAGCAGCAGGTAAATCAGCACGCCCGCATTGTCCTCGGTATCCCAGACGCGCAGCCGCGTAAAAATGTCCAGCGCACGCTCGCGGGCCGTGCGCCCCGCGAGCAGCGCCTGCAGCGACAGCCCGCCCTCGACGGCGACGCGCAGTTGGCCGCGATGGCGCTTTTCCTGCGCGGTGACGCTGCGCCCGATGGATTGCAGCGTCGCGCGCGGAAAAGCGCGCTTGAGCGCTGCGTGGTCGAGAAAGAGGTGATGGATCCAGCGCATCGCGTCCGCCTACCAGCGTCCCGAGGCGCCACCGCCGCCGAAGCCGCCGCCACCGCCCCAGCTCGGAGAGGAGCCGCCCGAAAAGCCGCCGCCTCCGCTCGACCAGCCGCTGCCGCCGCCTATCGAACCCGTGTTGGTAAAGACCAGGACAAAGCCGATCAGCGCTGCGAGCGCTGCGATGCCCATGCCGAACATCAGCCACGCGATCAGGCCGAGGCCGGCGCCGGCGGCGAGGGATCCCGGGAAGCGCCCGAGCATCGCCTTGAGAATTCCACCCACCACGGCCATGAAAATGATCGCGGGAACGATGTATTGGACTGCGTCGCTCTCGGAGCGCGCCTGAGGCGCCGATGCCCGCGGCGGCGGCAGCTTCTCGCCCTCCGCCAGCTTGATCAGCTGGTCCACCCCGTCGCGCACGCCGCCGTAGAAATCGCCGTCGCGGAAGTGCGGCGTGATGCGCTCGTCGATCACGCGCCGCGCCACCGAATCGGGGATCGCGCCCTCCAGCCCGTATCCGATCTCGATGCGCACGCGCCGGTCGTCCTTGGCGACGATCAGGATCAGGCCGTCGTCCGCGCCTTTGCGGCCGATCTTCCAGGCATCGGCGACGCGGATCGAGTACTGCTCGATCTCTTCGGGTTTGGTCGTCGGCAGCAACAGCACCGCGATCTGGCTGCCGCGCCGTGCCTCGTAGGCCGCGATGCGCGATTCGATATCGCTCTTCTGCTGCGCCTTCAGCGTCCCGGTGAGATCCGTAACGCGCGCCTTGAGATCGGGCACCGGCACATCCGCGCGCGCCGCGCCGAGCAGCGCCGCAAAGGTCAGCAGCGCGGCAAAGAAATGCCGCATTTGAGCCCCGCCCTTACTTCGCCGCTGGCTTGCTGAAATCGACCTTCGGCGGTGCCGCGATCGCCTTCTCGTTCTCGACCGAGAAATTGGCCTTCGGCTTGTAGCCGAACATCATCGCGGTGAGGTTGGTTGGGAACTGGCGCGCGAGAATGTTGTAACCCTCCACCGTCTTGATATAGCGGCCGCGCGCCACCGCGATGCGGTTCTCCGCGCCCGCCAATTCCACGCGCAGTTCGCCAAACTGCTTGGTCGCGGTGAGCTGCGGATAGTTTTCCGCCACTGCCAGCAGCCGCGACAGCGCGCCGGTCATCTGCGACTGCGCTGCCTGGAACTTCGCGAACGCTTCGGGATCGTTGATCAGTTCCGGCGTCGCCTTGATCGAAGACACCGAGGCCCGGGCATTGGTGATCTCCGCCAGCGTGCTTTTCTCGAAGTCCGCCGCCCCCTGCACCGTGGCGACCAGGTTCGGAATCAGGTCGGCGCGCCGCTGGTAGTTATTGAGCACCTCAGACCAAGCGGCCTTGACGCCCTCGTCCTGGCGCTGGAAGTCGTTGTATCCGCAGCCCGAAAGCGACAGAGCAGCGATCAGGGCAAGCAGCAATTTGCGCATGGGTCAATCCTCCGGAATTCGAGAGCTATGTCCTCAATCTGAGGGCTGGTCGCTCCGATTGCAAGGAGCCGTCAACGCCCCGGCGAAGTCCGCAGCCATCGAAGTTGCAATGCGAGTCCGATCAGGTACGCCAGCGTCAGCCCGCTGATGATGTCCTTGAATATGAAGGCGTTCGCAGCCGTCACCAGCGGCGCGCCCGGCGGCAGGCGGGTCAGTGTCTCCGCCGACCCGGTGATCATGTGGATCAGCATGGTGGACGAATAGAAGATCGCCTGCACGTAGCGCGACGCGCGGCCGAACAGCGGCGTTGTCGCCGCAAGCGTGCCGATGGCAATGACGATCAGGGTGGCGACGGCGAACTTGTGCCCGATGCGAAAGTCGCCGTGCCGGAAGATCATGAGCGCGGTCACTGCCGTAAGCGCGGTTGCCAGCAGGTAGAGCTGCCCGAGCCGGTTCGAGAACAGGATCTGCCGGTCGCGGACGAACGCCCAGAACCCGGCGACGATGGCGACCAGGCTGATGGCGGTGTGAATGGTCCCGAGTACCGTAAGACCGAACATGCCGGTTTCTCAGCCCCCGGCCGCGAGCTTGTCGAGGGTTGCACGCGCGACTTTGAGTTTCGCGCCGGCGGCCGCAATTTCCGCCCAGGTATTGTCGTCCACCGAGATGCCGTCGCGCTCGCGTTTCGCGCGCGTCTCCCGTTCAGGCTCGCCCGCGATGCGCACCTTGTCGACGCCGGGCGCGGTGGGCGACTTGCGCAGCGATTCGAGAAACGCCGTGGTTTCGCTCGCGAACGCATCCGCAGTGCCGAGGCGCTTCGGATCGATGAGGATCGTCAGCATGCCGTTCCAGACGCGCTTCTTGGAGCGGTCTTCCGAATGCCAAGTGCCGCCGCCGGTAAGCGCGCCGCCGAGCAGCTCGCACACGACCGCCAGTCCATAGCCCTTGTGCAGGCCGAAGGTGCGCAGCGCGCCGAAAGGTTCGATAACCCCGAACTTCGGATCGGACGTCGGCCTGCCCTGGTCGTCGATCAGCCACTCCGGCGAAACCTTCTCGCGCTTGTTGTGCGCGACGCGGATCTTGCCCTGGGCCACGGCGCTGGTAGCCATGTCGAGGATGAACGGCGGCTCGTTCGGGACCGGGATGCCCACGGTCATCGGATTGGTGCCGAAGCGCGCGTCCGCGCCGCCGTAGGGCGCGACGATGGAGCGCGAAATCACGTTGGTAAAGTGCAGCGACACCAGGCCCGCCGCCACCGCCTGCTCGGCCCATTGGCCGATGCGGCACAGGTGGTGCGAATGCCCGAGGCCCATCACGCACATGCCGTGCTGTTTCGCGCGCGCGATGCCGATTTCCATCGCTTCCAGGCCGATCACCTGGCCGTAACCCGCCTGGCCGTCGAGCGAAATCATGGCGCCGCCGTCGAACACCATCTTCGGGTGCTGGTTGACCTTGAGTCCGCCCTCGAGCAGCGACTCGATGTAGCGCGGGATCATGCCGACACCGTGCGAGTCGTGCCCGGTCAGGTTCGCGGCGACGAGGTTCGCGGCGACGATCCCCGCCTCGCGCGCATCGCTGCCGCCGGCAAGAACGATTGCCTGGATTGCCTTTGCCAGAGAGTCTTTTTTATATAGGGGCATGTCCTGAGGGGTTTCTGGGGATCAGGGTCGAGTTTACAATGTCCCGCCATGAAAACACGTCTACGCACGATCTTCGCCGCCGCCTGCATGCTCACCGCATTCGCTGCGCCGGCGCAGAACTATCCCGCCAAGCCGATCCGCATCGTCGTCCCCTTCACCGCCGGCGGCACCTCCGACATTCTCGCGCGCGCCACCGGGCCGAAAATCACCGAGGCCTGGGGCCAGCCGGTGATCGTCGAGAACAGGACCGGTGCCAACGGCAACGTCGGCGCCGAATTCGTCGCCCGATCGGCGCCGGACGGCTACACCATGCTGCTGTCCGACGTCGGCGCGCTGTCGATCAACCCGAGCGTCTATCCCGACATGACTTTCGATCCGGCGAAGGACTTCTCGCCCATCATCATGGTGTCCTACTCGCCGCACGTGCTGGCGGTGCATCCGTCGCTGCCGGTGACGAACGTCAAGGAACTCATCGCCTACGCCAAGGCCAATCCGGGCAAGCTCAACTTCGCCAACTCGGGCACCGGCGGCGCGCCGCACCTGGCAGGCGTCGAATTCGCGGCGCGCACCGGAGTGCAATGGGTCTACATCCCGTACAAAGGCGGCTCCGCTGCGGTGACCGACGTGATCGCCGGCAACGCCAACGTGCTCTTCAACGGCATGCTCGCCACTTACCCGTCGGTGAAAAGCGGCCGTCTGCGGGGGCTGGCGGTTTCCAGCGCGCAGCGCGTCGCCTCTGCGCCCGAGCTGCCTACCGTGGCTGAGTCCGGGGTGCCCGGCTTCGAAACCGGCTCCTACCAGGGCTTGCTGGCCGCAGCCGGCACGCCGCACGACATCGTGCTGAAGCTCAACGCCGAACTGTCGCGGATCCTCAACACGCCGGAGATGAAGGAATTCCTTGCCAAGCAGGGCACCGAAGTGCGCACCGGACCACCCGAGGCGCTTGGTACTTTCATCGTCAAGGAAAAAGCGCGCTGGGCAAAGGTCGTAAAAGAAGCCGGCATCAAGGCCGACTGACAACAACAAGGAACACGAGGATACGCATGGAACTCCCGCAGAACGCGTTCAAGCGCGCCATCAAGGCCGGCAAAACACAGATAGGCCTCTGGTCCAGCCTGTCGTCCAACTACTCGGTGGAAGTGATCGCCGGCGCCGGCTACGACTGGCTCCTGCTCGACAGCGAGCACTCGCCGAACGATCTCGAGTCGCTGCTCAGCCAACTGCAGGCGGCGGCGGCCTATCCGACCTCGTCGGTCGTGCGCGTGCCCTGGAACGACATGGTGAACATCAAGCGCGTGCTGGACGCGGGCGCGCAGTCGCTGCTGATCCCTTACGTCTGCAGTCCCGAGGAAGCCAGGGCCGCGGTTGCGGCGACGCGCTATCCGCCGGCAGGAGTGCGCGGCGTCGCGGGCACCACGCGGGCGTCGCGCTTCGGCCGCGTCAAGGACTACGCCAAGCGCGCGCACGAGGAAATCTGCGTGCTGGTGCAGGTGGAAACCAAGCCAGCGCTCGACCAGCTGGAGGCGATCTGCGCGGTGGATGGCGTCGATGGCGTATTCATCGGCCCGGCCGACCTGCATGCCTCGATGGGCTACCCCGGCGAGACCGCGAACCCGGCAGTGCTGCCGCTGATCGAGGAAGCGATGCGGCGCATCCGCAAGGCGGGCAAGGCACCCGGCTACCTGTCCCCCGTCGAAGCCGATTGCAAGCGCATGCTGGCCGCCGGTTGCCTGTTCTGCGCCGTCGGCGCGGATATCGGTCTGCTGGCGCGAGGCGCGGAAGCGCTACGCGCGAAGTTCTGAGCGCGTCCTTCGCGGCAAAATTCAACAGCTAGGACATCGATGAAACACGAAATCATCATCACCGCCCAAGGCCACAAGGGCACCCTGGAGCGGCTGCAGAACGAGTTTTCCGCCGTGAATCTCTGGGAGGCCGCCGATCGCGATGCCGCGCTCAAGTCGGCGGCAGGCCGGCGCGGACTGGCGCATTTCGGCCATTCGAAAGTGGACGGCAGGCTGATGGATGCGCTGCCCAAGCTGGAGATCATTTCCAACTTCGGCGTCGGCGTGGACCAGATCGATCTCGACGCGGCGAAGAAGCGGAACATCATCGTCACCAACACCCCGGATGTGCTGAACGATTGCGTAGCCGATTGCGCGATGGCGCTGGTGCTGAACACGCTGCGCAAATTCCCGCAATCCGAGGGCTATCTGCGCTCGGGTTACTGGCCGACGCGCGGGCCATATCCGCTTACCACCTCGATCGGCGGCAAGACCATGGGCATCCTGGGCCTCGGGCGCATCGGCGAAGCGATCGCCAGGCGCGCACTGGGCTTCGGCATGAAGATCCGCTACCACAATCGCAACCAGAAGACCGTCCCCTATCCCTACGATGCCGACCTGGTGACGCTGGCGAAGAATTCCGACGTGCTGATGATCGTGACGCCGGGCGGCGCGGAAACCGCGAAGCTGGTCAACGCCAAGGTGCTGGACGCGCTCGGGCCGCAGGGCTTCCTGGTCAACGTCGCGCGCGGCTCGGTGGTGGATGAGCCGGTGCTGCTGCGTTACCTGCAGGAGAGGAGAATCGCCGGCGCCGGGCTGGACGTGTTCGAGCACGAGCCGAAAGTGCCGCCGGAGTTTTTCTCGCTGGACAACGCCGTGCTGTTCCCGCACGTGGCTAGCGCCACGGCGGAGACGCGCAAGGCGATGGGCGACCTGCAGGTCGAGAACCTGCACCTGCACTTCGCCGGCAAGCCGGTGAAAACGCGGGTGGTTTAGGAAGAGCTAGCGCCGTTCCATGTCTGCAGCCAGTTCTGCAGGCCGACCTTCTGCATCAGCTCCAGCTGGGTTTCGAGGAAGTCGATGTGTTCTTCCTCCGACTCGAGGATGTCCTCGAGCAATTCCCGCGAGATGTAGTCGCCGACCGCTTCGCAGTGGGCGATGCCGTCCTTCAGCGCCGGGTGCGCCGCCAGTTCCATTTTCAGGTCGCACTTCAGCGCCTCTGGCGCGTCCTCGCCGATCATCAGCCTGCCCAGGTCCTGCAGGTTCGGCAGCCCTTCAAGGAACAGGATGCGCTCGATGAGCCGGTCAGCGTGCTTCATCTCGTCGATCGACTCCTTCTTCTCGTAGTCCTCGAGTTTCTTCAGGCCCCAGTTACCGAACATGCGGGCGTGGAGGAAGTACTGGTTGATCGCGGTGAGCTCGTTGTAGAGCACCTTGTTCAGGTGCTGGATGACTTTCTTGTCGCCTTTCATGGCGCCTCCCGCGTCAGCAGATGAGGCGAGTCTAGCGACGGAATTGTTCTCGTTGAGAGAAGCTCAGGCAGCCGCGGCGAGCGGCAGCGTGGAAGATTGAGACTCGTTCAGGATTTCCTTCGCAACCACGCGGCAACGGCCGCAGCCGGAGCCGACGCCGAGTTCCACCGACAACTCGTCGAGCGAGCAGCAGCCGCGTTGCGCGCATTCGCGCACGTCCCGCTCGGTGATCGCATTGCAGATGCAGATATACATATGGGAATGATTATCATACTATTTGAGAACTGCTAGCAACCACTCATACATATGTGAGCATAAACTTACATATAACTATATGGTTTAATTATTTTAGTCTGTAATTCTATTCTTGACATCAATAATGAGAACGATTATCGTTAATATAGATGAACGATAGCGGAGCCAGCCGCATGCAGCCGGACAAGAGCAATGATCGCCTCGCCCATGTGCCCAGGAAGGTACTGAGCGAAGCGCCGCTCGGTGACGCCAAGGAATTGCTGATCGTCCACAACGGACGCGAATACCGGCTGCGCCTGACGCAGAGCGGAAAACTGATTCTCACTGCTTAGCAATGCGCCCGGACCGGATCGGACTGGGCGTCACCATCGCGATGCACGCGCTCGCGTTGGCGTTCCTGCTCAGCTACGAGCCGGCCCGCAAGGCGCTGCTCGCCGCGGCACCGATCATGGTGGAAATAATCCTGCCGCCCAAGGTCGAACAGCCCAAGCCGCAGCCGCCCACCGAGTTGCCGAAACCCAAGCCGATCGCGAAACAAGTCGAGCGCCCGTTCGAGTCCCCGCTCATCACCGCGCCGGTGGAAGCGCCCTCGCCGGTAGTGGCGCCACCCCCTCCCCCGGTCGTGGTCGCTGCACCACCGGCACCGCCAGCTCCGATCACACCGCCGATCTTCCATGCCGACTACCTCGACAACCCTTCACCAATCTACCCTGCGCTGTCGAAAAGGATAGGCGAACAGGGCCGCGGAATTCTCCGCGTGTTCGTCGGCATCGCCGGCCGCGCGGAAGACGTGCAGGTCTTCAAAACGAGCGGCTCCCCGCGTCTCGACGAGGCCGCGCGTGATGCCGTTCGGCAATGGAAATTCACGCCCGGCAAGCGCGGGACAGAGCCGATCGCCACCTGGGTGCAAATCCCATTCTCTTTTCAATTAAAAGACTGAACTTCATGGATCCACAACAATCTGCCGGCTTCGCTAGCTTCCTCGCCCAGACCGATGCCATCGGCAAGACGATCCTCGCGATGATGCTGGTGATGTCGATCGCCACCTGGTACCTCATCGCCACCAAGACGATCACCATGGTGCTGGAGCGCCGCAAGAGCGCGCGCTTCCTCGCCGCATTCTGGGACGCACCCTCGCTCGCCGCGGTGGAAAAACACATCGAGGGCGCGCACCCCGACGACCCGTTCTCGCACCTCACCTGGCATGCGATCAGCGCCTCGCGGCATCACCAGCGCTCGGGCGCGGCCAGGCTGGCCGAAGCCGGCTCGGGATCCGACTTCCTCACGCGCGCGATGCGCCGCGTGATCGACGAGGACACTGCGCGCCTGGAATCCGGACTCACCGTGCTCGCCTCGGTCGGTTCGACGGCGCCCTTCGTCGGCCTGTTCGGCACCGTGTGGGGGGTCTACCACGCACTGGTGGCTATCGGCCTCTCCGGACAGGGAACGCTGGACAAGGTGGCGGGCCCTGTGGGCGAAGCGCTGATCATGACCGCGCTCGGCCTTGCGGTCGCGATCCCCGCAGTGCTCGCCTACAACGGTTTCGTGCGCGCCAACCGTCTGGTGCTGGCGCAACTGGACGCATTCGCGCACGACCTGTACGCGGTGCTCACCACCGGCGCGCACGTGGGCGATCCCGCCGCGGTGGTGCCGCTGAAGCCGGCCATCGCGGTCAAGGGCGCCTGAGATGGCCTTCGGCGGCTTCAACCGCGGCGGCGAAGGCGCGCCGATGGCGGAGATCAACATGATCCCGCTGATCGACGTCATGCTGGTGCTGCTGGTGATCTTCATCATCACCGCGCCGCTGCTGACGCACGCCGTGAAGGTGGATCTGCCAAAAGCCTCCAGCCAGCCCAATCTCACCAGGCCGGACAACGTGCAGCTCGCCATCGACGCGCAGGGCCTGGTTTATTGGAACGGCCAGGTTCTCGAGCGTGCGGATTGGCGCGCGCATATGGATGCCGCGGGCCGGCTCAAGCCCCAAACCGAGGTGCATATCCGCGCCGATGCGGCGGTCGCCTACGGCAAGGTAGCCGAGGTGATGTCGGACGCGGCAAAGGCCGGCCTGACGCGCATCGGCTTCGTCACCGACCCGCGGGAATAGCTCCATGACGGACATGCTGGTCATCACGCTGCGCGAAGGCATCGAGTCCTTCCTCATCGTCGCCATCGCCGCGGCCTACCTGCGCAAGACCGGGCGCGAGGCGCTGCTGCCGGCCGTGTGGTCCGGAACCGCGGTGGCGCTGGCGATCTCCGTCGTCGTGGGCGGCTGGCTGCTGGACGTCGCGCCGCTGCCGGTCTACGAGGGCGTGCTCGCGGCGGTGGCCGCCGTGCTGGTGATTTCCATGGCGATCTACATGAACAGCGCCGGCAAGCGCATGGGCGCGGAAATCGGCGCGCGCATCGATGCCGCAGCGCTCAAGCCCGGCGCCGGCGCATGGCTGGGCGTGTTCCTGTTCGTGGTGCTGATGGTCTCGCGCGAAGGCGTGGAAACGGCCTTCATGACCATCGCGATAGCGAGGAACGAGGATTCGGGCGGCCTCGTGGCGGGCGCCCTTATCGGGGTCGCGCTCGCGGCCACGGTCGCCTGGGCCTGGCTGCGCTGGGGCCGGCGGGTCAATCTCACCCTGTTCTTCCAGGCCACCGCGATTTTCCTGGTCCTGTTCTCGCTGCAGCTGCTGCTCTACGCCTTCCACGAATTTACCGAAGCCCAGGCGCTGCCGCTCGACAACACGTACTGGCACATGGCGACGGAAGAATGGGCCGAAGGACGCTACGCCCGTATCTACAGCGCGCTGATGGTGCTGCTGCCGCTCGCCTGGGCCGCCTACGCCACTCTGCGCAAAAGAATGTCCTGACCCCCCCGATTTTCAACCGCGATAGCCACCCAGCCTCTCTGCCAGGTCGCCAGCCGCAATCCAAACGACGACCCCAGGGAGAAATGCAATACCGCCTCAACCGAACGCCGATTGCTGCAGCCGTCGCCGCGCTGTTCAGTTCGTTCACGCCCGGCCTCGCATTCGCCCAGGCAACGGGCAGCGAGGCCACGCTGCCCGAAGTCAAGGTTCAGGAAACCGCGCCCACGGACGATTTCGCGCCCGGCCTGTCCAACGTCGGCGGCAAGGTGCCGACCCCGGTGCGCGATATCCCGCAGACCGTCAACATCATCAATCGCGCGGTAATGGAGTCGCAAGGCGCGACCAGCCTCTCCGACGCGCTGCGCGGCGTTCCCGGAATCACCATGGGTGCCGCCGAGGGCGGCACTATCGGCAACAACATCAACCTGCGCGGCTTCTCGGCACGCACCGACATCTACCTGGACGGCATGCGCGACCGCGGCCAGTACTACCGCGACGTGTACTCGCTGGATCAGATCGAAGTGCTGAAGGGACCCTCCTCGATGCTGTTCGGGCGCGGCTCGACGGGGGGCGTCGTCAACCAGGTGAGCAAGGTGCCCTCGCTGACGCCGCTCAACCAGGCCACGATCTCCGTGGGCACCCAGCCGTCGATGCGCACCACGGCGGACCTGAACCAGCCGCTGTCCGACACCTCGGCGTTCCACATCTCGGCCATGGCGCAGGACGTGAACTCCACGCGCGACGTGATGGACTACAAGGATTACGGCATCGCCCCCTCGCTGCGCTTCGGCATCAACACGCCGACCACGGTGACGCTGTCGGCGATGATCAACCACAACAGGGACATGCCGGACTACGGCCTGCCGCCCGTCAACGGCGCTCCGGCGAACGTCAACCACAAGACCTTATACGGGCTCACCGATGACCGCACGATCCAGGATGTCGACGAGTTCACCGCCAAGGTGGTTCACAAAATAACGCCCGAAACGACCATCCAGAACCAGTCGCGCTATGCCAATTACAAGATCGACGCGCGCGAATCCGGGCCGAACAGCATCGGTACCGTCACCGGCGGCGTCTATACGGCCTTCGCCGCCACCAATCTGGGAAACACCACCAGCCTGCCGCTGTCGCAGCTGTTTTTCGCGCTCGGCAGCCACGACCGCGTGATCACCGACAATTCTTTTTACAACCAGACCGACTTGATCACCAATTACCAGACCGGCGGCGTGCGCCACGACCTGATCTTCGGCCTGGAACTGGGCGACGAGCGCAACAATCAGGCCAACAGTTCGCGCAACGTCGGAACCAACAACTATTTTTACGTGCTGCCGCTCGTCAACCCGCCCTACCTGACGGGCGCCGGCCTGCCCTCCACGCCGGGCAACATCGTGCAGGCCAGCGCCACCACGCTTGCGCCCTACTTCAACGACACGATGACGCTGAGCAAGCAATGGAAGCTGATTGCGGGACTGCGCCACGACGTCTACAAGGCGAACCTGAGCAATTCGATCAACCTCCCGCCGTCGGCGAGCCAGACCGTGAACTTCAATAGCGTTCGCACCGGCCTGCTCTACCAGCCGACCGACGTGCAGACCTACTATGCCTCCTACGGCACCTCGTTCAACCCCTCGCTGGAAGCGCTCACCCTCACCAGCGGGCAGCAGTCGCTCGATCCGGAGACCAACAAGTCCTACGAGGCAGGCTCGAAATGGGACCTGCTGAACGGCAACCTGTCGGTGACCTCCGCGCTGTTCCAGGTTACAAAAAACAACGCCCGCGCGCAGATCTCGGCCGGCGTCTACGAGGACATCGGCGAAGTGCGCGTGCGCGGCTTCGAGGCCGGCGTAGCCGGGCGCATCCGGTCCGACTGGCAGGTGCTCGCGGGCTACACCTACCTCGATGCCAGGATCGTCAATGCCGGGCCGTTCGACGCTGCGTCAGGCAGCGCGCCCGGCAACACGCTCGCCAATACGCCGAAAAACAGCGCCTCGGTCTGGACGACCTGTAACGTGACGCACGAGTGGGAGGCCGGCACTGGCCTGGTCTACATGTCGGACCGGTATGTCTCCAACAACAATGCCGTCCTGGCTCCCGACTACCTGCGCTGGGATGCCACGGTGGCCTTTCACCAGCCGAAGTACGACATCCGCCTCAATCTGTTCAACATCGCCAACCGGCTGAACTACGACGCGCTGATCCCCTCCGACAAGGGGCGCTCGGTGCCGGGCATCGCCCGCACCGCCCTGCTCACCTACACGCAGAGGTTCTGACCGTATGCTGGTGCACGTAGCCAAGGTTCTGGACCAGGCGCAGCTGGGCGCGATCCGCGCCAGGCTTGCCGCTGCCGGCGGGGCCTGGGTGGATGGACGCGCCACCGCGGGCCACCAGGGAACCCAGGTCAAGAACAACCTTCAGCTCGCCGAGGATTCGCCGGTCGCGCGCGAGCTGGGCGACATCGTGCTCGCGGCGCTGGAGAGGAATCCGCTCTTCATCAGCGCCGCGCTGCCGAGCCGCGTCTATCCGCCGATGTTCAACCGCTACGAGGGGGGCATGCGCTTCGGCAGCCACGTCGACGGCGCGGTGCGCCTGGTGCCCGGAAGCGGGGCGAAGATCCGCACCGATGTTTCAGCGACGCTGTTTCTCGCGCCGCCGGAGGATTACGACGGCGGCGAGCTGCTGATCGAGGACAGCTACGGCGTGCAGCGCGTCAAGCTGCCCGCGGGCGACATGGTGCTCTATCCGGCCGGCAGCCTGCACCGCGTCGAGCCGGTGACGCGCGGCTCGCGGCTTGCGTGCTTTCTCTGGGTGCAGAGCATGGTCCGGGACGACGTGCAGCGGGCGCTGCTCTACGATCTCGACATGGCGATCGTGCGCCTGACGCGCGACTCGTCCAACGCTGCGGGCAACCCGGCGCTGGTGTCGCTCACAGGGTGCTATCACAACCTGCTGCGCATGTGGGCCGAACCCTGAGATGAAGCCGCGCGTCGGCGCGGGGGTAAAATTTCCCCCGTATAAGAGGAGGGGTGAAAATGAGAATGCTTTTTACTGCGCTGGCGCTTGCCTGCGCTGCGATTGTGCATGCTCAGAACTTCCCGTCCCGCCCGGTCACTATCGTGGTGCCCTACCCGCCTGGCGGCCTGATCGATCTCGTAGCACGCGCGCTGCAGCCTTTCCTCCAGACCGAACTTGGCGTGCCGGTGCTGGTCGAGAACCACAGCGGCGCGGGTGGCAACGTAGGCGCTGAAATGGTGGCGCGCTCGGCGCCCGACGGCTACACGCTGTTGCTCGCCAATCCCTCGCTTGCCATCAGCCCGACCCTCTACCGCAAGCTCAACTACAAGCCGATCGAGGATTTTGCCTATATCGGGCGTTACGGATCGGTGCCGAACGTGCTGGTGGTGAACCCGTCGCTGCCGGTGAAGACCGCCCAGGAACTGATCGCCTACGCGAAAAAGAACCCAGGGAAGCTGAATTACGGATCGCCCGGCTACGGCACCTCGCCGCAGCTCTCCAGCGAACTGTTCAAGAGCATGACCGGTACATACATCGTGCACATCCCGTTCCGCGGCGCGGGCCCCGCGACTGCGGCGCTGTTCGGCGGCGAGATCGAGATGATGATCGACAACATCCCGCCGCAGGTGGGGAACATCAGAGCCGGCAAGGTGCGCGCGCTCGCGGTTACCAGCCTGCAGCGCGTGAGCGCGCTGCCCGACGTGCCGACCATGGACGAGGTCGGCCTCAAGGGTTACGAGGTAGTGTCCTGGTTCGGGCTCGCCGCGCGCGCCGGCACGCCGCGCGAGAGCGTGCTGCGCCTGAACGCCGCGCTGAACAACGCCACACGCGACCCCAGGCTGCGCGAAATACTGGAATCGCGCGGCTCCACCGTGGTGCAAGGCACGCCCGAGGAGTTCCTCAACTTCGTGAAAGCCGAAACCGCCAAGTTCGCGCCGGTGATCAAACGCGCCGGCGTGACCGTCGAGTAGCCGGCGGGCGCCGGGCTCAGACCGGGGCCGGCTCGGACTTGTCGAAGTCGATCTCGATCTTGGCGTTGTTCGGATCGGAGAAGAACAGCTGCCAGGTGCCGTATTCCGGCAACCGGCGCAGTTCGTACGGGACGTTCCTGCTTTTCAGTTTCGCCACCGCCGCAGCGAGCCCCTTGCCGCTGTAGGCCATGTGGTCGAGCACGCCCTTCACCAGCCGATCCTTGTTGACGCCCGCGACGATGTGCAGGATCGGGTCGGGTCCCTTGCCGCCGTCGGAGTAGAGCCAGGCGCCGGGGAATTTGAACGGCGGCCGCGCCCCGGGCTTGAGGTTCAAGTGCTCCTCGTAGAACGCCAGCGTCGCCGGCAAATCGTCCGTGAGGATGGTGAAGTGGTTTACGGCGGTCACGCTCATGTCAGGCTCCTTTGGCGGCGGCTTGCGCCTGCTTGGTCTTGTCCAGCACCGTCATCGCGGTAGTCACGAACGAGGCGATGTCGGAGGCGTTCGAAGGAATGATCAGGGTGTTTGAGCTCTTGGCGAGATGGCCGAAGGCGTCGATGTACTGCTGCGCGACCTTGAGGTTGGCCGCTTCCATACCGCCCTTGTCGGTGATCGCCTCGGCCACCGCGCGCACGCCTGCCGCGTTCGCCTCCGCGATCACGCGGATCGCGGTGCCCTCGCCCTGCGCGCGGTTGATCGCGCCCTGTTTCTCGCCCTCGGACTCGAGGATCGCCGCCTGGCGCTTGCCGTCGGCGATGTTGATCTGCTGCTGGCGCTCGCCCTCCGACTTGGCGATCAGCGCGCGCTTTTCCCGTTCCGCGGTGATCTGCGCCTGCATCGCGCGCAGGATGGACTCGGGCGGCGTGATGCTCTTGATCTCGTAGCGCAGCACCTTGATGCCCCAGTTGCGCCCCGCCTCGTCCAGCTCGGCCACGATGTGGCGGTTGATGTCCTCGCGCGACTCGAAGCTCTTGTCCAGCTCCATCTTGCCGATCACGCTGCGCAGCGTGGTCTGCGCGAGCTGGCTGATGGCGGCGACGTAATTGGCCGATCCGTACGAAGCCAGGCGGGGGTCGGTCACCTGGTAGTACAGGATCCCGTCCACCGCGAGCTGGGTGTTGTCCTTGGTGATGCAGACCTGCTCGGGCACGTCGAGCGGCACTTCCTTCAGCGAATGCGTGTAGGCAACGCGGTCGAGGAACGGGATGATGAGGTTCAGGCCAGGCTCGAGGATCGAATGGAAGCGCCCCAGCCGCTCGACCACGTAGGCGGACTGCTGCGGCACGATGCGCACGCCTTCGACCACGAAGGCCGCCACCACCGCGATGAAGAACACCCAGACCGCGTAGCCCCGGGTCTCGGGGATGGACGCCGTGATCATGGTGAGGACGATGGCGATGATCAGCTTGGTGAGCATGGGGATTCCCTTCCTCTGTTGGCTTGCCGCCGCCACCGGCGCGTCGCCCGTGGCGGGGCTATGCGGGACGGCGATGGGCGACTTTAAGCGTGTTGCCATTGGTCGAAACCACATATAGCGGCGCGCCGGCTTCGACGGCTGCCTCTCCTTCCACCAGCGCGTCCCAGGATGAGCCGCGGTAACGCACGCGCGCCAGGCGCGCGCCCTGGTCCAGCCAGTTCTCGAAGCTCGCCGGCTGGCCGGCGTCCACCTGCGGCATCTGCCGGGTCGAATTCTTCGCGCGGTAAACGTGGACTCCGTAGCAGCCGAGCGCCGCGATCACCGACGCGACGACGGCCTGCACCCCGAAGGGCTGGCCGAGCCAGGCGGCGAGCGCCGCGCCGAATGCAGCGATGCCGAGCACCAGCAGATAGAAGGTGCCGGACATCAGTTCCACGATGACCAGCGCCAGGCCCAGGATCGCCCAGATGAGATCTTCCTGCATGGTCCTAATTTAGAATCACTTGACCATGGACGCAACCAAACTGGCAAATGAGCTTGTAAGCCTGCACCAGCACACGCGGCAGGTAACCCCATTCAGCACGCGATATCCGGGGCTTACGGCCGAAACGGGTTATGCCGCAGCGCGCCAACTGCACGCCCATCGCCTCGCGCTGGGCTGGAAACTGCTGGGGCGCAAGAACGGCTTTACCAACCGCGGCATCTGGAAACGCTACGGCGTGAACGGGCCGATGTGGGGCGCGGTGTACGACCGCACCGTCATCTTCGCGAAAGACAACCGCGCCACGGTCCCACTCGCCGGCCTGGAGCAACCGCGCATCGAGCCCGAGATCTGCTTCAAGCTGAAAGCCGCGCCGCCGCGGACGAAGAACCCGGCCGCCCTGCTCGAATCCATCGAGTGGGTCGCGCATTCCATCGAAATCGTCCAGTGCCATCATCCCGAGTGGAAGATGACCCTGGCGGACTGTACCGCCGACAACGCGCTCCACGGCAGGCTGATCGTAGGCACGCCGGTCGAAGTCCATCGCATATCCGGTCTGGCTGCCGCGCTGCCCTTTCTGAAAGTGACGCTGCGCAGGGGCGACGAGATCGTCGACCAGGGTATTGGCGCCAACGTGCTGGACAGTCCGCTCCTTTCGCTCGCTTTTCTCGTGGAAATCCTCGCGCAGCAAAAGGAATCGCCGCCGCTGGCCGCCGGCGAAATCGTCAGCACCGGCACGCTCACAGATGCGCACCCCGTGAAGCCGGGCGAGCGCTGGAGCACCAACCTGCACGGTTTCGCGACGCGAGGCCTGGGGATCGACTTCACGTGAAGCGGCCGCTCGAAGGAATCACGGTCGTGGGTCTCGAACAGGTGATCGCGGGGCCGTTCTGCACGCGCCAGCTCGCCGATATGGGCGCGCGCGTGATCAAGATCGAACGCCGCGGCGGCGGCGACGCCGCGCGCGGCTACGATCAGACGGTGCAGGGGATGTCCTCGCATTTTGTCTGGGTAAACCGGTCGAAGGAAAGTCTTTCGCTGGACGTAAAGCATCCGGGTGCGAAACCCGTGCTCGAGAAACTCCTTCGGCAAGCGGACGTCTTCGTCCAGAATCTCGCCCCCGGCGCTGCCGAGCGGCTCGGCCTGGGCGCGACAGAACTACGGGCGAAATATCCACGGCTCGTCTGGTGCGGCATCTCCGGCTATGGTCCAGCGGGCCCCTATGCCGACAAGAAAGCCTACGACCTGCTGGTGCAATGCGAAGCCGGGCTGCTCTCGGTGACCGGCACGCCGGAACAGCCGGCGAAGGCGGGCATCCCCGTGGCCGATATCGCCGCCGGCATGTATGCGTTCTCCGCGATCCTCGCCGCGCTGTTCCGGCGGCAGCGCGACGGCGCCGGCGCCACGCTCGACATCACCATGTTCGAGTCGCTCGGCGAATGGATGGGCTTCCCCGCCTATTTCACCGCCTATGGCGGCCAGGCGCCGGCCCGGAGCGGCGCGCACCACGCCACCATCGTGCCCTACGGCCCCTTCAGGGCGGGCGACGGCGGCACGGTGTTCCTGTCGATCCAGAACGAGCGCGAATTCGAGCGCTTCTGCGACGTCGTTCTTCTGAACCCGGCCCTGAAGACCGATGCGAGATTTTCCAGCGGCCCGGCAAGAGCGGCCAATCGCGACGCCACGCAGGCCGAAGTGGAAAAAATCTTCCTGAAGCTGAATTCCGGAGAGATACTCGACAGGCTCGAGACGGCGGGAATCGCCAATGCAAAACTGAATTCCATGCAGGAGTTCTGGGACCATCCTCAGCTGGAGGCGCGCGACCGCTGGCGCGAGGTGGGCTCGCCCGCGGGTCCGATCGAGGCCACGAAGCCGCCGTTCAACCTGGACGGCTTCGAGCCGCGCATGGACGCGATACCGGCGCTGGGCGCACACAGCCGCGCGATACTTTCCGAATTGGGCTTTGCCGCGGGAGAAATTCAGCAAATGGAGCAGTCAGGAGTCATCCGACAGGGAGAAAAGCCGTGAACCTCGAACTCTACTTCGCCCCCGGCGCCTGCTCGTTCGTGCCGCATGTGGCGCTCGAAGCGATCAAATCGGCCGCCGGCCAGGCCTTCGAGCCGAAACTCGTCAAGCTGCACCGGGGCGAACACCGGACGCCCGAATATCTGGCGATGAACCCGAACGGCCAGGTGCCGGTGCTGGTGGTGGACGGCAAGCCGCTCACGCAGATCGTCGCCATCTGCGATTTCCTGGACCGCAGCTTCCCCAAGGCGGGCCTGCTGCCCGCCGAACCCTGGGCGCGGACGCAGGCGCTGTCGCAACTGGCGTGGATGAACAACACCGTGCACCCGACTTTCACGCGCGTGTTCCGCACCGCCGAGTTCGCCGAAGGCGAGGCGGCGCAAGCGGAGGTGAAGAAAATGGCCCAGGCGCGCTTCCGCAAGCATCTGGAACGGATCCAGGACTGGGCTGCCGGCGCGAGGCCGTATTGGCACGGCGAGCGCATCGCTTTCCATGACGCCTACGCCTTCACCTTGCTGCGCTGGGGCGGCTACGCGGACATCGACCCCAAGTCGCTTCCGGGATACCTCGCCTACATCGAGCGCGTGATGCAGGCCCCGCCCGCTGCCGCCGCGATCGAGCGCGAGCGGGTCAAGCTGGACACCTACAAGGCCGCGTGAGCAAAAGGGAGACGCACACCATGATCGACCAA